>Ga0123337_10007466_pt1 | contig 10178 bp, 6 predicted proteins | sample frozenSSSSmetaG_FD_89792 | JGI IMG/M metagenome (GOLD analysis project Ga0123337, IMG submission 89792) | Glacier valley bacterial and archeal communities from Borup Fiord, Nunavut, Canada, to study Microbial Dark Matter (Phase II) -... | ecosystem: Environmental > Aquatic > Freshwater > Ice >...
CCCCGCATCTTGATCACGACGATCACCTTGCGGAGCTGGCCGTCGATCTCCACGTAGCGCATCCGGATCATGTCATCCGTCAGGAAGGAAATGGCGTAGTGGCTGAACGGCATGGAAGTGAAAGTGTCTTCCACCTCGACGGTGCTGAGGATCGTAACCCCGGCTCCGGTCAGCGCGACGATCATCCGATAGAGTGACTCGCGGAAGTCCTCACGGAAGCCGGGGGCCAGCGCCATCTCGAAGCCGACCAGCGAATCGATCACCAGTCGTTTCGCGCCGACGCGTTCGACGGCATCCAGGATTTCCTGCATGGTTTCGTCCACGGATAGATCGAGCGGGCGGAGGTAGAGAATTTCGAGATTGCCCGTTTCCTGAGGGGTTTTCAAATCCAGTCCGAACGCGGCGGCGCGGTCGGCGTAACCTCGTGGCCGCTCCTCGAAAATCGCGATGACCGCCGGTTCGTCGTGGCGGAGTCCTTCGGCGATGAAATGGGTGGCGAGCGCGGATTTGCCGGTTCCCGAAGGTGCGGCGACCAGGCAACTGTCGCCCTCGATGAGCCCGCCGCCCAACATGGCGTCGAGTTCCGGGATGCCGGTGGAGAGGCGTTTGCTATTTCCTGAGGAAACTTTTTTTCCGACGAAACCCATCGTCCTCGAGAACGCCTGCAAACCGCGCTCACTGATGCGGATCGTATGCAGTCCGGGGACTGATTCCTGGCCGCGCAGCTTGATGATCTGGAGTTTCCGCGCGACGGAGTTCCGCTGCGGCACCTGTGATAGCCAGAAGAGTCCGTCGGCGATGGTGAACAACGGATCACCGCGCATTTCCGCCTCGGTATATTCGCCGACGAGGAAGGTCGTGGCCTCCCAACTGGTTAGGAACTGGGTGAGGCCCTGGATGAATGCCTGCATCTCCATCTCATCGCTGCCGGTCACTGCCTTGCGCATCACGGTGCGGAAGGAATCCACCACCACGATCCCCGGACTCGCGGCCGTGACATGTCGGATGATCTCCGCGAGGACGGCGGATAGATCCTGTTGCAGCACCACGTCGCTGAGGCTGATGAAGCGGACGGCCTTGCCCAGCATGGACTCGTCGAAGAACGAGAACTGCTGTTGATAGCGGAGCATTTTCAAAGGTGGCTCGCCGAGCACGGTGAAATAGAGTGCGGGCTTTTCCGGCGTCGCGTTTGCGAACACGATCTGATGGGCGAGCGTCGTTTTGCCGCAGCCGGGTGATGCGGCGATGACGTTGAAGGAAAACTCGGGGATGCCGCCGCCGAGAATGTCGTCGAGTCCGCGTACCCCGGTCGGGAGCTGGCGGATGGCGACTTTCGCCAGCTTGCGTTTTGCCGTGTCAGAGGTTTTTTTCATGGTCGTATGCTTGGAGAAAGTAGCCGTCGAGCTGCAGTTTAGGCCAGACCTCGAGCACTATCTGCATGGTGAGAAGCTCGCCGATGAATGACGAAAGCAGCCCGAGCATCGAGGCGAGCATGACTGATCCGCCGGTGGAGATCTGCTCGGGGGCCGCCGGTTCATGGGAATCTTCAAATCCTTCCAGAATTCCTTCCTTGTTCAGGCTTGCTCTGGCCAGCCAAGGCACTTCTTCCTTCGCCAGCCTCAGCGAGCGGGATACCAGCGCATGGAAGCCGTTGTTTCCCATGAGGTCCACCAGCTGGGGCCTCAGCTTCTGAATCACCGCGCCGGAGATCTGGAATTCCGTGGAGGGTAATTCGCGTTCGCCTGCCTCTTGCTTGATGATTCGCTCGGCAAGGTGACGCATTCTACTGGAGGCGTGGTTCATTCGGAGGGATTGCTGTGGATGTCACGGTTATAAATCATGGCGTTGCGGCATTGCATGATCAGCCGGGTGCGATTTTCAGGCTATGGGGTTTAACCCTACCACCCGGGGAAAATCTCGCTGCCGGATCTCATCCGCAAGGCGAAGGCGGCGGAAGTGTCGCGCTGATTTTTTTATTCATCACATCGCTTCTTCGATCCAAGCATCGAACATTATTGTCTCGGTGGCCGCTGACACGATAGAGCCCGTTGATCGGCTCTTCCCTGAGAAGCTTGGAGAATTTTTTTAGGGTCAGGTTTCGCATTTCCACATTTTCGTCATTTTAAGCCGCGTGCGGCCGCACCTCACGGCTGATTCTCTCTCCCTTCTCGCTCTCGGCCCGCATCAGTTCGTAATCCAATTGGAGACGCAGCCAAAAGCCGGGAGAGGTCCCGAGGTCCCGGCTCAAGCGCAGATCGTATTCCGGCGTGCAGCGTCGGCGGCTCTGTTTCCTGTCCGTCAAATGGGGCGAGGGAATCCCCGTCGTTCGCGAGACTTCTGCTTCGGAAGAATATGACGCGCAGTGGATGAGGAGCTGGCTTGGCCCTGGGAACACCGTATCAAAAAAGATACCGTATCAATTTACATTTCCGTTCACCCCGCTTCCGAAAACTTCGCGCCCCTCCGCGCCCTTTGCGTCTTGCGGTAAATTCGATTGTCGAACCCGCGGACGGCTCCCAAAGTCCGCGCCCGTGCCAGACAACCCTGCCATTTCCCCTACCCTGCGCCGCGAAGCACCGTGGATGGCCGGGCTGCGCGCGGCCCGCGCGAACGTGGTGCCGGGGATGATCGTCCAGTCGCTCATGCTGACGATGCTGCTCGCCTACTATTTCTATCCGCCGACCCGCGGCTGGCTGGATGCGCTGGCGGAAATCAAGTCACGCTGGAGCTATGGTTATTCAGCAGTGAACGCGATCGTCGCCGGGGCCATCATTCCGGAGCTCTTGCGGATCCTGGTTTTCCAGAAAGACGGCATCCGGCGGAAAAACTTCGCCAATCTGATTTTCACCGTGCCGTTCTGGTGCTTCATGGGCGTGGTCGTGGATTTTTTCTACCGCTGCCAGGCCGGCTGGTTCGGTGCGGACGCTACGTTTCCGGTGGTGGTCAAAAAGGTCCTTGTCGATCAGTTCCTCTACAATCCCTTCTTCGCCGCGCCGGTGACGACGTGGCTCTACGCTTGGAAAAACCGCGGTTACGCCACGGACGGCATCGGGAAGTTTTTCACCGCCACCTATTACCGCGACCACGTCGTGCCGACCTTGTTCGCGACCTGGGGCGTCTGGATTCCCATCGTGACGATCCTCTATTCGCTGCCCTCGCTGCTGCAGATTCCGCTCTTCGGCCTCGCGCTCTCGCTCTGGGTGATGCTCTACACGTGGATGAGCGAGCAAAGAATGCGGTGACTTTTTCAAGATTGCCACTGGTTTTCCAGCGCGGCTGCCATAGTGTTCATGCGAACCCATGGAGCTACCATCGAAACTCTCAATCCTCGCCGACGCCGCGAAATACGACGCCTCATGTGCCAGCTCGGGAGCCGTGCGGGGAAATTCCCGGGATGGCAAAGGCGTGGGCTCCACCGGTGGCGCGGGGATCTGTCACAGCTACGCTCCGGATGGCCGATGCATTTCCCTGCTGAAGCTCCTTCTCACCAACGTCTGCATTTACGACTGCCACTACTGCATCAACCGCCGCTCTAGCAATGTCCGCCGCGCGGCCTTCACCGCGGACGAGGTGGTGCGGCTGACGCTGGATTTCTACAAGCGGAACTACATTGAGGGCCTCTTTCTCAGCTCCGGCATCATCCGCAGCGCCGACCACACGATGGAAATGGTCATCGACGTCGCTCGCACGCTGCGCGAGGTGCACGACTTCCGCGGCTACATTCATTTGAAAACGATCCCCGAGGCCTCTCCCGAATTGATTGAAACCGCCGCGCGTTATGCGGACCGCATCAGCATCAATCTGGAGCTCCCTACCCAGCAGAGTCTTGATCTGTTAGCTCCGGAGAAAAACATCAAACGCACTCAACTCGCCATGGGCCACATCCGCAACAAGCTGGATGAGGCGCACGACCGCCGGAAGGACGGTGACAAAAAACTCCGCCACGCCACCGGCCAGAGCACGCAGGTCATCGTCGGCGCGGACGCCTCCACGGACGCCGATTTTCTCGCCCGCTCCGATGATCTCTATGGGAACTACAGGATGCGCCGCGTGTATTACTCCGCCTTCAGCCCGATCCCCGAGCCATCGAGTATCCTGCCGCTCAAATCCCCACCGCTGGTGCGCGAGCACCGTCTCTATCAGGCGGACTGGCTGATGCGGTTTTACGGCTTCAAAACCACGGAAATCCTCACGCCGGAAACGCCGAACCTCGATCTGGAGCTCGACCCGAAACTGGCGTGGGCGCTGCGCAACCGTCAGGATTTCCCGCTGGACGTGCAAAGCGCCAGCCGCGAATCCCTGCTGCGCGTCCCCGGTCTCGGCGTGCGGAATGTGGACCGCATCCTGCGCATCCGCCGCTTCACGAGGATCCGTCTGGCCGACCTGGTGCGGCTCCGCGTTTCGCTGCCGAAGGTCCAGCCTTTCCTGATGACGGCCGATCACAACCCGTCAGCCTATCTGCTGGATTCGGACCGCCTGCGCGCCCGGTTCCTGCCGAAGCCGCAACAACTCGAACTTTTCCTGCCGAATGAGATCCGTTAATCCGGGAGACAATTTCGATTCGTGGCGCGACGCCGCACGAAGGATGTTAGGTGAAAGCGTTCCGCCGCAAGAGATCCTATGGGAAGCGGAGCGCGGGTTGTTCGCGTCGGCGATGGTCCGCGAGGAGCCGCCGGGGAAATTGAAAGTCCCCGCCGCGTTCTTGGACCTCGCGCAGACCGTGACCTGCCATCGCGATCCGCAGCGCTGGGGCCTGCTCTATCAAATCCTCTGGCGCATCCTCCGCGGCGGCGAGCGGCACCTGCTCTCCATCGCCAGCGATCCGGACATGGCGAGGGCGCGGCTGTTGGAAAAGAACGTGCGCCGCGAGATCCACAAGATGCACGCCTTCGTCCGCTTCAAGCTGATCGATGCGGATGCTTCCGGCCGCGAGCGTTATGCCGCGTGGTTCGAGCCCGATCATTTCATCGTCGCCGCGGCCTCGCCGTTTTTCCGGAACCGCTTCGCCAACATGGACTGGAGCATTTTCACCCCGAAGGGTTGCGCGCATTGGGATGGCAAAAAACTCACCATCACCGCCGGACTCGCCGAAAATCCCATCGAAAACCCCGACGCGCTCGAAGACGCCTGGCGCACCTACTACCGCAGCATCTTCAATCCCGCGCGGCTCAAGGTGAAGATGATGAAACAGGAGATGCCGACGCGCTATTGGAAGAATCTGCCGGAGGCCGGCCTCATCGAGGAACTCATCGAAACCAGCAAACCACGCGTCACCGGCATGATGGAGGAAACGCCGCGGCCAGTGAAGCCCCGTCCGAAGAACGCCTATCTGGACAGGCTGCTCGATCGTCCGAACGAATGATCTGCCTCCTCTTCGTAAGTAGTCCAACCCTTCAGGGTGTCTTCGTAGCGTTAGGAAGACACCCTGAAGGGTTGGACTACTTACAAAAACTCCGCTCCGGGATCACTTCCCATCGTCCTTCTTGCCGGACATCATCTTTTCCGCCATCTTGAGGCCCATCAGCTGCATCTCCTTCATCTGCTTCTGATAGTCCGCGAGCGCGTTCTGTTGGGCAGGGTTGAGGAACGTGCTCGTTTCATTGCGGAGCGCCGTCTGTTGGGCCTCCCAGCTTTTTTCGTAAGACTCCACGATGTTGCCTTTCGCAAGTTCGTCCATCGCTCCCGGGCCTGACAGATCGGGAGCTTTGGCATCGGTGCGGGCGCGGTACATGGCATCGACGAGCTTCGCTTCGGTCGTGGCGTCCATCGGCACGCCGCCGCCGGTCATCGCGCCGCGGATGCCGTCGAGCTGCTGGCGCTCCGGCAGGTGGTTCTTGTAGTCGTTGAATGCCTTGATGTCCTCGTCGTTGTTGAGGAATTTTTTGATCTCAGCCTCGCTGTCGGCGCCGCGTTTTTTCATTTCCTCCGCGAGGGTCTTCCGCTCGTCCGGCGAGGCGCTCATCATCTTCATGCCGAGTTCCTGTTGGTCGGTGATCTCCTTGCCCAGCAGGTTCTTGAAATAGTCGCCCTCCTCCTTGTTCAGGTGCAGGCCGTCGATGAAATCCTCATACATCATCGCCACCGCCATTTTCGCGCCTTGGTTCATCATCGATTTCCCCGCGGGATTGTCCCACATTTTGCGTGCGGTTTTCGCGATCGATTCATCGGCCGACTCGCTTTCCGCAGCCGTTTTGGCTGGATTCAGCTCCGCCCGGCTCTTCGTGCGGACCGGAGCCGCGGGCTCGTCCGTGGAAGCCGCGGACGTCGTGGCGGCTGGTTTTGGCGCGGCGGATGTTGCGACCGTTTTCGCGTTCTGCCGCAGCGAGGACATGCGGGATTCCTCAATGGCGAAGGTGACGGCGACCGACGCGGCGACCAGTCCGATGGCGTGGATGTTTTTCATTCGGTCCGCATGGAAGAAAATCCATCAGCGTCCGGCCATTATATTCTGAAGTTGATTTTGGAAATCGTTGAGGCCGTCACGAGTGGTCGGGATGATCGATGAAATTCCGGCAGACTCATGTTAGGTCATGCGTTCTGGTGCCAGCAGCAACGCGCGCCAATGCGACCCCTCGCATTGCAAGACAGCGATTATCGCGATTTCGGAAACGAGGATCAGGATGATCGGGAAACGTTCGTTACAGATTGGCGATCAGGGTGGATATCAGGATTTCCGGCGAGCGGCAGACACTGGAGAGCATTTCCTGATAGATCCTGCGCAATTCCTGAATGTCTCCGAGCGCAAACAGGTGGTCGCGGAAGAGCCACACGATTTCAAAATCATCGCCAAGTTCGGTAATCTCACAGGCAAGGTCGAAGCGGGCGGTGCCGGTGGAGCGCATGCGGAGTTGGAGCGAAAGCCCCGGCACCGATACATCGGGGACAGGGTGGTTCTGCAAGGCGAAGCGGACTTCGAATACCGGATTGTATCCGGGCGAGGCAACTTCGCCCACCGCCGTCGCCAGATCCGCGAAGGGAATGGCATTGGCGAATGACTCCACCGTCGAGAGGTGAACGGCATGCAGGCTGCTGGAGAAACCCCGTTGTGGATCGATCTTTCCCCGCAGCGGCACGATACCGGAGCAATAGCCCATGGTTTCGCGGATCGCCTGTTTGTTGCGGTTGGCGACAGGCGTGCCGACGACGATATCATCCGCGCCCACCCATTTCGAGAGCGTGATCTGAAACGCGGTTAGAAGAGTGCTGAAAAGTGTGGCGCCGTTGCTGCGGGCGAGGTCCCGCACGCCGCGCGCCAGTTCGGCCGGGATCAGTGACGTGCTGCGCTGCAGTATGCCGGACTTGACTTCCTGTCCTCCTGGTGGACTCCAGAGGCGGGGCGCGTCCGCGAGATTCGATTTCCAATACACGGCCCGTTTTTCCAACTCGGTCGGCTGCCAGAACGCACGCTCGCCGGCCCCCCAGTCCGAATAGGAAAGCGGCACCGGAGGAAGCGGTGTAAGGACTCCCTTCGCCCCTTGAAGGTAAGCAGCGAACAAATCCTGCACGAACACCCCGAGCGTCCATCCGTCGGCAATGGCATGATGAATCGCGAAAACCAGCACGTGGTCGCCCGCCGAGCGCCGGAACACCACCGCTCGATAGAGCGGCCCCTGCAGCAGGTCGAACGGTTTGTGGAAAACTTCGTTTGCAAGCTCCTCGATCGCTCCCGGGTGCCGCCTCGAAGGGGGCAGGTCCTGAAAAACCAGCGATGCCTTTCCGCGGTTCCGGATAACCTGCAAGGGCCCGCTCACGCCCGGCAGGAACGAAAGCCGGAACACCTCCTGCCGATCCACCACCTTCTGTAGCGCTGCCTCGCTGCCTTCGGGTGTCAGCAAGCCTCGCAGGTGGATCATCGCGCAGATGTTGTTGGACGCGTCCTCCGCCGGCATGGGTGACGATTCCCACAGCTCGCGCTGTGGATAGGTGAGCGGATGGAGTAGGATTTCTCCGCTCTCCAACCATCTCTTGAGGCGCGCGCGGTGGTCGTTGGTCATACGAGGATTCAAGCTTGGGTTTCCAGTAGTTCGACGGTTGCCGGAGCTTCCTCGCCCAGCAGCCGCCCGATCTGCGCGTCCGATAGAGCCGCCATGTCCACCTTGCCGGGGGATACGGGCTCGCGATGCACGGTCGGCGTGGCAGCCGCCTCGCCGCCCATGTGCTCGGCGATCAGGGTGGCGATCTGGCCGATGGTGCGCGCCCGCATCAGGCTCGCCGGTGGCAGTGCGACGCCGATGGAACTTTCGATGGAATTTTCAATTTCCACCGCCATCAGCGAGTCGAGTCCGAGGTCAGTTAGGGGCTGATCCAAGCGAAGTCCTTCCGGTTTCACGCGCAACACCGAGCCGACGACGTCACGCACGGCCTGGCCAATGACCTCGATGCGGTCGGCGGGCGCGGCGGCTTCTATTTTCACCCGCCAGTCGCTCTTCGCACCACTGCTTTCCGGGCCTTCCACCCCTGCTGCGAAAATGTTTTCCAACAGCGGGCTTTCCTGGCTGCCGCGGAACGACTGCCGCCACTTCGACCAATCCACCCGCAACGCCATCGCCTGGGTGGCACCGGAGTTCAGGAAGGATTCTGTGAGAAAGATGACTTCGCCGGGGGTCAGCGGTGTGGTTCCCGAGCGGGCGAGGTATTCGGCTACCCGTTCGTTGCGGGCGACATATCCTTCGCCGCCGAGTGCGCCCCAGTTGATCGCGAGCGCCGGCAGACCGAGCGACCGGCGGTGAAAGGCGAGCGAGTCGAGGAAGGCATTCGCCGCCGCGTAGTTGGCCTGGGCGGAATTGCCGAAGATGCTCGAAATGGAGGAGAACATCACGAAACAGTCGAGGTCCATGCCGAGCGTGCCTTCGTGAAGCAGCCAAGCGCCGCGGGCTTTCGGAGCGAACACGCGGCCCATCCGCTCACGGTTGAGCAGCGAGATCGGCGCATCGTCGATCACCATCGCAAGGTGGAACACGCCATTGAGCGGATGACCGGCGGATGAAATTTCGGTTAGCACCCGCGTGACGTCCTCCGCAGATCCGGCGTCGGCGACCAGCGCGTTTACTTCGACTCCCCGGGCTTGCAGTTTGACGAGAAACTCCACCGCTTCCGGTGTCGAAGCGCCGCTGCGGCTGGTCAGCACGAGATGTTTCGCGCCGCAATCCACCAACCATTCTGCCAGCACCCTGCCGAAGCCGCCGAAGCCGCCGGTGATGAGATAGCAGCCCTCGGATTTCACCTCGAAGGCGGGCGACAATGGTTCTCCGCGTCTTGCGACGAAAGGTTCCGGGAATGAAACGACCACCTTGCCGGTGTGCTTGCCCTGCGCCATCAGGCGGAAAGCTGCGTCGATGCGGCACGCTGGGAAAGATCGGAACGGAAGCGGTTGCAGCGCGCCCTGATCGACGAGATCGGCTACGGTTCCCAGCAGATTGCGGGTCCGCGCCTCATCGCCGCTGAAGATCGCGTCCATGGCGACGACGTGGAACGAGGCGTTCTTGCGCAGCGGCCACAGCGGGATGCGTGAGTTTTGATAGATGTCGCGCTTGCCGATTTCGATAAAGCGTCCGAACTGTGCGAGGCAGGAAAGTCCCATCGGGATGGCTTCAGCGGAAAGCGCGTTGAGCACCACGTCCACGCCCGCGCCATCCGTGATCTCCATCACATCTTCCGCGAAATCCGCGCGTCGGGAGTCGATGACGTGTTTCACGCCGAGGACTTCCAACAGCGCGCGCTTCGCAGGGCTTCCGGCGCTGGCGATGACCTCCGCACCCAGGTGATGCGCGATCTGGATCGCCGCCATGCCAACCCCGCCGGCACCGGCATGAATGAGGATGCGTTCGCCCGCTTGCAGGTTCGCCACGGTTTTCAGCGCGTGCCAGGAGGTCATGAAAACCACCGGCAGCGTCGCCGCCTCCTCGAACGAAAGACCGTTAGGAATGACGCGCACGTCGCCGGCCCGGGCCATCGAATGGGACGCGAGTCCGAACACCGCGAGACCGAAGACCCGGTCGCCCGGTTTCACATGGGTCACACCATCGCCCACGGCCTTGATCACACCGGCCACTTCATCGCCGAAGATCCGGGCGTCCGCCGTTTCCGCCGGATAGAGGGCGAGCGCCTTGAGCACGTCACGGAAATTCATGCCCGCGGCCATCACTTCGATCACGACCTCGCCCGGCCCGCAGTCAGGG
>Ga0123337_10007467_pt1 | contig 10177 bp, 7 predicted proteins | sample frozenSSSSmetaG_FD_89792 | JGI IMG/M metagenome (GOLD analysis project Ga0123337, IMG submission 89792) | Glacier valley bacterial and archeal communities from Borup Fiord, Nunavut, Canada, to study Microbial Dark Matter (Phase II) -... | ecosystem: Environmental > Aquatic > Freshwater > Ice >...
GCCATGGCAGTAACAATTGTTATATTGGAAGCACCAATCATTAAGAAAAAGCAAATACCGATTCAATTTAAGTATGCTTTACCTGCATTGGTAGTTGGCATATTTTCATCTATGGAAGTAATGTCAAGTAGTAATAAAAGTAGTTTTGTGATGCTGACTATTTTAGAAGTAAGTATTATATTTGTATCAGGGATTATTTTTCAGAAGGGAATTGCATATTTACTACATTCCGCCAAGGGAAAAAAGATGGATAATGAGCAAATGCTAAGTATGGCTGTGATTGTTGCTATCGTTGTTTATGCAATACCAGATTTCGCACAGGCTAACATATCACCGGTAGAGACAATTGTATACTTTGTTATCTTGTTTTCAACTTATAAATATGGAGTAGGGCAGGGTGCAATTACAGCTGCGGTATGTGGCTTTGTAATGAGCTTTCGAGGGGAACCAATAAGTGATATGGCTTTACTCTGTGTGATGGGAATAGTTCCTGCAATTTTCAGAGAGCTGGGAAGATTTCCGGTAGCAACCATGTATATGATTACAGCGACTGCAATGGGACTGCTCTATGAGGGGATGCTTTTAAATATGCATGAAATAGGTGGACTTGCCTCTGCTGTGATTGTGTTTTTATTACTTCCGAAGAGTCTTGCCTATCGGATTGATTCTTCTGTTTATAGAGAAAAAAACGAGCTGCTAGCCGTTCAAAATATAAGAGATATCGCTAAAATTAAAATGGTGGATTTTTCGAATTCATTCCTAAAATTATCAAAAAGTTTTGGGACAATCGCTGAAAAGCAGTCAGCACTTGAGAAATTCGAAATTAATCGAATTTTTGAGGATTTATCAGAGAAATTATGTAAAAATTGCCGTAACTGTAGTAAGTGTTGGGAGAGTGATTTTAATGAAACCTACCAAGAGGCATGTCATATGTTTGATATGGCCGAAAAAAATGGATATATTTCAAAAGAAGACGTACCTACCCAATTTGCTGGACGTTGTATTTGTACAGATCAGTTTTTGATTGAGACCAACCGTGGCTTTGAAATTGCTAAACTAAACCGTAGTTGGCATAATAAAATGGCAGAAAGTAGAGAAGCAATTGCTGGGCAGCTGAAAGAGGTATCTTCTGTAATACGCGATTTTTCAAGTGATTTATACGGAACACCAGAAGCATCAATCACGAAAGAGGAACGAGTGATTCATAGGTTAAGGGCAAATCATATTCTAACGAAAAGTATTACTATGATTGAGAGAAATAATAAGCGGCAGGAAATTTATCTGAAAGTAGCTTGCAAACATGGGCGATGCATGACGACAAAAGAGGCAGCAAATATGATTAGTGATGAGCTTGGAATTCGCATGTGTGCTTCTCAGGCTTCAAAAAGTGTCATCTCCAAGGATTATGATACTTTCATCTTTGTTGAGGACACAAAATTTAAGGTGTTAACAGGTTTGGCTAGAGCAATGAAGGGGGATGAAAAGATATCTGGAGATAACTTTTCATTCTTAAAGCTGGATACGGGAGAGATGGTAATTGCATTATCTGACGGCATGGGGACAGGGAAAGCGGCAAGTGATGAGAGTGAAGCTGTTATTGTGCTCTTAGAGCAACTAATTGAGGCAGGATTTAAAGAAGAATCTGCAATTAGGCTGATTAATTCTAGCTTGGTGTTAAAAGAAGGGGAACAACCTTTTTCAACGATCGATATGAGCATTATTAATTTATTTACAGGAATTTGCGAATTTATTAAGATAGGTGCAGCAGCCACATTTATAAAGCGTGATCAATGGGTTGAAACCATACGATCAACTACCTTACCAGTGGGTATTTTAAACAGTGTTGATTATGATTCAATCAAGAAGAAATTATATGATGGAGACATTATTATTATGGTTTCGGATGGAGTCCTAGATAGTATTAGAGAAGAGGACAAAGAAAAGTTTATGGAAAATATGATTATGGAGATGAAAAGCAATAATCCACAGGAAATTGCTAATCTTATTATGGACCAGACGCTGGCGCAAAGAGAATATATACCAATGGACGATATGACAATAATAACGGCGGGCTTATGGTCGAAATTATAATAAATATAGAATTACATTGAAATTATAAAATTTAAAGGGTAGAATAAAGCTAATTTAAGAAAATCACAATGAAGATAACACAAAATAACGATTGGATGAAATGATGATTAATAAAGTAAATGACTTTATAAATAAAAATGACATGCTTAGTGAGGGAGATAGAATTGTTGTCGGTGTTTCTGGCGGCGCTGATTCTGTATGCCTTTTAAAGCTATTACATGAGTTCAGTAAGAACAAAAAAATAGAGCTCTTTGTGGTGCACGTGAATCACGGAATCCGAGGAGAAGAAGCCGATGCGGATGAACAATATGTAAAAAGTCTATGTAGCCAGCTTGGTGTTTTGTACCATGCTTTTACTTTTGAAGTTAAAAAGATTGCGCAGGAAGAGGGCCTTTCAGAGGAAGAAGCAGGAAGAAAGGTGCGATATGAAACTTTTTATAAAGTCAGTCGGTTACATCAATGTAATAAAATAGCAATTGCACATAATAAAAATGATAGCGCTGAGACCGTACTATTTCATTTGTTTCGTGGAAGTGGCGTTGCGGGATTATCTGGAATTGCTTCCATTCGAGAAATAGAAGCATATGATTATAAGGTAAAGATCATTCGTCCTCTCCTATGTGTAAGCCGGAGCGAAATTGAGGGGTTTTTGGCTAGGAATGAAATTTCCTATCAAACGGATTCTACGAATCTATTGAACGATTATAGTAGAAATAAAATTCGAAATCAAGTTCTTACTTATGTTTCACGGGAAATCAATCAGAATGCAGTAGAGCATATAACACAAGCCGCAGCACAATGGAAAGAAATTGATGAATATATTGAGAAGCAGGTTTCACTTAACTTTAATCGGTTGGTGGAAGTAGAAAATCACAATTTCTTTATAAAAGTGGAGGAACTCCTATTGGAGGATATTGTAATTCAAAAAGGGTTAATTCGAAAAGTGCTGAAAAATCTTGGAGGAAATTTAAAAGATCTTGAGGCAAAACATGTAGAACTTGTTCTCTCTTTAATGGAAAAACCGGTGGGTAAATCTTTAAATTTGCCATATCAAATGGTGGCAAAACGAGAGTACACAAAAATTAAGCTTTACATTAAGGGGATAGAAAAGGAAACAGTGGAACGAAGGATAAACCTACCTATTCCAATAGAAATTCCAGGGAGATACAAATTACCCGTGGATCAGTGTACACTTGAGGTTAGAATTTTTAATTACGAAAAAAATATTATTATTCCGAAAAATAGTTGTACGAAATGGTTTGATTATGATAAAATAGAGAATACTGTTGAAATCAGAACGAGAAAAGCGGGTGATTTTATCCAAATCGGTCATGATGGAGGTAGCAAAAAATTAAAGGATTATTTTATTGATCAAAAAATTCCCAAAGAAAATCGCGCTAATATGCTACTTGTTGCCGATGGTAATCATATCATGTGGATATTAGGAGATATGGTTAGCGGGCGTATGAGCGAAAAATATAAGGTGGATGAAAAGACAAAAAGAATACTTTTGATGAATATGACTGATATGGAGGATTAAAAAAATGACTGACAAGATTAGGGTTATGTTATCTGAAGATCAAGTTAATCAGAGAACAAGAGAACTTGCGGAACAAATAAGTAAAGATTTTGAAGGAAAGATCGTACACATGATTTGTATATTAAAAGGCAGTGTATTCTTTTCTTGTGAATTGGCAAAGCGAATTACGGTTCCTGTTACATTAGATTTTATGTCAGTATCTAGTTATGGCGATGAGACAGTTAGTTCGGGTAGAGTAAAGATAGTAAAAGATCTGGATGAATCATTACACGGCAAGAATGTCCTGATTGTTGAGGATATTATTGATTCTGGAAGAACGCTTGCCTTTTTAGTAGATTTACTGGGTAGCAGAGGCCCTGAAAGCCTATCTATTTGTACCTTATTAGATAAGCCTGAGCGAAGAGAAACCAAGGTGGATGTTAATTATGTCGGCTTTGAGATTCCGGATGAGTTTGTGGTTGGCTATGGTCTAGATTATGCCCAGAAATATAGAAATTTACCTTATGTTGGTGTGATAGAATAAGAACACTTGCGTTCTTTTGGTATAATTAGAAAGTAATGATAAAAAATAATACATAGATTTATAAGGAGGTTTTGCGGTGAGAAAACAGATGAAAGGGTACGGATTTTACCTGATTATATTAACAATTATACTAATGGCAATTTTCCTATCCGACAATATTGGAAAAGACAGTTCAGATTCCTATTCCCATGCTCAGTTTGTAGCTGACTTAGAGGCAAATAAGATACAATTCATTGATATATATCAGAATGAAGAGGTACCTACTGGAAAAGTAAAAGTAACATTCAAGGATAGTTCAACAGAAAGCTTCCCTACATCGGATGTCCGTAGTATTGAAGTAGAAGCGGCAGGAATAAAATATTATACACATGATATTTCTAAACCAAGTTGGTTTTTAACAACAGTACTTCCATATTTATTAATTTTCATTGTAATCATAGTGCTATTTTCTGTTCTATCAAATCAAGCATCAGCAGGTGGTGGCAACAGCAAAGTGATGAACTTTGGTAAGAGTCGTGCTAAGATGACGACGGAAGAAAACAAGACAACAACATTTAAGAATGTTGCAGGGCTTGATGAAGAAAAAGAGGAACTGAAGGAAATTGTTGATTTCTTAAAATCACCAAAAAAATATATTCAGGTTGGAGCAAGAATACCAAAGGGCGTATTACTTGTGGGACCTCCGGGAACAGGTAAAACGTTACTAGCAAAAGCTGTTGCAGGAGAAGCCGGAGTACCATTTTTCTCGATTTCCGGATCTGATTTTGTTGAAATGTTTGTTGGTGTGGGCGCTTCCAGAGTAAGAGATCTCTTTGAGGAAGCAAAAAAGAATTCACCATGTATCATATTCATAGATGAGATTGATGCAGTTGCTAGACGAAGAGGAACAGGCATGGGTGGCGGTCATGATGAAAGAGAGCAGACCCTAAACCAATTGCTTGTTGAGATGGATGGCTTTGGTGTAAATGAAGGCATTATCGTAATGGCAGCTACAAATCGTGTGGATATTCTTGACCCTGCGATTTTACGACCAGGCCGATTTGATCGAAAGGTTAGCGTGGGACGTCCAGATGTTAAGGGAAGAGAAGAAATCCTACAAGTACATGCAAAAAATAAACCATTAGGCGATGATGTAGACTTAAAGCAAGTTGCACAGACGACTGCAGGTTTTACTGGAGCTGATTTAGAAAATTTGTTAAATGAGGCAGCCATTGGTGCAGCACGCGATAATAGAACCTTTATTAATAGTGAGGATGTTAAAAAGTCGTTTATTAAGGTTGGAATTGGTACAGAGAAAAAGAGCAAGGTAATTACAGAAAAAGAAAAGAGAATTACAGCATATCATGAGTCAGGTCATGCCTTATTATTTCACCTACTCCCCGATGTAGGTCCAGTTTATACCATATCAATTATTCCTACCGGTAGTGGTGCGGCAGGTTACACTATGCCACTTCCAGAAAAGGATGAGATGTTTCATACCAAGGGAAGAATGAGACAGGAAATTATCGTAGACCTTGGTGGTAGAGCTGCAGAAGAGATTATTTTTGATGACATCACAACAGGAGCTTCACAGGATATTAAGGTAGCAACGAAGACGGCGAGAGCAATGATTACACGCTATGGTTTCTCCGATGCAATTGGAATGGTAAATTACGATAATGACGAGGATGAAGTTTTCATCGGCAGAGATTTAGCACATACGAGAAGCTATAGTGAGAATGTTGCAAATAAAATTGATGAAGAAGTTAGATCTATTATTGATGATTGTTATAAAGAAGCAAAACGAATTTTAAATGAAAATAGTAGTATCTTAGAAGCCTGCGCGAAACTTTTGCTAGAAAAAGAAAGAATTAGCCGTGATGAATTTGAGACTTTATTTGATACAAACTAAGTGCATTGTGCAAAATGACGAAAAAAAGAAATAAAATTTGTAATGTTTGTGCACACTTCTAAAACAATTCATGATATACTAACAAACGTAAACCCCAATACATTATATAGTTTTTGCTACACCCCATAAGTAACAAAAATACCTTCTCCGAAAAAGGACAGTTGCAGAACTGTCCTTTTTTACTACTTCAGTTTATTTGTTTGGCAGAGCTTCAATACGATATAATAGTTGAACATATGATAAAAATCATATAAAATATGAGATGGATTAGTGTGAAAACATAAGAACTGTTTTCACACATAAAAAGCCACTTAGTCTTTTTAAGTTATTTGTAATGGGCGCAAAGCCTTAATGGAGGTCTAAATGAACGATACAGGAATTAGTAACCCGATGCAGATAAATGCAAATGGTATTAATGATAAAGCTTTATTTTGCGATGGCACAAAGGAATATGTGATTCCTTGTGAGCCAAAGGAAAACGAGACAGTGAAACTTCGCTTCCGAACAGCGAAAGATAATATAGATCAGGTATATCTTATCGCGAATAATCAAAAGCTTTTAATGAATAAGATAGAAACGGATTTTTTGTTTGATTATTATGAGATCTCCTTTTTACTTAACAACAGTCCGTTTATGTACTATTTCCAAGCTACATTAGGACAAACAAATTGCTTTTATGATCGATTTGGATTCACTTATGAAGAAAAAGAACCAAATTATTTTCGAATTGTACCTGGATTTTCTACACCTGATTGGGCAAAAGGTGCAGTCTTTTATCAAATATTTGTAGATCGTTTTTGTAATGGTGATATTACCAATGATGTGATTGACAATGAATACTGTTATCTTAAAGGTAGAGTCACGAAAGCGGAGGATTGGTATCAGAATCCCGCTACGATTGGTGTTAGGGAGTTCTATGGTGGTGATTTAAGAGGAGTAATAAAAAAATTAGACTATCTTCAAGGCTTAGGGGTAGAAGTGATTTATCTGAATCCAATCTTTGTATCACCCTCCAATCATAAATATGATATCCAAGATTATGACTATGTCGACCCTCATTTTGGTATCATCCAAAAAGAGGAAGGGGAAGTCTTAACGGAGGAAAATCAAGAGAATTGTAGTGCAAAGAAGTATATAAGCCGCGTGGCAAAGAAAGAAAACCTAGAAGCCTCCAACCAACTCTTTATTGAACTTGTTCAGGAGATTCATAACAGAGGAATGCGCATTATTTTAGATGGTGTATTCAACCACTGCGGTTCTTTTAATAAATGGATGGATAGAGAAAGAATATATGAAGGAGAAGACGATTATGCTAAGGGAGCTTATATTGAAAAAGAAAGCCCGTATCATACCTTCTTTGACTTTGCAAAAGAGGAATGGCCTTACAACAGTAGTTATGAAGGCTGGTGGGGACATGAAACACTTCCAAAGTTAAATTATGAGGCTTCACCAAAGCTATATGAATATATCCTGCAGATTGCAGCTAAGTGGGTTGCACCTCCCTTTCTTGTAGACGGATGGAGGCTTGATGTGGCTGCGGATCTTGGACATTCAGAGGAGTTTAACCATAGGTTTTGGCAAGATTTCCGAAGAATTGTGAAAGAAGCAAATCCAGAGGCAATCATTTTAGCAGAACATTATGGAGATCCTTCGTCTTGGCTGAAAGGAAACGAATGGGATACGGTCATGAATTATGACGCATTTATGGAGCCTATCACCTGGTTCTTAACAGGGTTAGAGAAACACAGCGATGAAGCTATTGCACAAAGAGAAGGGCAAGCAGAGTTTTTCTTTGAGATGATGAAAAAAAACATGACAAGGTTTGGCACCTCCTCCTTATTTACTGCAATGAATGAGCTATCAAACCATGACCATTCTCGTTTTTTAACAAGAACCAATCGAAAGGTAGGCAGAGTTCAGACAATGGGTTCAGAAGCGGCAAGCATCGGTATAAACAAAGCCATCTTACGAGAGGCAGTTGTTATGCAGATGACTTGGCCGGGAGCACCAACGATTTATTATGGAGATGAAGCAGGGGTATGTGGATGGACAGATCCGGATAATCGAAGAACCTATCCATGGGGAAGAGAAGATCATGATCTGATTCAGCTGCATAAAGAGTTGATACGCATCCATAAAGACTATGAGGCATTGCGTATTGGCTCTACCTTGTTTTTGACCGGAGCACCCGGGCTGATTAGCTATGGTAGGTTTGATCGTAAGGATAAGGTAATAGTGGCTGTTAATCACAATCCTGAGAGTAAGGATATCATTATCCCAGTATGGGAATTGGGTATTACGAAGGAAGACAGATTGGTTCAGTTAATACAGACGAGCGAGGAAGGATTTAACCTCGAGGCAAAGATGTTTCAAGCAGAGGATGGTATATTAAAGCTTACACTATCGCCATTTTCTGCAGTAATTATTAAAAATTTTGTTGGGTGATTATGTAATGAATTACAAGACTGTGAAGTTGATTCCATAGAGATTTCAAAGATATATTCTGTTTAGAACTGCGTATACTGAAAGTAGAAATACCTGTAAGAAAGGAAAATCAGTATATGCTTAAACTATGTAATAATTTTATAAAATATATATTGCTGTTTTTTATTGGTGGGTTTGCCTATGGTGGAATCGAAATAATATTCCGTGGATACTCGCATATTTCAATGTTGGTTGCTGGCGGAATCTGTTTCATTTTGATTGGCTTGCTCGATGAAGTCTTTCCTTGGAATATGGCACTCATTAGTCAGATGTTTATCTCTGCAGGAATTGTCACAGCAGTAGAATTCATCATTGGATTAATAGTGAATGTTTGGTTAAAGTTAAATGTGTGGGATTACTCAGCACAACCTTATCATATTATGGGACAGATTTGCTTGCTCTTTACAAATATATGGTTTTTCTTATCACTGGCAGGAATACTACTAGATGATTATTTACGCTATTTCCTACTAGGAGAAGAAAAACCACGGTATAAGATATTCTAAGGGATAAGAACACAATATTTATCAAGTAAGCTTTCCGGGTGATAGGATAATTTGGAGGTGCGAAGACCTTCATCTCCGACATCCTCTTCCCGGTTAATGTACATTACATTTTCAGTAACTGTATTTTTTGCAAATTCATTGACAATCATCTGATAGGAACCTGGATAATCTCTGCTCGCTTTCTCAACATGAACATAGAGCGTATCGCTTACAATTTCTCCAATTGCCATAGCAATTATAGTTCCATCGACCTCTAGGAAGCCGCTAGGAAGGTTAAATGCTTCAAGAAACGGCATAAGTTCTAAGGTTCGGGCAATCTCTTCCACTGCAAGCGAGGAATCCTTAACAAAATTTCTCTGATAATCCTCTAAATATGCAATAACTTGGTCAAGATTATCTTTCGTTATCTTGTGATACTCATAACTAGGGAATAATTTCTTGAATTTATTGATATGATTGCGTTGTCCACTATAGCGTCGGCCACTAAGTTCTACTAAATCCGAAGCCAGATATAGATAATCGGCCCAATCACGACTAGGCTCGCAAGAATTAGCTCCTTGGAACTCTGCCTCTAAGATCTTTGCAGCTTCTAGAGGTACAGTACAAAACAACAAAGGGATATTTTGACTGGAACAATATTCTCTTAGGGCAGCAACAACCGTCGTTAAGGAACCGCTACCAACTGGATAGGTAAATGAAGTTTTATTTAAGAACTTTACTTGGAAAAAAATCATATTATCATAAATGGCATATGAGGTATTATAAAAATCTCGCCACATATACATTGCTCCGGCAGTATAATCACTCGTTCTACTTATTTTATATTTTAAAAATCCCGCAATAATCGGCATGTTTTCAGCGGTAACACGTTCAAATGACAGCATATATCCTCCTTAAACTTTTAACAGTACTATATTTGATTAGAGTGTCATAAGTCCAACATTGACTGTATTTATGAATATCAATGTATATATATTCAGCTTGGCGTCGACCGGCTGAAAGTGGTGTTGTTATTTCGTCAAGACTCATGGTTTTAGAGGCTTGTAAGAAATATACCACTTGAAGGAAAGGCAGCCAAATGAATGTATATACAGTGATATTCATTCAAATCACTAAAACGGACTTATGACACTCTAATCATA
>Ga0123337_10007469_pt1 | contig 10175 bp, 8 predicted proteins | sample frozenSSSSmetaG_FD_89792 | JGI IMG/M metagenome (GOLD analysis project Ga0123337, IMG submission 89792) | Glacier valley bacterial and archeal communities from Borup Fiord, Nunavut, Canada, to study Microbial Dark Matter (Phase II) -... | ecosystem: Environmental > Aquatic > Freshwater > Ice >...
CCGGCCACACGCCGGAACACGTTTCTTATCTGGTTGCGGAGAAGGACCACCCGGACGCGCCGTGGGGCGTGCTCACGGGGGACTCGCTCTTCGTCAGTTCCGCCGGGCGCCCCGACCTGCTGGGCAGCGGCCAGGCCAAGAAGCTGGCCGCTCAACAGTTCCACACCCTGCGCGATTTTTACCTGAAGCTCGACGATGGCGTGATTATTTATCCAGCGCACGGTCACGGCTCGCCGTGCGGCGCGGACATCGGCGACCGGCTCAGCAGCACGATTGGCTATGAGCGGCGCTTCAATGCGTTCCTGCAATTTCAGGATGTGAAAAGCTTCACCGATTACGCTCTCTCCACCGCGCCACCCGCCCCGACTTACTATCCGCGGATGAAGAAGTTGAACGCGAAAGGCCCCGAAGTGCTCGGCAACCTGCCGGATGTGCGCGGGCTTCCCCCAAAATACTTCAAGGAAGCAATCGAGGACGATGACAACGTGCTTATTGATACCCGCATGATGCTGGCCTTTGGTGGCGGCCATATCCAAGGCGCGCTCAACATTGGTGGCTCGCCGATGCTCTCCATTTGGGCTGGCTGGTTGCTTGATCCCAAGAAGCCGATCCTTCTGGTCCTGGAGTCCGACGAGAAGCTCAATGAAGTCGTTCGTTTCTTTCTCCGCACTGGTTACACGAAGTTCGCCGGCTATCTCGTCGGCGGAATGAAGGCGTGGGACAACGCCGGGCTGACGCTGGACGAGGTCGGGCAGATGACCGTTCACGAAATCAAAACGCGCGGAAAAAAATTACAACTGCTCGACGTGCGCTCCCCAGACGAATGGAAGGGAGGGCATATCCCGAATGCCCGCCATATTTTCCTGGGCGATCTGCGCGAGCACCTCGGCGAACTTGATACGAGCAAGCCGACGGCCGTGTATTGCGACAGCGGCTATCGCGCGAGCATCGCGACGAGCATTTTGAAACGGGAAGGATTTGGCTGCGTCTGCAACGTGCCCGGAAGCTGGCAGGCATGGAAGAAGGCGGGCTTCCCGGTGGATGGAGAGATCGAAAAGAAGAAGGAGGCGAAATGAGGGCGCGTGGAAAAACCTCTTGTCTCATTGGGTGTCTTGCCCTGCTACCTATGCACGCTGCGGTCGCGGCGGAGCCAAGCGTGAATGCGCTCAATTATCCGGGGCCGGCCTGGTCGCCCTATGTCGTGGGCGCAGGCATTGGCGTTCTCTCGTGGCTGACGTTTTATTTTTCGGACAAGCCAATTGGCGCATCGTCCTTCTATGCCCAGGTGTCAGGCTTCATCGGAAAACTGTTTGCGAAACGGCACATCGAATCGCTCGCCTATTTCAAAGACAACCCGCCGCGCGTGGGCTGGGGATTTGTCTTTGTCCTTTCCATCATTGTGGGCGCCTCGATTGCCGCCGTCACCGGCGGCGAGTTTGTCAACGAATGGCTTCCGCCCATGTGGGTCGCGCGCTTCGGCGACAGCATTGCGCTGCGTGCGGGAGTCGCATTTGGAGGCGGCATTCTCATGGCTTTTGGCGCGCGACTGGCCGGAGGCTGCACCAGCGGCCACGGCATTAGCGGAACCCTTCAACTCAACCTGGCCTCATGGATCGCCGTGATTTGCTTTTTCATCGGCGGCATCGCCGTGGCCATGGCTCTCTTCAAACTGTGAGGAAATTATGATTGATCCTGGCGAAGCTATTAAACAATCGACGGAAAAGCCCGCGTTACCTGTGGCTACAGCGCCCAAGCTGATAGCCGGCGCGGTTTTTGGTTTGGCGTTTGGCTTTCTCCTGCAGAAAGGCGGCGTCGGAAAATTTAATATCCTCATCGGCCAGTTGCTGCTCCAGGAATTTACCGTCGCGAAGGTCATGCTCACCGCAATCGTCGTCGGCATGGTTGGCGTGTTCGCTCTGCACCACTTCGCCAAAGTGAACCTGCACATCAAGCCCACGAGAGTCGGCTCCAATATTATCGGCGGACTCCTCTTCGGGGCGGGCTTTGCGCTGATGGGCTATTGCCCCGGCACTGCTGCCGCCGCGCTGGGACAGGGAAGCTGGGACGCGCTCTTCGGCATGGCCGGATTGGTCGCTGGTTCGTGGATTTTCGCCGAGTTCTCCGCGTCTCTAAAAAAGACGGTGGAGAAGTGGGGTGATCTTGGAAAAGTTCTCCTGCCGGATTTGCTGCATGTGCCGCGCGGAGTATTTGTCGTAATTTTTGCGGTGTTGCTTACCGTGGGTTTGTTCGCGTTGGAAAGGGTATTCCCCCGATGACCTTACATCGAACATATCGGTTCTGCGGGAAAGCGTTCACATTTTGCGCGGCGGCTTTAGTTTCGCCGATAGCGGCGACGGCGTGTCCGATTTGCAATAGTCCCACCGGACAACAGGTTCGCACCGGCATATTTGGTGATGATTTTTGGGGAACATTGGCCACTGTCGTTTCCCCGTTTCCAGTTCTGCTCCTCTGTCTCGCTGCCTATCACTACGGTATTCCAAAGTTTGGGAAGCGATCAAGAGTTCAACCGCAAATCAATAAAGTCCACACCAAAATAGAATAACTATGAACACCACCAATAAAACCAATTACAAACCGCTCGTGACCTCTGGGGTCTTTATGGGCATCGGCCTCGGAGGATTTTTTGACGGCATCCTCTTTCACCAACTGCTCCAGATTCACAACATGCTCTCAGCCAAGTTCCCGAAGACGAGCATCGCGAACATGGAGATCAACATGTTCTGGGACGGTCTCTTTCACACTCTCACTTACACGATGACGCTGGTCGGCCTCGGCCTGCTTTGGAAGGCAGGCAAACGATCTGACGTGCCGTGGTCCGGGAAAACTTTCATGGGAGCGATGCTTCTGGGATGGGGATTATTCAACTTTGTGGAAGGCATCATTAATCATCACATCCTGCAAATCCATCACGTCGTGGAGACTCATGGTCTCTCCGCCTTCGACTACGCATTCGCTGCGTCTGGCGTCATCCTTATCATCGCGGGATGGATGGCGATGCGTTCTGCGCGCCAAGATGCCCAACCAACCAATGACCGCTAATCGAAAAATTCTAAAAAACACTGTACCAACAAACCAAATGAATTATGAACACATTACTGAAAACAATTGCCCTCGCGGCGCTCATCGCGCTGCGGTGCGGTGCGTGAAGATGCGATGGATTTGCGAACACGTCATTCGCTGAAACAGAAACAAACAAAACCAAATAGGAAAAGAAAAGTTATGCCACATAAACAATACGAAAGTTGCATCGAAGCCTGTAATGAATGCGTAACCGCGTGCGAACATTGCGCGGCATCTTGTTTGCGCGAACAAGACATCAAAACGATGGCGCGGTGCATCGAACTTGACCGGGACTGCGCCGATATTTGCAGTCTGGCCGCTCAATTCATGTCACGCGGCTCAACGTATGCCGCGGAACTCTGCGCGTTATGCGCTGAGATTTGTCAGGCGTGCGGTGATGAATGCGCCAAACAGAAAGCAGAGCATTATCAGCAATGCGCTAAAGCCTGTCACCAGTGCGCTGAAGAATGCCGGAAAATGGCAAAGAAATAATAACGAATTGAACCATGAAAACAACTAGTTACAACCCGGAGGATATGCGCGGCAAACCCCGTCACATTCTCCAGGGTAAAAACACCGACCGAGCCACGCTTGCCGCAATCGCGCACCGGGCAATGATCGAGCGCGGCCTTGAGCCGGAGTTTCCAAAGAAGGCATTGCAAGAGTTGGCGGCAGTCCAAAAACCAGCCGATGCGACCGACGGCGTGCGCGACTTGCGCGACCGGCTCTGGGCTTCCATTGACAACGACGACTCCCGCGACCTTGACCAACTCACCGTAGCCGAGTCACTCGAAGCCGGGCGGGTCAGAATTCTCGTGGCCGTCGCGGATGTGGACGCCCTGGTCCGGAAAGGGTCGGCGATTGACGGCCATGCGGCGCATAACACGACCTCCGTTTACACGCCCGCCGTGATCTTCCCGATGCTGCCGGTGGCGTTGTCCACCAATCTGACGTCGCTGAACGAAAACCAGGATCGAATTGCCGTAGTGACCGACATGGTATTCGAAGCCGACGGTTCACTCGGCACCTCAGACCACTACCGGGCGCAGGTCCGCAATCACGCGAAGCTGGCTTACCGCAGCGTTGGGACGTGGCTGGCTGGCGAAGGCGCGACGCCCCCGCGGATTTCGGAAGTTCCGGGTCTCGACGCAAACCTCCGTCTTCAGGACAGCGTCGCCCAGAGGCTCGCCGACCTGCGGCAACGTCACGGTGCGATCCGCCTCGAGACAATAGAGCCGAAGGCGGTCTTCGATGGGGACGTCCTTTCCGAGCTTGAGCCGAATTGGAAGAACCGGGCGACGCAGTTGATCGAGGACTTCATGATTGCAGCGAACGGAGCGAATGCGACCTACCTCGCAGCAAAGAAATTTCCTTCACTCCGAAGGGTTTTGAGATCCCCAGAACGCTGGGATCGCATCGTGAAGCTCGCGTCTGGCTTGAATGAGCAACTTCCCGGCAAGCCGGATGCCGTGGCGCTCGAAGCCTTCCTCGCGAGACGACGCAAAGCTGACCCGGAGAAATTCACCGATCTTTCCCTGGCCGTGGTCAAGTTGATCGGTCGAGGAGAATATGCACTCGATCTACCCGATGGCGAACCGCCCGGTCATTTCGCGTTGGCGGTGCGGGACTACACTCACTCCACAGCGCCGAACCGGCGCTTCCCCGATCTCATCACGCAACGGCTCCTGAAGGCGGCAATGGCCGGAGCGCCGCTGCCCTACACCATCCCGGAGCTTGCGGAACTCGCGAAGCGCTGCACGGAGCGGGAGGACGACGCCACAAAAGTTGAGCGGCGGATGCGAAAGTCGGCGGCGGCGCTGCTCCTGTCCGGCCGGATTGGGGAGTCATTCGACGCCATCGTCACTGGCGCATCTGATAAAGGCACATGGGTCCGGCTCTTCCAGCCACCGGCCGAAGGCCGGCTGGAGCGCGGGTTCCAAGGTCTCGACGTGGGCGACCGCGTCCACGTCAAACTGGTCAACACCGACGTCGAGCGCGGTTTCATCGACTTCGTGCGCGACTGATGTCCCTTCACAAAATTGAACAACTGAATGACTAACAAAATTATGAAAACGAAAAACACGGTATCAGCACAATCATCGCGGTGACCTGAAGTCGTGAAAGACGCACCGGACGACTGCCACAAGTGCGGCATGAAATTGGTGGAGAAACATCAGCCAGTCAGCCAAAAACTAAACAAAAAAAACAATATGAAAACGAGCGTTATTGAAGTGCATGACATGCTGTCCGTATGGAGCGTGGACGAAGTGGAAGAGCGGATTGGCGAGGTGCCGGGTGTTGAAAGTGTTACCGTCAATTACGCTGCGGGCAACGCCACAGTCCGCTACGACGAAACCCGGCTTGAGGTTGCCGATATCAAGGCGGCCGTGCGCCAAAGCGGCTATAAGTCGGCAGGCGAATCCGAACCCGAGCCTGTGAGTGAACCCGGGCCCGAGCCCGCGCACAAGGATACTGAGGCGCCAGCGCCGAAAGCTGGGCCGGCCTCCGCTTCAACGCCCGAAACTGCTGGGGCGAAAGCGTCCACGGCAGCGCCGGGCGCTTCCGCAGGCGACGGACAACAGAACACAACAGCGCCGGGCGCACCGCATCCAGCCACCCCACCCGCCGTGCCGAAACCTTCCCCGGCCGCACCGCCCGCCGCACCTGCGGCCGCCCCTTCCGCAGGTGCCGCACCACCACAGAGCAAAGCCTGACGCAGCCAGTCTGCCGGGGAGGTGCTGGCACAACCGGGCTTCCCAGGGACAGGACTTCCGGCGGCGGATGCAGTAAAACGCGGGGCTTTGAGTACGAAGAACATTAAGAAAACAACATGAAAACCAGCGTTATTAAAGTGCATGACATGTTGTCCGTATTGAGCGTGCTCGAAGTGGAAGAGCGGATTGGCGAGGTGCCGGGTGTCGAAAGCGTTACCGTCAATCATGCTGCGGGCAGCGCCACAGTGCGCTACGACGAAACCCGGCTTGAGGTCGCCGATATCAAGTCGCTCGTGCGCCAACGCGGCTATAAATCCGCGGGCGAATCCGAACCCGAGCCTGTGAGCGAACCCGGGCCCGAGCCCGCGCACGGGGCTGGAGCGCCATCGCCGCAAGCGGGGCCGGCCTCCGTTTCAACGCCCGAGAACGCTGCGCCGAAAGCGTCCACGGCCGAGCCGGCTGCCGCACCCGGGCCGGTCGCTTCCGCTGGCGACGGACAACAGGACAAAGCGTTGCCGGCTGCACCGCCGTCAACAGCCATTGCTGCCGCGCCGAAATCCTCCCCAGCCGCGCCTGCACCCGCACCCACGCCCCCTGCGCCGAAACCCGCCTCTGCCGCGGCTTCCTGGATTCGCTCGATCTTCTCGCGGAAGACAACCAAGCCTGCTGAGCCGAAACCCTCCGCCGCCGCGACACCCGCGTCCGCCGCTCCCGCACAACCACAGAGCAAAAGCTTGCACAACCAGTCCGCCGGGGAAGTGCTGGCACAACCCGGCTCCGCAGCGACCGGAGTGCCAGAACTCCCCCCGGTTGAAACCACCTCGGAACATTCACCCGCCAGTGGCTCGGAGAAGAGGATGAAGCCCACGCCGATTCAAGAGCCGCCGCCCGCTCGTTCCTGGTATACGCTGGCCGGCCTCTGGCAACGCAAGACCATGGTCATCGCCGCGCTTACCGTCGCGGCCATCTTGTTGTATCTGGGGCTCCGCTTCGGTTTCCACGCCACTCCGGGAACTTATCAGATTCCCTTGCTGGTCATGCTCGTCCTCGGCGGCCTGCCGCTGCTCTACGACCTGCTGCGGAAGCTCCTGAAGCGGGAATTTGGTTCCGATCTGCTGGGCGGAATATCCGTCGTGACTTCCGTCCTGCTGGGCGAATACCTGGCTGGCTCCATCATCGTGTTGATGCTCGCGGGTGGGGAAGCATTGGAGAGTTACGCATTGCGCCGCGCCTCCTCAGTGCTGGCCGCGCTGGCCAAGCGGATGCCTTCGATTGCTCACCGAAAAAGGGAACTGGAAATCGTGGATGTGGCGCTGGTGGACATCGCGGTGGGCGATAACCTTGTGATTTATCCGCATGAGATTTGCCCCGCGGACGGCGAGGTAACCGAGGGGCATGGGACGATGGATGAATCCTATCTCACCGGCGAACCGTTCCAGATTACCAAAACCTCCGGTTCGGCGGTGATCTCGGGCGCGGTCAACGGAGAAACAGCCCTGACCATCCGCACGACACAACTCGCCGCCGATTCGCGCTACTCCAAGATCATGGAAGTCATGCGCGAGTCCGAGTCCAAGCGGCCGCAGTTGCAGCGGCTGGGCGATCGACTCGGGGCCATTTACACTCCGGTGGCTTTGGCGGTTGCTGTCCTCGCCTGGGTCATCAGTGGTGAATCGATTCGTTTCCTCGCGGTGCTGGTCATCGCCACGCCTTGCCCGTTGCTGCTCGCGATCCCAATCGCTATCATCGGTTCGATTTCCCTCTGCGCCCGCCGGGCGATTATCGTCAAGAGTCCCGTCGTGCTCGAACAAATTGCCGGTTGTCGGACCGCGATTTTCGACAAGACCGGGACGCTCACCTATGGCGAGCCCAAGCTGACCGAACAGCTCATCGCACAGGGCTTCGAGCAGAAGGAAGTGCTGACTCTGGTGGCGAGTCTCGAACGCTACTCGAAACATCCGTTGGCACGTGCCATCCTCGCGGCAGCTAAGGAGGCCGGGATCGTGCTCCCGGAAGCCACCGAGGTAGGCGAGGCGCCCGGCCAGGGACTGCGCGGCACCGTTTCCGGCCGACAAGTGCGGATCACGAGTCGCACTAAACTGGTCGCTCAAAACATCGCCGGGGCCGATCAACTCCCGCCGGTCGCTGGCGGGTTGGAATGCCTCGTGGTGATTGACCAGCGCTACGCGGCGGCCCTGCGCTTCCGGGATGCGCCGCGCGCGGACAGCCGCCCGTTCGTGAGCCACCTCGGGCCAAAGCATCACTTTGCGCGCGTGATGCTCGTGTCGGGAGATCGCGAGTCGGAGGTGCGCTACCTCGCCGAACAGGTGGGCATCACTGAAGTCCACGCCGAGAAGAGTCCGGAAGAGAAGTTAGTCATCGTCCGTGAAGAAACCTCGAAGGCGAAGACCCTCTACGTCGGCGATGGCATCAACGATGCCCCGGCGATGATGGCCGCCACAGTCGGCATGGCGATCGGACAGAACAGCGACGTGACCGCCGAAGCGGCCGGCGTCGTGATCATGGACAACTCCCTCACGAAGGTGGACGAATTCATGCACATCAGCCGCCGGATGCGAATCATCGCGCTCCAGAGCGCGGTGGGCGGTATGGCGCTGAGCGTCGTCGGCATGGCCTTCGCCGCCACCGGTCACTTGAGTCCGGTCAGCGGCGCAATCATCCAGGAAGTTATCGACGTCCTGGCCATGCTGAACGCCTTGCGAGCCGCCTTTCCACCCAAAGTGATTCATGATCTCTGATAGCACCATTGTAGATGGCCCGGGAGGCGCTCGCCGCGCAGGATCCAAGCACCTGCCCATCGCCGCAGATGCGCTGCGCCATCGCGCTCAGCGCATCGCACTTCAACACTCAGCGGATGGTTCAGGAATACATCGTGAAAGCCTATTTCTAAGAACATCAGCCAGTCAGCCGAAAACTTAAACAAACAACATGAAAACGAGCGTTATCAAAGTGCATGACATGCTGTCGGTATGGAGCGTGGACGAAGTGGAAGAGCGGATTGGCGAGGTGCCGGGTGTCGAAAGCGTTACCGTCAATTACGCTACGGGCAACGCCACAGTGCGCTACGACGAAACCCGACTTGAGGCCGCTGATATCAAGTCGGCCGTGCGCCAAAGCGGCTACAAGTCGGCGGGCGAATCCCAACCTAAGCCTGTGAGCGAACCCAAGCCCGCGCACAAGGATACGGGGGCGCCTGCGCCGAAAGCGGGGCTGGCCTCCGCTTCAACGTCCGAAACCGCTGGGCCGAAAGCGTCCACGCCCGCGCCAGTTGCCGCATCCGCGCCTGCTGCGCCGAAACCCGCCGCAGACGCGGCTGCCGGGGCGCCCAAGCCCGCCGCTCCTGTAGGCGACGGAAAACAGGCCAAAGCCGTGCCGGCTGCACCGCCGTCAACACCCGCTGCCGCCGCTCCCGCAGGCGCCGCACAACCACCGGGCAACGCCTGACACAGCGAGTCTGCCGAGGTGGAACTGGCACAACTCGGCTCCGCAGCGACAGGACTTTCGGAGGCGGATGCAGTAAGACGCCCCGCCGCCAACGGCCCGAACGAGCTTCCAAGCGGGGACGGTGGCCATCGTGTAACGACGGGACGCGCGTCACGCCGGATGACATCAAAACATTTATCGCGGATTGCGGCTGCTACGGCCGCAGCGAGGGTTTGAGTATGAAGAACTTCAAGAAAACAACATGAAAACGAGCGTTATCAAAGTGCACGGCATGCTGTCGGTATGGAGCGTGGACGAAGTGGAAGAGCGGATTGGCGAGGTGCCGGGTGTCGAAAGTGTTACAGTCAATTTCGCTGCGGGCACCGCCACAGTCCGCTACGACGAAACTCGACTTGAGGTCGCCGATATCAAATCGGTCGTGCGCCAAAGGGGCTATAAGTCGGCGGGCGAATCCGAACCCGTGCATGTGAGCGAGCCCGAGCCCGCGCACAAGGATACTGGGGGGCCATCGCCGCAAGCGGGTCCGGCCTCCGCTTCAGCGCCCGAAACCGCTGGGCCGAAAGCGTCCACGGTCGCGCCGGTCGCTTCCGCAGGCGGCGGACAACTGGACAAAGCGGTGTCGGCTGCACCGCCGTCAACAGCCGTTGCCGCCGCGTCGAAACCCTCCCCAGCCGCGCCCGTTGCCGTGTCCACGCCCCCTGTGCCGAACCCCGCCTCGGTCGCGGTTTCTTGGATTCGCTCGATCTTCATGGGGAAGACGAACACGCCCGCTGCGCCGAAACCCGCCGCCGCTTCGGCATCTGCGCCCGCCGCTCCCGCAGGCGCCGCACAACCACAGAGCAAAGCCTGGCACAGCGAGTCGGCCGAAGAAGCGCTGGTCCAACTCGGCTCCGCAGTGACCGGACTTTCGGCGGC
>Ga0123337_10007471_pt1 | contig 10173 bp, 9 predicted proteins | sample frozenSSSSmetaG_FD_89792 | JGI IMG/M metagenome (GOLD analysis project Ga0123337, IMG submission 89792) | Glacier valley bacterial and archeal communities from Borup Fiord, Nunavut, Canada, to study Microbial Dark Matter (Phase II) -... | ecosystem: Environmental > Aquatic > Freshwater > Ice >...
CAAGGCGGTTACCGCCGTGACCAGCCACACCGGCCAGTCTTTCAGCGAACTGCCGTTGGCACTGGCCAGAATCCAGCCGGTGGCCATCAGCAGCGCCACCACGATGGGCGCCATGCCCTGCTTGAAGGCGCGCACTGCCCGCAAATTGCGGTTGCGGTGGCCCCACTGGGCGGCGGCATAGGTCAGCACGGTGCTGGGAATCAGGATGCCCATCAGCGACAGAAAAACGCCGAGCAGGCCGGTCAGCATGCCGCCAGCGTTCAGGCCGACATTCCAGCCGAGCAGCGCGACAAACAGCACATTCGGGCCCGGCGCGGCCTGGGCGATGGCGATCGAGGCATTGAACTGCTCGTCGGTCAGCCAGTGCTGCTGGTCCACCAGAAAGCGGTGCATGTCGGGCGCGGTGGTGATGGCGCCGCCTATCGACAGCAGCGACAGCGTCAGATAATGCACGAACAGGCTCAACCAGTTCTGCAGGGTAAAAATGAGCGTGAGTGGTTCGGTCATGGCTTGAGCTTTTTGTACGCCAGTACGCAGGCCACGCTGCCCAGGCCGGACAGCACATAAAAAAGCGGCCAGCGCAGCCAGGCGATGGCCACAAAGCACAGGGCCCCAAACGCCATGCACAGCCGAATGCCCAGCACGTTGCTCAGCAGCGCGCCAGACAGCCGCAAGCCGGTGGCGGCAATCAGCCCGGCGGCCACCGCACCCATGCCGCGCAGCGCGCCCGCCACGCCGGGCTGGTCGGAAAACTGCGCATACACCAGCGCCAGCAGCAGCACCAAGATCAGCGGCACGGTCAGCATGCCGGCCAGCGCCGCCATGGCGCCCTTCAGGCCAAAGTAGCGCCCACCAATCATCAGGGACAGGTTAACCACGTTGGGCCCGGGCATGATTTGCGCCACCGCCCAGTCTTCAATGAACTCTTCGCGCGTCATCCAGCGTTTTTTTTCGACGAGTTCGCGTTGCACCACCGCCAGCACGCCGCCAAAGCCCTGAAGCGCCAGCCAGGTGAAGGAAAAAAACAGGTCGCGCAGTGACTCGGGGTGCGGGTGGTCGGGTACGGGCAGGGAATTCATGCGCGGATTATCGCCGCTCACCCCGGCGTTGCAGGCTAGTGGCGGCCGCCTGCGTGACTTTGATTGCTATAAAAAATATAGCTTCAAGTTCTCGTGCTTAGTGCGCTAACGGCCTAAAAAGCTTAAGAAATTATAAAAAATGAGCGATCAGACCGTCATACCGCCCGACACCTCGATCACCGCGCCATTGACGTAGCTGGCTTCGTCGCTAGCCAGGAAGGCGTAGACATTGGCAATTTCCCCGGGCTGGCCCAGGCGCTTGAGCGGCACGCGGGTTTCCATTTCCTTCAGGACGTTGTCGGGAATGGTGGCAAGAATCGGCGTGGCAATAAAACCAGGCGCTACCGCGTTCACGCGCACGCCCTTGGGGCCGAGTTCGCGGCTCCAGGTTTTGGTGAAGCCGATTACGCCGAACTTGGTGGCGGCGTAGTTGGTCTGGCCAAAGTTGCCGTAAATGCCCACCACCGAACTGGCGTTCAGGATCACGCCCTGGCCCTGCGCGATCATGGTGTCGGCCACCGCCTGCGCGCAATGAAACACGCCGCGCAGGTTGACATCAATCACGCGGTCGAACTGCTCCAGCGTCATCTTCACCAGCCGCGCATCCTGCGTGATGCCGGCGTTGTTGACCAGCACGTCGATCCGGCCAAACTGCGCCTTGACCTGGGCCACCACGGCGTCCACGGCGACCCGCTGCGTCACGTCCATGACATAGCCGACCGCTTGCGCGCCCAGCTCCTGGCATTGCTGGACGGCCTCGTCTATGGCCGCCTGCTTCAGGTCGCAGACGATGACGATGGCGCCTTCCTGCGCAAACTTGAGGGCGGTGGCCAGGCCTATGCCTTGCGCTGCCCCGGTGATGAGGCTGACCTTGTTCTGGAGTCTTGACATGAGAGGGCCTTTTTTTTGTGGATGAAGAAAAGATGAATCAATAAACCGGCTGATGCTGGCGGATGGCCACTTTCACCGCGTCCGTCAGCATGAAGCCCGGGCCGAAGCGGGCCGCCAGCGCATCGCAGCGCGCAAGGAAGGCGTCCACGCCCATGCCGTAGATGAACTGCATCGCGCCGCCGGTCCAGGCCGGGAAGCCGATGCCCAAGAGCGAGCCGATGTTGGCCTCGTGCACGCTGGTCAGCACGCCTTCGGCCAGGCAGCGGGCGGTTTCCACCGCTTGGCGGTAGAGCAGGCGGTCCTTCAGGTCCTGGATGGCCCAGGCAGTATCGGGTTTTTCAAACAGGCGCTTGAGTTCCGGCCACAGCGTCTTTTGACCACCTTTTTCGCGCGGGTAGTCATAAAACCCGCCACCCGCCGCGCGGCCGCTGCGCCCGAATTCCTTGACCATGCGTTCCACCAGCAACTCGCCCGGCGTGGCGCTGTAGGTCTTGCCTTCGGCGCTGAAGTCGGCGCGCGTCTGGTCCAGCACCAGCACGCTCAGCGACAGCGCGGTTTCATCGAGCACGGCCAGCGGCCCGACCGGCATGCCCGCCTGTAGGCCGGCGTTTTCAATCGCGGCGGCCGGAATGCCTTCGCCCAGCATGGCCGCGCCTTCCATCACAAAGGTGCCAAAGGTGCGGCTGGTGTAAAAGCCGCGCGCGTCGTTGACGACGATGGGCGTTTTCCCCAGCGTCTGCACATAGTCAAAGGCGCGCGCCACGGTGGCGTCGTCGGTCTGCTTGCCGCGAATGATCTCGACCAGCTTCATTTTGCCGACCGGGCTGAAGAAATGGATGCCGATGAATTTTTCAGGCCGGGTGCTGGCCGTGGCCAAGCTGCTGATGGGCAGCGTGGAGGTGTTGGATGCAAAAAATCCGCCGGGCGCCAGCCAGGGCTCGGTCTCCCGCGTGACCTGGGCTTTCAGCGCGCGGTTTTCAAACACCGCTTCGATGATCAGGTCGCAGCCAGCCAGGTCCGCAGCCTGGGCAGTGGCCGTGATGCGCGCGAGAAGGGCGGTTTGCTCGTCGGGCAGCATGCGGCTCTTGTCAACCTGCTGCTGGCTCAGCCTGGCGCTCCAGGCCTTGCCGGCGTCGGCTTGGTCCTGGTTCACATCCTTGAGCACGGTCGCAATCCCCCGGCTGGCCTGCGCATAGGCGATGCCGGCGCCCATCATGCCGGCCCCCAGCACCCCGACTTTTTGCGGCTTGAACGCTGGAAATCCCTGGGGCCGCGACTGGCCGGACTTGATGGCGTTCAGGTCAAAAAAGAAGGCGCTGATCATCGCCTTGGCGTTGGTGCCGGTCAGCAGCGGGGCCAGGTAGCGGCTTTCAATGCGCAAAGCCGTGTCCATGTCGACCAGCGCGCCCTCCACCATGCAGGCCAGGATGGCTTCAGGGGCCGGGTAGAGTCCGCGCGTCTGCTTTTTGAGCAGGGCCGGCGCCAGGCTGAGCGCGGCGGCGACTTGCGGGTCGGCCGGCGTGCCGCCCGGGATCTTGTAGCCTTTGGCGTCCCACGGGTGTTGCGCGCCCGGGTGGGCGGTAATCCAGGCCAGCGCCTTGGCGCGCAGTTGCGACGCGTCGGCCACCAGTTCATGCACCAGGCCCAGCGCCAGTGCCGCGCGCGGGCCAAATAGCTGGCCCTGCAGCAAGTAAGGCTGGGCCGCCGTCAAGCCCAGGTGGCGCGTCATCTTGGTCACGCCGCCCGCGCCGGGTAGCAGGCCCAACGTGACTTCGGGCAGGCCGAACCGGATGGCCGGGTTGTCGACCGCGAGCCGGTGGTAGCCCACCAGCGCGACTTCCCAGCCGCCGCCCAGCGCCGTGCCGTTCAGGCAGCTGACGACCGGTATGCCCAGCGTTTCGAGGGTGCGGAAATGGTGTTTCAGGCGCTCGGCTTCGGCATAGGCCCGCGGCGCGTCGGAAGGCTGCAGCCGCATCACGGCTTTGAGGTCGGCGCCGGCGAAAAAAGTGCTTTTGGCCGAGGCCAGGATGATGCCCCTGATCGCGTCCCGGTTTTTAAGCACCAGCGCCGTGACGTCGCTCAGGTCGTCCTGCCACTGCTGGCACATCGTGTTGACCGGCGAGCCGGGCTCGTCAAAGGTGAGGGTGGCAATGCCGTCGTGGTTCAGTGCGTACTGGATGGTTTTCATCAGATTCTTTCCACAATGGTGGCAATACCCATGCCGCCGCCCACGCACAGCGTGGCCATGCCGTAGCGCAGCTGGCGCCGGTGAAGCTCGTCCACCAGCGTGCCCAGAATCATCGCGCCGGTCGCGCCCAGCGGGTGGCCCATGGCAATCGCGCCGCCATTGACGTTGACCCTGTCCGGCAGCACCTTCATCTCCCGCATGAAACGCATCACCACGGCGGCAAAGGCCTCGTTGACCTCAAACAGGTCGATCTGCTCCACCGTCATGCCGGCCTTGGCCAGCGCCTTGCGCGCCGCCGGCATGGGGCCGGTCAGCATGATGGTCGGGTCGGCGCCGCTCAGCGCCGCCGCCACAATGCGCGCCCGGGGCGTCAGGCCATGGGTTTTGCCGGCGGCTTCGGAGCCGATCAACACCGCTGCCGCACCATCGACAATGCCCGACGAGTTGCCGGCGTGGTGCACATGGTGGATGCGCTCGATGTGCGGGTAGCGCTGCAGCGCCACGCTGTCAAAGCCCATCGCGCCGAGCTGCTCGAACGCGGGTCTGAGCTGCGCCAGGCCTTCGCGCGTGGTGTGGGGTTTGATGAATTCGTCGTGGTCCAGAATGATCTGGCCGATCGCGTCCCTGACCGGAACGACCGAGCCGGCAAAGTAGCCGGCCGCCTGCGCCTTGGTGGCGCGGCGCTGGCTTTCCAGCGCAAAGTCGTCCACGTCGGTGCGGCTGAAGCCTTCAATCGTGGCGATCAGGTCAGCGCCTATGCCCTGCGGCACAAACAGCGTGGCGCTGTGGGTTTCGGGGTCTTGCGCCCAGGCGCCGCCGTCCGCGCCCAGCGGCACGCGGCTCATGCTTTCCACGCCGCCGGCCACCACCAGGTCTTCCCAGCCCGAGCGCACCTTTTGCGCCGCCAGGTTGACCGCTTCCAGGCCCGAGGCGCAAAAGCGGTTGATCTGCACGCCCGAGGCGCGAAAGTCCCAGCCGGCTTTTAGCGCCGCCACCTTGGCAATCACAGCGCCTTGCTCGCCCACCGGCGACACCACGCCCATCACCACGTCGTCGACGGCCGCCGTGTCAAAGCCGCTCCGGCGCTGCAGCTCGGTCAGCACGCCGGCCAGCAGGTTGACCGGCTTGACCTCGTGCAGGCTGCCGTCCTTTTTGCCCTTGCCGCGTGGCGTGCGGATGGCGTCGTAGATGAATGCTTCGGTCATGCGGGCTTTCCTGGGAGCGGCACGGGGCCGGTAAGAAAAAATACTTTAAAAGTATAGGCATGGGAAGCGGCATTTGCCTGACGCAAAGGCGCCATGTGGGCTGCGGCGGACTGCGCAACTGCTATTTTTTTAGCAGCTAATTGTTCCCGTATTCATTGGGAAGCAGGCATTAATGCTCGATGGAAAAGCTCAGGAGGCGTCTTTGCTGCGCGTGCGGCCCACCGCGCTGAAAATACCGATGCCCAGCACGATCAGAGAGCCGATGCCGATGTAGAGGTGCGGCACGCCCGCCACCACGGCGCCCCAGACCACGCCGCCCAAAAACATCAAGAACCCGACCATGTAAATTGCGAAAGACATTTTTTCTCCAAAAGTTGTGGGCTGACTATGCGGCTGAGCGGGGTTTTCGACCATCGGGGACAGGCGCTGTTTGCTGTCAGCGGCGGCCTACCCGCCACCGGCCAGACCGTTGAAGAGTCCCCGCATCCGCACAAAAAGACGGTTTTTGCCGCAAAATCCGGGCTTGCGCGCAACAACAAAGGCTCCCATGACCACTTCCCTCAAAATCGATTTTGTGTCCGACATTTCCTGCCCTTGGTGCGTCGTCGGCCTGAAGGCGCTGGACCAGGCGCTGGCGCGCGTGGCCGGTGACATCAGCGCCGAGCTGCATTTCCAGCCCTTCGAGCTCAATCCGAACATGGCCGCCGAAGGCCAGGAAATCACCGAGCACATCACGCAAAAGTACGGCATCACGCCCGAGCAGGCCCACGCCAACCGTGAAAACATTCGCCAGCGCGGCGCGCAACTGGGCTTCAAGTTCAGCGCCGCCGATGAGCCCGGCGGCGGGCGCCATCGCATCTACAACACCTTTGACGCGCACCGGCTGCTGCACTGGGCCGAGCTGCAGGGCGCAGGCCTTCAGCGGGCGCTCAAGGAGGCGCTGTTTGCGGCCTATTTCACCGACGGCGAAAGCCCGGCCTCGCACGAGGTGCTGGCGCGCGTGGCGGGCGAGGCGGGCCTGGATGAGGCGGGTGCCCGCGAGGTGCTGGCCTCCAACGCCTACGCCGACGAGGTGCGCGAGCGCGCCCAGTTCTACCTGGGCCAGGGCATTCACTCGGTGCCTGCCGTCATCATCAATGGCCGCCACCTGATCTCGGGCGGCCAGCCGGTGGAGGTGTTCGAGCAGGCGCTGCGCCAGATTGCGGCGGCCGGCTGAGGCGGACATGCGCTACGAACTGCATTACTGGCCGACGATTCAGGGCCGTGGCGAATTTGTCCGCCTGGCCCTGGAAGCGGCGGGCGCCGACTACCTTGACGTGGCGCGCGGCCCCGAGGGCGAAGGGCAGGGTGTGCCGGCCATGCTGCACTTCCTGGAGAGCCCTGACGTGCAGCACCCGCCGTTTGCGCCGCCTTTTCTGGTCCATGGCCAGCTTGTCGTTGGCCAGACCGCGGCCATCCTGCTTTACCTGGGGCCGCGCCTGGGCCTGGTGGCAAAAAGCGAGACCCAGCGCCTATGGACGCACCAGCTCCAGCTGACCATCGCCGACGCGGTGGCCGAAGCGCACGACACGCACCACCCGATTGCCGGCAGCCTGTACTACGAAGACCAGAAACCCGAGGCCGCCAGGCGGGCTCAGGCGTTCCGCGAGTTGCGCGTGCCCAAGTACCTGGCCTGGTTTGAAAGCGTGCTGCAGCGCAACCCCAGGGGCAGCGCGCATCTGGTGGGTGGGCTGCTGAGCTACGCCGACTTGTCGCTGTTCCAGTTGGTCGAAGGCCTGCTGTATGCATTTCCCAAAGCGGGCCAGCGCGCGCTGGCCGAAGCGCCCCGGGTCCAGGCCCTGCATGAGCGCGTGGCAGGACACCCGCCAGTGGCGGCTTACCTGGCCAGCGCGCGGCGCCTGCACTTCAGCGAGGACGGCATTTTCAGGCGCTATCCGGAACTGGACGCCTGAGGGCCGTGCCGGGCCGACGAAAAAAGCTGGCGACCGCCAGCTTTTTTCGTTCATCCGGAAATCAGTCCGGGGTCAGTCCCTGTTTCCGTGGCCCTTGCCGTTTCCGTTTCCGTTGTCCTTGTTCCGGTGTTTGTCATGGCCCCGGCCCTCGTTGTGCTTGTCCTTTTTGAATTTTTTCTCCTGGATCGGCACGTAGCGGACTTCACGCACCCAGCTGCCGGGCTGGCGGTAGTAGCTGCCCCCTTTTTGCTGCCAGCGGTCGGGTGACCAGCGATAACCGTCACGCTTGACGATGGACTGGCCGCGCACCCAGACGTGGCGGTCGCCGGTCCAGGCCCAGTAACCCGGTGCCCAGACACGGTTGGGGGCCAGCACGGGAACCACTTCATATTGCGGCTGCGGTGGGGCCAGGTTGATGTTGATGCTGACTTGCGCCAGGGCAGGCGCGGCTGCTGCGCCTGCGAGCAGGGCAACGAGCAGAATTTTTTTGAGGGGATGGCTAAGGGTCATTGAATTTTCCTTTTGTTCTTTGGTTCTTGAGTCTCAGTGTCCACGCGGGTTTTGTAGGGCGTTGCGCACGGCGCGTAAAGTTTTCTGCGCTACGGCGTTAATGTGTAAAGCGGCTGATCTGGTCGTGCTGGCCATCGATGCCCACGCGCTGCAAGGCGGGGCCAGTGGATGACGGCAGCGCACAGGCGCTCAGGCGCGATCAAGTATTTCATGCACTCAGCCGGCCAAAATCGGGCCGTTGGCGTGCGTCGTCAGCCGGGCTGTGCAGTGCGCTGTCAGCAGCCTTGGGCACTGGAACTTTCGGCGGCGGCTTCGGCATGTTGGCGTCGGGGCAGCCGCTTAGCAGCAAGCTTAGCAAGGCAATCAGCGTGAACGGGACAAGGTGTTTCATGATGTCTTCAGACGTCATCAGTCTGTGTTTTGGCAAATCATAGGCTGCGCCACCGCGCCAGACCAGTGCCACACGCCAACTCGCGGCGCTTGCCTACAAGCCCGCCGGGTGTCGGGATTGTCCTACGGTCCCCATCCAATGCGCCTACGACAATGATTTTCAAACTTGAAAAGGAAGCCTCCATGCATACACGTCGCCAAGCCACCCGCCTTTCCCTGGCCGCCATTCTGGTGGCTGCCGCGGCCCTGTCAGGTTGCAGCGTCATGGAACGCCAGTCCAACCTCGTGGCCTTTAGTACCCAGCTGCGCGCTGCCAACGAGGTGCCGCCCAACGCCAGCCCGGGCAGCGGCTCGGTCGACGCGGTGCTCAACAAGGACACGAATCTGTTTCGCTGGAAGGTCAACTACACCGGCTTGACCGGACCGGCCACAGCAGCCCACTTCCACGGCCCTGCGGCCATTGGCGCCAATGCCGGCGTGGCCTTGCCATGGGCCAATCCCATTCGCAGCCCCCTGGAAGGCCGCGCCACGCTGACGCAGGCGCAAGCCGCTGATTTGCTGGCGGGGCGCTGGTATGCCAACATTCACACAGCCGCGAACCCGGCAGGCGAACTGCGCGGGCAGATGACGCCGCGCTATTGATTCGGTAGCTGCTAGTGCCCGCGCTGTATGTGCTGGAGGCCTATTTCATTCATAAAATGCCGGATGAGGGGCGGCCCGGTGGTCCGACGCCGGCAGGGCGCAAGCTCGCCAAGAGCCCCTTCCAAGCGCTGCCCGGCTTAAAACCTTAAAATGACGGGTTAACTTTCAACTGCAGGTGCCACCGCAAGGTGATTTCGCGCAGTTTCTACCGATCGCCCCATGAACGCCCCCGCCGACGTCTCCTTTTTCACGCGCTCCGCCAAGCCCCTGACCAGTTACCGAAAATACTGGGCGGCGCGCTTTGGTACGGCCAAATTCCTGCCCACCAGCCGGGCTGAAATGGACGCACTCGGCTGGGACAGCTGTGACGTCATCATCGTCACCGGCGACGCCTACGTCGACCACCCGAGCTTTGGCATGGCGGTGATTGGCCGCATGCTCGAAGCGCAGGGCTTTCGGGTCGGCATCATTGCGCAGCCCGACTGGCAAAGTGCCGAGCCTTTCAAGGTGCTGGGCAAACCCAACCTGTTCTACGGCGTGGCCGCCGGCAACATGGACTCGATGATCAACCGCTACACGGCGGACCGCAAGATCCGCAGCGACGACGCCTACACGCCCGGCGACATCGGCGGCAAGCGCCCCGACCGCGCTGCGCTGGTGTATTCGCAGCGCTGCCGCGAAGCCTACAAGGAAGTCCCCATCATTCTGGGCGGCATCGAAGGCTCGCTGCGCCGCATTGCGCATTACGACTACTGGTCCGACAAGGTCCGCCGCAGCGTGGTGATCGACTCCAAATGCGACCTGCTGTTGTACGGCAACGCCGAGCGCGCCGTAGTCGAGGTGGCGCACCGCCTGGCCGCCAAGGAACCCATCGAGAACATGACCGACATTCGCGGCACGGCATTTGTTCGCCGCAGCGGCGACGAGACTGCGCAGGGCTGGTTCGAGATTGATTCGACCAGCGTTGATGCGCCCGGCCGGGTTGAGGCGCACGTCAATCCTTATTTGATGATTTCGGAGCAGGCCAAGGAGCAGGGCGCCACCTGCGCCCGCGAAGACGAGGCCGCCGAGGTGGCCGTGAAAGCCGAATCGGACGGCTCGCCCGCGCTGAAAAAGATGCAGCAGGCCAACCCCGCCATCAAGCCGCTGACCTTTGTGCCCAACCCCAGCCTGCCGTCTATGCAGGGCAAGATCCGCGTGCCGCCGCGCGACCGCTCGGTGATCCGCCTCCCGTCTTACGAGCAGGTCAAGAGCGACGCCGTGCTGTATGCCCACGCCAACCGCGTGCTGCACCTGGAAACCAACCCCGGCAATGC
>Ga0123337_10007474_pt1 | contig 10170 bp, 9 predicted proteins | sample frozenSSSSmetaG_FD_89792 | JGI IMG/M metagenome (GOLD analysis project Ga0123337, IMG submission 89792) | Glacier valley bacterial and archeal communities from Borup Fiord, Nunavut, Canada, to study Microbial Dark Matter (Phase II) -... | ecosystem: Environmental > Aquatic > Freshwater > Ice >...
AACGCCACGATCGGCATGATCGAAGGCCCCCGCGTCGTCCGCCAGGCCGCCGAATAGTCTGCGCGCCGCCATACCAAAGCAGAAAGCCCGATCGCACGATCGGGCTTTTTCATATCTATTGGTGGGCACGATTTCTAGCTGGCACGATTTCGCAGTCGGCCTTTTCGTCAGGCGAAGTCGAAACGGTGATCAGCGAGAACCGGAGCGGAGCGTCTGTCGAAGCGATCTCGTGGCGGGCACCATTTGCCTTCGAACCGGTCAAGGCGAGGCGAAAATGCCGCATTGCGAGACCCGGCGCGCAGCGTGCGTTCGGCACGTGAGCACCGGAAGCGCAGCAATGTGGTATTTGCAGACCGCCTTCACCGGGAGCGAAGGCGAATGGTGGGAGTAACAAGGATTGAACTTGTGACCCTTCGCGTGTGAAGCGAATGCTCTCCCGCTGAGCTATACTCCCGTCGCCAAAGGCGAAGTATTCAGAGAGATGGTGGGCGTAACAAGGATCGAACTTGTGACCCCCTCGATGTCAACGAGGTGCTCTCCCGCTGAGCTATACGCCCATCTCTCCGGGAAGGCAGCGCCGTTAAGCCCTGCCAGTGGCGCGGATAGACCATAAAACCCGCGGGGGGGTCAAGGGGTCAATCGAACTTGTGCTGCAAGTTCTCAGTTCATGTGGAAACCAGCGGCCCCGAGGCGGCCGGCGCAGTAGAGTTTCCTAAGCGGCTAAGAGCCGCTCAACCTCATTGACGAGGTCTTTCAAGTGGAACGGCTTGCTCAGCACCGAGGCATCCTTGGGCGCGTCGCTGTCGGGGTTCAGCGCCACCGCGGCAAAGCCGGTGATGAACATCACCTTGAGGTCGGGGTCCAGTTCGGTAGCGCGCCGCGCCAGCTCGATGCCGTCCATTTCCGGCATAACGATATCGGAGAGAAGCAGCGAGAACGGCTCTTCGCGCAGCCGCTCATAGGCGGACAGGCCATTGTCAAACGACACCACTTCATAGCCGGCATTCTTGAGGGCCCGCGTCAGAAACTGGCGCATGTCATTATCGTCTTCAGCGAGCAGAATTCGCTTCATCATCTCTCTCCGGCCGTCGGGCGTGAGTCGCACTCTAGCCCGCGATGCTTAAGGCAAGTTTGCACTTCTGCAAGTCCGGTCCGATATTCGTCGGCAATATACGCGGAATGTGGACAACGCCGTCACAAACGGCGACACTGTGTGAACACAGTCACAGGTGCGCCGCCAGCAGGCGCCAGTTCGGGGAAACAGCGTGCGGTCTGACTATTGGGATCAGCCGGCATTCGAGACCATCAGGCCACGCCGCCTCCTGTCGCCCGTCGTGTTCAATTCGCCCCATTCCGGTAGGGTCTATCCTGAGCGCTTCCTGGCCATGACCCGGCTTGATCACCTCTCGATCCGCCAGTCCGAGGATGCCTGGGTCGACGAGTTGTTCGCCCGCGCGCCCCATGTCGGCGCCCCGCTGCTGCGCGCCCATTTCCCCCGCGCCTATCTCGACGTCAATCGCGAGCCATGGGAACTCGATCCCACCATGTTTGTCGAGCCGCTGAGCGATCGCTTCAATACCACCTCGCCCCGCGTTGCCGCCGGGCTGGGCACGCTGGCCCGCGTCGTTGCCGAGAACAAGCCCATCTATCGCGACCGGCTGACGCTGGACGATGCGCGCATGCGCATCGAAGGCATCTACCATCCCTATCACGCCGCCCTGCAGCGCCTGCTCAGCGAAGCCGTCAATGCCTTTGGCGTGGGCCTGCTGATCGATTGCCATTCCATGCCGCGCATCGCCCGCACCAATGATCGGGCCGCGCCCGATATCGTACTGGGCGACCGTTACGGCACCACCTGCGCCCCCGCCCTCGTCGATCTGGTGGAAACCATCTTCACCAGCGCCGGCTTGCGGGTCGCGCGCAACCGCCCCTATGCCGGTGGCTTTGCCACCCGCACTTATGGCCGCCCCCAGCACGGCATTCATGCCCTGCAGATCGAAATCAGCCGCCACCTCTACATGAACGAGGTGACCCTGACCAAGACCGACAATTTCGACGCCATCCGCCAGATCATGGAGCGGCTGATCTTTGCCCTTGTCGGGCTCGATCTGGTCTCGCTCGTCGGCAACCAGGCCCTGCCGGAAAAGGCCGCGGCCGAGTAGCCAGCGGTATAGCCAGCCGCACGTTCTTTCAGTAGACCTCTGGGGTGAGCCTGTCGAACCACGAGGTCGTGGTGCGGTGTTGGCCCCTTCTGATGCGACACGCCCCATGACCCTCGATATCGCCAGGATCCAGGCCACTTTGCTGGCCGCCGCCGATGCCGCCGCCGCCATCACCCTGCCCCTGTTCCGCACCGATCTGGGCGTCGACAACAAGCTGGCTGCCGGCTTTGATCCGGTCACCGAGGCCGATCGCGGCGCCGAAACCGCCATCCGCGCCGTTATCGGCAATGCCTTTCCCGAGCACGCCATCATCGGCGAGGAATGGGGCAATTCCGGCCAGGGCGACTATACCTGGATCATCGACCCGGTCGACGGCACCCGCGCCTTCATCACCGGCGCGCCCGTCTGGGGCACGCTGATCGGCTTTGCGCATAACGGCATTGCCATTGCCGGCCTGATGAGCCAGCCCTTTATCGGCGAGACTTTCCTCGCCACCCCCGCCGGCGCCACCTATACCCGCAACGGCGTCACCCAGCCGCTGCGCACCTCCGGCCTCACCACCCTGGCCGCCGCCCGCGTCTTCACCACCACGCCATCGCTGTTCCGCACGCCCGAGCTCATGGCCAAGTGGAGCGCCATCGAGTCCGCCACCCGCCTGCAGCGCTTCGGCCTCGACTGCTACGGCTATGCCCTGCTCGCGGCCGGCCATGCCGACCTGGTCATCGAGCCGTTTCTGAACACTTATGACATCGCCGCTCTGGTCCCCATCATCCGCCAGGCCGGCGGCGCCGTGGCCTGCTGGGACGGCAGCGAACCCACCGGCGGCGGCAACGTCATCGCCGCGGCCACGCCGGCACTGCTGCAAGAGGCGCTGGCCCTGGTCAACGCCAGCTAGGCATTGCTAACCCACGTCCAGTTCGACCGTGAAGCCCCCGGCGATCAGTCGCCTGCCATCGAAAACGGGTTCTTCATCTACCGTTGCCTGAATGCGCGGATCGACCGCAACGGCCTTGACGCCCAGATCCCGCACCGCGCGACTTGGCCATTCGGCCTCAAAGCCGGCGGACGATCAGCGCCCCCGGTTCAGGGTTCCCGCCTCATATGCCGCTCACGGCGCTAGGCACGCCGATGCGCCTCGACGGTGAGATGGGAGAGGTCGTGAATATGCGCGAGCCGGGCGTGGTAGACGTCCGGCGCCTGCACCTGTCCCGCGTCGAGCCTGACAATGGCGCCAAAATGCCCCGGCCCGAGGCGCCAGATATGCAGGTCGGTTACCGTATCCCCGTCCACCTCGACGGCCGCGCGGATTTCTGCCGGCAGGTCTTCATCGGCAGGGACGTAATCCAGCAGCGAGCCACCGGCCTGCTTGATCAGGCCCCAGGACCAGCGGGCGATCACCAGGCCACCGACAATGCCCATGACCGGGTCCAGCCACAGCCAGCCATAGAGGCTGCCAAACACCAGGGCAGCAATGGCCAGTATTGAGGTGAGGGCGTCGGCCAGCACGTGCAGATAGGCCGCGCGCAGGTTCAGATCCTGCCCCCCTGCTGGCTTGCCGGCATGATGCTCATGGCCATGATCATGGGCGTGACCATGATCGTGATGGTCGTGGCCATGCGAATGGCCGTGATGATGGGCATGATCTTCCCGCAACAGCCAGGCACAGACCAGGTTGACCGTCAGCCCGATGACCGCGACCAGGATCGCCTGCTCAAAGTTGATCGCCACGGGGCTGCCGAGCCGCACAAAGCTCTCATAGCCGATCAGGAGCGCGATCAGGGCCAGCACGACCGCGCTGGCAAAACCAGCCAGATCACCAAACTTGCCCGTGCCGAAACTGAAGCGCGGATTGTGGGCATTCCGCCGGGCATAGCGATAGGACAGGGCAGCGATCAGCATGGCGCCGGCATGGGTGGACATGTGCCAGCCATCCGCAGTCAGCGCCATCGAGCCGAAAAGGCTGCCGGCGGCGATTTCGACCACCATCATCGTGGCAGTCAGGCCGATGACCAGCCAGGTGCGCCGTTCGTTGCGGTCGTGGCCGCTTCCCAGGAACACGTGATCATGCGGCGCCGGAAATGCTTGCTCAGTCATGTCGGTATCCTGCTTCACTTGAGATAGCTGCGCACGACCGCGATGAGGTCGGCTGCCCCCTTGGCCTTGCTGGCATCGGGTTCGTTCTGGGGATCCACAACATGGTGGATGATATGGTCCTCGATCAGCTCGACGGTGAGGCCATTGAGCGCCCCGCGCACTGAGGCCAGCAATTGCAGGACATCGCCGCACTCGACCTCGGCCTCCAGCGCGCGCTCCACCGCTTCCATCTGCCCCTTGAGGCGACGGACGCGGGCCAGCAGCCGGCTCTTTTCCGTGATCATATGTGACATGGCGCCTCCTGTAGGTAGCATAGGGGGGTACCCTATAAAAATCCAGCCATATCGTCTGCAGTTCAAGCGCGGCGCCGGGACAATTTACCCGCCCACCAGTGGGACAATGCCGCCGCCCGGGTCTCCAACTTCCCCGTCAAGACGGACGACGGCCCTGCCCCAGCGCCGTATTCGAGGATGGGGCCACACTCTCGCCTCGGCCAATTTCCACCGGCGCAGTGAACGATTGCATCATAACTGCATGCTAATCTGCCGCCATGACATCCGCCCGTCCTCAATCATCGCGCTCTGTGTCGAGCCCCCTGGTTTGGCTCCTGCTTGTCTTTGGCATAGCCATGATGCTGGCGGTTGCCTTCGGAACCTGGTGGGCCGCCGGGCGGATTGACGCCTGGGCAGATGCCCAGGAGCGCCAATCGGTCACGGCTGGCCTGGGTCAGGAAAAAGACAGGCTCACGACCGAGCAGGACAGTACCGCCGTCTGGGACGAGGCCGTCTTGCGGCTAGAGGCCAACGACCAGCCCTGGATAGCCGACAATCTCGTCGATTGGATGAGCCAGTATTACGGCCATGACCGCGTCTATGTCATCGCCCCGGACGACCATGTCGTTCGTGCGGCAGACCAGGGGCAATATGCCGGCCAGTCGGTCAATCCTGCGGACCAAGCCGTTCTTGCCGGCCTGCTTGCCGAATTCCGGGCGCGCGTCGCCCTGGCGTCAACCCAGCAGGATGGCGCGACAGCATCGCCCGTCGATCGCGGCCTGCTCGACACCGTGATCCTGGGTGATGGTCACCTGGCCTATCTCAGCCTGCGACCGGTCGTGCTGACATCTGACGCGGACAAGCCGGTCACCGGCGACGCCTTCCTGCATATCTCGGTCAAGCTCGTCTCCGCAGACATGCTCGACGCGGTCGGCATGCGTTTCGGCCTTGATGACCTTCGCGTGGTTGCCCGAAACGGGGCGCCCTCGACGCTTCCGGTGCTCAACAATGCCGGAAGGGTGATCGCCGTGCTGGGATGGAAGCCACAGCACCCCGTCCTCGAGCTCCTGGTGGAAACCGCGCCGGCCACCCTGGGCGTCTTTGGTCTGGGCCTGGCCAGCCTGCTCGCCTTGATCGCCTGGCTGCACCGCATGACCCTGCGGCTCGAGATCGCCCAGGATCAGACGACCTATCTGTCGCTGCACGATCCGCTGACCGGCATTGCCAATCGCGCGCTGTTTGAATCGCGCCTCAACGAGGCCATGGCCTATCAATACCTGGCGCCCACCAAGGTCGCGCTGGTCTCCATCGATCTGGACGGCTTCAAGGAGGTCAACGACACCCTTGGCCACGCTGCCGGCGATGATCTGATCCGCCAGGTGGCGCGGCGCCTTGCCTTTGCCCTGCCCGAAGAGGCGACCATTGCCCGCGTGGGCGGCGACGAATTTGCCCTGGTGCAGCCGGGCATGATCAGCGAAGGCCAGGCGCGCTGGATCTGCGAGGGCATGATCCGGGCCTTGCACGATCCCTTCGTCCTGGGCGGCGAGACCGTGGAAGTCACCGCCAGCTTTGGCGTGTCGCTGGAGGATGGCCGGGAGGTGACGGCGGCCGAGATGTTCCGGCGCGCCGACGTGGCGCTTTATGCCGCCAAGGCCGAGGGCCGCAACCGGCTCAAGTTCTACGATCCGCAGATGGATGCCTCGCGCCGCGAAAAGCGCATGCTCGAGATCGACCTGCGCAATGCCCTGATCACCGGCGCGGGCCTGTTCGTGCTCTATCAGCCCATATTCAGCGCCCGGAACGGCGCCATTGTCGGCGCCGAGGCGCTTGTCCGCTGGAAACATCCCCAGCGCGGCCTGCTGTCACCCGACAAGTTCATCGCCCTGGCCGAGGAAACCGGCATCATCAACCAGCTCGGCGAATGGGTGCTGGAACAGGCCTGCCGCACCGCGGTCGAGTCCGACCTGCCCTGGATCGCCGTCAACATCTCCCCCGTGCAGATGCGTCACCAGGCCTTCGGCAGCCGCGTCAGCGACGTGCTCAACAAGACCGGACTGCCCGCCAAACGGCTTGAGCTCGAGATCACCGAGGGCGTGCTGCTACAGCATTCCGCCCAGATCGAGACCACCCTGGCGCGGCTGCAGGAAATGGGCATCCGCATCGCACTCGACGATTTCGGCACCGGCTACTCGTCCATCAGCTATCTGCGCACCTACAATATCGACAAGCTCAAGATCGACCAGTCCTTCACCCGTCTCATGGGCAGTGATGAGGTGACGCGCACCATCGTGCAGTCCGTCATCCAGATGGCCGATGCCCTGGGCATCGATGTGACCGCCGAAGGCGTGGAAGACGAAAGCCAGCGCCTGATGCTGGCCAAGCTGGGCTGCACCCAGCTCCAGGGCTTCCTGCTCTCCCGACCAGTCACCGCGGAAAAGCTGACCGAGCTGCTGCTGCAGCAGCGCGCGGCCGCCTGACATCCCCTAGGCCAGTCGCCATTCCCGCCGTCTTACGCCTCTCCCCTTGCCTTTCGCTCGCAGATCTATATAGTGAACCACATGGTTCAGTTTCAGCAAGCCACCTTTGATACCTCATTCGCCGCGCTCTCGGATGCAACCCGGCGGGGCGTGCTCGAGCAGCTCGCGCGCGCCGATGCCTCGATCAGCGAACTGGCCGCGACCTTCCGCATGACCCTGACGGGCATGAAAAAGCATATCGGTGTGCTCGAACGGGCGGGGCTCGTCACCACGCAGAAGATCGGGCGCGTGCGCACCTGCCGGCTCGGTATCAGCCGCCTCGAGCAGGAGGCGGCCTGGATCGAGCAGTACCGCCAGCTTTGGGATGCCCGTTTCGACCAGCTCGACCGGGTTGTCGAAGAACTCAAACGCAAGGAGAAGACTGATGGACAATAACCAGGACAATGCGGCGGCCCCGGTCGATGGCCGCACCACGGTAAAGCGGCTATCCGACTGCGAAATTGCGGTGACGCGCACATTCGACGCGCCCGCGCGGATTGTCTTTGAAGCCTGGAGCAATCCCGAACTGTTCGCGCGCTGGTGGGTGCCCAAATCCCTGGGGCTGACGCTGCGCTCCTGCCAGATGGATGTGCGCACCGGTGGCAGCTATCGCCTCGAATTCGGCGAGGAACCCGACACCATCTCGGCCTTTTTCGGCCGATATATCGACGTGGTGCCGCCGGCGCGGATCGTCTGGAGCAATGACGAAGGCGAGAACGGCGCCATCTCCACGGTGACCTTGGTGGAAACGGGCGGCAAGACGCTGCTGACCTTCAGCGAAGTCTATCCCAGCAAGCAGGCGCTCGATGACTCCTTGGGCGGCATGGATGGCGCAGCCGAACAGTTCGTCCAGCTCGACGCCCTGCTCGCCACCCTGGCCGCCAGCAACGCCTGACCCAGGCAAGGGAAGAACGGCACGCATCGGGCCAGGGCCGGACCAGCCGACACGCCGCCTGTCCAGGCGGCTCCGGGCAATCTGCCTGAGCATTTGCCACCCAGCCCTGGCCGGTCCGCTGCCACCCTTGCGGTCATTCAAGCGTTAGTTTCGAAGTCTTGGAAGCTGCGTTCAAAAGCGGGTTCAGCATCGAGATGAGCCGGAGGGGTCTGACCGATCTCGACAAAGATCACATCGTTACAAGCGCTCGCGAGCATTTTAGCCTAAGCCAGAGACAGCAGGCGGAATCACTTCCGCTGGGGAAGGTGTTAACACTTGGATGGGAAAGCCATGACCGACGAGAAGGACAACGGCAGCGAAGAGGTTCGTCTGCCCGAGGGACCGACAGAGATCATCCAGACCGATTATTCCATTGGTCAGGATAATTTCGTCTCCCGTCGCGGCTTTCTGAGCGTGGACGTGCACAGCCCGGTATTTCTGATTTCCGGGCTCACCATCGTGCTGTTCGTTATCACGACGATGGTGTTGGGCAGCCGCGCCACTGACGCCTTTATCGGGCTGCGCGACTTCCTCACCAGTCACTTCGACTGGTTCTTCATCATTGCCGGCAATGTCTTCGTCCTGCTCTGCCTGGGTTTGATCGTGTCCCCGCTGGGCAAGATCCGCATCGGCGGGCGCGATGCGACCCCGGATTATTCTTACACCGGCTGGCTGGCCATGCTGTTTGCCGCCGGCATGGGTATCGGCTTGATGTTTTATGGCGTGGCCGAGCCGCTAACCAACTTCACCGCCGCGTTCAACGGCCCGGTGATGGAAGCGGGTGTCCGGACCGACTGGGCGCCGCTCGATGGTGCCGTTGGCGATGCCGAGGCATCCCGACGGCTGGCCATGGCGGCCACGATTTTCCACTGGGGCCTCCACCCCTGGGCTATCTACGCCGTGGTTGCGCTCTCGCTGGCGATATTCTCGTATAACAAGGGCCTGCCGCTCACCATGCGGTCGATCTTCTACCCCGTTTTTGGTGAGCGCATCTGGGGCTGGCCCGGGCACATCATTGATATCCTGGCCGTCTTCGCGACGCTGTTCGGCCTCGCCACCTCGCTGGGTATAGGCGCCGGCCAGGCCAATGCCGGGCTCAACTTCCTGTTCGGCCTGCCGGTCGGCAATGTGTCGATGGTCGTGCTGATCGTGGCCATAACCGGGGTCGCGCTGTTGTCGGTGGTGGCCGGGCTCGATGCCGGCGTCAAGCGGCTGTCGGAAATCAACATGGTCATGGCTGGGCTACTGCTGGTCTTTGTCCTGGCGGTGGGGCCGACCTGGCAGATCGTCACCGGCTTTTTTGCCAATCTGTCGGCCTATGCACAAAATCTGCCTGCCCTGTCCAATCCGTTCGGCCGGACGGACGATAATTTCCGTCATGGCTGGACGGCCTTTTACTGGGCCTGGTGGATGTCATGGTCGCCGTTCGTGGGCATGTTCATCGCGCGCGTCAGCCGCGGCAGGACCGTGCGGGAGTTCCTGATCTGCGTGCTGCTGGTCCCCTCCACGGTCAGTGTCTTGTGGATGACGGCCTTCGGCGGCACGGCCATCAGCCAGGTGGTCAACGACGGCTATGAGGCCGTGGCAAGCTCGGCTGTGGAACTGCAGCTTTTCCAGATGCTGGCCGGGTTGCCGCTGACACAGATCACCTCGTTCATTGCTATCGCGCTGGTGATCATCTTCTTCGTGACGTCCTCGGATTCAGGGTCTCTGGTCATCGACACCATCACCGCCGGCGGCAAGGTAGATGCCCCCGTGGGGCAACGCATTTTCTGGGCGAGCTTTGAGGGTCTTGTCGCCATTGCCCTGCTGCTCGGGGGTGGCCTGGCTGCGCTGCAGGCCATGGCGGTTTCGACCGGCTTCCCCTTTGCCATCATTCTGCTGCTGGCATGTTACGCCCTGGTCAAGGGTCTTCTGAGCGAACCGCGATAGCGTGCATTTGGCGGCTGGCAGAGGATTGCGGTCGGCCATGCCGGCCCCAAACTCGCCAGCCGACCCATATCTGTTTTGCTCCAGGATCGTCGAAAGCCGTCAGAGGCCTGCCCACATCGTTGCTGCGGCCGCTCTCGACCCGAGGCCGTGTGAGAACTCGGCGAAGCTGATCGCTTAGGTTGTTTTGCATTGGGGCGCGTCAGCTCCGTTCAGCCGGTTATCGCCTTGAGGGTGCTGGCAACGCCGACGACGGCGATGGT
>Ga0123337_10007476_pt1 | contig 10168 bp, 11 predicted proteins | sample frozenSSSSmetaG_FD_89792 | JGI IMG/M metagenome (GOLD analysis project Ga0123337, IMG submission 89792) | Glacier valley bacterial and archeal communities from Borup Fiord, Nunavut, Canada, to study Microbial Dark Matter (Phase II) -... | ecosystem: Environmental > Aquatic > Freshwater > Ice >...
TATCCTGGATATTTTACAAGATAAAAAAGGGAATTTATGGTTCAGTTCATGGAACGGCGGGGGAGTATGGAAATATGATGGAAAGGTCTTTCACCATTTTCTGCCTTCTGCCGACTATTACTCAACAAATGAAGATGAACGAACCATTACCCGGTCAAAACAGGAATCAATTACTTATCTCCTACCAAAACCTACTTATTATCATCCGAAGGAGTATATTCATGATGATATGATTTTTTCAATCTCACAAGATAAAATTGGAAACCTCTGGTTCGCCACCAGAAGACATGGGGCTTGCCGATACGATGGAAAATCTTTTACCAGCTTTAGAGAGCAGGAAGGCTTTGTAAGCTATGGAATAAATTCAATTGTAGAAGACAGGAAGGGAAATATCTGGCTCGCCACTGACAAGAATGGTGTGTTCTGGTATGATGGAAAGTTTTTTAAAAACTTTTCGACGAATGACGGCCTGGTCAACAATTCAGTGCAGACCATTTTAGAAGACAGAGACGGTAATCTCTGGTTCGGCACAAGAGGTTTTGGCTTGAGTCGTTACGATGGAACAACCTTTACCACCTTTTCGGAATAAAAAAAGTTTATACAACAGACCCTGGTGAAAAGTATAGCAGCAGCTTACTCTCTCTGAAGCATTACCTAACATTCCGGATGTTTTGGATGAACTAATTAAATCAGCAACATTGGATTGGTAATTGGTTTTTATGCAACCCGGCAATATAAAAAACGAAGATGACTGATTAAGAAAACCTTGAGTTATCAAATTGAACCGTGCATATGATTACATTAATACAAACATTGCGTGCAATAAAAATGAAACTACTACTCTACATATTATTCTTCCTCCTTTTTGCCGGTTGCAAACACTCACAAGAGGATAAAAAATTTGAAACTATCGACTTTAAATATTCGACTTATATATGGCATCTAAATCAAGACAGTTACCAATGGGAATTTCATTTAGCGGATTATCTTCATGTTGACAGCAACGGATATTTTAAATTAATTAAACATAATCCTGATTCATTGGACAAGCATTTCTATTTTAGTGGCGTTATAAATAATTCAATTAGACAAACTATCGATTCCATTTTTTTAGAAAATAAATTTATACCTGAAATAAGAACAGATGGTTTACCAGATACCCCGCTAATAATTTACAATGGGTTAACTTATTACTTAGACTATAAAATAACTAATAAAGCCCAAGCTAAAATCCAATATGTTAATTCATCATCAAGGACTCCAGAAAACATCTTATTCTTAACCGCATTTTTTGACACATTAATTAATAAGACACAATCGAATAAAATTGATAGTTTTTCAATTCAACTATATATCGACACTTTGAAAAAAATAAGTTTATATAATTTGCCGGCGCTGCCCAAACAACCACCACCGAATGGCAAATCCCTGAGGTTTATTCCTGCTAAGAAAGGACAGTGAGATTTACAGCACACAACATTAAAATGAATACCAGGATAGGTACAATTCGGCTAGTTTGGCTGGCAATGCCCGGCTGGTTTTAAAATGGTGGATTGTACTAACAATTGATGCAAAAACACTACCATCAAAAAATTGATTTTCAATTCAAGGTATTTTTTTAGCCAAGGTTATTATATCCTAAATTTACGTGTAGTGTTTAATTTTTAACGATCACCCTAATGTATCACCCAGATGACTTTCTTGAACGTATAAGGCAGACGGAAATAAATAAGCTTTATAAGTTGTCATTAACAAAGCTATTCTCCAATTTGCATATTGAAACGACCAAAGAGTTTGAAGGTACTAAATATGTGAAAGAGGACTTGACAGTAATAAAATTTAAACATGATTCTATATCAAAGTACCTGGTTTTGATTTTTGCAATTTTTATATCGTCAAAAGCTATTAAAGACACTTTCTTTAATAGTACTACGGACAGAGCTTTACTAGTAATGGAATACATTTTATCTGTCGTTTTCATCTACGCTGCTATTAGACAATTCTTTTTTGACAACCCACTTAATTATAACATTCTAATCGACAAAACAAAAATCGAGATCGAAAAACAAATATTTCTTTGGAAAGACATTTACCAAACCGCAATCCTCACAAAAGGTGGAGGAAAAACTAGCAGACATTACTTAATCATTGCAATGAAAGACATGAATACTTATGAAATATTTGAGCTAAACAATTTTACTTCTTATTGGAATTTTAGCGCAACTCTTTCAAAATATATTGAGCATTTTAAACCAAAAGCAGGACAATAAAACTACTGCCAACATTAGGAAGCATAGCCACAAGTCCCAACGAAAAAAGCCCCGCATTAAAAAGCTAACAATGATGGCTTCCGACTATTCTTTATCAATATGCATCTGGTTAGGTACTATGCCGGAAGTCTGGCTTTGCGATGCCCGGCTGGTTTTAAAATGGTGATTATGCATTGGTGGATTGTACTAACAATGATACAAAAAACACTAGTATTGAAGATTTGATTTTCAGTGAAAAGTATTTTTCAAACAATGGTTTATTACATCATAAATTCACTTGTTGGTGGCAATTTTAGTACGAATAGTATAATACTTTGCAGAACAAATGAAAATGTACTTTTAATCTAACGATGAAATTATCTGTAAAGAATATTAGCTCTTTTATTATAGTGTTTGGTATTTTAACTACCATAAGTTGTACTCAAAGAAAAGAACATTCAGTTATTATTGACTGCGATGAGTACAGCAGGAATATAAAAACAACCAAACAATATAAAACAGATAGTTTACTATTGAATTATACAGTTAATAGATGGATTGATAGTTGTTATGGGTGGTTTGGTCATTATAATAGACGAAATGCTGAAAATGGTATTTATAAAGTACATATCGGTGATATATTTTATGATTCAGCAAAATTAAAACTTACGGCTTTTGTTTTTGTGGAGTATAGCGCAGATTATATTGATACTGTTTTCGAAAAGCTTAAAGACCCAAATGGTCATTTATTTGATTCGCATACAGCAATGGGATATAGAGATTCGATAAACCAGCCCTGGAAACTTTATGAGCTGGGAGAAATCTTTATTGGCACACGTGGAGGATCACTTGAAAGCGCAGAAAATTATCACGCAAGTGTATTTTTAAATAGAAAAGACATGGAAGAGAGAACATCTTTTAAATATTATCTGCCATGTGAAAAAGAATTTTGGACTGAATTACCACTATGGAAAAAGGGGCATCGAGTGCCAGGTTTTTATGATTTTGAAACATATATGAACGCAACAGCTGTAAATAAACAGTTACTCCCTGTCTTTAATATTCAATATCCTGACTCATTGTTGAAATACTACAAGTAAGATTGCAAAAAGTCCAAGAAAAAGCTGAAGGTACCCCTTAAGAAGCATAGCCGAAAGTCCCCACGAAAAAGCCCCACATTAAAAGCTATTAATGATGGCTTCCGGATATTCGTTTTAACTGAGACCTGGCAGTAGCCCAGCCTGAAAGAAGGAGCCATTTTATAAAATTAAAAGCCAGTAAAATTAAAAGCAACCGGCTCATAATTTTACTGGCTCATCCTAAGTTCTCCGCCGCAGCAGAGACAGGGTCCCTAATTATCCCAACACTGCTTCGTGCGTAATATTGGTATTTAGCAATTTCGAAATGGGGCAGTTGGCTTTTGCATCTTCCACCGCAGTTTCAAATTGCTCCTGGCTGATGCCGGGTATTTTTGCACTGATGATTAAATGCGATTCGGTGATGGCGCCTGCAGCAGGATCCAGCGTAATTTCGCATTTGGTGTTGATTTCATCTGCCGTAAAACCTGCAGCACCCAATACAAAACTCAGTTTCATACTAAAGCAGCCTGCATGTGCAGCGGCTACCAGTTCTTCGGGGTTGGTTCCTATGCCATCAGCAAACCTGGTATTGAACGAATACTGTGATTGATTCAATACGGTACTTTGGCTGGTCAGGCTTCCGGTACCTTCTTTACCTGTTCCGTTCCAAACGGCTGTTGCGTTACGTTTCATGATTGTTGTTTTTATTATTTGGTGAAATATGTTTCGTTAAACCCAACCATTATTTTGTCATTCATCTCTATCACAGGTCTTTTAATAATGCTCGGAAATTCTATCATCAATTTGATGGCCATCTTTTCGCTGGTAACCAACTGCTGGTCGGCCGGCGATAAGCTTCGCCAGGTAGTACTTTTCTTATTCAACAATACTTCCCAGCCTACTTCTTTGCACCAGTGGCTCAGCTTTTCTTTTTTGATGCCCTGCTTTTTATAATCGTGAAATTCAACCGGGATATTTCTTTTCTTATACCAATCGAGCGTTTTTTTAATGGTGTCGCAATTGGGTATGCCGTAAACTATAATTGTATTCATATTAATATTCTGGTATTACCGGTTTTGTTTTCATGATCAGTTCAATTTTCTCCATCACCTCCGGTGTTAATAGCGATACTACTTCCAGTGCTTTCAGGTTATCCAGCAACTGCTGCTTTTTGGTGGCGCCCAAAATGGCCGTGCTTACATTAGGATTTTGAATGCACCAGGCAATGCTCAGTGATGCAGTGGATACACCCAGCTTTGCAGCAAATTCTGTAAGCTTCTTTACTTTTTTTATCCGGTCATCTGCCACCCATTTGTCTTTCAGCCAGTCAAACCCTTCCAGCGCAAAACGACTGCCCTTGGGGATGCCATCATTGTACTTACCGGTTAAAAGCCCTGCTGCCAGCGGACTCCAGATGGTGGTGCCCAACCCTACATTTTTATAAATTTCCGAAAACTCGTTCTCAATTTTATTTCTTTCAAATAAATTGTATTGCGATTGTTCCATGGTGGGGCCAATCAGCCTGAATTTTTCTGCAATCCGGTGCGCTTCCATGATTTCTACGCCACTCCATTCGCTGGTGCCCCAGTAAAAAACTTTTCCCTGCTGAATCAGGTGATTCATTGCCCAAACGGTTTCTTCAATGGGTGTGTTTTTATCCGGACGGTGGCAAAAAAACATATCCAGGTATTCAACACCCAGTCGCTGCAATGCTTCGTTACAGGCCTCTATCAAATGCTTTCTGCTATTGCCGGTTTGGTTGGGTTTGTTGTCTTTTCCCCGCCAGCCAAAAAATGCCTTGGATGAAACGGTGTAAGAAGTGCGATCCCATTTCTTCTTTTTAAAAACCCGGCCCATCATTTTTTCACTTTCGCCCAATGCATATACTTCAGCATTGTCGAAAAAGTTGACGCCATTGTCGTAGGCAATTCCCATTAGTTCATCCGCTACTTTATCATTGATCTGTTTGCTAAAACTAACCCAGCTGCCAAAAGACAGCACACTCACTTTTAGTCCCGATTTTCCGAGGCGACGATATTCCATTTCGATTATTTTATGAAATTAAAGGTACAATAACATACCAAGGCGAAAATTATCAATTGATTATTTTCCTTAATTGGGAAACTGTGCAGCGGGTACTTTTAGAATACCGGTAACATGCTTAATGTGAGGCTCCTTAAAATCCTGTCGGGCTTCCATTCCTATGCCATCAATGACCTGGGTTTTAGTACGAATCCTTACTGGCTTATCTGTATAAAACTCTGTGCCTACTCTTTTTATGTCCCAATATAGTTCATCACTATACAATGTATCTCCATTTATATTGATCAATCTTACACTATCCCTTAAAAAAACCTTGCTCTGTGTTTCTTTGTACTGAGCGTATCGGGCATCCAGCTTGCTTTCTATGCTGTCGTTTTCTCCGTAAAAGTCCACATGAATGGTTTTGGGAAACTCCACATAAGGCACGGTATCCTGCACCCGGTACATCAGCGGGCTTGTCAATATGGCTTTAAGCTTTCCATGGGTAGAGTAATGGATGTTCACTTTTATCGCCTCTTCCACACCTGTTTTTTTTGCGTTCAATTCTTTCATAAAATTCTCATCATTTTCGCAGCTACATAAAAAAAAGCAGCCTGTAATGAAGGCTGCAAAATATTTGATATCTGCTAAATAGATGTTCATATTGATGATGGGTGGTATTATTGATATTTAGCTCTGCCAAACCAAAGATCGCTCAATGATAAACCAACGCTGATCCGCAAGGTACTTTCCCTGAGGTTTGATTTTTTATCACCACGGGTACCAAATTCGATCGCTGTATTCAGCATCGATGTTTGGGTTTCGTAATAACTCTTCCTCAGTTTTAACGGGAATCCAGCTCCAAATGAGAAACCATATTCCGGCAGGCTGCCATTTATATTGATGTAATCAGGTCCGTAAAAAAAGCCAAAACGATACTTTACAAAATTGAAATACTTGCCATAAGGCGTATTGTCTTTCAGCGGGTAGTATTCCGTACCCACCCTGATTTTCCAACTGTTTTGAACCATATCCTGCTGACCAAAAAACCTGTAATCCTGCCACTTGGTGGTTTCAACATCTGCTCCAAATAACCAATTTAAGGTTTGGTAAGTAACGCCGGCTCCAATAGTAGCCGGGTAGATTACATCTCCCTTTGATCCATTTGTAAACACACTGTCAATCCTGATTTTAGCACCGGAAGCATCATACTGCACAGTTTCCACAATCTTGTCGCTGGTGGCGGTCATGGTTTGTTTTAGACTTCCATAAGCCCCAAAACGAAGAATGCTGATATTTTTGTTTTTCTTATTCTTTATTCTAAAATCATATTGAATACCTCCATTAAGAAATAGTCCGCCAAAGTTTGATTTCGTCTCGGTATTGGATTGGGCATATTGCACGGTATCATTTAAAAAAGAAAGCCTTGTGCTATAATCTTTATTGCCAAACATGTATCCACCATTTACTCCAATATTAAAATGTTTGATGCTAACAGCCGTTCCCAAATAAGCCTGGCTTAATCCGCCGGTGCCTTCAAAGATTGTTCCGATACTATCTACCCCACGGGCCAGTTTTGATATTTTGTAGTTGATTCGGGAAACAGGTCTAAGTCCAATGTTCATTCCCCAAAAGATGTCTTTCTTATTCGCCTTTTTCATTTTTATGGGGAAGCCCAACTGCATATACGAGATAACCGAATTTGTCGAAGAAAACCTTGCCGGAGGATTGATGCTTTTCAAAGTTCTGGAGTCAACCTGCAAACCAATATCAAAAATGGTACTTTTTAAATTGCCATAACTGGCAGGGTTGATAAAATTGATGCTTTGATAATCGGAGTAACCCGCTGCAATGCCTCCCATACCACGGGATACAATATTTGTTTTGGGTACGATATCCCCCAATCCATAACGGGAATAAGGCGAATTTTCCTGGGAGTAAACCGCATGCTGCAAGCCACAAGCTACAATGAGTACGGGTAAAAATTTAGTGATTGTTAGTTTCGCTGAGTGCATACAGTCCTTTGAATAAGAAATTTAAGTCAGCAAATATCTTGTTTTTAAGTTGACGGGCAAAATAGCCTGCATCGCCACCGGTTAAAACCACGTTAAAGTTGCGATACTTTTCGGCGTAAAACTCAATGTAGCCGCTGATTTCATAGGTTATCCCTGCTATTACGCCGCTCTGTAAATTTGTTTTGGTATCATAGCCAATTATGGGAAAATTCCAGTCCTTTTGCACCAATGGCAATAAAGCGGTGTGTTCGTTCATGGCTTTAAACCGCATTTCCATCCCGGGCGAAATGCTTCCGCCCAGGAATTCATGGTTTTGGTTAATGAAATTATAGGTGATGCAACTTCCCAATCCGATCACTAAATTATTTTTTCCGGGAAAGTAGTGTACGGCCGCTGCCATCAAGGCCAAGCGGTCTGCACCAATGGTTTCGGGTTTACCAACTGGTGTGGTAAAATTTATTTCGGTAAGATGTGAAAGCTTGTGAAAAATGGTGTGTGCTGCCAAAATCTGCTCGATTGCAGGATTGTGATTGATTACAGAAGACAGGATTGATTTGTGCGGCTGATGGGTTGCCAGGAAATGTTCAATCGTTGCGTTGTCATCGTCCGGTAAAACCAATTCTTCCCTGAAGACCTCATTTTCAAATATGGCTGCTTTTAAGCGGGTATTTCCAAAATCGAGACAGAGCGTTTTTATCATTTGAAGCAGTTGGTTAGTGGATGGATGTTTGGTTAATGATTGAAATTTATGGGCGAAAAGTGTAAGTTGGATTTCATGCCCGCAGATATACTACCAGCTTTAGTTTTCCCTTAAAGATCAAACCCACTCAAATTTTTAAAATGCCCGTTCAGTTGTATTCGTTCTTTTAATGTTTCCATCTCTGTTACTACCGGCAGCACCTTTAGCAGGTGTTGTCTTAAATATTCCTGTCTTTGTAATTCATGCATTAGTTGTAGTAATTCATAGCCTTCGGTCAGCGATAAACCTGCATGATGGGCCACGTCATAACTTATCAAATCGTCATCAGCCTTCCTAAATGATTTATTCACTTTCAACATGCTGTGAAGCTGGCGTATAGAGGCAATTACTTTCAACATCAACGTGCGTTTACCATCTTCAATGTTTTCAGGATAACTTACAATGGCGCCACTGTACAATTTATCCGGGATATCCTTCACCAATTCCAACATCCGAAATACCTTAACACCCCTGGTTTTAATATCCATTTCCCCATTTTCATATATTTCCGTTATTTCAACCAGCTCCATCAGGGTGCCCATTTCGCTTATCTTTTCATTTATTACCGATGGAATACCAAATGGCTTTTTGGATTTTTGGGTTTCCAAAATCAATTGCTTGTAACGAGGTTCAAATATGTGCAGGTTCAACTCTTCGCCGGGATACACCACTATAGCCAACGGAAATACAGGAATGAAATTGGTCATCTTTTAAATACAAATTTTACCGAAGATAATAATCAAAATTGAAAGAAAACAGTAGCAGGCCTGTTGGGGCAGGCTTATAACAATGGCTGAACATTGCTGCCTTTCACTAATGGCTTGTTGTTGACAGGGGCAATTATTCCCGCATGTGTGCCACGGCATTTTTTTTGGAATTTGATTTATTTACAATCAATTTTGTTTGATGTGGCAACAATACCTGCAGCAGATTCAGCAAGGCGATATTAAAGCGCTGGCCCGTTGTATTTCTTTGATAGAAAATGAGGTTGCTGGTTATGAGCAATTGCTGCAATTATTACCTCCTTCCGACAAGCCAATCATCGGCATTACCGGCCCGCCCGGTGCAGGCAAAAGCACGCTGACAGATGCTTTGATAGGTACTTTGGTTGAAGACAATAAAAAAGTAGGCATCCTTTGTATCGATCCTTCCTCACCCTTTAATTTAGGTGCCTTGTTAGGCGACCGGATCAGGATGAGCGATTGGTACAATAATCCCAACGTGTTTATTCGTTCGCTGGCTACAAGGGGTTCGCTGGGTGGATTGCATCCGAAAATTATTGAAATCAGCGACCTGATGAAAGCCGCTCCCTTTGATTTTATCATCATAGAAACCGTGGGGGTTGGACAAAGCGAAATTGAAATTGCGGGGTTGGCAGATGTTACCATCGTAGTAGTGGTGCCCGAGGCTGGTGATGAAGTTCAAACCATGAAGGCAGGCCTAATGGAAATAGCCGACATATTTGTAGTAAACAAATCAGACCGCCCCGATGCTGATTTGTTTGTAAGAAACCTGCGTTTGATGCTGGCACCGGCCTTTCATAAAAAAGATATTCCGATACCGGTTATTAAAACCATTGCTTCGCAAAAACAGGGTATTAAAGAATTGTACGATGAAATCATCGCCCATATCAATCTGCACCTATTTAACGAAAAAAAATACTGGCTGTTGGCAGAAAAAACCTTCTTCCTCATTCAACAAAAAAGGATGAAACATATCAGTAAAAAAGAAATTAAAAAACTGATTGAAGACGCTGGTAAGGATTTTAATTTGTACCAGTTTATACAGGATTATTGATTGCTGCTCAGCACTACTGATTCCTCGAAAATTTTATCGTTGCTTAAAGCCCAAGAATTAATTTGAATAACCCCGGGGTCTGGCATGTCTCGTTTTCGACAAGCCCAACCGGGTAAAACCATTTCACTCTATATTCAACCCCGTTGGGCAATGTCATTAAGTTAAGAAATCAGTACGCTGGTTTAAAATTAGTGAACGTCTTATACTTGCTTTTTGACTGTGGATTTTTTCTTACCCGTTCGAAAGTTCTACCTTTCCTGATTGGGA
>Ga0123337_10007477_pt1 | contig 10168 bp, 14 predicted proteins | sample frozenSSSSmetaG_FD_89792 | JGI IMG/M metagenome (GOLD analysis project Ga0123337, IMG submission 89792) | Glacier valley bacterial and archeal communities from Borup Fiord, Nunavut, Canada, to study Microbial Dark Matter (Phase II) -... | ecosystem: Environmental > Aquatic > Freshwater > Ice >...
ACCCGAGGGCTACTATGTCCAATATGGCGGAACGTTCGAGCAGCTTCAATCTGCGGCAACGCGACTGCAAATTGTCGTGCCACTGGCGCTGGCGCTGATCTTCGGGTTGCTATTCATGCTGTTCAGATCGGTTCGTGATGCCGCGATTGTTTTCTCGGGCGTTCCGCTGGCGTTGACCGGCGGGGTGCTCGCGCTGGCTTTGCGCGACATTCCGATGTCAATTTCGGCAGGTATCGGTTTCATCGCATTGTCTGGCGTCGCAGTGCTCAACGGCGTGGTTATGTTGTCGTTCATCAAGGATTTGCGAGAACGGGGGATGGCGCTCGACGAAGCTATTCGCGAGGGCGCGCTTACTCGTTTGCGGCCGGTATTGATGACTGCATTGGTTGCTTCATTGGGCTTTGTGCCTATGGCGCTGAATGTGGGTGCGGGGTCGGAAGTGCAACGCCCACTTGCGACGGTCGTCGTCGGCGGGATCATTTCCTCGACGATCCTGACGCTCATCGTGCTGCCTGCGCTCTACCGGCTGATCCATGGGCGCGAAGCTCGTCGCGCAAATCAACCGGCAACCCCTGCATCTTCAAACCTCGCGCAAGGAACTGCTTGATGAGTATTTTGACTGTCAGAAAGGCGCATTCCACGCAGGCGTGGCTTGCCTTGTCGTTACTCCTGTTCATGGCGTTCGGGATTACAGATGCCTTGGCTCACGGCGTTGCCGAGGGCGATCAAGGCTATGTGCAGGAAGTAAGCGGCGTCCAATTAGTGCCGTTTATGTATCTGGGCGCAAAGCACATGGTGACCGGCTACGACCATTTGCTGTTCCTGTTCGGCCTTATTTTCTTTCTCTACCGGCTCAAAGATATCGGGCTTTATGTGACGCTGTTCGCCATTGGTCATTCGACGACAATGCTGTTTGGTGTGCTTACAGGGGGTAGCGCCAACGCTTACATTATCGACGCAATCATTGGTCTATCTGTAGTTTACAAATCGCTCGATAATTTGGGCGCATATCGCCGCTGGTTTGGAGTGCAGCCGAATACAAAGGTGGCAACGTTGGTGTTTGGCCTTTTTCATGGCTTTGGATTGGCGACCAAGATCCAAGAATTCGAAATGTCCAAAGACGGCCTGTTGCCCAATCTAATAGCATTTAACATTGGGGTCGAGATCGGCCAATTACTCGCCTTGTCCGCTATATTGATCCTCATGGGCTTCTGGCGAAGGACACAGAGCTTCGCACGCTATGCCTATTCCGCCAACGTCTTGTTGATGATGGCTGGCTTCATGCTCGTCGGATATCAACTCACCGGCCTCGCCGTCACTTAAGGAGACATTTCATGTTCAATTCGCAACTTCCCGATATGTCCGAGCTGCCGACCACTCGACAGCTTACAGGGTCGACGCTCATTGCCATTGTCGGTGCGGCAGCTTTACTCGTCACGGTTGTGCTTCCGTCCGAATATGGCATTGACCCGACCGGCGTAGGACGCATTCTCGGACTGACCGAAATGGGTGAGATTAAGGCTCAACTTGCCGAGGAAGCAGCAGCTGATGTTGCGACAGAGCCCCCGGTCGATAACGTTCCTTCCGTCGCCGCAGCATCAAATCCATCAATCGCTACAGCCGAACGGTCTGATCGCAAGGAAATCACGCTCGCGCCAGGAGAGGCCGCAGAGATTAAGGTGAGCGCCAATAAAGGCGCGACCATCAAATATAGCTGGAGCGTGTCGGGTGGGACCGTGAATTACGATACACATGGTGATCCACTCATTAAGCGTAGCGGCTTTTATCACGGGTATGGGAAGGGCAAGGCATCAACTGGTCAGACCGGTGACCTTGTCGCAGCATTCGACGGCACACATGGCTGGTTTTGGCGAAATCGGTCTGGACAAAGCGTGACGGTCACCTTGCAGACCAGCGGCGCTTATTCTGACATTAAGCGGGTTGTCTGATTGGAATGTCAACCCACTGCTCACTTGGCAGAGGTTAAGCGCAAAATAGCCGACTTGTCGGCATTACAATCCGAATTAAACCGTGTGTTGGGTAGTTGCCATCACGGCACTATTACAGTTGCAAGATTATCGAAAACCTCGCGCCTCGCCGGTAATTTGGACGGTGCTTATGCTTCCAGCGATCAGTGTTTCGCGAATACCGTCGTCTTGCCCGAACCGAAGGCGATGACGTTGTATTTATCGGCTGGGTAGCCGGGAGCCTCCATACCGGGAGAACCGAGGGGCATACCGGCAACAGCAAGGCCGCTAACACCCTTTGGCTTTGCTGCCAGCACTCTCTTCATATCGGCGATAGGAACGTGTCCTTCAAAGGCGATGCCGTCGATAATCGCTGTATGGCATGAGGCCAAGTTCGCAGGCATGCCAAGCCGTTTATGCAGCGCTCTCCGGTCGGCGTCATTAACGACCTTTACGGCGCGTCCAAACTTCTCACGAACCTGAGCTGCCCATTTTTCGCAGCAACCACATCCAGGATCGCGGTGCATGACAATGTCACCGGCCGCCAATGCGGATGTCGAGAACAAGGCAAGCGTAAGAACTAATTTCTTCATGCAGGAACTCCATCGCGTGGGGTGCGTAACATTCGGGGACGGCAACGCCGCCCCCGAAAGTCATCAATTATTTGGCTTCCATGTTACCCATGTCATGGCCTTCATGACTGGACTTGTCAGATGCTTTTGCCTTGTCTTCACAACAAGCCATTTTGCCATCTTCGCCCTTTTTACAGCAGCACTCCTTCTTTGGTGCAGGGGTTTCCGCTGCAAAGGCTGCACCAGACACGGTCAGCGCTACTGCGCCGATTAACATCTTCATTTTCATAATAATCTCCATAATTTTACATAATATAAGAGCATTCATTCAAATTTTGGAGGCGGCGTTTGCGGGCCAGCGTTTATCCCGACGGTCATTGGCTCGAGTTCACGCAAATATTTCAGCGAGTGGAGAGCAAAATGGCAATTTTGGGTAACTGCTACCTTGAAAAAAACAGGACAGCCGTAGTGACAAATGCCAGCAAGCTGATCATCCGAATGATGGGTCGAAACAGAGCGGTCAGAACCGACCTGATTTGCCTGCATATCTACACAATTTTCCATAATTTGGATGTGCGTGACTGGCTGGGGACCCAATGAATAACAACTCGCTTCGGAACGCCCTGCAACCATAATCATCGTCAGCGCCAACACTGCGTTGATGACAGACATTAACCTAGGGCGACGAAATACAATCATGATTCAGACTGGCTCAACGCCCGTTTTAAAACAACATCGTGGTCGTTTGACGAACATATCATGACAAGCCGATCTGCTTGGTTTTGCGCTTGCGCCGAAACGGCCAGCGAATAATTAACAACACGGTGCCCGCAAGACCTAGAATCAAGCCTCCAATAGCAAAAGCTAATAGCCACCATGTGTTGAAATTCTCGTGGTTCTTCCAGTCCATGATGTGGAGGCTCCAAAAGAAATCATAGAGCCGCCATGTGCCCGTTCGAACTGCGGTAATCCGCCCGGTGTCTGCCGCGACAAAGATGCTAGTGGCATCTGGGTCATCATAAGCAATCCGCCATGCTGGCAGTGCGGCCCGATATTCAGGGCTTTCGGCCGTCACGCGCGATGCTTTGGACACCGGCTTCCCGGCTGACTTCCACGCGGCATTCGCAATCGCCGTTGCTTGGGCGGCACCGACCGGCGGCATTAGATCGCCTGTTTGGGCATCGAAGAGCTTGATGCCTTTCGCTGTAGTCACTTCTGCAACAGCGCGACTTCCCATCATATGCCAGTTGATAGCTTCAACGGGCGCGCCGGCCATTGAGCTTATCCGGGCCGGATCGGCAAAGCTGCTGCCTGCCGGAATCATCGTCACCGTTTCACGGTCAACCAGATGCTCGCCGCGCACCTTATCGATAGGCAGAAAGCTCATGATCACGCCGCTGGCAAACCAGATCAGCAACTGCGCTCCAATAACCAAAGCCAGCCATTTGTGGATACGGCTGGCAGTTAGGTGAATTCGAGTGCGCCGGCTGCTCAGAACCAGAACCTTATACCGGCGACAACGCTAACCGTTTCAGGATCTTCTCCAGCAATCCTTGAAAACCGAGCAGTGGCCCCTGTCTGCTTATGCCAAACAATACCAAGATAGGGAGCGAGCTCTTGCTTAATTTCGTAACGGAGACGCAATCCCGCTTCCAAATCCGTCAATCCAGAACCCACTCCGATTACGCGAATATTCTGCAAAGCGACATTAGCTTCTAAACGGGGCTGCAAGATCAGCGACTGCGTAATCCGCTGGTCGTAAGACGCCTCCAGCCGCGCACGGACCTCGCCCTTGTTTGAAACAAAGCTAGCAGCGTTCACCTTAAACCAATAGGGCGCGATGCCCTCGACCCCAGCGACAAGATACGTGCGCGACGGGTTGGGCGTAATGTCATACCGGACTCCTGCCTGTAGGTTCCAATATGGAGCTATTGCCCGTGAATAAAGTCCCTGAAGTTCGAGACTTTCAATGCGCTCATTAAAGGAGCCTTCACCTTCGAATTTCAAACCAAACCGATTGATATTCCCGCCGGTAAAAGCCTCGCCTTCGAAACGATAGCTCTCACGGCCCTTTTGGACACCGATTTCGAGCAAGTCCACGGTCACAAGCGAATATCCCATGCCACCAACTTCATATGCCAATTCTTTTCGTGAGCGCGCCATAACCTCACTGCCAAAAATGGCGTCTGCTGCATGATCCTCCGGAGGGGCTGGAGCGGGCACGCTGCCAACTTCGTCCGCTACTGTCCCGTCGGTTGCATTTGACCCCATGTCATGACCAGCATGTGGATCAGCGGCCAAATCGGCTGCCTGTTTGGCCACGGGCGGCTTCTGTTCGCCCATATCATGACCGGCGTGCGGGTCAGCGGTTACTTCAGCTTGTTTTTCGGCGACTGGCTGCTCTTCGGTGGCAAACATGTCGTGACCTGCGTGCGGATCGCTTGCTGGGGTCTCTGTTGCTGGCGGGGTACCCCCAACAGGCATATTATGACCTTGATGACCCGATTGGGCGAACACAGGGGCTGCAATCAAAGCTGCGGCAGTGAGTAAGAGCGAATATTTCATTGCACTTCCTCCTCGTGGCGCACGGTTACGACACGAAACATTCCGGCATGCATGTGCATCAGCATATGACAATGGAATGCCCAATCACCCAATGCATCAGCGGTAAAGTCAAATGTGACCTTAGCTCCTGGCAATACGTTGACGACATTTTTGCGCGGATACTGTCCTTTCTGCCCGTTCACCACCTCGAAAAAATGGCCGTGCAGATGGATCGGGTGCGGCATCATCGTATGGTTGATAAGATTCACTCGCACGCGCTCATTATGCCGGAACGGCAGCGGTTCTGTCTTTTCGCTGTATTTCTCGCCGTCCATCGACCACATGTACCGCTCCATATTGGCAGTAAGATGGACGTCGATTTCGCGCGAGGGCGTGCGCTGGTCCGGATTGGGGTCAAGCGCTCGCAGTTGATTTAGTGTTAGCACCCGGTGCGGCACCTTTTCCAATCCTGTGGGTCGTTCGCCATTTCGATCCATCGGCATCGGCGCAAGGCTGGCCACACCAGGCCCCATTTTGACCTGAGGCGCGACTGACGGGTCGCGCATATTCATGGAGCCGTGATCCATATTGCCCATCGCACCATCCATTGCGGCCATTTCTTCGGGGGTCATATTACCATGATCCATTCCCGCCATATCGCCGCCACCGCTGCCGTGATCCATGCCCATGTCTTTCATGGTCAACAGCGGACGTTCGCGAAGAGGTGGTATCGGAGCCACCATCCCCATTTGCGGGGCTAGCGTCGCGCGACATTGGCCCGATCGGTCGATGGATTCAGCAATAAATGCGTAAGGCGTCGCGTCTTTTGGCTCAATGATTACATCCCACGTTTCGGCCACTGCAATCTGGAATTCGTCTGTCTCCACTGGAGTTAGGGGAAGGCCATCGGACGCCACTATGGTCATTGGCAGGCCAGGCACGCGAATGTTGAAATTGCTCATTGCTGCGGCGTTGATGATACGCAACCTTACTCGCTCACCGGGTTTGAATATGCCCGTCCAGTTACCCATGCTATCATGGCCGTTGATCAAATAATGGTAATATGCGCCGGTAACGTCAGCAATGTCGGTTGGGTCCATTAACATTTGGCCCCACATCATACGTTCAGTAAGTGGCTGATCCTCGCCCTTGATCAGGCCAGCGAGCGTCTGTTTACGTTTGTTAAAATATCCAGCCTTTTGCTTTTGCTTTTTAAAGTTCACGTGCGCGTGCTCAAAGCTCCAGTCTGACAAAATCAAGACGTGCTCACGATCATAAGGTATCGGGTCTTTTCCAGCCGGATCAACGATCAACGCCCCGTACATGCCCATCGCTTCCTGCATATGCGAATGACTGTGATACCAATAGGTACCGTGTTGCTTCATCGGAAACTCGTAAGTGAAGCTTTCGCCAGGCGCGATGCCGGGGTAGCTAACTCCTGGAACTCCATCCATTTGAAAGGGAAGCAACATGCCATGCCAGTGCACTGATGTATCTTCCTCCAGCGTGTTGCGCACCACCAGCTTTACATTTTGACCTTCTTGCAGACGAATAAGCGGCCCAGGCAAGGTACCATTGATCGTGTAAGCATGCCCAGTTTTTTTGCCGAGCCGGAAGGACGACTGCCCGACGCTAACTTCAATATTATTGCCCGATAGGACGCCAGGCTGCCCTGCAAGGCTGTGTAGACCATGCGACCCGCTTTTTGCCCAAGCTGGAAATAGCGGCGCAAGCGCCATGCCACCGCTTGCAAGTGCTGCGACGCGTAAAAGGTTTCGGCGATCTACGGGAGTTGTCAGTGTCATAGGGAATCCAAAAGTTTGTTCTTCCCATGATACGCAGGCCAGAGATTAATCCCTCAACAATTCGTTCAGCTTGGCGCGTGCACGATAAAGCCGGGTCTCGACCGCCTTTTCGCTGATGCCTAAAACTTGGGCAGCTTCCGCTTGCGTCATTCCTTCAATCGTCCGCAAAATAAGGGGCTCGCGGATGGCCAAAGGCAATCGTCCAATCGCTAATTGAACACGCGCAAGTTCTGCACGGTCAAATACTTGCTGATCTACCCCGAACGTATCATCAGGGGTCGTTTCAGCTAACTCCATCGGCATTGCGAAAGAAAATAGTCGCCTAACCGCGCGCTTCCGCGCCCAATCGCGACACTTATTAATAGCAATTCGTGCGATCCAGGTTTTGAACGGACGTTCGCTATCATAGCTTTTAAGCGCCGCAAAAGCCGATACAAATGCTTCCTGGGTCACATCCACGGCTGCATCGCTATCTCCGATTGTCGCGCGCACGACCCGGAAAACTGGTTCCCGATACCGATCCAACAAGGCAGTGTAGGCAGCCTGCCTTCCGCCAATCGCTAGGACGGATAACTCGCCGTCTGAACAGTCAGCTAGATTAAGACTCATTTTTGGTCGGCGGTCAGAGCCTTGACCACGGCTGCATCAAATTTGACCATTTGATCGGGCTTTAGCAGCGCACGCATTGAGAATATATGCTCGAGCGTCTCTTTCTGCAGCTGACCCATCGCCATATGAGACTGGTCGACGGCAGCGGCAACCTCAGTGCCGTAACCATGTTCCTTTTCAATCGCAGATGCCAGCGAGGCATTGTCCGCTCGCATTTCAAGTTCGAGTGCCTGTTTGCGAATTGCGAATTGCTTTTCTAAAATTTCAAGCTGCGCAAGTTGTTTGGCATCAAGGTTGAGCCCATCATGCAACAAGGCATGAATTTCATTTTCAGGTGGCGGCGGAGGCGCAGTCAGCGTGCGCCCTACGTAAACGCCACCAAGCGCCGCCAAGAATACAGTGATGGCGATTAGTAGGGTTTTACGGAACCCACCCATCACCCACTCTCCAATAATGTGGATGGAGCAAGAGCCGTTGTTACGCCAAAGGGCGACGGAGTAGCCGCCGCTTCTGCGGGCGTACCTGGCACAACCCCACTAACCAAACCCATTCCCATTGCGGCGATGATCGCGAACCCTACCATACGCCCCGAAAGCGGGTTAGCATTTGCCTGACGTTCGGCTAGCTGCGCAAACACGGTGTCGTTGATTGACGCCAGCCGGCTTGGCAAAGGTTGTGCCTGAATATTGCTGAGAATTTCGTCTAGTTGGTTCATGTTACTATCCTCTCGGTCAGTAAAGATACGCGAGGGACACGAAAAACCCTCAAGCTTTTATGGTGCACCATCGATCATGCCGACGTAAAATATAAATTGTCGTTCAATTTGGCGCCATTTATGTCGATTGGATTTCGCTTCCATAGACTGGCCGACAATTCCTTTATCGTATGTAACGACGGATAACGGTTGCAAGTTCTTCCGCAGCTTTTTGGCGATCTTCGTCCGAAAGGTCAGGTGCAGCCACTTGCGAGCGTAAATGCTCCTGGACGAGCTCGTCCATCAATGCCGAGATAGCGCCGCGAACCGCAGAGACTATATGAAGCGTATCCGCACACGGAGCTTCGGCAGATACGCTACGCTCAATCGCAGCAACCTGACCGGCAATCCGGTGAATACGGGCTATAATTTTATCATGACGGGTGGACGATTTCATCTCGACAGCTCGTATGGAAGGTTTTTCACTAAATCAAGAATTGGTGAGGGATGGTGTCGCGACATGCGTATTACCACTAGATCACCTTTTATGGAGAGACCTAATGACCAAGTTTCGTTTACTACTCGCTGCGCCTTTCTTAGCTGCTATGGCTTTCTCTGGTGCGGCCCACGCGCATGCAAAGCTCGTTAAGTCGACTCCTGCTGCCAACGCTGTGGTTGCCAAGCCTACAAAGATTGTTCTGACTTTCAACGAAAAGCTCATCGCCAAGTTCGCAACTACCACATTAACGATGACCGCAATGCCAGGAATGAAAGATCACGCTCCCATGAAAATTGGCGGCTTTACTTCAGCCATGAGTAAGGACGGCAAGACCATGACGCTTATGATGAAGCGCGCTTTGGTTGCTGGCACTTATGAACTCAAGTGGGCGGCGGCTGGGCCCGACGCACACAGAATGGAAGGCGGCTTCACTTTTACCGTCAGCTAAACCATGATTGAGTATATTAATATCGGCATCAGGTTTGCACTGTTTGCAAACTTGATGCTGTTGTTCGGACTTCCGCTGTTTGCGCTTTACGCGTTGCGGGGTGCCGGACGTTCGCAACCAGCGTTTTTGCCCGTTGGAACTCTGACGTGCGGCCTTGCCGCGTCCGGTGCTATACTTTCAGTCTTTAGTATTATGGCTATGACTGCCTCTATGGCCGGCGTTCAGCTGTTTGAGGTAGACGCCGAGTCCGTTAACATGATGATTTACGAGACCCCGATGGGCAATGCGTGGTTAGTAAGGGTCATCGCGTTGATCGTTACGCTTTTCGTCGCTTTTCGAATGGCGACTGCAAAGATCTTCCCTAAATTGATTTTTGTAACGATCACCTCAGGCGTAGCTCTTGCTTCGGTAGCTTGGACAGGTCACGGGGCTGCAGGTGAAGGAACCGCCGGAACTGCGCAACTGATTGCTGACATAATCCACCTGTTGGGCGCTGGGGCTTGGTTCGGCGCACTTATTGCACTTTCCATAATGCTGCTTCGAAGCATGGCGTCGGTAACTGAGCAATATTTGCACCTCAATCATCGCTTACTTAAAGAATTTTCGGTTGCTGGAACCGTAATTGTCGCTCTTGTTTTTGGATCAGGGGTGGTCAACAGTTGGATGCTGGTTGGTCCACAAAATGTTCTAAACCTTTTCGACACGCTATATGGGCAGCTGCTGGCCGCAAAGGTTGCCTTGTTTGGTCTAATGTTAACGCTTGCTGCTGCTAATCGTTTTACCTTAACCCCAGCGTTTAAGCACGCTTTACACGGCGGCGGACTAACTCTGGCCTTGGCAAAATTACGCAAAAGTTTGGTGATTGAGCTTAGCTTAGCTGTAGCGGTTATCGCCTTGGTCGCATGGTTAGGGACGCTTCAGCCGCCTGCCGCAGCCTAAGATCGTGACATTTGTCTGATTGATCAGATTACCAGGCCAAAGTTGGAACTAATAGCTGGCCTTACTGTTAGATTATCGAGCGACGCGAGTG
>Ga0123337_10007478_pt1 | contig 10167 bp, 5 predicted proteins | sample frozenSSSSmetaG_FD_89792 | JGI IMG/M metagenome (GOLD analysis project Ga0123337, IMG submission 89792) | Glacier valley bacterial and archeal communities from Borup Fiord, Nunavut, Canada, to study Microbial Dark Matter (Phase II) -... | ecosystem: Environmental > Aquatic > Freshwater > Ice >...
TTTAAGCATTGTTTTCTTTTATTTACCATATACCTCAACTGCCGATTAAAAATGTGTTTGAAGTCATCGCTCAATTTTTGAAGCTCAATTAAGAGATAATCTTGCGCAGTATGTCTTTAATGGATGAAATACTGGAAGGTTTGATGATAAAATCTGCCGCACCCAGTTTACGACTTTCCATTTCAAGCTTTGAATTGGCAACTGATGTGTAAATATATACAGGGACATGTCGTAAGTGTGGTATTTTTTTTATTTTAAGCAGACATTCAATGCCATTGGTCTGGGGTAAATGTAGATCCAGAAAGATAAAGTCGGGTATATCATTCATGGGATCTTCTAAAATCTCAAAAGCCTGACGTTCATCTTTCGCCACTATACATTCAATATGTCCATCCAGCTCCTTTAAGGCCGCTTTAAAAATTTCCTCGTCGTCATCGTCGTCGTCGATAAGTAGACATATTGGAGTAGTATACATCATGTGGAGATTCAATTCAGGGTTTTAATAAAACAAAGTGCAATGTATAAATTTGAAAAATGCCTTGGTTATACAACTTGAGGAAAAACATGCAGCATTGCCATCGACCGTAGATGAGGATAAAAATGACATATATGTAATAATCATTTGTTTATCTCTGCTTTGCCATTGTTTGTACTACAGCGCAATCATGTTCGCAAGTACTTTAAATGGGCTTTCATAAACTAATATTTGTTAAAACAATTGTTAATTAATGATTTGATTTTTAAGTAAGTATATTCACTTTATAAGTAAATATACTCAATTTTTAAGTCCTTTTTAAAAGCAAAAGACAATACATCAAGCAGAATTAAATTAAACAAGTAAATTATACATCATGAAGAAAAAACTACGCTTTGTTTCGCTATTTGGGCTATTACTCCTGATCATGCAACAAACCTCCGCTCAAACTTCCTGGAAGGGTACTTCCAGCACCAATTGGAAAACGGCGGCCAATTGGACGGCAGGTATTCCTACTTCTACAGTAGATGCCATTATCGGGGATTCAAATTTTACTGGGGCTAATCAACCAACGATTAATAATACCTCGGTTTGTAAGCACCTGATTATCGGTAATGCAAGTAAGGTGACCACACTGAATATAAGTCGAAACCTAACCGTATATGGCAACTTAGTGATAGGCGCCAATGGTACTTTGCTCATGAATACCAGTAATAGAAATATCACATTGAAAGGCAATTGGACAAATTCAGGAACTTATACAGCGACTAAAACTTCCGCAAAAATTATTTTTTCAGCATCAGGGACACAAATCCTCACAGGTGTCACAGCTTTTCAAAGTATGACCATCAATTCTGGTGCAACGGTCACATTGGCTTCCAATATCAGTGTGGCTTCGGCGCTTTCTGTCAGCGGTACATTAAATCCAACAGCCGCTTATGTGGTATCAGGTGCCGGCACTATGACTGTAAATTCCACAGGAACCATACAAGTGCATACGGCTAATTTTTCAGGCAACTATACCATTTCAGGTTCTGTATCACTTAACGGAACCAGCACTGTCAACTATGCATCTGCCTCTCTGGCGCAGAATATCAGCAGTTCCTATACCTACGGGATCTTGAGAATCAGCGGTGGTTCAACAAAATCTTTAACGGCCAATCTTCCGGGACTGAATTCAAGTACTAGCACATCTGGCAGTATGTATGTGGATGCCGGTATTTTGAACCTAAGTTCTTATACGGCTAACAGGAATTCTTCAGGTGGTGGTTCTGTGACATTGGCGGCAGGTACACAGTTAAGAATAGGTGGAACTGTAGGATTTCCTGCCAATTATACCTCACATAACCTGGCAAGTACCAGTACGGTGGAGTATTATGGAAATAATCAGTCCGTATTAGCAACGAGCTATGGCAACCTGTCATTTAGCGGCACCAGTGGCGTTGTGACCAAAACAATGCCGGCCACTGCGCTCACAATTTCCGGTAATTTTAGCAGTTCAGTAGGAACGGGCACATCTGTCTCATACACGGCGGCGCAAAATATTACGGTCAATAAGGATGTGACGATAGGCACTGGATGTACATTTTCAGGTGCGAGTTTTACACACACTTTTCTGCAAAACTGGATCAATAGCGGCACCTTTACCGGCTCTAGTTCAAGTGTTATATTTAGAGGTGTTTCGGCCAATCTCAGTGGCACTGGAACCCATGGTTTTTTTAACCTTACTTTTTCGGAATATGGCATTACCGCCAATAGCAATGCAGCGATTCTCGTTGCCGGCAATTTGGCCACTACAGCTCCGGGCATATTTACACATAGTAGTGGCGGAACACTCACAATGAGTGGCGCCTCAAAAACAATTTCGGGTAATGGGTTCTCTTTTTCCAATCTTTTAATTACGGGCAACACCACTACAGCGGCAGATTTTTATATCACAGGTAATTTTACTAATAATGGTACTTTCTCTGCATCGGCGGGAATGGTCACAATGAGCGGCGCATCAAAGACCATTAGTGGCAGTGCAACCCCTGTTTTTTATGCTTTAAGTATATTGGGAAGCATTTCCACAGCAGTAAATTTTACACTGTTGTCAAATCTTGCAGTAGCGTCTAACGCAAGCCTCACAGCTACTGCCGGAACCGCGATATTTAACGGTACAAGCAATCTGTCAGGTACTGCTAATCTATACAATGTCACTATTAATGCGACAAAATCTCTTGTGCTTGGTAGTACTTCAATACTCGGTGTAGCCTCTGTATTAACCCCGACGGGCACTTTGGATGTGACGACGATTAAACCGAATACCGTCAACTATAATGGCAGCGGCGCGCAGAATATTACGGGTACAACATATCATAACCTTGACCTGTCGACAGGAGGGACTAAAACAGCCGCAGCGGCCATTACCGTCAATAATGATTTTACCATCAATACAGGTGTTACATTTAATGCCTCCACTTTTGTTTTTTCGCTTTACAGGCATTGGAATAATTATGGCACATTTGCAGCCTCAAGTTCAGATGTGCAGCTGAGGGGTAATAATGCGGCGAGTATCACCGGTCTTAGCACATTTAATACGTTCACAGTCAATAAAAGTTCACAAGCCATCAAAATAACGCTTGAGAATAATATTACCGCAGCCGGTATTATTATGACGACCGGGAATATGGCTACCGGAACAAATTCCATTACCACCACCGGCGGAAGATCGGGTAATGGTATTATCCTTGGCACAGTCGTTCACAATCATACTTTTGCCAATGCAACTGCTTATGCGTTTGAAGGTCCGAACAATCTGGTGACTTTTACCAATCCATCTGGCATCAGCTCAGTAACCATGACCACCAAAATAGGGGAGATTGCAGATTTTGATCCGGCCATTGAAAGCTTAACAAGAGAATATGAAATTTCAGTCAATTCCGGAACCTATACAAGCGCTCTTTTGCGTTTGCACTATGAGAATAATGAATTAAATGCCTTTTCAGAGCCATTCTTGTCGGTTTATAAATTTAATTCAGGTATCTTATGGGATAGTCTGGGATTTTCAGGAAGGGATACTGCAGCCAACTATGTGCAACAATCTGGTATTGCAGTGCTTCCGGGGCGTTATACAGGCTCAGGTATAAGAAATATTGTGAGGTGGAATGGCTCGGTAAGTTCCAACTGGAATACAGCAGCCAATTGGACAACCATATCTGGAACCTCCATGGCCAACAGGGTGCCAAATTCTACAGATGCTGCTCAGATTGGAGCAGCGACATTTACCAATCAGCCGACGATTAGTTCCACACAGCAAGTCAGTATTTTAAGGTTTGGAAGTGCGCAGGCGGTTACACTGACTATCAGCAGTGGCTCGCTCACCTCGGGTGGCAGTGTCAGGGGGCAATGGAGTACATCGCGCTCGCATGTGTTGGATGTCTCGTCAGGAGCACTTGTTTGTGGTACTGATTTGCTATTAAGTGATGGTGTTTCAGGACACGATATAGAACTTAAAATAGGTTCAGGAACAGCCACAACCAATTATCATCTCAAACAATCTTCTACAGGGGCTATCAATTTCACGGGCAGTGGCTCACTGGTGATTAAAGGAGATTATATCTATACAGCAGGAAGCTTTACACGCGGCACAGGCACTGTTGTGTATTCCGGTGGAGAGGCACAGGTGGTGGCACCGCTCACCTATTATCACCTTTCATTTACAAAAACCACGGAACGAGCCACCTTTAATTCTGCTGCAACAGTCAATGGTAATCTCAGCCTCTCTGTAGGCGGTGAAGTGATGGTTTCACAACCACTAACTGTTGTTGGAAATATTACAATAGGAGCTTCTACTACATTCATTGAAAATAATACCAATATTATGCTTGGCGGCAACTGGAGCAATAGTGGTACCTTCATATCAGGCAGTGGTGCCGTGAGATTTAATGGCAGCGGAAGCCAATCTGTCAATCCAACCTCATTTAATACATTGCAAGTTTATAAACCTTCCGGCACATTGACATTGAGTGGAAATATTTCAATTGAAGGCGATTTGACGATCAATTCAGGAACTTTGGATATAGGCACCTATTTGGCTGACCGTAATATTGAAGGCGGTGTTTTTTCTATGGACTCCACAGCCACTTTAAAAATAGCAGGGGCGAATAATCTTCCGGATAATTTTTTGATTAATACTTTACACGCCTACAGCAATGTAGAATACAACGGAACCATAGCTCAGAATATCAGAAAAATCACTTATGGCCATTTGATTTTTAGCAATGGTACTACAAACGCCAAAAGCATGACAGGAAATATGCGGGTGAATGGTAATTTTACCATCAATTCAGGTAGCACTTTTAATGCAGATATTCATTCGATGGATCTTTATGGCAATTTTGTCAATAATGGCACTTTTACAGCCGGTACAGGTTCTATAGTCCTGAATGGAGTGAGTAAAACGATTACAGGTAGTACCACATTTAACAATATATCTCTTGTGAATGGTTCTTATACAGTGAGTACAGGCACCACATCCATTTCAGGGAATCTGTATATTCAAAGTACCGGTTATCTGAATTTTGGCAGTAATAATACGTCACTTGATGGCGACCTTTTTAATGCAGGCTCGCTCATCAGTAACGGGACTGCTACATTTACGGGTACACGCGTGCAGACACTTCAATTATTAAATTCAATCAGCAGTTCATCTACCGGAATTATTAATTTTAATGGGACGGTTTCACCTATTGTCAATTCTACAAGTTCACCATCTTACGCCACAGTGAATATTAATAATACAGGCGGGGTTAGTGCTTCTGTGCCTTGGTTTGTTTATTTTGCCTTTAATATCGCCTCGGGGGCAACATTTAACGGCGGAGCGCTTACGCACACTATTTATGGTAGTTTTACTAATAATGGTACTGTGACCAGCAGTGGTTTAATGAAATTTACACCGGGCGCACCGTATTCTGCGTCCGCCACTATCAGGTTGGATGGTACGGCTTTTACAAGTACGGGTGAGGTAGAATTCGGAGGTACTGCACCTATCACCATTTTGCAGAATAATCCAACACTAAATGTTGTCAGTATAAGCAATACCAATGTGGCAGGTGTAACAGCTCCGGGGTCATGGACTATTGGAGATGAATTCAGGGTAAGTGCCGGAGCTACTTTTAATGCCGGAAGTGGAACCAATCATTTGTTTAAAGGCTCTTTGTTAAACAATGGTACATTTGACGGGCAAACCTCCACGGTGAGGTTTGATGGCAGTCCTGTTGAAATCAATGGTGTGAATTTAGCCACATTTAACAATCTCACCATATTAAGTACCGGAGATCTGACATTAAATAAATCCATTTATGTCAAGTCTAATCTGGTAGTTGATGGTTTATTTGCTGCAGAGGGTAGGGTTGTTATTTTTACAGGAAGTACAGCCTCAGTCATAAGCGGCTCGGGAGGTACTGTCTATCTTGGTGATATGGAGGTGTCCAAAACCGGAACCACTACTACGCTTTCTGTTCCAGTATATGTCTCCGGTGACCTCATCTTGACAGATGGTAAAATCATCACCACAAACGCAAATATATTGACATTAGAAGACCATGCGACTTCCACCACCGGCACCGCAACAAGTTTTGTAAGCGGACCTATGAAAAAAATCGGAAATGACGATTTTGTATTTCCTTTAGGGAAGGGCAGTACCTGGGCAAGACTGGGCATCAGTGCGCCATCAGATTCAACCGATGAATTTGTAGCGGAGTACTTTAATACGGCTTATAGCAATACCTCTACAATGGCAGGATCACCTTCTCCTGTATTAAACGACGTGAGTGTGATCGAGTATTGGATATGTAATCGCGTGCTGGGTACATCAGCTGTAAAGGTGGAATTGTTTTGGGAAACTTCTTTGAGCGGTATCAATAATTACAGCTCGGATCTTGTGGTGGCCCGTTGGAATGGTTCAGCTTGGGAAAATAAAGGTCAAAGTGCTATCAATCCTACCAGACCGGGGAGTGTGACCTCCAATACTGTCACTGCTTTTAGTCCTTTTACCTTCGGGTCTTTATCCGGTTCGCTTAATCCATTGCCAATTACACTTTTAAGTTTTGAAGGACAGCTCACACAGGTGCAAACAGTGGATTTGAATTGGAAAACTGTATCAGAAATCAACAATGATTATTTTACGTTGGAAAGAAGTTCTGACGGAATTCAATTTGAGGTATTACAAATAGTAGATGCTGTGGGCAACACCTCGGGGGTAACTTCGTATCAATATACAGATCTGCAACCATTCGACGGTGTTTCATTTTACCGCTTAAAACAGACGGATATCAATGGCAAGTCAACATACTCAAAAATAATTACTATGGTCAGAAGTGGATTGTCAATGCATGCGTTGGCCGTATTTCCAAATCCGAGCAATGGTCTTGTGACGATTCAAACAGTTCAGGCAACGGATGCTTACATCACCATCAGGGATATACAGGGCAAAGTAGTGTTTGAAAGCGAAGTAACTCAGGATAGAATGTCCATTGATCTCACAGGAATTGAGAATGGTCTATACATCATCACATTGCAAAACGGAGACGTATCAAACATTTTGAAATTTGTGAAACAGTAATTGGGGAAAGGCTGCAAGTGCTTAGAAAGAAACTTGGTTTCTACAGAGGCACTTTGAAAGATATATCGTGTTTCATAGGTTTAATTTAGTGGGAAGAAGGGGTTGAGTGTATTGCTCAGCCCCTTTTTATTTGCAGATATCAGCTTTTGTCATCATTTATACGACATAACTATCACCATTTGCACTATGGTCTTTCGATTAGCTTGTATGTATTTTTGTCTTGTTGATTTGAAACCATCAACATCCAAATGTGATAGCGTGTTTTAGGAGAAAATAGTAGAGTGTTTTCATAGTTTTAGTTTAGGGAAAGGGTCAGACTTCGGTTTGACCTTTTTCTGTTATAGCTATCGCAGATAGGTTTTCGGTAGAAAATACTTCGTACGATAGCCCAGCCCGCTATGGTCAAAGACTCATACTACGCTTATCCCGATCCGTGAGATTTTTGAATTTCAAAAATCTATCTGGTTTGGGTTTTTATCCAAAATGTCGCCGGAATCAGTTTTATGGGCCTTTATTCAGAAGCAGCAGTTTTGTCCAGCTCATTTGAAAGGTAATGGTTTCACTAACAGGTGCTTGAATTTGTTTGTGAAAACAAAACAAACAATTAAGTACCGTTGATTGTTATGATTTTTGAGACTAAAAGCTTGCATTTACAAGCCTTTAACACATGTGAATGACACAATAAAAATGATTAATCGTATAAATTATCGGAATTTAAAACATTCAATTTTGTTTCATCAATTGAATCAGCCGATAAGGAACTTTCTTTCGTCATTGATAGGTTAATTCAGATGGATAAATCAAATACGTATGAGTGATAACAGGCCACAGATGTTTAAACATATTTATGACAAATATTGTCCTATGCTTTATGCTGTGGCCATGGAAATTACCGAGAATAAGGAAAAGGCGGAACATCTGCTTATCCTGACATTCAGGACGGCATTTTCAAATGATGATTTGCTTAGACAAAAAACCACCCATTGCATCACACTCATTCGATTGTTGATTCAAAAGGCCTCGGCGGAATTTCAGAGCGAAGAATTCTTCAAGAATCTTCAACTGAAATCTTTCGAAAATACACCGTTTATTCAGCGCTTAATATGTGGAAAACTGAGTTTAACCAGGATTTGTGAAGAGTCTCAATTAAGCACGGCGCAGGCAGCTAAAAGGATACGCGAAGAATTTAACGTACTTCGGAATTCTTTAGCAGAAGGCAAACAATTACAAAAACAATACACAGCATCTTTTTAGACTTTATAGGTCGATTTTGCTCATTAGAAACGCCTGTAAGGCCTTTTACCTTTGTTGGTTTTTGGTCTGGACATAGCGTGTTGGTCTTTAATCCTCTTTTTTAATCCATGTATAGCGGTATTTGAACCAAACTATCCATAGTTCGACATGTGAGCTCTATCTTGGAAGGCGTCTCTTCTGTTTTCTCTGACGTCGGATGTAAAATGGGGTTTGAAGCATTCATTGTTTTATTGTTCGAATCAATCTTTACATTTTGCTTGCCGGTATGTTCGTTTTTAGATTTTATCTTGAAACTCCAACTGGTCATCTGGCGACATGAACTGTCTATCTTTCTAGTCATCTAGCCTGTTTTGGCCCAAAAAAATCGATTATTTCGTTCCAAATGACATTGGCTTCGTTCCAAATGACATTCCCTTGTTGCGAAACGACAGTCCTTTCGTTCCAAATGACATCTGCTTCTTGCATGTTAACAGTCCCTTCGTTTTTTTTGACTATAGCTTATTGCCAGACGACTAGTGCTTATTGCCAGATAGCTACTGCTTGTTGTCAGATAGCTACTGCGTGTTCCCAGATAGCTGCTGCTGGTTGCCAAACGACTATGGCTTGTTTTTATTTGACATAAAGGGAGGGGAAAACCGAGGATTTCAGACTATATGATCTCCTCTGTTACATAGCTGTTCGGGGATGAAAAGTTCAGCTATGGGTAGAATGGGGCAGGATGCTTGACCGGTATTTGAGCACTAAAGGACAAAGTCATCAGCTAAATATTTCCAATCAATTTCTGAACGCCTAATCACTCAAGGGGCTTGTGCACTCATGATCTGTGGCACTATAGGTTCACATAGTTACATCTCAATTCTGCGGATTTTAGACCTGCCAATCCTGAGCTTCGTATCCATATCAGGAACCACTAAATAGTACTATTTACTCAGAGCTTGATGATATGTCATTTAAAAACCAATTAGAAGTATTTTACCCTGTTTTGTTTTTTTATCTAGCATCTTTAGTGTCGTTTTTCAAAATAGTGTATCCTTTTCAGGAATTGCGACTGTCTTTGTCGTGCATTATTGTTGTTTTTTCACTATCAATATATGCTTAATTAATTGATTTTATGGCAATTGTATTTTATTTTTTTATTCTTAGAACTTAATTCGCAAATCTGTAACTTAGATGTATAATAAAATGTTCATACGTTTGATTTAATCATCACAAAAGGAAAATTAAATTAAAAAAAATAACAGAGTAGAAAAACTCATTAAATGTAAATGTAGAACGTACATGACATATCGAAAAAAGAAACAAAATATAATATGATTAATCGAATAGCAATTATTGATGATGATGAAATTTGTCAGTTTCTTCACAAGGAGATCATTTTGAAATCCGGAGTGGTTGGTTCCGTTAAAGAGTTTAGCAATGGTTTGGATGCGATTAAATTTCTACAAGTGAATCATTCAAAATCAGACGTTTTGCCTGAAATTATTTTTTTAGATTTAAATATGCCTACAATGGATGGATTTGCCTTTATAGAGGCCTATAAAAAAGTAGCCCCTACATTACATCAGAAAATCAAAATCTTTGTATTATCGTCTTCAGTTGCAAAGGCGGATATAGATTGTATTAAAGGGATTCCTGAAATTTCCGAATATATTGTTAAGCCACTTAAAAAAGCAAAATTTGAGGAAATTGTGAAAATGTGTGAGGTAAACAGGCCTGTAATTAGGCAAGAAACTTATGAACGCTCCATTAGGATTGACCAGCGTGACGTGGGATAAATCATCGGTCTGGATCTAACAATAAATGACATAGTTGTTGAAATTTTCTGCGTACCAAA
>Ga0123337_10007481_pt1 | contig 10165 bp, 10 predicted proteins | sample frozenSSSSmetaG_FD_89792 | JGI IMG/M metagenome (GOLD analysis project Ga0123337, IMG submission 89792) | Glacier valley bacterial and archeal communities from Borup Fiord, Nunavut, Canada, to study Microbial Dark Matter (Phase II) -... | ecosystem: Environmental > Aquatic > Freshwater > Ice >...
AGTATTGATTGTTGTATTATTTACTTATTACTACTGAGATTAAACTATTCTGTTAGTGTCTCAATTTGTTATACAGATTTGCCTTTTCCTGGTTTATACGGTTAGGTGCAAGATATGAGATAATGCGGCTACGTCTGCCGCTGTCCAAGTTTCACCGCCTAATAAATATTTTGCAGAGCGCAATTGCATATCAAAAATTGGTAAAAGGCGATTAATTAATGTTTCATATTTTTGACGATAATAAGTGGAAGCTAAATCGCCCGTTAAGTTTAGTATCCACAAACGGATAATATTATCGCCTAAAGTATCTGCTAGCTCTTCCCATTTACGACACTCAAACCTTTGGCGGCGATTGCATGGGTAAAATTCTGGTTGTGGATATGTTTCATCTAGATATTCTGCAATCAATGTCGAGTCCCAAATAGTTGTGCCATCTTGATCAACAAACACAGGTACTTGACCAATGGGAGACATGTTCAAAAATTCAGGCGGTTTATTAACTAAGTTAACTTCTTTGAGTTCGTAATCCAAATTTTTCTCTGCTAAGAATATTCGGATCTTTCGAGAAAAGTTTGATTCCGGATGATAATACAAAGTTCTACTCATGTTATTCATTTTCACTTGAATATTGCTTGCTTGATTTCAGTTACTTTGAGTTTTACAACTTAGCGGTGATGACACGTTCACGTAATGTCCCGTTAGGGAAGCATCTACACTGAAGCTATTGCATTCTCAAATTTGCACGTATCATTGCCGACTTAACCACAGATGGCAAGCTTAACCCCTAGTCCAGCCAAACAGGAGAACTCCGTCCGAGGTCTATGGGTTAGCAACGCCGATGCGACGTTGATCGAGTGTGCCCTTTGCTTGGTCAAGCTCTTAGAGACATCGCAAGACATCCCGATACTGGCACCGATGATGCTTCGTGAACTCTATTACCGTCTGCTGCTTGGTGAGCAAAGTGAAGCCGTGCGACAAATCGCCACCTCTGACAGTAGTATGCAGCATATTGCGTCAGCCATTCAACTGATCCAGGCTGAATTTAGCCAATTGATGCGGAGCGAGGATGGGAGCAAAACGAGTCAAGATGTCTACTTCGTCGTTTCATCAGCATTTTAAGCAAGTGACCTCGATGAGTTCGCTGCAATATCAAAAGCAGATCAGACTGCTGGAGGCACGTCGCCTCATGCTAACTGAAGATTTTGATGCGATCTCTGCTGCTTACCAAGTGGGATATGAAAGTCCCTCACAGTTCAGCCGAGAATATTCCCGGATGTTCGGCGCTCCACCCATAAGAGATATTGCACGGTTATGTACAGCTTAAACAGACAGCCCGATGATTGTTCAAATTCAGCAAATTGCGCCCAGATTGGGCTATGAGTAGCATTACTGCTCACTCCTGGGTTAAGGAAGCGGTAAACAAAGGAGCTATTTCGTTGATTGGGTGGCGAAAAGTCTTAATCTCTCGTGGTTTTGAGCAGTGTAATGGGCTTATCAGCAAACAGGGATATTAACACTTAATAGTCAGGGTGAGTACCTTTCGACCCAGTGTGAGTACGAATCAGCGAGAATTTATTACACTGATTTACTTAACCAGCGCCTTCAGGTCAGACACTACGTTATCCACAGTTTTCCACCCAAGCGCATAGATTATATTCAACGAGTTATTTTTGTCTGTTTGAATAGGAATGCTTAGTTCATTCTGCAATTTTATAAGCATATTCTTAACAGGTAGTTTTGGATTGCGTTCCTCCCAATGTGCAGCGTGATTTCTGCCTTCCCAAATGATTTCAATGATGCTTTGACTACCAACTAACCTTGCACCACTTAGGTTTGGTTTAGACCCGAACCGAAAAGATAACGCCTGTTTTGCAATCTGTAGTATCGCACCTCCAAGCACGGACATGGATACTTCAGTAGCACCTATTCTAGCTAATAGCCTTCGGAGTTCATCTGTATTGCTTGGATCTGTCAAAAGCGCTTTCTTTCCCTTAACGATCGCGTTGACCCGCTCCCAGTAACGTATATATAGATGATTGGCACTTGGCGACCACTGATCGCGCTCTTGAAAGATTAGATGCTGAATTTGCTCCTGCTGTTCTAAATCTTTAATTTTCTTGCTAATATCCTCAAGGGCTTTAATTTGTAGAGGCAGTACCTTATATAAATACTTGAGCGCATACATTGATTGGTCGATAAAGGCTTCTGCCTCTGTTTGCAAGTGCTTCTCAATCGGATCTTTGTCGTCACAATCTGCTGGATCTATAGTCATAACTTTATTCAAGGAAATTTATTCTAGTTATTTTGACTGTGCAATATAAAATCCTTTTCAAAATGTCCAATTTTGAGATTACATCTATAGCCCGGAATAGCTCTTTTAACTGCCCAATAGGTAATTATAGCATTATTAAAACTAATGAGTATAGACCCTTATTAATTAATCCTACACATCAAAACGATAACGAATAGCTCCGGTGTTAGAATCATTGATAGTCTCTGCAAACCCATTTTTTTCTGCCTCAAGGAGCAATTACTTAATTTGTTGAGGATCTAGCTCAGTATACATAGCTGCTTGGGCAATGGATAACATACCGTTATTTTCCTTAGCGGCTCTAAGTAACTTTTGCATTGGAGTACTTGAAGCTGGAGACTGAGTTGTTTGAAGTTGTTTTAGCTGAGGAATATCACCAAGGTTCAGAGTAATTCATTGGTTGACACTAGCTGTTGCGTTTCCTCCTCCCATTCCCCGTAAGTAGATGTTTCGTTCATCAACCATACCAGGAATGAGAACTAGATCGAGCAATTGACCAATGCCTAGAACACCAAATGTGAAAAGATAAATCAATCCACTGGCAACTTTTCCCGAGTAAAAGCGTTGACCACCACAAATACTAAACAGGCACAAATACCAAAGAATATATGCTGTACCTGAATTTATTGGTTGCATAACTGTGTATTTATTGTGATATATGTTTAAACTTATACACTTATATTATACTTTTTCCAGACTTATATGACAGCTAACTTGCTACATAGAGTCAAAAAATCCTTATTTATAACGGAAAATCAGACCTTTTCAAGTCATATTTCGGCTCAATGCCATATAGTCCTGCTACCTGACCACAGTCCAGCCTAAAACTATCTATACCATTTACACTGATTGCATCGCCATTTAAGCGCTTCTTTTTTCGGCAAATAAGCTGAAATATTGGGTAATTGCAAAGATTTACCATGAATTTCGCGATATGAAGTATGACGTAAACTAGGAGCAAGATGTATCTGCATTGTCTCCGGGTTAATAGTAATCAAGTTAAGGTCAAAAAGTGTATGTAAATCTGCTCGCAGGAGCAATCCATTTGAGGGGTGATTATTTTCAGTTTCACTGTAAGGAATGATGTGTGCAGCTTCTAAAGCTTCTTGTGCATCGCATCCGGTGATAGCACAACAATAATTGTAGACTTCGAGCAAAAATTGACGAAACTGAGGTTGTCCTTGCCGTCGAGCAATAGATACAGTAATTCGCTCCCTAGCTTCTTTTATACTTTTAAAACTGAATAAACCGTCAGCATCAATAAGTTCTTGTACTCCTTCAAGCTTTTTTACTTCCTTTAAATTATTGCCGTCAATATTCTCTACGATTTCCTGAGTATTATTTTGATTATTGTCTTCAATGGGAATCTTTAAAATCTGTTTTTTGACAGCATAATTATCTATATTTTTCACTCCTATGAGGCTATTATTAATTGTTTCAGGGATTTCATAAATCTCTTCAACAGTTGTATCTTTCTCAGGAACACTTAGAGATTGAATGAGGTTCAGTGCATCCCGATAATATTCTACCCATCCACCTTTCTGATAAAGAGCAGCAGCTTTCTTCAAATCTTTAATTGCTCCTACTTTATCGCCTAAATGATAGCGGGCAACACCCCGGTATTCGTATACGTCTGGATAATTTTGAACAATTTGAATCGCATTATTATAATCTTCAACAGCTTTTTGATAACTTTTCAATTCGTTGTAAGCATAGCCTCTATTAATGTAGTAAATAGCATAACTAGATCTTTTGTTTCCACCAGTAATATAAATAGCTTGACTGTAATCCTCTATTGCTTTATTGAAATCTCCCAGTTTATAAAAAACATTTCCACGAGCGTTGTAGGTTTTGTCACGAAATTGATAGAAACCTTTTATCTCGAACACTTTATTAAAATCCTCAATTGCCCCTTGGTAATCCCCTAAGTTAGCACGAGCTTCTCCAAGGCAAGTGTATAAGTCTTGTCTTGCAGGCCAAGAACCATTTGAATTAACCTGAAGTTCCTGGTTATAATCTTCAATAGCCCCTTTATAATCCCCTAATTCATTACGGATTTGACCGCGTAGGTAGTATGCAGACAAACAGTGAGGATCAAGCTGAATTGCTGTATTAGAATCTACAAGAGCTTCTTTACATTCTCCCTGAAAGTAATATAGTTCTGCTCGATGAAGATATCCGTGTGCATTATCCCATAAATTTAAATCTATACCCTTAGTCCAATCCTCAATTGCTCCTTTGTAATCTCTCAATTTTCTGCGTTGAACACTCCGCATACTGTAGGCGTTAGCATCATTTGGATTAATCCGAATCGCTTGAGTATAATCCTCAATTGCTCCTTGATAGTCTTCTAGTTCACTAAAAACATCAGCTCGCTCTTGATAAGCGTTAGCATCATTTGGATTAATCCGAATTGCCTTATTTAAATCTGCGAGCTTGCGTTTTAAATCATCATATTTAGCCAATTGTTATCTCACTTTTATCATGTTTTAATAGCGGCTTTCTGAATCCAATATAGCTCTTACCTTGCGGTTAAAAATCGTTGGATTTACGTAAAATTTTCTCCAGCAAACTTATTCCTTAACAAGCCGCAAACTTATTCTTTAAGTCACACAAACGGCAATATTATCCTTCCACTGACAAGGACAAGGACAAGGCTTTTGATCATAAAGACGGTAAATGTGTCGGTTGCTACTCACTCGCCTTTCCCTTTTCGCTTGAGCGCACAATTTTTTGTGTTATTTTTGACTTGGAGAGTTTTGTACAGTTAAGTTTTTTAGAGCGACTGCGACTGTACGCAACCCATTTATATGGAAAATGCCTCCAATCAAACGCTTGCGTAAACCCCTGGCTATTGCTGCTTTACTAGCTTCAATTACTAGTTTGAGTCTTCATATCGATGTAGTTGATACAAGTAGCTCTGATTCACGGTCAACGACCATAAAGATAGGAGTTGACCTGAGACTGAGAGGAGGTTTACCTAAATCTAAATAAGTAGTAACACCCTTAGCTTATCTTAATAGCTAAGGGTTTATTTTATTGTTCTCAACGCCCCAACCGTTATAGGAGCCACCCCACGACAACCTTACGATATCCCCCGACACAAAGCCTCCGACACTCCCCGACAGCCCTCGACAATATTACGAAATTAAGCAACAAATAGCTGTAGAATATAGGGTCAACGCCACCGACAAGCAATTTCAGTATCCTGTCGGGGGTTGTCGTACCATGAATAAAAAAGAAGCAGCAGAATATTTAGGTGTCTCAACCAGAGCTGTAGAGAGATACACCGCAGCGGGTAAAATACCTTGCTCGTATGTACAGGGTAAATTTGGTAAAGAAGCAAATTATCGACAATCAGACCTAGATCATTTCTCGTCCGAACTGTCTATCCCCACATACCAGCCAGAAATTATACAGCCCCCGACAAGTATCGACACGATTTTACCCCCCGACAGTACATCTCTGTCGGGGGTATCGGAGGCAGAAATCTTTAGAATTGACTATGAGGAACGCTTTTTAGTAGCGTTGGAAAGCCTAGCTAACCGCATTCCGGTCAGCGAGAAGCTGCTACTTTCACTCAATGAAGCCCAAAACCTGACTGGCTTGTCACGAGAGTATTTAAAAAAAGCAATAACTGAAGAGAAACTTAAGGCGAGTGTCATCGGTAGAGGGTGGAAAATCAAGCGTAAAGATTTAGATATTTATATAGACAATCTATAAATCATCACGATAGTCTTCAAGGTACAAAAGTACTAGTAAAAGAGCGCCGCCGCCCCGCTATCAGTTTCAGAGCGAGAGATCTCTCATCAGTGACCATTCATATGAGTCTCATTCGGAAATCTATCATAGTGCTAAGTACAGTAGGCTTCATCCTATTTTCTGTACTTTTATTTCAAAAGAGGAGCTTTAATTTCTTTGGCGTAGCACTACCAGGAAAAGGAGGATTACTTTGCCAAATTTCATACGGTCATCGGGTCTATACTGCTTCAAATAAGTGCAGTGGAGTTTTTACCGAAGGAATACAGCTCTCGTGTTGGACGCCAAAAGATTTGATAGATAGAAAGTCGTGGCCGCTTATCCAAGTTGGACAAATACCTACCTTGTTGGGTGAACCCTATCCACTGTTCCTAGATGCTCCTGCGATCAAACACATCAAGCAATGGACACCAACAGGTATATTTGTTCGCACTGGCAGTAACTGCTACATTGGCTATAACCTTTCAGGCGGCCCCTAAGAGTAACATATCGCCCGTACCCATCATTCGATGTGCCTTCATCGAGCCTTAATTTATTGACACACGTATCAAAACCCAATCACAGAAACAGCCTTCTTACGCTGCTCTGGTGTCACTTCCAAATACCGCTGCAAAGTCCCAAGGTCGTTATGACCACTGATTTCCTGGATGTGGCGCAACGGAACCCCAGCGGAGGACATCATAGTTAATGCAGTTCTCCTAAACGAGTGAGTACTGACACCAACCAAACCAACACGCTTGCAGGCATCTTTGAGAATCTTGTCCGCCGCAAACCGAGTAAAATGCTCAGTCACGCCTCGCAATCCAGGAAACAAAGCCCCAGGTTTGACTTGATAATCAGCCAGTAAAGAAGCAAATCCAGGCTGGATATCCACCACGCGGGTTTTGAGTTTACCTTTGGTGGTAGACTTGCGAAAAGTGATAGTTCCGGACTTCATATCAGTTGTGTGCAGTGCTAGGGCTTCGCTAATTCGGCAACCAGTGTAAAGACAAATGCCAAAGAGAGCGCGATCGCGCGGATTTGTTAATCCATCCGTAAATAATAACCGCAGTTCGTCTGTGGTGAGAATTTTGCCTTGCCCGTTGCCGTTGACTTTCATGGGGATTCATCTCGCTTCTCTCCGCATCTTACACGAAACGTCGATTTCGTTGATTGCCACACTGAAAGTCTGATGATTCCGTTAATGTGACTCTTCGGTAAGGCAGCAATTAATTAAAACTTATATGTCTTTGCAGCTACAACCCTGATAAGAGCGTTGAGTACGTCAAAAACTATAGAATTTGCTTATGTCAATGCTTTCTTTACCGTTGACAGGTATAGTGTGCAATTCATTCTTCTTTCATGATGGATAGCGTCTTGGGGGTAGGATTTTTGCCACTAAAAAATTGATAATGCATTAAGCCGATGCATGAGAGAAAGCACCACTATTGTTGAATTTAAAGGCGTACAAGTGCTGATGATTCAGTTCAGGAGCGACTTTTTTTCTAAAATCGTCTCAAGTAATGTTCTCTCAGAGCTAGTGTGTGTAGTATAAGTAGAAACCTTATTATGTATACATTCTACCTTGACGCATCTGTCCAAGATTTAGTTCACTGTACTACAATTTGTAACGTTAATACCTCCGTTAAATGCAAGCGTTAAGGGTTGATAGTTTGATAGCTAATCAGACACTTGAGAGTATACGTAACAATATATTTAAATACGTATAAATTAATAGCTCGCTCATCGCCAAAATTTAGGGTTCTAGTCTAAGTTTTTGGGTTGTTTTCTTGCTGTTCCAGCCAGCTTTTAAAAATTTCCTCTGCAACCACGCTGTATTCTTGTCCTCGGTTAAGGCAATAGATCTTAAATTGGGTGGCAATACTGTTGTGTAAATAGATACAAACTTGTGTATATTCGGTTGATTTTTTCCGGCTCACGTTTGGTTATCAGGCTATCAGGTCAGTCTCAATTATAGTTTCAGCCCAACTTTTTTTGAGCGCCCTTCTGTTTGGCTAGCCAAACAGCCAAACAGTTGTTATAGTGGAGATGACCTGATTGAAATAGATGAGAGTGGAAAACAGTATATATCCTACAGAAAATTTACGGCTCAAAGCTTTTTTTGAGCGCTCTTTAGATGTTGAAACAATTTCATTAGCCACTTGGTATCGGATCAAGGAAGCTATGAAACAAAACGATTTAAATATTGAGAAGGAAGATTTAAAACTTGTCGCCAGTATCAAAAAAAGTTTTAAAGGAAGCAACATCCCACTAGCTGAACTGATTCGGGGTTATTTAGAATCAACAATCCATCTTCGTAAATCCAACGGGTTTAGGGGTGATGTTGTTTTCCTTGAGTTGAAAAGTATCACGGGACATAACTGTGCTAATACCACAATTACCCGATGGTTTAAAAACATAAAAGCTGATGAAAATGGTCACAAGTTTTCGGCTGAGAGAATTTATAAAGCTGTAGAACTTTACCCGATCTATCTCCGAGCATACTCTTACAAATCAAAATACTCAAATAAAAGGAAAAAAGCAGCATGACTACTACTAAATTCTACAGCATCGTCAAAAGCCGTTTAAATCGTCATGGATTTAAAGGATTTGTTAAAGCAGATTATCAAAGATGTGCTGATTCTATCGGTATAGCAGATTTAAATAATCCGACCGAGTCAGAATTAACACAAGCAGTAGTAATAATGTCTAACTACAAAAATGAATCGTCACAGCTTACTGTGATTGATACAAACGAGGGTGATATCAAACCAGAAATAGAGGAGCCAAGCATTTTAGACACGTTTGATATCGAAAAGCATCAAGCCAACAAAAATGCAGTAGATGTAATTACTGAGAGAGCAGACGATATCAAGCATCTAGCTGATGAAAGCCTAAATTCATCAGACATTAGCTCCCCAGAATTGCCTGCTCCATTAACCGTAGCTGAGAAAAACGATTTAGTAACTCAACAAATAGTAGCCCTAAACAAAGTCGCACTTCAGGAGGATGTCACCTTTATTGTGGCAGATATCAATGAAACATCTAATTCTGATTCTATGTTCCTAATGAACATTAAATCAGCTGTCCTGGCATATTTTAAACACACCGATAATCAGTTTCAATCTGGGGTAGATAGCACCTTAAAAGAAATTCAACAGGCTGTAGACTTATCCAAAAACTTCCGTAGCCGTACAGTTGAGAAAGCCATCACTAATATCAAACAGGAGGTGTTAGCGTCAGGGCGCGATTGGAAAAGTCAAAGAGACGAAGTTGAGTCACTCCTTCTCCAAATTCTCACTCATCCATCAGTGGGATAAATACATAATTTTGGGAATAGCTTTGATTCCATTGATGTTACAGGTGTTATCAATTTTCAAACCCTTAACACCTAGCCAAGTACACCAAAGATTGGTTCAGCAAGGATTCGTCTGTTACAAGCAATGTAAGGATGACTAAAATGAAAAACGCCAAATATATCAAGGATCATGTTTCAAGCTACGGCAAGGCAATCAGCAAAGCTACAGAAAAAAAGTTTGGGATTAACAGAAGCTTGATTGTTAAAGCTGCTTTGGGAGATGAACAATCATTAACCCAAATTAGCGACATGGGGAAAACAGGTGAAAGTCTGCAATTAGCCATGCCTCTAATTCGAGAAAAACTCAAGAGCTATATCGAAGGCACAAAAGAATACAACGTAGGATTAGCTGACATTTATAAAACCGGAGCTAAAGGTGCATTAGCAATAGATAAAGCTGCTGGTGACATGACGATAGAAAACACCCGATACAACAACTTAATTGAGGAATACAAAGTTAAGTTATTTGCTGATTTAGAGAAGGAGGGACAGCGACATGATGATGCTATCTCTGTAATCGAATTGAACGCCTGGATTGATGCAAATATGGTCACAGTCAATAATCAGGCACAGATGGAAAACATCAGTAACCGTCCATTTATAGCTCAAATGAGTGCCGATGCGGAATTTGAACAACGCAAGATAGAACACATCTTAGAGCATGGGAGTGATAGCAATCTTGACTTAATTCCTCGCAAACAATTCTCCTCAAATCCTGTTGTGAAACTTTGGAATCAAGTTAGGTCAATCTTTAGTTA
>Ga0123337_10007485_pt1 | contig 10161 bp, 7 predicted proteins | sample frozenSSSSmetaG_FD_89792 | JGI IMG/M metagenome (GOLD analysis project Ga0123337, IMG submission 89792) | Glacier valley bacterial and archeal communities from Borup Fiord, Nunavut, Canada, to study Microbial Dark Matter (Phase II) -... | ecosystem: Environmental > Aquatic > Freshwater > Ice >...
ATGCTGCTCGGGCTGGTGTTTCGCGGCGTGGCCTTTGAATTCCGCCACCGCACCATCCGCGGCTCGATCTGGTGGGATGTCGGGTTCTGGCTGGGGTCGACCATTGCCGCCTTCTGCCAGGGCATTGCCCTGGGGGCGCTGGTGCAGGGCATTACCATTGTCGACCGCGCCTATGCCGGCGACTGGTGGGAGTGGCTGACGCCGTTCTCGCTGGTGACAGGTTGCGCCGTGACGGTGGGCTATGCGTTGCTCGGCGCCACCTGGCTCAACCTCAAGACATCCGGCGACCTGCAGGCGACGGCACGGCGGCTGGCGATGATCACCGGGGCCGGCACGGTGGTGCTGATCGGGGTGGTCTCGCTGTGGAGCCCGTTCATTGACGAGATCTATTTCGAGCGCTGGTTCCGGTGGCCGACGGCCTTCTTCTCGGCCTTCGTGCCCATGCTGCTGGCAGTCTGCGTCTTCGCGCTGTGGCAGGGCCTGACCACCGACAAGCACCTACAGCCGTTCCTGGCGGCCCTGGGCCTGTTCGTGCTCAGCTTTGTCGGGCTGGGGATCAGCTTTTACCCCTATATGGTGCCGGGGGCGCTCACCATCGCCGAGTCCGCGGCGCCGGAAAGCTCGATGATCTTCCTGCTGGTCGGCGCCAGCGTGCTGATCCCGGTGATCCTGGCCTATTCCGGCTACGCCTATTGGGTGTTCCGCGGCAAGATCGACCCCGAGGAGGGCTACCACTGATGGCGGTCAAACCGGTGCTGTCGCGGGTCGGCTGGTTTATCGGCCTGTGGCTGGCCGGCGTGCTGAGCCTGACCGCGGTGGGGCTGGTGATCAGGGCGTTCCTGAGTTGATCCCTGCCCCGCCGCGCGACGCTCCCGATCAGGGCGCGTCGCGGTCGGCGGCCTGCAGCAGAGCCAGCACATAAGGCGCGAAAGAGCGCCAGACTTCGACGCGGAAGGCCTCGGGCCCGGTGCGCCACAGCACGATCTCGGCCTTTTCGAAGATGGTGCGGGTGACCATGCCCACGGGGAAAGCTGCCAGTGACAGGTCGAGCGGCACGCCGGCATTGAGCACGGCGGCGGCTTTGGCGCCCTCGATCAGCAAAGCCGTCTGGCGGTGCGAGACATCGACCAGCGCGCCGGCAAGGCCGTCCAGCGCCGCCGTCAGCGCCTGGTAAAGCGCGGCGGTTTCAGCGGCCGGGGCCAGCAGCAGGAATTCATCCGGGCCGAGCCAGAGGGCAGAGCGGTCCCCTGACGTGATGGAAGTCAGCGGTTGGGCGGGAACGGCCACGCCAAAAGCGGCGCCCACGGCCGCCGTGGCGTCGCTGCCGCGCAGCACGAAGCGGGTGGACGGTGCGGCCGGGGTCAGGGTCACGTTGGTGGTGGGGATGGCGATGGGCAGGCTGCCGGTGCGGGCTGAGCTGAGGTCAAGCATTGATGCGGCCCCCTTCCTTGTCGAAGAAGATCGGTTCGGTGACGGTGACGGCGATGCCGCCCTGGGGCATGGGGACATGGAGGGTTGTGCCCAGCCGTTCCTTGCCGCTGGCGACCAGCGCCATGGCAATCGAGCGGCCCAGCGTCTCGCTCCAATAGGATGATGTGACGTGGCCCAGAGCCGGTGTGCCGGTCTTGGGTGAGGCTTCGAGCGTGATCTGTGCCCCCTCCTCCAGCACGACCTTGGGGTCGGCGGTGAGCAGGCCGACCAGGTGCTTGCGGTCGGGCTTGAGCAGGTCGGGGCGGCGCAGCGAGCGCTTGCCGACAAAGTCCGCCTTGGTCTTGCCGATGGCCCAGTCGAGCGCCAGGTCGGACGGCGTCACGGTACCGTCGGTCTCCTGGCCGATGATGATATAGCCCTTTTCGGCGCGCAGCACGTGCATGGTCTCGGTGCCATAGGGCGTGAGGCCATGCGGGGCGCCGGCAGCGTGGATAGCCTCCCAGACGGCGCGGCCGTAATCGGCCGGGACATTGACCTCGAAGCCCAGCTCGCCGGTGAAGCTGACGCGGAACAGGCGGGTCGGGACGCCCAGAATGGTACCCTCGCGCAGGCTCATATGCGGCAGGGCCTCGTTGGAAATGTCGATGCCCTCGACCAGCGGCGCCAGGATCTCGCGGGCCTTGGGCCCCTGGATGGCGATGACGGCCCATTGCTCGGTGGTGGAGGTCAACCAGACCTTGAGCTCCGGGAACTCGGTCTGCAGATAATCCTCCATATGCGCCAGCACGCGCGGCGCACCGCCGGTGGTGGTGGTGACGTGGAAGCGGTCGGCGGCAAGGCGGCCGATAACGCCATCGTCCATGACAAAGCCGGCTTCGTTGAGCATCAGGCCATAGCGGCAGCGGCCAATACCCAGCTTCTGCCAGGGATTGGTATAGAGCTTTTCCATGAAGGTGGCGGCGTCGGGGCCGACGACCTCGATCTTGCCCAGGGTGGTGGCGTCGAAGAGGCCAGCCGACGTGCGGGCGGCGCGGCATTCGCGGTTGACGGCGGCGTGCATGTCCTCGCCGTCTTTTGGGAAATACCAGGCGCGCTTCCACTGCCCGACATCCTCGAACACGGCGCCATTGGCGGCGGCCCAGGGGTGGATCGGGGTCTGGCGAACCGGATCAAGCAGCTGGCCGCGGGCATGGCCGGCCAGCGTGCCGAAGGTGACCGGGGTAAAGGGCGGGCGGAAGGTGGTCAGCCCGATATCGGGAATGGGCTTGTCGAGCTCGGCCGAGGCAATGGCCAGGCCGTTCATATTGCTGGTCTTGCCCTGGTCGGTGGCCATGCCGGTGGTGGTATAGCGCTTGATATGCTCGATCGAATGCATGCCCTCGCGCACGGCCAGCCTGATGTCCTTGGCGGTGACGTCGTTCTGGAAATCGACGAAGGCCTTGATTTTGCTCAGGTCCTGCGTGGTGGGCACGGCGCCGTGGAAGCCGCCGGAGGGGGCGATGGCGCCAGTGGCGGCATAGGCTTTTGTGCCCTCGGCGGCTTCGTTGAGGGCGGCGGAGAGATCGAAGGTGCCGTTGCAGGCGCCGGCCGAGCGGGCCGCCTGGGCATAGCTGCCGGGGAGGTAGATCTGCCGGGCGGCATCATAGGCCAGCTTGCCGCGCGACTGGGAGAAGAGGTGCACGGCCGGGGTCCAGCCGCCCGCCATCAGCACCAGATCGCAGTCGACCTGGTGAAAATTGGTTAGCAGACTGTTAGCATCGAGTGCCCCCAACTGTACGCCGGTGACGCGCTGGCGACCGGAAAGAGCATTGATTACCAGGCTGTTAGCCATGGGCAGGCCAGCCGCTTTGGCGGCAGCATGGCCGGGACCTTCCGCTGAGGGGCGCAGGTCGGCGATCATGGCGATGGCGACGCCTGCCTGATGCAGATCGAGCGCGGCGGCATAGCCGGTATCGTCGGCGGTAAAGAGCACGGCGCGCTTGCCAGGCAGAACGCCGTAGCGGTTAGTATAGGTCCGCGCGGCCGAGGCGAGCATAATGCCGGGGCGGTCATTGTCGGGAAAGACCAGCGGGCGCTCGATAGCGCCGGTGGCCAAGACGACCTGCTTGGCGCGGACCTTCCACAGGCGCTCGCGCGGCTGACCCGAAGCGGGCGCAGCCAGATGATCGGTGAGACGTTCGGCGAGGCCCAGCAAGTTCTGCGCGTAATAGCCGAAGGCTTGGGTACGCGGCAGCAGGGTCACATTGGGCATCGAGACCAGGCGGGCCAGCGTCATCGCCAGCCAGTCGGCGGCAGGCACGCCATCGATCAAAGCGTGGCGCTCGTCGAGCAAGCCACCGCCGAGTTCGGCCTGTTCATCGGCCAGTATGACCGAGGCGCCGGTTTCGGCAGCTGCGAGGGCTGCGGCGAGGCCGGCAGCGCCGGCGCCCACCACCAGCACGTCGCAATGTGCATATTGCTGGGCATAGTGGTCGGGGTCGGCGACTTTGGGTGCCTTGCCGAGACCCGCGGTGCGGCGGATGGCCGGCTCGTAGAGCTTGTGCCAGAGGCTGAAGGGCCACATGAAGGTCTTGTAGTAGAACCCCGCGCCGAGCAGGCCGGCAGGCGCCAGATCGTTGACCTCAAGCAGATCGAAGCCCAGCGAGGGCCAATGGTTCTGGCTGCGCGCGACGAGGCCCTCATAGAGCTCGACCTGGGTGGCGCGCAGATTGGGCGCCGAGCGGCCCTTGCCGCGATCGATATCGACCAGGGCATTGGGCTCTTCCGAACCGGCGGCGAGGAAGCCGCGCGGCCGGTGATACTTGAAAGAGCGGCCGACGAGATGGACGCCATTGGCGAGCAGCGCCGAGGCGAGCGTATCGCCCTCGACGCCCTGGAGGGGTTTGCCGTCAAAGGTGAAATTGATGGTCTTGCCGCGATTGACGCGGCCGCCGGAAGGGATCCGCATGGTCATTTCGCGCTCTCCGGGCGGGGTTCACCGGACTTGTAGGTGGTGACAATCTTGTCGGTGATGGTGTCGCGCACGCAGTTGAAAAAGCGGCCGCAGCCATTGGTATGGCGCCAGCGCTCGGCATGCAGGCCCTTGGGATTGCTGCGCAGATAAAGGAAGTGGCTCCAGTCCTCGTCGCCAATGGCTTCGGGATCGGTGGCGCGGGTGACATGGGCCTCGCCGGCATAGCGGAACTCCAGCTCGGGCCGTTCCATCTCGCAGTAAGGGCAGTGAATGAGCAGCATGGGTTTGGTCCTTAATGCGCGACGGCGGCGGCGGCGGCTTCGTCGATCAGCCGGCCGGTGCGGAAGCGGTCGAGCGTGAAGGGCGCAGCGATCTTGTGGGGTTCGCCGGTGGCGACGGTATGGGCAAAGATATTGCCCGAGCCGGGCGTGGCCTTGAAGCCGCCGGTGCCCCAGCCGCAATTAACGAACAGGCCCGGCACCGGCGTCTTGCCGATGATCGGCGAGCGATCGGGCGTGACGTCGACAATGCCGCCCCAGTTGCGCAGCATGCGCAGGCGGCGGACGGTGGGGAACAGCTCGCAGATGGCTTCGAGCGTGTGGGTGGCGATGTGGAGGCCCCCGGTCTGCGAATAGGACGTATAGGCGTCGGTGCCGGCGCCGATGACCAGCTCGCCCTTGTCGGACTGGGACATATAGGCGTGGATGGTATTGCTCATCACCACGCAGGGCATGATGGGCTTGATCGGCTCGGAGACCAAAGCCTGCAGCGGATAGCTTTCGAGCGGCATGGAGACGCCAGCCATTGCCATCAGCACGCTGGTATGGCCGGCGGCGACGACGCCGACGCGTTTGGTGGCGACCGGGCCCCGCGTGGTTTCGAGGCCGGTGACGGCGCCGTCAATGCCGCGGGTAATGCCCTTGACCTCGCAGTTCTGGATGATGTCGACGCCCATAGCTGAGGCGGCGCGGGCATAGCCCCAGGCCACGGCATCGTGCCGGGCAGTGCCGCCACGGCGCTGCAGGGCGGCGCCGATGATGGGATAGCGCACGTCGGGGTCGATATTGAGGATCGGGCAGAAGTCCTGCGCCTGCTGCGCCGTCAGCCATTCATTGTCGATGCCGGCGAGACGGTTGGCATGGACGTGGCGCTTGAACACCTGCACGTCGTGCACGTTGTGGGCCAGCATCATGACGCCGCGCGGGGAATACATGACGTTGTAATTGAGCTCGAGGCTGAGATTTTCCCAGAGCTTGAGCGCGTGCTCGTAGAGCGCCTCGGACTCTTCCCAGAGGTAGTTCGAGCGGATGATGGTGGTGTTGCGCCCGGTATTGCCGCCGCCCAGCCAGCCCTTTTCCAGCACGGCGATGTTTCTCATCCCGTGTTCCTTGGCCATGTAATAGGCGGTGGCCAAGCCATGGCCACCGGCGCCGACAATGATGGCGTCGTAGCTGGCCTTGAGTTCGGGCTGGCGCCATTGCTCGGGCCAGCCGCTATTGCCGGTCAGCGCTTGCTTGAGCAGGTTGGGGAAGGAAAAGCGCATGTTGGGGGTCACCAGTCGATCAGGTTATGGGTGCGAAGATAGGCCAGGATGGCCTGGGCCTTGTCGGCGGCAGAGCCGGTGGCGATGACCGCCCCACCCCTGGTTTCGGCCACGATGGCCGAGAGCATGCGGGCATGGCCAGTCTTTTGGTCTTTGGCCTTGAATTTTACCGGGCGTTTGGCCGGCTCGAGGTGCCAGGCGGTGTCGAGGGCCGATGTAGCTACCGGCTCGCGCCGGACCACCTGCCCGGCCATGCGGCGGGCAAAGGCGTAAAACGGGGTGACCGGCGCCCTTGGATCAATGGCGATCACTGCAGGCAGGCGGACGCGGACATGGCGGCGCTGGCCCTTGGGCAAAGCCTGGGTGATGTCGGCATGGCCGTCGCTGACCGTGACGGCGATGGCCTGGCTGACGATGGGCCAGCCAACATGTTCGGCCACCAGATAGGGCACGAGGCCGGAGCCCTCGCCACCCTCGGATCGGGTGCCGGTGAGGATGAGATCATGGTCAGAGGCGTGCTCGGCGAGAGTGGCGGCAATATCCTGGCCCGGGACGGCCGGCACGACGTCGATGGTGGTAGCGCCATAAGCGAGATAGTCGCCGAACGCGGCTTCGTCCGGATTGCCGGCATACAGCATTGTAGTCTCGCCCAGGCCGCGTGCCATTTCCAGCGCCAACATATCATCGCGATTGGGGCGGGCGGCGCCACTAACCGGGTTGCGCCCGAGGGATGCGAGGACGAGGACCCGAGGGCCAGCCAGATCGGCTGTCGAGGCAGCCCCCCTCCTAGCCTCCCCCTGGAAGGGGGAGGGACCGGCCGGTGTCTGGGGCGGCATGGCGCCGGCGTCGTCGGAAAAATTGCGGCCGCGCGTGGCCTCCAGCAGTTCGGTCATTACCGCCTGGGCGTCGTCGACCACGGTGAGATCGGCGCGGCCGGCTATGGGGGCGCTGGCGTCGGTATTGATGGCGATGACGTGGCGCACCGCTTTGATGCCCTGCAGGTGCTGCACGGCGCCGGAAATGCCCAGGGCCAGGTAGACGCTGGCGCTGACTGTCTTGCCGGTGGCGCCGACCTGCTGGTCGCGGCCGAAGCGGCCATCGTCGACGGCGACGCGGCTGGCGCCAATGGCGGCGTCGAAGGTCCTGGCCAAGGCCTGCACGGTGGGCACGTCGGTGACGCCATTGCCGGCGGCGACGATGAAATCGGCCTCTTCGAGGCCCAGACGGGTCGCATCGACAGGCGGTGTGCCGCGACCGGCATAGGGGCTCTCGGCCTGGGCCGGTGCGTCGATCGGGGTGAGCGTGCCGGCGCCGCGAAAGGGCAGCGACGTGTCGGTGGTGTCGGCGTCGAGCAGGATGAGGCGTGGCAGGTCGCGCCGCGCCATCAGCGCGCCGCCCTGGCGATAGGTGGCGACGGCGTCGGGACGGAGCTCGACCACATGCGCCGCTGTCGCAGCGCCGAGGCGCGCGGCGAGGCGCCGGCCGAGATCGCCGGTGCCGCTGGCATTGTCGGGCAGGATGATGTGGCGCGGGTCGAGACGGGCGATGAGGTCGGTTGCCACGGCCAGGTCGCGGTCGGGCTGGAACAGGGTCCGCTGGCAGGCGGCGGCGACCAGGACCTGGTCGGCGCCCAGTGGAGCCAGATCCTCGGTCAGTTCGCCGAGGACGAGGACGGTGACGGCAGTGGAGGGGTCGGCCAGCAGAGCCGCGGCGGCAATGGCCTGCTGCGCCTGGGCGTCGAGGCTGCCGCGGGTGCTGTGGGCGATGACGAGGATGTGGCTCTGGGCAGCGCCGAGCAGGCGCAGCGGCTTGGGGGCGTCAGCGCGATGGGTGGCGAGGTGGACGGCGCCGCCCTGCCCGGCTTCGCCCAGCACGATGCGTTTGCGGCCTTCGGCGGTGACGCTGAAGGGCCGGCGCGGATTGATGCGGGCAATTGTGTCGCTCATGCCGGCACCGGCAGGCTCTGGGCGACGAGTTCGGCGATGTCGAGCACTTCGGGGCGCTCACCCACCACGCCTTCGAGCATGGCGGTGCATTGCGGGCAGCCGACGGCGACGATGCCGGCGCCGGTGGCGCGGGCGTCATTGATGCGGATATCGGGGATGCGCTGCTTGCCGGGAATGTCGGTCAGCGGCGCGCCGCCGCCACCGCCGCAGCAGCGGCCGCGCAGGCCGGAGCGTTCCATCTCGCGGACCTCGATGCCGATGGCCTTGAGCAGGTCGCGCGGGGCTGCGATCTCGCCATTGTAGCGGCCGAGATAACAGGGATCGTGCCAGGTGACGGCGCGCCGGTCAGGCGTCGGCCCGAGCTTGAGCTGGCCGGATTTGGCGAGCTGGGCCAGCAGCGTTGAATGGTGCAGCACGGTGAAGTGCCCGCCCAAAGCCGGATAGTCGTTCTTGAGGCTGTTGAGCACGTGCGGGTCGGGCGTGACGATGCGCGCGAAGCTGAAGCGGGCCAGATTGGCGATGGTGCGCTGCGCCAAAGACTGGAAGGTGGCCTCGTCGCCCAGGCGCCGCGCGGTGTCGCCGGTGTCGAACTCGCTGTCGGCCAGCACTGCAAAGTCGATATTGGCGGCGCGCAGGGATTTGACCAGAGCGCGCAGCGTGCGCTGGTAGCGCAGGTCGAAGGCGCCTTCGCCTGCGACCAGCAGCACGTCGATTGGCTGGCCCGGCAGGGCATGTGGCACGTCGAGGTCCACGGCCCAATGCTGACGGGTGGCGATATCATGGCCGCCCACGGTGGCGGTTTCGCGCAGATTGGCCAGGGTTTCGGGGGCCTTGCCGGGCAGCGCGCCGGTGGTGAGGGTGATGTTGCGGCGCAGGTCGACAATGGCGTCGACATGCTCGATCAGCATGGGGCATTCCTCGACACAGGCGCGGCAGGTGGTGCAGGAAAAGAGGGTTTCCGGCTCGATGAGGAAGGGCACGATGGGCTGGTCGGGCGCGCCGGCATGGGTGCCGAGGGGAATGCCCGGATAGGGACTGCCGGCGAAATGGGCGTCGCTGCCCGTTGCCATGCCGACCACCAGGTCCTGGATCAGCTTTTTCGGGTTGAGCGGCTGGCCGGCGGCGAAGGCCGGGCACGCGTCCTCGCACTTGCCGCATTGCACGCAGGCGTCGAAGCTGAGGAGCTGGTTCCAGCGGAAATCTTCGGGCTTGGCGACGCCAAAATCGGCGGCGTCGAGGTCGAGCGGGCGGAGACCGACGGAGCGTTCGGCAAAGCGCTGCTGGCGCGGGTGGAAACCGAGATGCAGCAGGCCGGCGACGGCGTGCTTCATCGGGCCGCCGGCGCCGATGCCGAGCGCGAGTTCGGCCGAACCCAAGATCAGCAGCAGCAAGAGTGGCAAAGCAAAGGCGGCCGTCATGGCCGAAGCGGGGACCATAGCCACCAGGGTGAGACCGACCAGGGCCAAAGCAAAGGCGGCCAGTGTATAGGGCAAACGTGACCACGGCCCCTTTGACAGGCGGGTTGGCGGGGTGCGGCGGCGCAGCCAGACGAAAAGGCTGCCGGCCAGCATGACGGCGGCTGCCGCCAGGCTCAGCCCATCGAGCCAAGGCTGGTAGAGCATGAGGCCATAATTGAGCGCGACCAGCGCCAGAGCGGCCACGGCGCCGCCGGCCACGGCCATATGGGTATTGGCGATATAGGAATCGCGGGCGACAACGTGGTGGATGTCCACCAGATAGCGTTTGGGAATGGCCAGCAGCCCGGCCCAGTCGACCGGGGCATCGCGGCCATTGCGCCAGAGGGCCACACGCCGCGCTAGGCCGACGCCCAGGGTGGCGACGGCCAGCCAGAACACGACTGTAATAGCGAGCTGGACCCAGAGCATGGCTCAAAAATCCTTGCAGAGGCGCAGCGCGTCATAGATGGCGCCGTGGATATTGTGCTGGGAGATGCAGTCGCCGACACGGAACAACAGGAACTTGTCTCCGGAGAGATCTTCGCTCAGCGATGGCTGCGGCTCGGCGGCAAAGAGGCTGGCATTGTCGGTCTGGCCGAAATTGACCGCGCGTTCCTTGAGGTCCCAGTAGAGACCGTCATTGGGCAGGATGCCGTTTTCGATCACCACCTGATCGACGACACGCTCTTCGAGCGCCTCGGTATATTCGTTACGCAGCACGGCGATCAGCTTGTCGCCCTCGCGATAGACGCGGTCGAGCCAGTAGTTCGGCGTCATCACCACATCCATGGCGTATAGCCGGCGGTAAAAGATCGGGAAGGTGGTGCCGCC
>Ga0123337_10007488_pt1 | contig 10157 bp, 9 predicted proteins | sample frozenSSSSmetaG_FD_89792 | JGI IMG/M metagenome (GOLD analysis project Ga0123337, IMG submission 89792) | Glacier valley bacterial and archeal communities from Borup Fiord, Nunavut, Canada, to study Microbial Dark Matter (Phase II) -... | ecosystem: Environmental > Aquatic > Freshwater > Ice >...
ACCTAGTCTTTATTGAATATATGCTAGATGAATGATATCGTGGTCCCTTTAGAGCAGTCCTAGATCACAGAGCGCTAGTCCCCTAGCTTCTCATCATGACAGAACCTAATCGAGAGTTAGGACAGGTAGCCACTCTAACAGCTTGATTTGCGTATTGTTCCCTTACCTTTTAAACTTGTCTCTAATAACGTTAAGATTGCATTTAGTCTAAGGGGCATACTTACTTTTAATAACAGTATTTAAGTCATCATGCTTGTTTTTAAGGCTTTAGTAGTATCTAGGTGGGCGTTTAGTCTTTGGCTTTAGTTGACGACGTTTAACACGATTATGAAGGCGTTGAATTAGTTGTGGATCAATGGGGGCGTTCCTTCTAGGGACCATGACGACGATGTGCTTGTTCCGCCTTAAGAAGGTGCGATCTTAGCCACACTGTCCTTAAGGGGAGTGATAGGTACAGAGGAGTAGATTGTTGTAGCTAAAAGACGTGACGGCATGTATAGGAGAGATGGGGGGATAACATATATATAGACGATGGGAGGGGAGCTTGAAGTGCTAGAAGGGTGGCTGCCATGTTAGCAGAGGAGTTAGGGAGGGCCGCTTAATGTTAGGGGGCACCATCTGTCTAGAGGTATAATGAGCTAGAAGTAGCAGATTTAGAGATAGGTTAACGGGTTTTGGTTTTTGGAGTTTAGGTACAGTGCCTTCAGTCCGATAATTATCTAGTGGCGGATCGCTAAGCAAGGCACGTGATAAAATCTTAGTGTTTGAGGCTGCGTAAAGCAGCAACTAACGCTAGCTGAAAACAGCAGCTCTAACACTACAATCTTGCATAATCTTATAATTACTACTATTTAAAGGTATATAAAGAATAAAGGCTATACTTTCTCTCATTAGGATAAGTAACTAAATTATGTTATATATATCTATAATTATACTAAGAAGTATAATAGTTGTCATAGTCACGTAGAGCAGGTCATGTAGATCTAAAGTGTTAGATTTAATCTAAAGAGAGAAGAAGGAAAAGAGGAAAAGAGAAGGAAAGGAAACATCTATATATACAGTGTAGGGTTCTAAGCGCATAAGCGCGCGGCTAGCTAGTAAAACAGTACACGTGAATCATTAACAATAAGAGCAACGCCTAAAGCAAAGCTCTTAACCTTTAATATTCATGACAATAGTAGAGGTAAAAAAAAGTATATAAATAAGTTAAATTAACAAAAGTAAACTAATAGTAAGAAGATAGATTATAGTATTAATATTAGTATAGACTACTTCTAAAGGAGGGGGATTATAAGATTAAGCTAATGAGAATAATACTATAGCTATAGAAGTAGTAGTGTTATTATTTAATTAAAGTGTTAATTAAGAGAGATGTTTTAGAGTAGGGAAAAACTAGAGGCTTAAAATATTATGTATAGCTTAACTTTATAATAGTACTTACCCTTACATTAGTAGTATTAGTAGTAACTAATAATTTATATAAATAAGTATATTAGATAAGTGTATACCTTAAGTTACTTAAAAATTAAGATTAGTCTTAGTAAGTTAATTTAGTCATTCACTTAAGTTAATTTAGCTAGCCCCTTATTTATAACTATTAAGGAGGGAAGTAATAAGTAGCCTACTATACTACATTGCTTATATTAAACATGTTATAAAACTTAATAAAGCTATAGACCTAATGTAGATTATAGCATATTAACTTAAGATAAAGAGCTTGTTAATGTTAACTTAGCTAGTGCACTATTAGCTTATAATTGTTAATCTAGATAAGTATTAATATTCCTACTAAGGATGTAAGCCTAAATTTAGAAAGAACGATAGGTGCACGTGATGAATTCATTTATCTACTAAGTGAATGAACGCTAGTGCATACACGCGCATAAAACCTCTACTCAACTTCTAACCTTTTTGTCGTAGTCTACAGCTTTTCGGTCCTAAACTCACCTTCACACTAAGACTAGGTGCTTACATCTGTGAATTAACAACCCAACCTCACAACCTCAATCATTAACATAACAATGGCAACTTCGCAATTAGGCCAGTCGGACGAGCCTCCCTACCGCTCGTACAAAGAGCTTCGAAGCGATCATATACATGTCCTCTTCTCTCCTGCCACTAAGCGTCTCTTCTGGCCTCTCGATGGTGTCTTTCCCACCGCAATTTCCGTCATGAAGACCCCTCGCAGTCCTGACGATCTCGAACCCTACTTCCAACCAGACACTAGAGGTAGTGGCAGCGGCACGTGGCACGAGATCTCGCAGCTGCCTCTCACTGAACCAAAGGTCTCATCTGTTGAGACTTTAGTCTACGACCTCGACGAATGGGAGTTTGATTGGATGGCGTGGCATAGGGATCACGCCGGAGGTGAGTTCGACCCCGAGTATGTCATGTACGGAGATCTTAGCGATGAGGACCGGCCTTACGCGAATGACCCAAAGGAGGACGGCAGCTGGGAGGAGGACTCGGACACGGAGTTTCTTGTGAAATGCTGTGGAGAAGACAGACCGCTTAGGAAGAGAGGAGTAAAGTTAGTGGTCACGTCTTCTGCAGGCAATCACTTTGTCACGGTGCACGACTACGTCAGCGGTAAGTCTGGCTTCTAAGAGTTAGCGACTTTTCTAATGATAATGTCAGCTGTGCATCCCTGGCTCATGACCTTGCGTGAGGATATTTTGAAAGCTAAGACGGTTGCACGCCCTCAGCCTTATTCTGCGTTGGCGCCAACCGAATGGATGGTGAATAAGGGGCCGGAACACAAAATAGAAGAAAAGGAGAGCTGGATTCAGGAGCATGGCGGTGGCCCGCCTCGTACTATGCCTGCCTCCACTGCCGCGATCCTCAATATGATACGTGCGAGTAGGAACAGGTAATTTAGTGTCCATCTTGTCGTCTAGTCCATCACTCAGCCTGACTCAAAACAAAATTCATCAACCACTCTACAGATGACACCTTATTTCACTTCATAGGGAGGTTCCTAAGGAATGCTACCCCATCCTCATATACCACGATCTAAGAACCTTTATGCTAATGAAGGCTTTAATCATTTGTCCTTAGGTAGAGCCATCTAGTTAAATTGGCCTCCTAGTTAAAGTAATAACCCTCCTCTAAGATCGTCCCACTTCCGTTACGCAGAAGCAATGGACACGAAACTCCACTGACCCTAACACAGCCGCTGCAGATCCGCTTCTCTGGAAAGTTCCACAAGTGTTGTAAGAGATAGGCAGTACTACCTATGGATTTATAGAGGAGGAGTTTAGTGCTGAAGAGGAGAGGCGATCCCGTCTAACCTAAGAGGAAAGGATGGCAGAGGATTGGCAAAAACTGCAACGCTAGCTTAAGCAAGATGCTGCAATGTTAATTCTCCAGCCTTCCCCGCTAGGACATATGAGATGAGCACATTGCTGGGCAAGCGAATATCTCATCGCAAATGCGTCGCTAAGAGGCGATAGCCTAATCATGGCTGATTACCGAATTGCCCTTGTGAGCGATCACTTTGAATACTTCCACATATCCTGCCTAGAGAAGATGATCGAGCTGCCATCGCTAGCGCCGTCTTAATTCCAGCTCGACACGGATGGCTATCGGTGGAATAGCGGCTGGCCTTAGACTTAGGGCCTAATGTTGCGGAAATGGTTCTAGCATGGCGGGTGCGTCGACCTCGCCAGGATTGCAGAATACATTGACGCGTATGACACGTTCTAAGGCAGAGCTCAAAGCTTTTAGCACACCACATATCGAATGGCAGCTAACTCACTTAAATCAGTGTACTGCCGATCGAGGATCTTGCGGCTACCCACCCGAGCCGGGAGGGCCAGTATCATCACCAACACTGGAGGACTACAAAACAGGAGACACTAAGGCATCCTCCATTAGTGAGGTCCTTCGACATCCACATGCGGAAAGACTATTCAAGACGATCGTTGTCCAAGGTTCCCTCCGTCCTAGCTTCTAGGTGGTCCCAGAGCAGGAATCAAGGGAGGCTGAGCCTGATAACGACGATGGCTCGGAGGTCCAGCTGAAGTCCGTAAGCCAAAGTAGCATTTCTCCCTCTCGCGAAGACGACGAACAAAGTAGCTAGATAGGCCTATCTTAATTCCTGGCCTCGACTTTAGGCTACTCTCATCATTAGGAAAGACATCCTGGTATGTCCTACCATCTAAAACCCCTCAAAAATAATAAAAGCACCGCCTCCTGGCAGCTCATCCTTGTGACCTAGTCAGCCAGGGATCGTTTAACAATTCCCTTGCCGTCTTTCGCTTCTCCGGTTCCCACTGCAACATCGACTTAATAAAGTTGAGAAATAGCTCTTTATCCTTCCCGTTGAGATTCTCTTCCGCAGCCTCCAGACTACTTGACGGCAAAAGCGGTAAGCGTTTTGGCTCATTCTCGTCTGGTTCAAGCCGTTTGCCATTCCCATCGAACCATTCCACAGATCTCTTGCCCCGCTTAATGAGCTCCAGTGGTGGTGGTCCGAGAACGGAAATCAGTTCTGTAAGATGAGCACGAATTCTGTAGCGGCCTCGTTTCGGATCTTGCCCACTAAAGAGATGTTTACCCTCAAAGATATCCCAGATCTACCGCCAAGTCAGTAAAAGAGAGTTTCACGAACCTATTTTTGCGTGGGAAAACGGTCACTCACCATGGCGCCAACATTCCAGATATCAGCGCTATAACTGCATGGGAAATGAAGCATCACTTCTGGATACACCTGTAAACATCGGGGTAGGCGTCATCGTCGTTGATTTTTGTCCCATATACCGCATTTCCAAAGTCGCAAAGTACTGGCTCCCCAATAGACTCTGGCATATCTAGAGTCCGGGAAACATATATTTCTCGATCCACCGCTTTCTTGCGCGGTGAGGGTTGAGCAATCTCGGCCTCCTCAAAAGCAGCAAGAATAGAGGTATCTTCGATAAGATGAAGAATGTTATTGGCTTTGATGTCTAAGTCAAATAAAATCAGCAGAGATTCTAGCATGAAAGCCAGGAGTAAATTAACCTGTGTGGATCAACTTCCGATCCGTGTGAAGATAGTCTAGCGCTAGTAAAAGGCGTTGCAGGTTTACTCGAAGCAGGTGTTCCGTGAGCCTATCTCGGCCACTCCGTTCGAGGAGTGTCCTTATACTGTCCCAGAGTGGTTCATGTACTAGGCATGGATGTTTACCACCACGATTCATCAACTCAAATGAATCAAGAGCAGTGCGCACGTAGCGGTAGCCAAGTCTTGATTTATTTCCTTGGCTAATGTGCTTATAAATGGCAATCTCATCGGTATCCTGGCCATCATTTGTAAATATTTTGACGGCAACGTGACGGTGGGCTCTGTTTTGAAATTAGCTTCATCTTATGTTAGGGGATGGCATCGCTGACTGTAAATGACGGCACTTTTGGCCCACTTCACGAGTCCAGCCATGAGTGAGATATGCTTAATGATCTGGCGGGATATTTCGATGTAGCTTTGATGGTTTATAGGAAGTATTCAAGGAGCTGGAGGTGGGAATGAATCGATGGAGAAAGGAATTGAACCAGGTTGGGTACACGTGCAACAGTTGGTCCGAGCGTGCAAATGGATACACTGTGAGCCCCCTATATGTGGCCCTCAGCGGCTATGGTCACACCTCTTTGATGAAATCCAGCACATTGACAAATCATCGAAAAGTTATTGTTTCCTACTTCGTGGCCCAATCATCCTATCCGGGGGAGACCTAAGAATTCGACACCTTTGCATTTGTCTCAAATATCCACAGGCTGGGGCTCACGAGGCAGTACTTGGACCAACGAATCAATGCTGGTGAAATCTCCAGAGACGTGTCGTATCATGTCAAGAGCGGGTTGTGTCTCCATGCCGGCCACACGGTCGATGACCAGAACCAACTGTGATTTTAGTATCTGATTGGCATGATTCTTTAAATAACAACGCATACCAGGCTGAAGTACCAGGATGAATTGTATATAAGAAGGCAAAACCGCCTTGTGATTTCTTTTCGCCTTAATTATATTTCCTGCAATATCACATATTCATCAGGCGCCGTTATTCCTTGTATCAAGACTTGCCAGCTTCATTTCTGCCCTTCCGCCTTCGCACCTTACGCTCTTACTTCGCTATATATTTCAAATTTCCTCAAAGAAAGACAAGGCGGCCTGTCACATTTACGAGGACCCAACGGGAACTAGAAAGAAGGGTGACCGTCGAGAATAAGGTTCAATGGGGTTATCTGTTGAACACAGTATTGATGAACTGTGTGCACGGAAGCAGAATGTGATAAAAGCATGTAGAATAGAGTCTAGCTAACTATGAATCTATCTACTATTTATATGCCCAAATGGGCGCTGCCTATTTAGGCATCAGTCGGCTATTGGACTGGAAGGCAGGTGAATACTCTGCTCTAGTGTTTGGTGAATGCATGATGTGAGACATGCAGATGTGAGAACTGAATCCCTTCGACATTATCTGAGACTGGTTCATCGAGAAGGGGAGGGCGATCTTTCAAAGGACGCCACATAACGTGCATTTTGAGAGAAGTCCGTTGTGTGAACTAAAGCTTGTCGGTGGTGGATGTAGATTGAGATGTTGTTGGTGGACGCATAGATGTCGGTGGTGGATGTTTAAATATCGGGGGTGGATGTGGATGTTGAAGTGTTGGGTACGATTATTCAATTGGGAAAGGCCGTCTATTTGTATACAGGAGGTTCGTTCCTTCTTGGTTCGCTCCAAGAAAAACAGTCATTGCAATTAAGAAGAAGGAATTCTAATCACAGGGAAGGGCCATCTTTCCTCTCCTCAGCTATCGATCGCTTGGACGGCGGAAGGTTCAATCAAGCTCATCGTCGTTGCGACAGGGCCGGGAAGGCTGAATGAAGCCTTTTCTTCTTTTCTTGTCGTCGGCCTTGGCGCGAGAAATGGGAATAGAAAAACGCCCGCGCGCGGAACTCTGCGTCGGGCCTAAAAGCTGGGGAATCATCGGCACGCGACGATCTCCACAGCGCGCGCGACGGGCTCGTGATTGGCCAGGGCGGTCGGATTGTTAGGGGTCACAGCCATCTCCGTCGTGACTGGTGGAAATGCTCCAATGCGCCTCTGCAGGACCCTCGTTGCAAGTTTGCCGGCCTGTGCTCGCAGCATTAGCGGCATCCACCACGGCCCACCAAAAAGCTCGAATATCATTTTGTGAGGACGATCATCAGCTAATACTCCCTTTTCGCCGAATAGCGCCGCGTCAAACGCGCGATGCAATGGAGAAAATGGAGAAAATGGAGAAACTACGGAGGTACAGGGCGTAAGTTTTCACGGTGGGACTGGAGAGCGTAGCCAACTAACTAGGATCTCAACATAGGTACGCGAGTTCATGTTTGTACTCTGTAGCCTTTTCATCTCTGCAGTGGTACATTGCGACGAAATGCCAAGTCATTCGTGCTAGCATTGCTCGCCTGACCCACTGTGAAAACTTACGCCCTGTACCTCCGTAGAGCGCTGGAGAAAGGAGGGTGACAGGGTGACAGGGTGACACGCCAGGGTTACTCCACCACCCCATCTGGCTCGAGATGAGCTGCGCTGCCGAGAAAAGATAAGTAGACCTCGTGTCCCACTTCCTCCTCCTCCTCCTCCCCCCCTCCTTTCTCTACCTCCCAAATCATCCGGAACACTCATCAGAAAGTGTCCTCGCCGTGAGTCCTAGCTTGAGGCAAGCATAATCAACCTTCGGCGTAAGTTGATTGATTTCCCCAGCTCCCTTCGCCGGCATCTACCCCGCATGGCAAAAAGCAATCGTCTACTGATATTTCCACATTAATTTTCTCCCACATACTGACATCTTTCATAGAAGATACGAAAGAACAGCCATTATGGCAGATCACTCCTCAGAGGAGAAGGCCGCCGCCACCGACCCTGGCAACGAGGCTCCAATTGAGTCTCATCCCCCTCGCGAGATGACGGCCAGAGAGTATGCTGCCACTCGCCTTTCAACTCTCAAGCCCCCCATGAACAAGGCCCCGAACCCATTCAAACTCCTTGCCATGTTGTCTGGAAAACAATGGCTTTTCTTCTTCGTTGGCTTCTCCGCCTGGGTACATTCTCTCCCCACTTGTCTGCCACACGAAGATACTAATCTTCCCTAGTCTTGGGACGCATTTGACTTCTTCACCGTTAGTTTGACTTTGTCAGACCTCGCCAAGACCTTCGAGAAAACCAACACTGAAATATCCTGGGGTATCACATTGGTTTTGATGTTCAGATCCGTTGGATCCATCATCTTTGGTTTGGCAGCCGACAGGTACGGGCGCAAGTGGGTATGTATTCTCAGACCAAAATAGTTTCCAGTTCTGGCGATTTTCACTCGTCTTAAGACACTGCTGCTCTCCTTCAAGAAGTCTTTTGAAGAGCGAGAAATGTCTTTGGACTGGTGAAATCTGCTTCGAAGCTCTCTTTTGTTTCTCAAAATAGCAACGACTGACTCTGAGATTTTCACAGCCGTTTGTCGTCAACAACATCCTATTTATTGTGCTTGAACTTGGTACTGGATTTTGCCAAACCTACAAGCAATTTCTTGCCTGCAGAGCACTATTCGGTGTTGCAATGGGTGGCCTCTATGGTAATGCAGCGGCAACAGCTCTTGAAGATTGTCCAGAGGAGGCTCGTGGCTTAGTCTCGGGTATGCTGCAACAAGGTTATGCATTTGGTTATCTCTTGGCAACAGCGTTTGCTAGAGGTCTCGTCAACACTACACCCCACGGATGGCGTCCACTCTTCTGGTTCGGTGCATGCCCTCCTGTTTTGATCATCATTTTCCGACTTTGCCTGCCGGAAACCGATGCGTTCAAAGACCGTGAGCTGGTCCGAAACGAACGAGGTAATATTGGAAAGACCTTCATTGCCGAAGGAAAAGTGGCACTGAAGCGTCATTGGTTGTTATTGATCTATTTGGTGCTTCTCATGGCTGGCTTTAACTTCATGGTGAGACTCTTGAAATCCCCGTTTTCAACTAGTACTAACAGAATTCAGTCCCACGGTTCCCAAGATCTCTACCCAACTATGTTAACCAATCAATACAACTTCAGCCCCAACGCCGTCACCGTCACGCAAATTGTCGCAAACCTGGGAGCCATGGCCGGCGGGACCATGGTAGGGTACTCTTCCCAAATCTTCGGTCGCAGATTCTCCATCATCTTTATTTGCGTCATTGGAGGCGCTCTTCTCTACCCATACACCTTCACCTCAAGTAAAGCCGTTATTGCAGCCGCTTTCTTCGAACAATTCTGCGTACAAGGAGCATGGGGAGTTATCCCAATCCACTTGATGGAGCTGTCTCCTGGATCTTTCCGTACCTTTGTCGTAGGAACATCTTACCAACTCGGCAATCTTGTATCTTCGGCCTCCTCTACGATCGAAACCACCATCGGCAACCGCTTCCCTCTTCCTCCAAAGGGCAAGACTCCTCGCTACGAGTACGGTCTCGTGATGTGCATTTTCATGGGTTGCGTTTACGCCTATACTATCCTGCTTACATTCCTTGGACCTGAGTATCTGCGACGAAGCTTTGAGGTGAGGGATGATTCTGATCTCTCTGAAGCTGCAGGTCACAGTACCATTGAGGCGGCAATGGCGAAGATCCATCGTCAGGAGAGGATGGGAATGGGCATTGATACCATTGATCGTGAGGATATTGAGGCGATTGAGAAAGGAACGGCGAGGACTTCAGAACATGTTTAACCTCCACATTGTGAAATCTCAGAAGTTATGAAGGAATGGAATTGCGGTTGCTCGAGAAACATGGCTGGGATCGCTAGGATTTATGAACTGTCTGAAACTTTTGAGAATGAAAATATCGCGTTTTGCACAGTAAATACTCCGCATATGATTCTGTTTCAAAAAGGGATCCCTGACATCGATTCCACGATTGAAAACCCGATGAACGAAAGAGGAAATGAAGTGCGCACGACAATATAAAAGTTCCTCCGATTCACGTGATCGGACAAATTGAATTGCTGCAGGTATTGTTGGAAGGAAGGGATATTTTCGGAATCGAGACCTTGTGCTGAAGAGGAGAATCCTGCCGAATGGATGCTTGATGTCATTGGTGCAGCTGCTGGATCCAACAACACTATCGACTGGCCTCAAGTTTGGAGAGATTCCCCAGAAAAGGCTCAGGTGAGAGAAGA
>Ga0123337_10007490_pt1 | contig 10156 bp, 7 predicted proteins | sample frozenSSSSmetaG_FD_89792 | JGI IMG/M metagenome (GOLD analysis project Ga0123337, IMG submission 89792) | Glacier valley bacterial and archeal communities from Borup Fiord, Nunavut, Canada, to study Microbial Dark Matter (Phase II) -... | ecosystem: Environmental > Aquatic > Freshwater > Ice >...
CCAGGCTATCATCATTGCCAAAGGCGGCAATGTTGCCATTCATAGGACTTTTTAAAGCGGGACTTTGCAGAAAATGTGCCTGCTCTGCTTTTATTAAATCGTGCGGACTGCTGAAGTTGGTAAAGTAGATGCCCGCAATATTGGGCGTTTCCACTTTTTTTGAATGCAGGAAAGCTACCAAACAATGTTCATCATCAAACTTGTAAATCTTACTTTTTTTTGTGACTATTTCCGCACCAAATCTTTGGTCACTGATGGTCATTTTACAAAAATCACAATTATCCTGTCCGATGCGGATGGGCTGTGGTGCAGTGCTGCAGCCACTCAGCGACAATGTAAAAAGAGTTACTGCCAGCATCGGAAGTAGGTTTGCAGGTATGCTGCTGTTTTTTTTTCTTCTCCACTCATATACAACAAGACCTACTAAAATGGCGCCAACTCCAATAAAAATCCAGCCGCCTATATCGGGTATAGAGTAGGCTCCGAAATTTAGTAATTGTTTAAAGCCAATCAACGGTGGCTGGTATGCCATACCCGGTACAATAATGGCAGCATCAGGATTTAGGTTGTGTCCGTAATCATATTCCCATCTCCAGAAATCAATCATGGCAATTACTCCAAAGCTTACAAAAAGTACACATAAAATATTTGTCAGGCGTCTGGTGGCAACGATTGCTGCAGCAACAAAAAACAAAGCAAAAAATACAATAATAACCGGCAATACTTTAAACTCAATAAAGTCGTCGGCATGCAGGGTTTTCATTCCAATATAATGATTGAGGCCATTGATGATATCAACATTCCCGGCAAGTTTATTGGCATATATCTGCATCATCAATCCTTCAGGATATTGCGGCGCATCCAGTTCTATCCGCCACATCGGAACAAATAACACTACGATTAAACCAAGCCCGCAAATGAAAAGCAACGCCCTGGAAACTGTAGTGATTTTACTATTTTTCATACTAATTAAATTGAAATAATAAGAGCGAAGAGATGAAGGTTGAAGGATGATGGTTGATGGTAGAAGTTTGACCTATTGTTATAGATAGTTAATTGTTGATGGTTGGTTGACCATTTTTAATTGGACTCCAACCATCAACCATCAACCATCAACCATCAACAATCAACCACTCACACCGCTCTTAGTAAAAATTATTTCTTAGCTGTTGCTGCACTATCAGCTTTAGGCATGTTAGTACCTGTGCTGAAACTGATTGGAACATTGCTACCCGCTGGTGATACCCTTACGTAGCCAGACATTTCCTGGTGCAATGCACTACAGAAATCGGTACAATACATTGGATACATACCCATCTTTTCAGGTACCCATTTCAGCGTACAGGTTTCGCCTGGCATAATCAATAGTTCTGCATTGGCGGCACCTTTGATTGCAAAGCCATGTGGTACATCCCAATCCTGCTCCAGGTTGGTTACATGAAAATATACTTCATCGCCTACTTTCACGCCTTCAATATTATCCGGTGTAAGGTGAGAGCGGATGGCCGTCATATACACATGTACTTTATTGCCTTCCCGCAGCACTTTGGTAGCACCTTCTCCTTTGGCTACATACTTGTTGTTGTTCTCTTCTATCTTAAAGAACTTAACAGATCTGTCTTTGATCACACTTGCCGCAACAGCCTGTGCATAGTGTGGTTCACCAATGGTTGGGAAGTCTAATATCAATTGCATTTTATCTCCACTGATATCATACAGCTGCGCACTCTGTGCCAGTTCCGGACCTGTTGGCAGGTAACGGTCTTTGGTAATTTTGTTGTAGGCAATTACATATTTGGCATTTGGTTTTTTAGTATCGCCACCAGGTATACACAAGTGACCAACAGAATAATAAGTTGGTGCTCTGTCCAATACTTTGAGGTCTTTGATATTCCATTTAACAATTTCAGAGGATACAAAAAACGAAGTGATCGCATTGCCTTTTCCATCAAATTCTGTGTGTAAAGGTCCAAGGCCCGGTTTTTTAACTTCACCGTATAAAGCTGCTTCATACTTAATTACAGGAATACCTTCGTAGTCGCCTTCATAGGCTTTATCTGCAATTGCTTTTTGTATTTTATCAAAACTAAATACAGGAATTAAAGCGGCCAATTTACCACTACCAACAATGTATTCGCCGGTTGGATCTACATCGCAACCATGTGGTGATTTAGGACATGGGATAAAGTAACAAATGTCTTTCAGCTCTTTAGCGTCCAGGATGGTAACTTCTGTTTTGATTTCCGAAGTAGCAGTATGTGTTTTTTCATCATACACATTGTGCGCATATTTCACTGACTGCTTTCTGCCTTTGCCAGCCTTTAGGTACTCCTCTGCTTTTTTCCAGTTAACAGCCATAATGAAATCCTTATCACGTTTGGATGCATTTACTTCTAGCAAAGTGTTGGCCTGTTCTGTATTGTAGCAGCTAAAGAAAAACCAACCATGTGATTTGCCTTTGCCTGCATGACTCAAATCAAAATTTACACCAGGGCCTTGTATTTGAAACGCAAGATCCATTTTTCCGTCATTTTTATCTACGCTGATAAAACTGATGGTGCCTTTAAAATTTTGCTTGTAGGTATTGATGGGCACATCGCCATTTTTATCATCCGGCGGTACGCTAAATCTTGTACCGGCAACAATGTATTCAGTGTTCTCTGTAATAAAAGGAGAGGAGTGATTGCCACCACTGTTGGGCAATTCAATGATTTCTGCGGTACGAAAAGTAGCTAAATCAACTCTTGCAACACGGGGTGTGTTATTGGCATTGGCAAAAATCCAGCGGCCATCAATTTCACCATTGGTTTGTGATAGATCGAGGTGATGCTGGTCATCCCATGGAATAAAACCATGCGATGTATTTAACATCGGTTTTGTTTCTTCAGAATAGCCATAGCCTTTTTCCGGATCAACAGAAAAAATTGGAACTACTTTTAGCAGTCGTCCGCTGGGAATACCGTACACACTCATTTGTCCGCTAAAGCCACCGGAAACGAAATTGTAAAACTCATCGTATTTACCAGGCGCTACATAGGTCTTTGAGGCGGCATCGCCACTAACAGCAGATCCTACATTTTTGGGCTTGCATGAATTCATGCAACAGATAAATGCAAGGGCTGCCAAACCGGTTGCATATTTTTTTATCAGGTTCATTATTGGTTGTTTTAGATTGTATGTTTGGGAAGTGTCAATGGTGAATGGTCAATCGTGAATGATGAATGCTCCGAAAGCCATCAGATGGTGAATTTTAAATGGGATGAAAAAATGGCTCCTTTTTATTTCGACTTCTTCGAATTGGAAAGTTTTTATTTGCATGAAGCATTTACCAGTTAAATGAACTTCCTGCCTTAAACACTCCTCCGCATTTTCACCATTGACCATTCACCATTCACAACTCATCACTCATCACTCCTCACTCATTACTTTATTCCATCATTTCCACGCATAAATTCAAGCAGGTTTCTTGCATCATCATCTGTTAAGCTTTGGTTGGGCATACGCACCAAACAGATCTCCAGTTGCGCCTGCACTTTTGGATCTTTATCGATCATGGCATCAGTGTTGGTAATGAAATTCATGATCCACTCAGGTGCATGACGGCTGGTAACTCCTTTCCAACCCGGACCAACCAGTTTTTCGTCAGTCAATTTATGGCAGGCGCCACATTTTACATCGTACACTTTTTTGCCGGTTTCAGCCTTCGCCGCATCCAGGGTGGCTCCCAATTCTACAGTGGTAAATTTCCCTTCCCCTCTCTTAGGGTCATAGGATGGGTTTTCGGTAGCTTTGTTTTCTTCTGCTGTTGCAGTATTGCCGGCATCAGTAGCAGCGTTGTCAGTAGTTTTGCTATCACCACAGGAGGTTGCAAAAGCTATAGAAGCTAAGGCCAGGCTAATTACAATCAGTTTTTTCATATTGTTTTTATTTTTTGATGAATGAAATTTGATTGCACAAGATTAATTCAGGATAGGATAGCCTTTTATGCGTTTAGTCATATTCAAAAAAACGTGTGTTATCAATCGTTTAGCTAAAATTTGATTTCCAATTTTTTGTATCGGTGGAGTCGTGAGCTTTTAATGAATTGTTATTCATTTAGCCAAATAGTATGATTAGAATCATGTATTTGATGAGTAGATATCATGCCTGAGCTTTTTAATAAGTTTAGATTTGCTACTCTATTCATCTTATAACGATTGAACCATGATTGACATTGATTTACTGCTTGCATGGGGTGGTGCTTACAAAAAAGTAAGTGCCGGTGAAATTATATTTCAGGAAGGGCAACCTTGTTCGTTTTACCATCAATTGGTTAGTGGAAATGTAAGGTGGGTAAATATCGGCGATGAAGGAAAAGATTGCATTCTTTCCATGATTGAACCCGGCGAATCTTTTGGCGAATACCCGCTGTTTGATGACGGACCTTTTGCTGCCACTGCCATCGCTGAAAAAAATTGTGTCATCATCCGGTTGCACAAGCCCACTTTTTTGCAACTGCTAAAAGAAAACAACGAGCTGAATTTTGCCTTCACACAATTGTTGTCAAAGCGACTCCGTTTTAAACTCTCCGTTATCAGATCATTTGGTTCTCATTGCCCCGAAAAAATAATTGCCAACCTCCTGAATAACCTTAAAACGCAAAACAAAAATTTTTGCAATAAATGCAACCAGCTTCAACTTACCCGGCAACAAATTGCAGACATGACCGGTCTTCGTGTAGAAACCGTAATAAGAACCATGCGTACCATGCATGAAAAGGGCGAACTGAAAATATCTAAAGGCAAAGTGTATTGCAGCGATATGATTGAAGTCATAACAGCTTAAACTGCTTTGATTTTATTTTGAGAAAAATTTCATGAATCAACTGCTTCGTAAGTGGCTAACCATTTCTTTTTTTAATTTGGTGCTGGTGGCAATGTTAGGTTTGCTGATGCGATATAAAATTGCGTATTCCCTTCCATTCATCGATCAGAAACACGTTTTACACAGCCATTCCCATTTCGCATTTTCCGGCTGGATTACACAAACCCTGATGGTATTGCTGATACATTACCTGGCATTAAAAAACGGGGAATCGGTTTTTAAAAAATACCGCTGGTTGCTGTATGCCAATCTCTTTACAGCTTATGGCATGCTGGTAAGTTTCATCCTGCAGGGCTATGCATTTTTCTCCATTAGTTTTTCTACATTATCAATTTTTGTTTCCTATGTTTTTGCTGTTTATTACTGGAAAGACCTTGCCCGTTTAAATGAAAAAAAGGTAAGTCATTTATGGTTTAAAGCTGCACTGGTATTCAATGTGGTTTCCTCCGCAGGTGCATTCGGGCTGGCCTACATGATGGCCAATAGAATAGTGGAGCAAAACTGGTACCTGGCAGCTGTTTATTTCTTTTTACATTTTCAATACAATGGCTGGTTCCTGTTTGCGGGCATGGGCTTGCTGGTGGCTAAGTTGGAGCACAGCAATGCTTCAGTTAAAAAGCTGAGAATGGCCTTCCTGTTTTTTTGTTTTGCCTGTGTGCCGGCTTATCTTTTGTCAGCATTGTGGCTTCCCTTTCCACAACTGGTGTATATCATCGTGGTAGCAGCCGTAATAGCGCAACTGGCGGGCTGGTGGCTGATGGCAAAAGAATTGATCAGGTGCCGTATATTTATTAGCTACAATTTTTCTAACTATGGAAAAATATTGTTGCTGCTGGCTGCAATCGCTTTCTCCATCAAACTATTGTTGCAAACCGGTTCTGTACATCCGGCGCTAAGCCAGTTGTCGTATGGTTTTAGACCCATTATCATTGGTTACCTGCACCTTGTTTTATTGGCAGTTACCAGCATTTTTATCATTGGGTATATTGTCTCTTTCGAATTGGTGCCGGTAACCAAAGTTTTAATAAGAGGTGTTTTTATATTTGTTGCAGGCATTGTCATCAACGAATTATTGCTGATGGTGCAGGGCGTAGGTGGATTGTCTTATACCAGCATTCCCTACATTGACCTTATGTTGTTAATTGCTGCATTCATTTTGTTGACAGGTATCAGCATTGTGTTCATTGGTTGTGTTCGAAAGCCTGTTGCCGGATGAGGTACGTTGTGTATCAATTCAACAACTTTCGACGTAAGATTGTCAGTTGATTTTCCAGTTTGGGATGTAACTAGTGGAAGGAGATTAGTTAAAGGCTTCATTTGTAAAAAGCTACTATTTTTTATGCGCAAGCTTTTCTTGCTGTAGCATCCTTGATATAAATATCAATTAAATCAAAGAGTGTTTTTTTATGACCTTCGAGGTATTCGGTTTTCTAAAACCGCTTTAGTTTTTTATTAAATTCCTTTTGCAGACCTTTGCCAGCCAAATCACCAAATGATATTTCAAAAGCAGCTACAGCATAGTTTGACGGTAGCATTTTCTCTTGGTCGTATTTATTAAAGTAGAACCTGACTCTGCGAATGAACATTAGTTTAGACCTGCATTAAAAGGACCGTTTACAATGATATCTCCAACTATCTTTGCTGCTCGTTTAGCGGGCGTAGGATTTGTTAAGGAAGTATAAAATATCTTTGGGCCTGTAGAGGTTTTTTTATCTATGGTTGGCCGATAATAATGCCCACAGTTTTTAATATTATTGTGTTATGTTTTTTCAAAAATTACTTTACTGTTTTTATTACCATTTTTATAAAATCAGTCGTGCTACGTATAGACCACCAAGTAATTATTTTAGTAGAAGTGGGTATGTCAAATCTGCTACATTTATTTTGAGTGGGTTAATTATGCTGATTGTTTTCTCATCATTAAAAATATTATTACCTAAAAAAGAGAATTCGACCATTATTCTAATTGCAAGCATTTGTGTCGTGCTTTTTTTTATTATCATGACAATTTTTGAATCTAAGAAAATTCAGTTGAGATATAGATATGCTTATAAGAAAAGCGGAAAATATATCATGTACCTAATTTTAACTTTGATGTCAATTGTTTTAATGGCTATTGCAGGTCATGAAGTCATTGAATTGTTGTTATTAAACGCATAAAAAATCCCCGCCATCAGCAGGGATTTTTTGTTATATAAATGTGTTGTTTTAAACAGCTACATCCGCCATATCCGGAATGTCAGCGGCTTTGTATTCACCTGCATCCAGTTTCTTTTTGGTAGCGGCAAATGCTTCCAGTGTAATATCAATATCCTCATCGCTATGCGCCGCTGTTGGAATGATCCGGTAAATGATATCGCCTTTTGGAATAACGGGATACACAACAATCGAACAGAATACATGATAATTTTCCCGAAGGTCCATAACCATCTGGGTTGCTTCCGGCACATCGCCTTTCATGTAAATAGGAGTAACGGGTGAGTTTGTATCGCCAATATCAAAGCCTCTTTCTTTCAGGCCATTTTGCAGGCGGCTTACATTGTGCCATAATTTTTCTCTTAATTCAGGCATGCTGATCACCATTTCCATGCGCTTCAACATTCCTTCCACAATCATCAATGGCAGGCTCTTGGCAAATATTTGAGAGCGGGTATTGTATCGTAAATATTTCAGTACCGCTTTTGGTCCGGAAATGAATGCACCAATGCTACCCATGCTTTTTACAAATGTGCTAAAGTAAAGATCCACGCCATCCTGGCAACCCTGCGCTTCATCCGCACCGGCGCCGGTGGGGCCCATATAACCAAAACCATGTGCATCATCAATCAATAAACGAAACTGGTATTTTGTTTTGGTGGCTACAATTTCTTTTACAATGCCCTGCTCGCCATCCATGCCAAATACGCCTTCCGTGATTACCAGAATACCACCGCCCGATTTTTCTACCATCTTTTCGGCACGTTGCATTTGCTTTTCAAAATCTTCAATATTGTTGTGCTTAAATGCGTAGGTATGTCCCATGTGTAAGCGGATACCATCAATGATACAGGCGTGTGCTTCAGCATCATACACAATCACGTCCCTACGGTTTACCAATGCATCTATGCAACTCATAATGCCCTGGTAGCCGAAGTTGAGTAGCATTGTATCTTCCCGGTTTACAAATTTGCTGATTACTTTTTCCAGTTCTTCGTGTTTGGCGGTATTGCCACTCATCATTCTTGCGCCCATCGGATTACCCATACCATATTTTGCGGCAGCTTCAGCATCTACCTTTCTTACCTCCGGATCATTCACCAATCCTAAATAATTATTAAGGCTCCATACGATCATTTCTTTACCACGAAATTGCATTCTCGGCCCCAGTTCTCCTTCAAGTTTGGGAAATGCAAAATAACCATGTGCCCGGTCCATATGCTGACCAATGGGTCCGCCATCTTTTACTAATTTTTCAAAAACGTCTGCCATAAATAAGTGGGTTGTTTGTTACTTGTTATTACAGGTACTTATAATGTATGTCATCCTGGTAAGCTTTGTATACTGGATTTAATTAAAAGGACTGCAAATAAATGGGGCAAATTTAAGACATTGAGGTCAAAATGCATAACATGGTTGAATTTCAAATTTTCGGTGTATTAATTTTATGGAAGTCTTGAGCACATATACGGCCACTCTTTAACTAATAGTATTTCCAGCAACGTCTCTTTGCGTGGCATTGAGCGCAGCAAGGACGTTGCATTGGCAATTAAAAAGTGGTAGTAAAAAGGGTGTTTTTTAATGTGCCTGTAAATAATAAAGATGGATGAATTGGATTTCAACAATGACAAGCAGTAATCGGTATAGGCGCAACGTCCTCGGCCCTGCTCATTGCTCATTGAGAGACGTTGCTTGGAATGAGTGTTGCTTTAATATACGGCCACTCTTTAACTAATAGTATTTCCAGCAACGTCTCTTTGCGTGGCATTGAGTGCAGCAAGGACGTTGCGTTGCCAATTGAAAAGTGGTAGTAAGTGTTTTTAATATGCCTGTAAATGCTAAAGATGGATGATTTGGATTTCAATAATGACAAGCAGTAATCGGTAAAGGCGCAACGTCCTCGGCCCTGCTCATTGCTCATTGAGAGACGTTGCTTGGAATAGCCTTCGAAACTAATGACGAGCCCTGCAACAAAGTGTATGATAACGGAAAACGTATTCACGGAGAGACATCGCCTTGGAAATCTTAAAATAGGAACCAGGGCTAGGTAACCTTGAACCAAACTTCATAACAATGTGGTAATACCCCCGGCAGCGCTTTATTGAACCTCATACAATTATCTTTGCCAAAATTTAATACCTATGTTTAGAAAGATTAATCTGATTGTTGGATGTTTGATATTGATTGTTTTTTGTACAACTGCACAAAGCGCCAATAATAGTAAAGCAGTTGTCGGAAAAAAGAAAGTTGAGACAAGGGTAACTGCTAGCATAAGTCCTAAACTGGTGGTTGGTATTGTGATAGACCAGATGCGCTGGGATTACCTGTATCGGTTTAGTAAATTATACAGTGCCAATGGATTTAAGCGGATGCTGAAAAATGGCTTTAGTTGTGAAAATACCTTCATCCCATATATGCCTACTTATACCGCCCCCGGCCACACTTGTGTTTACACTGGCAGTGTGCCCGCTATCCATGGCATCATCGGAAATAACTGGTTTGATAAAACCTCCAATACCAATGTGTATTGCACTGATGATTCCACCGTGCAAACTGTTGGCAGTACTTCCAATGCAGGTAAAATGAGTCCTAAGAATATGTGGACTACCACCATCACAGATGAACTACGACTAAGCAATAATTTTAAAAGCAAGGTCATTGGCATTGCGCTGAAAGACAGGGGCGCCATTCTGCCGGCAGGTCATAGCGCCAATGCGGCTTACTGGTACGACAATGGCAAATGGATTACCAGTACGCATTACATGAACGAATTACCACAATGGGTAACCAAAGAAAATGCAAAAGATCTGCCCGGCAAATACATGAGCAAAGACTGGAACACATTGCTGTCCATTGAACAATATGATTTAAGTACTGCGGATGATAAACCCTACGAAGCGTCTATCCGTGGTGAAAAGACGGTTACGTTTCCCCACAAAACTTCACAGATCAATGCGGAGAAATATGAGGCCTTTAAAACCACTCCTTATGCATCTACCTATACATTTGACTTTGCAAAGGCTGCCATCAAAAATGAAAAAATGGGAATGGGTGCTGTCACCGATTTTTTAGCAGTCAGCATTTCCTCTACCGATTA
>Ga0123337_10007492_pt1 | contig 10155 bp, 13 predicted proteins | sample frozenSSSSmetaG_FD_89792 | JGI IMG/M metagenome (GOLD analysis project Ga0123337, IMG submission 89792) | Glacier valley bacterial and archeal communities from Borup Fiord, Nunavut, Canada, to study Microbial Dark Matter (Phase II) -... | ecosystem: Environmental > Aquatic > Freshwater > Ice >...
ATTTCGAAGCCGAATGCGGGATAGACGAGCTGATTGCCACCTATCTTGGCGCGCGCTTCGTGCCGGGCGATCAGGTGCTGTTCACGCTCGAAGGCTTGCCCAACGTCGTTGCCGCCTGTGGTGGAGACCTATTGACCGTGCGGCTTGCCGACATCCCCGACCTGCTGGCGCCGACCGCCGGCGATTATTTCCCCAGCCTCGCCCGATAGCGCCGGCATCCCCTCTTGCCCAATTGGGCATGGCGCGTCGCCGGCGACGGGCGCATCAAGCTGGGAGAACGGGGACCAATTGATGACGATTCTGCTCGCGGCGGCGCTTTTGGTGTCCGTGTTCTTCACCTCCATGCTGTCGGGCGTCTTCGGCATGGCCGGTGGCCTGGTGCTGCTGGCCATCCTGTTGCTCATCCTGCCAGTGGGAACGGCGATTGCCGTGCAGGGCGCCATCCAGCTCGTAGCCAATGGCTCGCGCGCCTTCATGTCACGCGCTTTTATCGACTGGCGCGTGCTGACCATCATGACACTGGGCCTGGTGAGCGTCGGCGTGGTGCTGTTCATCGTGCGCTATACGCCTGACCTGGCGACGGTCTGCATCATCATCGGTCTCTTGCCCGCGCTGCTGTGGATTCCGCAATCCTGGCTGGCGCTCGATGCCAGCAAGCCCAGCCATGCCTTTGTTTGCGGCGTGCTGGGCGGCGGGGTCAATCTGGCGGTCGGCGTGGCAGGCCCGACCATCGACATGTTCTTCATCCGCACCCGGATGGACCGCCGCACCATCATCGCCACCAAGGCGGCGGCACAGGTGGTCAACCACACCGCCAAGATCGTCTTTTACTGGAATGCCACCACCATGCTGACCGCCACCGACTGGACCTGGGTGGCGCTGGCCGCGCCCTTTGCCGTGGCCGGCACCCGCGCCGGGCACTGGGTGCTGCAGCGCCTGACCGACGCCAATTTCCGCGCCTGGACCCGGCTCATCGTCACGGCCATCGGCATTTTCTATCTGGCTCGCGGCATTTCCTTGCTGATCTGATGGCGATCAGTATGGTGCCAGCAGGAGACTCGATGGCACCGTTCGACAGCGTCACTGCACGCCTGATATTGCTGCTGGCCGAAACCGGCTCGATTGGCCGCGCCGCCGAGCGCGAAGGCATTGCCTCTTCGGCCGTCAGCCGCCGCGTATCCGATCTCGAAAGCCGCCTCGGCGTCGTGCTGTTCGACCGCTCCGCCCATGGCGTCAAGCTCACCACCGCCGGCCAGGCCTATGCCGAGGGCTGCCGCGTGGTGCTGCGCGCCATTGCCGATCTCGATGCGGTCATGGCCGATTTCGGCAGCGGCCAGCGCGGGGCGCTGCGTCTGGCCTGTACCAGCTCGGCCCTGACGGGCCGTCTGCCCGAACTGCTGGCCCATTATGCCGGTCGGCATATCGGTATCGATCTCGACATCCAGGAAATGAGCGCCGCCAAGGCCTTGCTGGCGCTCGACGAGGGGCGGGCCGATATCGCCATCGTCTCGGACAACTACGATTTCACGCGCTTCGAGATCAAGGCCTTCGAGGATGACCGCGTCTGGGTGCTGGCGCCGCCCGATCACCCGCTGGCGGCCCGTATCGAGCCCCGCAAGGACATCGCCTTTGCCGCCGTGCTGGACCACGCCATTGTCGGCATCCACCATGCCGGATCGCTCGATCGCCTCTTGGCCGATGCCGCCAAGGCCGCGGGCAAGCCGTTGGTCGAGACCGTCCGCGTCGAGAGCTTTCCCGCTTTGGTGCGCATGGTCGAAGCCGGCTTCGGCATCGGCTTCCTGCGCTCCACCAGCCTGCACCTGCTGGCCGGCACCGATCTGGTCTGTGCGCCGCTGGCCGAGCCCTGGGCGCTGCGCCAGCTGCTGGTAGCCCGCCGCAAGTCGACGCCTTTGTCTGCCGCCATGAAGAGCTTCATCGCCCTGTGCAGCGAAACCTATGTGCCCGCGCTCTGAGCGCTTGCGACAACACGGCGCTTCCCCCCGGCCTGCCGCGGGCCTATGACAAAGCCATGACCCATCGGCGCAGCATCGGCAGAGAGATCGGAACGGCTTTGGCCGTACTGGCCATCTATTTGCTGACGATTCTCGCGCCGCTGCATGAGGCCCGCGCCAGCCAGCTGGCTTTCGAGGACCTGGGCTATTCGACGCTGACAACCGGCTGGGTGCTCTGCGCCGCGGCCTATGATGCCGGCGGCGACAGCGACAATGCCGTGAGCAAATGCCCGGTATCGGGCGTCGGCAAGCCGGCCGCCCTTGCGCCCAGCCTCGACACGGTGCTGCTCGATCTGCACGCGCCCCTGCTGGCCGCGCCGCGTCCCCTGGCCCTGGCAACAACTCTTCCGGCCACCATCACCCCGCCATCGGGGCCGCGCGGACCGCCGACCGGTCACTAGCGCCCGAGCCCCCGGCTCGTCCAGATTCCTGTCCCTTTTCGGAAGTCATCATCATGATCCGTTTCCTGCGCGCGGCCTTTGCCGCCAGTTTTCTGCTCGTCGCCCCGGCCTTTGCCCAAGACCATGACGGCACTATCCATCACGCCGATCTCAACCTCTCGGCGCCCTTTACCCGCGCCACCCTGCCCAATGCGCCGGTTGGCGGCGGTTTTCTCAGCATTCAAAATGCCGGTGCCGATGCTGATCGCCTGGTCTCGGCCAGCTCGCCGGCTGCGGCCATGGTGCAGATCCATGAAATGGCCATGGAAGGCGATGTTATGAAGATGCGCCAGCTTGCTGATGGCCTCGAGCTTCCGGCTGGCGAGACAGTCACCCTCGCGCCCGGTGGCTTCCACCTGATGTTCATGGGCCTCACCCAGGCCTTTGTCGAAGGCGAGACCGTGCCGGTGACGCTGGTCTTCGAAAAGGCCGGTCCGGTCGAACTCGAACTGCCCGTCATGGGCACCGCCGCTGACGCGGCCCACACAATGTCCCACTAGCGCGATGACCATGAAATCCATCCGCATCTGGCTCTGGGGCGCGGTTGGCGCCCTGGCGCTGACGGCCATTGTCGCCGCCGTGCTGTTGCGCCAGCCCGAGCAGACCGGCTTCGGCCGGGGCAGCTACAACCTGATCGACCAGAACGGCCAACCGGTCGACCAGACCGTGTTTGTCGGCCATCCCACCGCGCTGTTCTTCGGCTTTACCCATTGCCCCGAGGTCTGCCCCACCACCATGGCCGAAATGGCCAGCTGGTTCGAGCAGCTGGGCGACGAGGGCCAGGACCTGCGCGCCTACTTCGTCAGCATCGATCCGCAGCGCGATACGCCTGAAGTGCTGGGCGACTATGTCAGCTGGGTCAGCGACCGCATCACCGGCATCACCGGCACGCCCGAGGAGATCGCCAAGATCGCCAAGGCCTGGGGCGTCTATTACGCGCGGGTCGACCTGGGTGGTGATGACTACACCATGGACCATACCGCCTCGGTGTTCCTGCTTGACGCCAGTGGCGAGTTCCAGGGCACCATTGCCTATCGCGAGGACCAGGCGACGGCGCTCGGCAAGCTGCGCAATCTGCTGGCCAAATCCTGACCAGAGGCGCTCGACCGGATCGACCTCCGGCCGGGCGCCTGCCCCGATAGGCAAAGGTCCGGCGACTATTGCGGGTGACGAAGCAGCCCATGATCATTAGATTGGCGCGCAAGAATCCACAGGAGCGCGCCGTGAAGCCTTCGATCTCGATCATCACCATTGGCGTCGATGACCTCGAACGCGCCTTTTCCTTCTATCGCGCCCTATTCGAGATCGGCGACGAGCAGATCGGCGCTGGTGCCGACCATGTGGCTTTTTTCATCGATGACAATCTGTCCTTCGTGCTGTTCCCACGCGAGCAGCTTGCCCAGACGGCCGGCAAGGAGGTAGCCATTGCCGGCACGCCGGGCTTCGTGCTGAGCCACCAGGCGCACAGCCCGGCCGAGGTCGACGACATCCTGCGCCAGGTGCTGGCCGCCGGGGGCGCCATCGTCACCGGGGGCACCCAGTCCGAATGGGGCTATTCGGCCTATTTCGAGGACAGCGAGGGCAATGTCTGGGAACTGATGGCCCAGCCAGCGGCCAACTAGACGTCCTCGTTCCGCGCGCGAAAGGCCTTCCGGCTTTCCTCGATCTGGCTGTGATGCGCCTCGGCCCAGATCCAGACGCTGCAGAAAGCCGCGCCCAGGCTGCGGCCCATGTCGGTCAATCGGTAATCGACATGCGGCGGGATCACCGGGTGCACCTTGCGCGCCACCAGCCCATCCGCCTCCATCTGCCGCAGCGTCTTGGTCAGCATCTTCTGGCTGATGCTACCCACCTTGCGACCCACATCGGTAAAGCGCAGCGTGCCGTGCTCGTCCAGCGCCTCCAGGATCAGCATGGTCCATTTGTCTGCCACCTTGCCGATAATGTCGCGCACCATGGCTTCGAGCGCGGGGTCAACGGGTTCAGCGGCATCGCGACCGCTCCAGTGATAGATGGCGGGTGCTTCGGCGGTCTCCGACATTGACACTCTCCTTTGGGTGCGTACCGAACTTTCGGGCGCCTACTTTCTTGTGGAGAGTATGAGATCTATCTCTGCGCCTGGCAATACCAACGGAGATTTCCATGCAGACCACAGGCAATACGATTCTCATCACCGGCGGCGGCTCAGGCATTGGCCGCGGCCTCGCCGAAGCGTTTCACCGCCAGGGTAATCAGGTGATCATCTCGGGTCGCCGTGCCGCGGCCTTGGCCGAGGTCACGGCCGCCAATTCCGGCATGGTCGCCTTCACCGTCGACATGACCGACCCCGCCAGCATCAGCGCGCTGGCCGCGCAGGTGATTGCGGCGCATCCTTCCCTCAATGCCGTCATCAACAATGCCGGCATCATGGTCAATGAGGACGTTCTGGCCGCACCCGATTACCTGGCCACAGCCGAGGCCACTATCGCCACCAATCTGCTCGGGCCTATCCGGTTGACGGCAGCGCTGCTGCCGCATCTGCTGGCCCAGCCCCAAGCCAGCGTGCTCACCGTGTCATCCGGGCTGGCCTTCGTATCCATGGCGGCGACGCCCACCTACAGCGCCACAAAGGCCGCCATTCATTCCTATTCGCAGGCGCTGCGCCATCAGTTGCGCAACACGTCGGTGGAGGTCATCGAGATCGTCCCGCCTTATGTGCAGACCTTCCTACAGGGCGCGCACCAGGCCAGCGATCCCCACGCCATGCCGCTGGCCGAATACCTGGCCGAAACCATGGCCCTGCTGGCCAGCGGGCCTGAAAATGGTGAAGTGCTAGTCCAGCGCGTGCACCCGCTCCGCTATGCCGAACAGAACGGCAAGGCGGGTGACATGTTCGGCTTCGTCAACCCCGTCTGAGCCCGGCCCCTCGTCCCGCCGGCAGGCGGGGCGACTTCCGGGCGTGCCTAAAAGCCGCCGCCGGTCTTGAACCCGCCATGCTTGCGGGTGCCGGTCGAACCGGTGCGCGGGCGCGAAAAGCCGCCCCCGAGCCCGCCGCCAAAGCCGCCGCCGAAGCCACCCTTGGACTTGCCGCTCGCGCCGCCGCCAAAGCTGTTGTCCGGCCAAGAAAAGCCGCCGCTCTCGGGCCGCGGGGCATTGCTGCGCTGGCGGCCATTATTGGGCAGGCCGACGCCACCGCCCCAGTCTGAGGTGCCGGCACCCCAGTTCTGGCTGCGCTGCCACTTGTCCCAATAGGACGCCGCGGTAATGCCGCCGCGCAGGAAATCGTTGAGCAGGTCGCCCACCAGCCGGTCCTCGCGAAAGGTCGACCGGGGATCGTCGAAATGCTGCTTCTTGAACTCCCACTGGATGTCTTCCAGCTCGCGCCGTCGGGCGGCCAGGGTCTTGAGACGTTCCTTCTGCTCGCGCGTTTCCTGGTCTTCTTCCTTGGCACGCGCCCGCGCATCGTCGATCTGGGCAACGATGGTGTCGTCCTGCCCGGTGCGGGTCCGCCGTGCATCGGCCAGCAGGGTCTGGATATCCTCGCGTCCCAATGCCGAGGCCAGTTCCGACAGCGCGCCCTCAAAGGCAGGGTTGAGACCCTGTGACAGCGCGGCCACCGCCTTGGCGCTCTCGTCGCGCTGATCTTCGACGGCCACCATCTCGGCATCGAGCGCCGCAATCTGCTGCTGCGCCGCCATCATGGCGTCGCGGATCGGCTTGCCCCCGGCCGCATCGATCGCCGTGGTTTCGAGCGCATCGAGTTCGGCTTCGGCGGCATGGGCCAACGCGATCTGACGCTCGGCATGCTCGCGCAGGCGCAGCGGGATCTCGTTGAGCATGGCAAAATTGGGCCGCGTCTTGGCAAAGCCCACCAGATTGGCGACCAGGCTGTCGAGATAGCGCACCAGATTATTGGCCCGATAATTGGCCGTGCCGTAGCCGGCTTCCCATAGATAGATGAACAGCGGATCATCGCGATAGGGCTGGCCCTTGGTTTGGCAATCCGCTTCGGCCTGCTCGGTCTTGCGCATCGACTGGGCCGCAATCTCGGCCAGCGCTGCCGCCTCTTCGCGCTTGGCGGCGAAGGCCGGGTCGCGGGCGATCGAAGCGCCCAGCTTGCCGGCCAGGGCCTTGAGCTCGGCCTGATGGGTTTCGAACTGCTTGAGCGCGGCCGCCCGGCCTGCCGTGAGCTGGCTCAAACGGGCGTCGATCTCGGCCACGGCGCGCTCGGCCTTGCCCAGGTCGCTGGCATGAGCCTTGAGCTGCGCCCGCGCCTTGGTCTCGGCCGCCGAAATGGCGCCGTCCAGCTCGCCCTGCAAAGCCGGATCAAGCCGCAGCCGCGCCAGCTGACGAAACAGCTCCGCTTCGGTCGCGCGGATCTTGCTGACCCGCTCGGCCGAACGGGCCAGCCGCTTGGAGATCTCGTCTTCCTCCCGGCGGATATCGCGCATGGCTTCATCCAGGCTCGCCAGGGCTTCAGGGCCGCGGATGCTCATGATCTTACCACTGCGTTACCGCCCCGCCGGAGACCGGCACATTGTAGTTCACCTCGACAAAGCCGTAGGTTTTGCGGCCGACTTCATTGTTCTGGATGATGCCGTCGTCGCGCTTGTCGGCTGACACTGCGTCATAGACCGCCTCTGGCACGCGGATGCCCCAGATGCTGACCGTCTCGGTCGTGTCGTTCTCTTCGTTGAGAATGGGCAGGCTCAGGGTCTGCCCTTCATCGTTCACCGCCTCGACCACCAAGTAGTAGTTGGTCGCGTCGGTGTTGACCTCCGGAATGGTCCAGAAGCCGGACTGCACGTCCGGGCGGTTGACCACGCGCAGGCTATATTCCTGACGGATGGTGTCGCGCAGCGCCGCGAGCTCGGCCACGGCGCGTTCGGCGGCCGGACGGTTTCCCTCGGCCGCCAGGGTCTGGCCGCGCGTGCGGATCGCCTCGGCCTCCATCACGGCCTGCTGCACCTTGGTTTCTTCAAAGATGGTTTCGTAGAGGCTGTCCATCTGTGCCGGCAGGCCTTCGGCCAGCTCGACGCGCGCCTGCTCGACCTGACCGGCCTGATAGGGCTGCCAGACGCCGAAATAGCCGATGATCAGCGCCAGCAGCGCCCCGCCCACCACCAGAACGGGCTTGCCCCACCGGCCACGGCTGACATAGAGCCGGGCCAGCGTCACCCCGAAGCTCGGCGCCGGCGGATCATAGGTGAAGCGGCTTTCCTGCAGCGCCGTCACACCCTCCTTGAGGATGTGGTCAGGCACCTCGATGCCCTGCTGGTGATAGATGTCGCGCAGTTTTTCCAGCAACTGGGCCTGCTTGGCATCGGTATCCAGCTCACGCGTCGCCAGACCCTGCTGGTGACGGAGCGTGTCCACCACGTCCATGGCCAGCATGATTTCGTCCAGGGGGGCAGCGGACTTCGCTGTCACGTCACTCATTGTTGCCGTCCACCCGCGTGTGTCCGTCCCCTCAGGTTCTGCTATCGAGCAGCAGCGCATTGCCCTCGGCGGCTAGGGCCGCCAGACGCCGCTTGCCGTCTTCCACAGCATCGCGGATTTCGGCGGAATTCTTGGTCGAGGCGACGCGCATCTCGTTGATGATGGTGCGGCTCTTTTCCTGGAAATTGACCACGGAATCGACCAGCTTCTTGACCGCATCGGCACGCACGGTCGGGCCATAGCCGGCCCGCACGGCCTCTTCGGTCACCTTGTCGCCGATCTCGGCGAGGGTTTCGAGGCTCTTGCTCATGCCCTCTTTCATCGCGTTGAGCGTCGCGGTCGACTCATGCAGCCCGAACATGCCGGTAAACGAGGCGCTAAGCGCCGTCAGCACCGTCTCATTGGTCGAAAAGAACGAGATCGACTGCTGATAGACCCGCTCCTTGGCATTGGTGGTCTGCATCAGCCGCGCCATCACCACTTCGGACGTATTGTAGGAAATGGTCAGGTTGTCCGAGAGATCCTTGGCGATCTGGTAGCGCGCTTCCTCATTCTGCATGGCGCGCAGCTTTTCGTCGCGATCCATCTCCAGCCGCGCCCGGTCGGCCGGTACGCTGCCGGCAAAGCTCGACACGGCGGTCGACGCCGCCACCAGGATGTCCTTCTTGGCGGCCAGGCGCTGCTCGGCGGTGGCCAGCACTTCGAGCGCCATCACCTCGGACTGCTTGAGCGCCCCGCGGAAATCGCGATAGGCCTCAAGAATGGTATGCTCGCGGTCGATCTGGTCCTTGGTGTCTGCCGTCACCGCCAGATAGGTGTCGCGGATCTTGTCAAAGCGGCTGGCGATATCGCCGCGGCTGACCTTCATCCAGACATTGGAGGCGCGCTCGAGCAGGTCGAGCTTGTTGTCGGCCAACTGGTCCACCATGCCCTTGGCATCGTCGCGGATCGAATCAAAGCCCTTGGTGATGTCTTCGTAGCGCTCGCCGATCTGCATGGCGGCGATCTGCTCGCGCACCACCTCGTTGAAGGCGCTGGCCTGGCTCAGCGTGCGGCCGATCAGCAGGACGCGGGTCTCGTCCAGTTCGGTGATCTTTTGCAGGAGCCCGGTAATCGGCGCCTCGCCCTGCTGTTCGGGCCAGATTCCCAGGTCGCGAATGGCGTTGACGGCCTTGTCCAGGTACTGCAGGGGCTTTTCTGCCGTGGCGACGGGCGCCAGCTGGCTGGTCGGTGCAGTGCTCACATCATTGGCCATCGTCTCGCTCCCGCTTCCCATGCCGAAACGTCAAAACGCGCCTCGTTGCGCATTGATCGCCGCTCCGGTGCCGCCTGACAATTGCATCGCTCTGCCAAGCCCACTATTTAGACCATATTGGTGCGAAAAAGCCGCACGTAAAGAGCGGGGACGCAACTATGGCAGGCAGGTATCTCGGGGGTCTTCGCGGCCACAATAGGGCCGGCACCTGTTCGCGTCGCGCGGGGACCCGCTGATGGACTTTGGCGGACGCTACATTGTTGCCGCGCCAAGGGTTGCCGTCTGGGCGGCGCTCAATGACACGGCCATGCTCAAGGCCGCCATTCCGGGCTGCCACAAGATCGTCTGGTCGGGTGCCGACACGCTCGATCTCGAGATCAAGGTCAATCTCGGGGTGGTCCACCCCGTGTTCAAGGGTGACCTGGCGCTCAGCGGCATCGTGCCGGCGGAACGCTATACCCTGACCGGCCGCGGCAAGGGCGGTCTGCTCGGGCTTGCCGAAGGATCGGCCGACATCATCCTGTCCGACCAGGGCAAGGACACGCTGCTGGTCTTTGTCGCCCGGGGCGGCGCCTCCGGCCAGATCATGAAGCTGGGCAAGGCCATTATCGGCCACTCGGCGCAAAAGGTCATCGACGGCTTCTTCGAGCGCTTCGGTGCCGCCATGGGCGCCCAGGTGACGCCACTGCCGGTTGATCCGGAAACCGACCCCGTTCCCTGACCGGGGGTAGCCTGCGGGCCCTGCATGATCCGATGGCTTGTTAGCACTGCCCTAACCATGTCGGCAGCTGCCCTGAAAGCATCACAATCGGGCGGATGGGCCCGGGCTATGCAGGGCGTCAGATCCGTCCAACTTGCATGACCACCCAGACCAGGGACACCATCGCCCTCTTTGCCATCGGCTCGCTCGCCATCATCGCCGTGTTGTTTCCCGATATCGATCTCGAACACCTGTTCGGCCTGCTGCTGGCGCGCCTCTGAGCGCGCCCGCTGCCGGGTGAAAGCGCGCGCCCGTGTCACCCCGGCTGCC
>Ga0123337_10007494_pt1 | contig 10153 bp, 8 predicted proteins | sample frozenSSSSmetaG_FD_89792 | JGI IMG/M metagenome (GOLD analysis project Ga0123337, IMG submission 89792) | Glacier valley bacterial and archeal communities from Borup Fiord, Nunavut, Canada, to study Microbial Dark Matter (Phase II) -... | ecosystem: Environmental > Aquatic > Freshwater > Ice >...
AGCAGGGCCGCGCCGTCGCGCGTCAGCGTCAGCCCCTGCGGCGTGCGGGTGAACAGCACCAGGCCGGTGTTGGCAGCCAGCCCCTTGAGCTGCAGGCTGACCGCAGGCTGGCTCAGGTGCAGGCGCTCGGCCGCGCGCGACACATTGCCCTGGCGCGCCACGGCGACAAAGGCGCGCAGGGTTTGCGGGTCGAAGTGCACAGTCATATTTGCAAAACTTATAACGTTATTTTGGTGAAATCATTGGAAATTACCGGCTATTCTGCCGACACTTGGCGCACCAAAGGGAGACATCTCGTTATGAGCACAGCAAATAATTATCCCGGCCCCGGCCGCCACAAGGTCGCGCCGTGAGCACACCCCGCTTCGACTACATCATCATTGGCGCGGGCACGGCCGGCTGCCTGCTGGCCAACCGCCTGAGCGCCGACGCCTCCAAACGCGTGCTGCTGATCGAGGCCGGCCGCAAGGACGACTACCACTGGATCCACATTCCGGTCGGCTACCTGTACTGCATCGGCAACCCGCGCACCGACTGGCTGTTCAAGACCGAGCCCGATGCGGGACTGAACGGCCGCTCGCTGCGCTATCCGCGCGGCAAGACGCTGGGCGGCTGCTCCAGCATCAACGGCATGATCTACATGCGAGGCCAGGCGCGCGACTACGACCAGTGGGCGCAGCTGACTGGCGACAGCGCCTGGACCTGGGACAACGCCCTGCCCCACTTCAAGCTGCACGAAGACCATTACAAGGGCGCTGATGCGATGCACGGCGCGCGCGGCGTGGCGCCCGGGCTGATGCAGGACAAGAACGATCCGTACCAGCAACTCCTGCGCCAGAGCAACGCGGGCGGCGAATGGCGGGTCGAAAAGCAGCGCCTGCGCTGGGACATCCTCGATGCCTTCGCCGAGGCAGCCACGCAGGCCGGCATCCCGCCCACGCCGGACTTCAACCGCGGCAGCAACGAAGGCGTGGGCTACTTTGAAGTCAACCAGAAAAACGGCTGGCGCTGGAACACCGCCAAGGCCTTTCTGCGGCCAACCTGCCTGGGCCGGCCGAACTTTGAACTCTGGACCAATGCGCAGGTCAGCAAGCTGGTGATCGAGCCACAGCCAGACGGCAGCCAGCGCTGTACCGGCGTGGAGGTCTGGACCGGCCAGGAGCGCGTCACGGCGCTGGCCACGCGCGACTCGGGCTCCATGGGCGAGGTGCTGCTGTGCGCTGGCAGCATCGGTTCGCCGCATATCCTGCAACTCTCTGGCATAGGCCCGGCGGCCCTGCTGCAGCAGCACGGCATTGCCGTGGTGCAGGATCTGCCGGGCGTGGGCGCCAATTTGCAGGACCACCTGCAGATCCGCTCGGTCTACAAGATCCGGGGCGACCAGGACAGCAAGCGCTGGGGCCTGTCGCTCAACACCATGGCCAATTCGCTCTGGGGCAAGGCGCGCATCGGCATGGAATACGCGCTGCGCCGCACCGGCCCGATGAGCATGGCGCCGTCGCAGCTGGGCGCCTTCACGCGCAGCTCGCCCGACCAGCCCTGGCCGAACATCGAGTACCACGTGCAGCCGCTGTCGCTCGAAGCCTTTGGCGAGCCGCTGCACAGCTTCAATGCCTTTACGGCCAGCGTCTGCAACCTGAACCCGACCAGCCGGGGCAGCGTTCGCCTCAAGACCGGCGCCTTTGCCGACGCGCCGGCGATTTCGCCCAATTACCTGAGCACTGCCGAGGACCGCCAGGTCGCGGCCGATTCGCTGCGCATCACGCGCAAGATTGTCAGCCAGGGCGCGCTGGCCAGATACCAGCCCGAGGAATTCAAGCCGGGCGTGCAGTTCCAGACCGACGAGGAGCTGGCGCGGCTGGCCGGCGACATTGCCACCACGATTTTTCACCCGGTCGGCACGACCAAGATGGGCAGTACCGACGACCCGATGGCGGTGGTCGACTCGCACCTGCGGGTGCGCGGCATCCAGGGCCTGCGCGTGGTCGATGCCGGCGTCATGCCCTTGATCACCAGCGGCAACACCAACTCGCCCACGCTCATGATTGCCGAGAAAGCGGCGCAGTGGATACGCGACGGCGTTTGACAAGCCCATCAAGCCCCGGCAACCCTGGCGCAGTGCGGGCTAGCGCAGCCCCTTGATATAGCGCGCTGCATCCCGTCGCGGCGTGCCGTCAGGCCCCATCTGGCTCTCGCCAAAGGCACTGTCCCCGCCGGATTCGAGCGCGGCCGCCGCCCCGACGGCTAAGACCCGGGCGTTGTGCTCTTTCGCCGCCTCTGACACCCGTTGGGCCAGTGGCCTGGGCACGGGCCTGTCTGCCCAAGCCATCGCATGTTCAAGCCTGTCCGCCAGGACGCCCAGCTCGTCATGATCGCCTTCGGCTGATTTCTCGCGGGCAAGGCGTATGACTTCCTGCGCATAGGCCGGGTTGGTCGCCATCCACTCGGTATCGGTCACGCGGCCCGTCTTGCGGCGCAGCAGCACATGCAGGTGCGCAGCGATGGCCATTTTTTCAGACAAAGACATGGTGAAACCTCCTTCTGGTAAGCCAATCGATCAGGACCCCAGCCGCTCGGCATGCTGGTCAATGTCCAGGCCATCGCTTTCTGCCACCTCGCTCACGCGCAAACTCACGAACCGGGACGTGATCCACAACAAAAGACTGGTCATGACCAGGCTGTAGATCATGACGCAAGCGACGCCGACAAACTGGATCAGCACGCTGCCCTCGACCCCTGAAATGGTCTTGCTGGCAAATATGCCCGTGAGCAGCGAGCCCACGATGCCGCCTATGCCATGCACGCCGAATACATCGAGCGAATCGTCCGCATTGAGAAGCCGCTTCAAACCGGTGGCGCCCCAGTAGCAGGCGACGCCGGCAACCAGGCCAAAGATCACGGCCGAACCCGGTGATACATAACCGGCCGCCGGCGTGATGGCGACCAGCCCCGCCACCAGGCCAGAGCACAAACCCAGCAGCGAAGGGCGGCCGCGCGCCAGCCATTCCGCGGCCATCCAGGACAGGGCGCCGGCAGAAGCGGCAATATGGGTGACGGCCATGGCCAGGCCCGCGCGCCCATCGGCCGCCACGGCAGAACCGGCATTGAAACCGAACCAGCCGACCCACAGCAGGCCCGCGCCAGCCATGGTCAGGCCCAGGTTGAAAGGTGAAAAAGGCTCCCGGCCATAACCCTTGCGCGGGCCCAGTGCGTAGGCGCAGACCAGGCCGGCCACGCCGGCGTTGATGTGCACGACCGAGCCGCCGGCAAAATCCAGCGCGCCCAGGCGGGCCAGCCAGCCATTGGGCTCCCAGACCCAGTGGGCAATCGGTGCATAGACCACGACCGTCCACATCGCGATGAAGATCAGGGTGGCCGAAAACCGCATGCGCTCGACGAAGGAGCCGACCACCAGCGCCGCCGTGATGATGGCAAAGCTCAGCTGGAACATCGAATAGACCGACTCGGGGATGTTGGGCGCGATGTGGCTGACCGCCACCTGCTGCGCATCCCGGGCGTAATCGAGCCCGCCAAACCAGAGCCGTTCCGGGCCGCCCATGAAGTGGCCCAGCAAACCGCTGCCCGGGGTGAAAGCAATGGAATACCCCAGGGCAAACCACAGCAGGCTGACGATGGCGCAGATGGCCACGACGCAGGCCATGACATTGAGCACGCTTTTGCGCCGCACCATGCCGCCATAAAAAAGGGCAATGCCGGGCAGGGTCATGAGCAGCACCAGCGCGGTCGAGGTCATCATCCAGGCCGTGTCCGCACCGTTGATGGTGCCGGTTCCGACCCGGCCCGGCCGGGTCAGCGCAACGGGTGCGGCCATCAGGGCGGTCGGCGCGGCGCCCGCGGGCGTTTGCGCATGGGCTTGCGGGCTGGCCAGCCCCACGCCCATCCAGAGACACAAACTCAACACCATCCATCTGATTGCATGCATACGAACCTGCCTTTTTTACAACTATTTCAGGGTAGTAACAAAAAGCATGATTCGTGCCCATTTGTCCGAAGCGAAAAAAGCCGTTGGAAATAGGCGAAACTGCAGCCCGACAGGCCGGCGCAGTCAGCATTCATGCGGTATTTCACGCAATGAAGACCCAGGGATTTGCGGGCATGCGGGAAATCCCTGATGCACTATCTCAGTGCGCAAGCTATATTGGAAGTCTTGCTGACGAGCCTAGCTGCTCGCAATGCGGGAAGTTGAGGAGACATTTAATAATAGAAATACCGGGCATTGCACAAGATGATTGCTCGACAAAAAAGCGCTGGCAACCCCGGCGCTTTTTTTTGCCTGCTCGCTACCGATTACGCATCAAAAAAGGCTCTAGCGCATACGCAGCGGGCGTTTATAGCTATAAATTAAATAGTAAAAACTCCGGCAACGAATGCGACAATCGCGCCGATGGAATTGTTGCTTGTCTCTGTCGCCTCGCTGCTGGCCGGTTTTGTGGATGCCATCGTCGGCGGCGGCGGCCTGATTCTGGTGCCGGCCCTGTTTGCGGTTTTCCCCACCACCCATCCGGCCACGCTGTTCGGCATCAACAAGGGCGCTTCAGTCTGGGGCACGGCGGTGGCAACGACCCAATATGCCCGCCGCGTCCAGTTGCGCTGGTCGGCGCTGCTGCCGGCTGCGGCAGCGGGATTTTGCGGTTCGCTGGCAGGTGCCTGGCTGGTCACCCTGATCGATCCCGGTTTTTTGCGCAAGGCGCTGCCTTTTGTACTGCTGGCGGTGCTGGCCTACACGCTGGCAAAAAAAGAACTGGGCCGTCACCATACGCCGCGCTTTACCGGGCATGCCGAAACGGCGGTGGCCTGCTGCATCGGCCTGGTCATAGGGTTTTACGACGGATTTTTCGGCCCCGGCACCGGAAGCTTTCTGGTGTTCCTGTTTGTACGCTGGCTGGGCTACGACTTTTTGAATGCCTCGGCATCGGCCAAGCTGCTCAACACCGCCACCAATCTGGCGGCACTTGGCCTGTTTGCCTGGAAGGGGCATGTCTGGTGGCATTTCGCGCTCACCATGGCAGCGGCCAATGTGGCGGGCAGCCTGCTGGGCACGCGACTGGCGCTCAGGCATGGCGCAGGCTTTGTCCGGCTGGTGTTTATCGGCGTGGTCAGCGCGCTGATCCTCAAAACCGGCTTTGACGCCTTCCTGAAATAGCCGAAGCCGGGCCAAGGCGGCGTGCTTAATCCAGGTTGACGTCGAGCGGGCTGGCCGCGGGGATCAGCTTGCGGGCCGCTTCAGCCGCCGCTGCCGTTTTGGCCGCCTTGACGTCCCTGGCTGATTTGGCGACCTTGGTTTTTGGGCTGGCTGCCGCCGCCTCAACCTTGGGTTTGGCCGGCTCGCCCGACGTGAGGCCTGCGGCCAGCAGCGCATTCATTTCGGACGCCAGGCGCGGCTTGCCAATTGGCGCGGCGGCCTTTCCGGCCTGCACCGCGAGCATGTCTTCTTCGCTCGGGTACTGGCCCAGCAGCGCGTAATCGAATACCCGGCGGGCAATCGGCGCGGCCACGCCTCCGCCCCAGCCGGCGTTTTCCACAATCACGGCCAATGCGATCTTCGGGTCATCGGCCGGTGCAAACGCGATGTACACCGCATGGTCGCGCTGGTGCTCTTCCAGCCGGGCCTTGTTGTACTTGTCGTTCTTGCCTATGGTCACGGCCTGGGCCGTGCCGGTCTTGCCGCCGGACAAATACTGGGCCCCGGCAAACACCTTGGTCGAAGTGCCTCCTTGCGTCACCCCGACCAGGGCCTTGCGGATGATGGCCACGTTCTCGGGCTTGTAGCCCAGATCGACCGGCGGGTCGGCGGGCAGCGGGTGCATGTCGCCCGTCACCGGGTCCTGCGTGCCCATCACCAGGCGGGGCTTGTGCTTGTGGCCGTTATTGGCCAGCGTGGCCGTGGCCTGCGCCAGCTGCAGCATGGTGAAGCTGTTGTAGCCCTGGCCAATGCCCAGCGAGATGGTTTCGCCGGCAAACCATTTCTGCTGCTCGGGCCGCTTGAAATAGTTGCGTTTCCAGGCCTGGTTGGGCAGCACGCCGCGCACTTCGCCATTGATGTCGATGCCGGTGGCCTGGCCAAAGCCCAGCGGCGCCATGAAGTCGTGGATCGCCTCCACGCCAAGCTCGTTGGCCAGCGTGTAGAAATACACATTGCTCGACTCGACAATCGCGCGGTTCATGTCCATGGCGCCGCCGCGCTCGTTTTCCGGGCTGCCAAAGCGGTGGCCGCCGAACATGTAGAAGCCCGGATCGTTGATGATGGCCGTGGGCGAGCGCTTGCCAGTCTGCAGCGCGGCCATGGCCATGAATGGCTTGTAGGTCGAACCCGGCGGATAGGTGCCGCGCAGCGCCCGGTTGAGCAGCGGCTTGTCGATGGACTCATTGAGCGCCTGCCAGCTTTCCTGGTCGATGCCGCCGACAAACAGGTTGGGATCGAAAGTCGGTTTGCTCACAAAGGCCAGCACCTCGCCGGTTTTCGGGTCCAGCGCCACCAGGGCGCCGCGCCGCGAACCAAACATGTCCTCGACCAGTTTTTGCAGGCCGATGTCCAGCGACAGCATCACGGTATTGCCGGGCGTGGCCGGGGTGGTGGACAGTCTTCGCAGGGCGCGCCCGCCGGCCGAGGTTTCCATCTGCTCGACGCCGGTGATGCCGTGCAGCTGCTTCTCGAAACTCTGCTCGACCCCGAGCTTGCCGATGGAGTCGGTGCCGCGGTAATTGCCCTCTTCCTCGCGCTCTTCAATCGCGTCTTTTTCGCGCTGGTTGATGCGCCCGATATAACCCACCACATGGCTGCCCAGCTCGCCGTAGGGATAGCTGCGAAACAGCCTGGCCTTGATGTCCACCCCCGGAAAGGCAAAGCGCCGGGCGGCAAAGCGGGCCACTTCCTCGTCGCTCAGGCGGGTGCGCAGCGGGATCGACTCGAAGCTTTTCGACTCTTCGCGCAAGCGCTTGAAGCGCCGCTTGTCCCAGGGCTGGATGTCGACGATCTTTTCAAGCGCCGCAATGGTCTCGTCCAGGTTTTCGACCTTTGCCGGGGTGATTTCCAGCGTATAGGCCGAATAGTTGGTCGCCAGCACGATGCCGTTGCGGTCCAGGATCAGGCCGCGATTCGGCACGATGGGAACAATCCCCGTGCGGTTGTTTTCGGCCTGCTCGCTCAGATCCACATGCCGATAGACCTGCAGATACACCAGCCGCGCCGCCACCAGCGAAAAGGCCAGAAACACCACCAGGCCGGCGACCAGCACACGGGCGCGAAAGCGCGACAGGTCGGCCTCAACGTTTCTGAGTTCAGTCATGGCGCTGTGACTCGGCGCAGGGTAAAAAGTGCCAAAATTGCATGAAACGATTTAGAGCGGGCGGTTTTCATCGCGATCAGGCGCGCGCAGCTGCGGCACCAGCAGCAGCACGCTGGCCACCGGCCACAGCAGCGCTTCGAGCAGCGGCGCCACCAGCACGATCCAGCCGGGGAAAACGCCGCCGCCCAGCAGCCGGAGGATCAATTCCGCGCCGTGCGCCGCCGCAAACAGCGGCAGCACCTGCAAGGCCTGCAGCGGCACCGTGAACCACAGCAGCCGGCGCTGGATCATGGCGGCAAAAAAACTCAGCGCCGTATAGGAAAAAGCGTGTTGCCCGAGCAGCGAAGTCTGGTGCACATCCATCGCCAGGCCGAACATGAAGGCAATGCCAATGCCCACCCGCAGCGGCTGGTGCACATTCCAGAAAACCAGCACCAGGGCCAGAAAATCGGGCATCCAGGGCACGCGCCCCAGCGGCAGCATGTTGAGCAGCAAGGCCACAATCAGGCTGGCCCAGATGAACAGGGGATTGGCGGGCAACAGCAGTTGCTGGCCGGAGCGCATGATCATTTGGCAGTCCCCTTTCGGCCGGGCACTACCGGCGCCGGCGCATCGGGCAGCAGCCCCAGATCAGACGTGACGGGCTTGACCACGAGCACATGCCGCGCGCCGGTGGTCAGTGCCTTGGGCACGCAGTAGATTTTTGAAAAAGCCGATTCGGCCCGGTGCTCGATCCGGCTGACCGTGGCCACGGGCAGCCCGGCCGGGTAAACACCATCGACGCCGCTGGTGGTCAGCAGGTCGCCCACCTGCACGTCGGCGTTGCTGCCCATGAAGCGCAATTCCATCCCGCCGCCCCCGGCGATCGGGTCGCCATAGGCCACGCTGCGCGCGCCGGTGCGCACGTTGAGCACCGGAATGGCCAGGTCGCGGTCCACCACCAACGTGACTTCGCTGACCAGCGGATGCACGCGCGTGACCTGCCCGAGCACGCCCGACTCATCGAGCACCGGGGAACCCAGGTCCATCTTGTGCGCCTGCCCCTTGTCGATGATGACCTTGCGGGTATAGGGGTCGGCCGCGTCATACAGCACCTCGGCCGCCAGCACCGGTATGGCCAGTTGCTCGCGCAGGTCCAGCAGCTTGCGCAAACGGTCGTTTTCCTGCGTCAGCTGCTCCACCTGGCCGGCGCGCAGCGACTTCAGGGCGAGCTTTCTGCGCGCCTCGGCGCTTTCGGACTGGGCCTGGCTCAGGTCGGTGAAGTACGCGCTGCCGTTCTTGACCGCATGGACCGGCTGCACGGCCAGCCACTGCACCGGGTACAGGGCCGTGGCAATGGCCGCGCGGATCGGCTGCGTGACGTTAAAGCGCGCATCGGCCACCATCAGGAACAGCGACAGCGCGCCAAAAAACATCAGCTTGGACAGCGCCGACGGCCCCTGGTTGAAAAAGGGCGGTAAGGATCTGTCGATGGTTCCTAGAGACATGGTGCCTTCTCAAGCGTGGCCGGTTTCATGCAGCAGGCCGGCGGCATGGAAGCGGCTTGAAGGACGGCGTGATGGAAAAGGCTTATTCGGTGGTGAAGATGGAGCCCAGGCGGTCCATGCGTTCCAGCGCAATGCCGCAGCCGCGCACCACGCAGGTCAGTGGATCTTCGGCCACCAGCACCGGCAGGCCGGTTTCCTCGGCCAGCAGGCGGTCCAGGTCGCGCAGCAGCGCGCCGCCGCCGGTCAGCATCATGCCGCGGTCGGAGATGTCGGCGCCGAGTTCGGGCGGCGTCTGCTCCAGCGCGTTCTTGACGGCCGAGACGATCTGGTTCAGCGGATCGGTCAGGGCTTCGAGGATTTCGTTACTCGAAATCGTGAAGCTGCGCGGCACGCCTTCGGACAGGTTGCGGCCCTTGACTTCCATTTCGCGCACTTCGGAGCCCGGAAAGGCTGAACCGATGTTTTTCTTGATGGCTTCGGCCGTCGGCTCGCCAATCAGCATGCCGTAGTTGCGGCGGATGTAGTTGATGATGGCGTCGTCAAAGCGGTCGCCGCCCACGCGCACGCTGCCTTTGTAAACCATGCCGCCCAGCGAGATCACGCCGACTTCGGTGGTGCCGCCGCCGATATCGACCACCATGGAGCCGCTGGCCTCGGACACTGGCAGGCCGGCGCCCAGGGCGGCGGCCATCGGTTCCTCAATCAGGTAGACGGCAGCGGCGCCGGCGGCTTCGGCAGCGTCCTTGATGGCGCGGCGCTCGACCTGGGTCGAGCCGCAGGGCACACAGATGATGATGCGCGGGCTGGGCGTGAGCAGGCGGCGCGGATGCACCATCTTGATGAATTGCTTGATCATCTGCTCGGTGATCACGAAGTCGGCAATCACGCCGTCCTTCATCGGGCGAATCGCCTCGATGTTGCCCGGCACCTTGCCCAGCATGGCCTTGGCTTCACGGCCAACGGCCTGAATCACCTTTTTCCCGTGGGGTCCACCTTCATGACGAATTGCGACCACCGAAGGCTCATCCAGCACAATACCCTTGCCGCGCGCAAAAATCAGGGTATTGGCGGTTCCGAGATCGATCGCCAGGTCGGTAGAAAAGTACCGACGGAATGCTTCAAACATATACGGGAATCCAGTTGGGGCATGGGGCAGTCTTCGTTGCCGCATCGCCTTTTATTATTAATCAGTCAGGTGCAGAGGATAGAGGGAACACCGGGCTTGCGAAACCTGTTTGCAGCGCTTAAAAAGCGCCTAAAGAATGCATCCAGCCCTGATTTCACGCCAAAGGCGGGATAATAACGCATCCCCGTGAATGCGGCGTGGCACAATGCCCGTTTTTTATGCGTTACACCTCG
>Ga0123337_10007498_pt1 | contig 10151 bp, 7 predicted proteins | sample frozenSSSSmetaG_FD_89792 | JGI IMG/M metagenome (GOLD analysis project Ga0123337, IMG submission 89792) | Glacier valley bacterial and archeal communities from Borup Fiord, Nunavut, Canada, to study Microbial Dark Matter (Phase II) -... | ecosystem: Environmental > Aquatic > Freshwater > Ice >...
CGAGATCGCACGCACGAACGGCGGCAAAAACTGGACCGAGGTAAACACGCCGCCCACGAAAACGAGCGGCGTGATCAGGAACGTCGTGAGGACTGCGATATGATCGAACTTCTCCGCCAGCAATCCGAAGATGATGCCGAGCGCCGAAAAGAGTATGGCAACGAGCGTGATCGTCAGCAGATAGAGTCCCCAATCGAGGGGGATCGTATGCACGAGCAACGCGCCGAGCACCGTGATGATCAACGCGATGAAGAGCGCGCGCAACACGCCGGCGATGATATAGCCGAGTACCATTTCCACCGCCGAGAGCGGCGCGATCAACAGCTCTTGAATGTGATTCATGAACCGGCCCTGGAAAATCGAACTCGAACTCTCGCTATACGTCCCGTCGATCACCTGAAGCATGATCAGGCCGGGGATGAGAAACGTGGCGTACGAAACGCCTTGGATGCTTTGAATGCGGCTGCCGAGCGCAAGGCCGAAGACGAAGACGTATAAGAGCGTCGTGATCACCGGCGGCCAGATGACTTGATTGATGATCGCAAACGTGCGCACCAACTCGCGCGTGATCAGCGTGCGTAAGCCGACCGGATTTCCGAAGAGTGCGTTCATCGACGCGTCAGCTCCAAAAAGACATCTTGCAGATTGGCGCGACGGAACGCGACATCGACGATGGTGAGACCCGCGCGTTCGAATTCGGCGAGCGCACCGGCGATCGCCGCCGGCGCGATGCCTTCGAGTTCGACCACGGCGCTGCCGGGCGTGAAACGCGCACCGCGTGCTTGGAGCGGTGCCGGCAACGCACGCACGGGGTCAGCGAGCGTCACCGAGAGCACGTCACCTTGCGTTTGTTTTTCGACCAGCGTCGTCGTCGATTCGAGCGCGACGAGCTTTCCCGCCTCGATGATTCCGATGCGATTGCACAGGGTCTCGGCTTCTTCGAGGTAGTGCGTGGTGAGCACGATCGTCATTCCGCCGCGGTTGAGTTCGCGCAGAAAGTCCCACAGTTCCAAGCGCAGTTCGACATCGACACCGGCCGTCGGTTCGTCGAGAATCAAGAGCCGCGGCTGATGGATGAGCGCGCGCGCGAGCGTGAGTCGGCGCTTCATCCCGCCCGAAAGCTTCGTGTAGACGTCTTTTGCCTTCGACGTCAAGTCGAATCGTTCGAGCAAGTCGTCCGCGCGTTTGCGCACCGCCGCTCCGCTTTGGCCGTAGTAACCGGCTTGAAAAATCAGAATGTCGCGAATCGAGAGATACCGGTCGAAATTATACTCTTGCGGTGCGAGACCGACCGTCGTACGCGCAGCACGCCAGTCCGTCACCACATCGTGTCCGAAGAGCGCGATCGAACCACCGGTGATTTTTGCAAGACCGACGATCGCATTGATCGTCGTCGTCTTCCCCGCGCCGTTGGGCCCGAGCAAACCGAAAAACGCGCCTTCTTCGACGCGTAGCGAGAGGTCGTCGACGGCGGGGAAGTCGCCATAGCGTTTGATCAGTCCGTCGATTGCGATGGCGTCCATTACGGTATCACCGCGCCGAGCGTTTTGTAGCGGTGGCGACGCAGAACCCCGATGCGCTTGTCGAGGTGCGGCATCTCGCTCTTTTTGTAGTCGCGCACCGTACGCTCGAGATCGAAATCGACGCGTCGCGACTTCGCCTCCCAGCCACCCGGTCGATCGGTGAGGATCGCGTAGTGGGCCCGCTCGTCGCCGTCTTTCGGAAGTCCCGCCGAGGAGACGTTGACGAGCAGCTTGCCGCGCCACGCCCGCACGTAGGGCACGTGCAGATGACCGAACGCAATCGCGGCCGCCTGGACGTCACCGAAGAGTCGCTCCAGCTGATCCTCGGGTGCGTCGGGCCAGACGTGCTCGTCGTCGTTTTTTGGATTGGCGTGCGTCACGACGAGCGCATTGTCGTGCCGACCGAATTGCAGTGTGGTCGGAAGCGCGGCAAGCCATCCGAGCCATTCGGGTCCGAGCTGTTCGCGCTGCCAGAGAATGCCTTCGCGTTCTTCACCGCCAAACGACTCGATCGGTTCGATTGCGATGTAGCGGTCGGTATTGCCGCGCAGACATTTCGCGCCGATGTCGCGCAATCGTTTGAGCACGCTGCGGGGCTTCGGGCCATCCATACAGAGGTCGCCCGCGGCGACGATGACATCCGCGCCGCCTTGCGAGGCGAGATCCGCAAGACACGCGTCGAGTCCGCGCAGATTGCCGTGGACGTCGGAGAGGATCGCAACGCGCACCCTAGGTGCGCTTGAAGGGCAGCACGAGCGAGAACGGGCCTGCGCCCGCCTTGCCGAACTCCCACAGATCGATCGCCTCAACCGCAATCTTTGCGGCCTTCATCGCTTTCATCGCTTCACGAAAGCGCAAATTCGTAAGCACGCGGCGCTCACCCACGGCAAGGACGCCGGCCGCAAACTGTTCGCCGCGCGGTACCGCAACGATGGTGAGGTTGGCTGCCGGGACGACGTCGATGTGATCCGGTGCGGCAATCGCGACGTTCGCGCCGACGATCGAAAACACGTTACGCAGCCGCGCGACATCGTGCGCGAGCGAGAGTTCGACCGTGCGGTATCCCGCCGTGGCGCAAAGCGATTCGAATTGTTTGCGGCCGAGTTCGTTCGAACGCGAGCCGAAGACGCTCCCGCTGCGAACCACACCGACGTACGCGATGCCCTCGCCGATAGCGACGTCCGTGCCATCGAGCAACCCCGGCGATTCGATACGTCCCAGAATTGGAACGCCGAGCGCGACGAGCGCCGCTTGGACGGCAGCGACCTCGACCCGGCGTTCGGGTTTGCTCGGGCGCATGAGGATCGCACCGTTCGGGACGATGACCGCGCAATCGGCAACGAACGATTCGCCCGGCGCTCCGCTCGTCGGATCGAGTTCCACGACATGCGTGCCACGATCGCGCAGGGTTCGCACGAGGATGCCGTGCGCTTCGATCGCGCGTTCGGCGATCGGACTCGATTCGCCGTGAATGGGCGCAAGTAACGCGACCGAAGCGCTCGGGCGCACGACGAGAGCGCCGGCGAGAACACCGGCGTCGGTGCGCAGGTAAGGAGCATCGTACGTCTTCGTCGTCACCCGGATTTCTTCGCGCTGCACGGTCAATCTCCACTCCCCGGAGCGAATTGCGCGAGCGCCTCCGCGTACAGATGGTCCTGCAGCGCGGTATACCGGCCGCCGGGAAGCGACGTTCGTCGCACGGCGAGCGCATCGGCCTGTCGTGAGAGATCGATCAACCGCGCGACACCAGGAGCATCGGGACGGGACTGATCGGTCTGCGCGAGGAGCGCGGCGATGCGGACGCCTTCGGCGCTCGCTGTCTGCGTCGCGACCGGCAGCATCGTAAAGGGTGCGAAGGACGGCGTCGACGTGAAGCAATCGGCAAGATCGCTTGCCAGCAGATCGCCGAGCGCGAGCGCCGGTACGCCGAGCAGCTCCTCGGTCGTTTTCAAAATACTCACGGTCGACGTGTGACGCATGCTGATGTACTGGTGCCGCGCATACGGCGATATGACGAGGGCATACGTGCGGTATTCTTCGATATGATCGCGCGAACTTTGAGCATCGTCGGGCGTTACGAAAATCGCCGTGTCGCGCCAAGATGGTACGTGCGAGAGATGATCGACGATCATACCGAGCGCGCGATCGCCGTCGGCAACTTCTTCCGGCAGCGGCGGGATGTCCACGCCGCTCCCCCCATGATCGGCCGGTAGCCAAATGTAGATGTATTTCGGAATCGCGTTCGCCTTCGCGAGCGTATCGAAATCACGAATGAATTCTCGCGCCCGTCGTTCGTCGCGCACGCGCAGATTCCAACCCGGATAGTTTTCGTCGACGTGGCCGGCGAGCGCAAGTAGTGCGGGAACATTGAGCGCAAAGAGCCCGCCGAGGCCCGAGGTCGGTGCCGCTCCGTCGGCGATCCCGGCAAAGTTCGGATCGTCGACGCGCGGATCGTTCGCATGCCCCTCATCGAATCCCGACACGCGCACGAAGTCGCCGTAATCGCGAAACGTGATGCCATGCCGAGCCAGATTATTGAAGATGTAGCCCGCGCGAGGATAGTCTTCGGGGTCTTCATTTTTGTTGGCCAGCGGTCGGCGGCCGTTTTTGACCAGCAACGTTTTCTCGGTGTACGCCGTGGCAATGCCGCCAGCGAAGAATTGATGTCCGGCGTCGGATTCTTCCGCGTCCGCAAACGTATTGCCGGCAAGCGCGAACGTGCGCGCGAGCTCGTGCAAATTCGGGGTGACGTTCGCGCCGAATGAGACGTATTTTGGGTCGCCAGGGCCATACGGTTTGCCCCGCGCATCGGCGAGGTCGCCGAGCATGGCATCGTACGTCTTGTTCTCTTGAAGGATGACGACGACGTGTTTGATCGCTTTGCTCGGCCCCATGGCAAGCGTCTGTGGAACGATCGGATTTACTTTGGCCGGCGCGATCGAACGGACGAAACGGAGCGTGTTCCGGGTCGTCTCGGCGAGTTTGATCCCGCGCAAGTCGACTTTTTGTAACGTCGACCAGACCGCATTCGAATCCGCGAACGTCGTCAAGTCGCCGACGAATCCGGCGTCGTGTCCGAAACCTTTGGCAGCGACGGTATAGAGCGTGCGATCGTCATCGCCGAGCGCGAGCGCCGTCGGAAACCAGCCGGTCGGAATGAGACCGAGGCGATGCAAGTGCGCGGGATCGCGGGCATCGATCACGGCGACGGCGTTGAGTCCGGCGAGCGCCACGTAGAGCCGCGATCCATCGCGGCTGAGCGCGAGTGCGAAGGGCTGCGTGCCGTACGGTGCGCGATCGAATAGGCGCAGCTCCGTGCCGCCGACGACCTTTCCATCGGCCAGCGAAACCGCCGCGATTCGATCGACGTTCGTCATCGCAACGAATGCGAAGCGACCGTTCGGCGTCGCGACGACTGCGGTCGGATGCGCGCCGCCGACGACGCGGTCGCCGTCGGGCGCCGGATCCATCGGGATGGGCGCGTTGTTGAATGGCGGCGCGTCCTGCGCGCTCTGCGAGAGCGTTCCATCACCGCCGATGGCCAGAATCGAGAGCGACGAAGCGCGCGCGAGATCCGGCGGCGTAGTCGCGTAGGGCGGCAAGCGCGCGGGCGTGGGCAAGAAGGCGTAGCGCATCAGCCCTTCGTTTGCGACGACGAGCGTATTTGCCGCAATCGCCGCACCGGCCGGAAAATATCCGACGCTCTTCCTTCCCGGCAAGAGCGTGCGCGTTGCCGTATCGATCACCGAGACGTTTTGACCGAGTTCGCTTATGACATAGAGGTGGCCGCCGTTGGGCGCGAGCACCAACTGCGCCGGAAAGCTGTGACCGGCATCGGCGAAGAGCGCATCGGTCGGTCCGGGAATTGCGATCGTGTGCTTCGCATCGGGCCGCAGCGCGCCGCTCGCATCGAGCGTAAAGGCGAAGACGGCGTTGGCCGGGCCGCCCGCAACGAACACGAGCGTGCGGGTCGGTACGGTGGGATCGGGCAACGCGACGATGCCGGCATAATACGATTCTTTGGGCGAACGGTAACGATCGACGACGCGCATCGTTTGCGTGTCGACGACGGCGATACTGAAGCCGCCGAATGTCAGCGGATCGACCGCGCTATGCACGGCCTCTTCACGTTCGTCATCGTTCGAAACGATCGCGAACCGTCCATCGGGCGTCAGCGTCATGCCGAGCGCGTTCATCCCGACGACCGTATTCGTACCCGCGGGAGAGACGATTCGACCTGATGGCAGGATCGCGCGATACGTTTCCCCGCGCACGTGCCCCGCGGGCGCGGTGAGGGCGGGAGCACCGTAAACGACGGCGTTTGCCGCACCGGCGGGCGCAGCTAGAGCAGCGCAGGCGAGGGCAACGAGCAATGGACGAACGATGTTCAACGAGGTCTCCCCGAATTAAACGGTGGTCAGAACGGGCGCGGTTGCCGCGTGTACCGCAAGTAAGGAATCGAGCGCGCGCGCGAGTCGCGCGACACCCGTTGCGATCGCACGATCGTCGAGATCGCCGAACGAGAGCCGGAGCGCCGCCGGCCCGCTACGCGTCGGATACGACGGCTCGGCCGGCATCACGAGCACGCCTTCGCGCGCGCATGCATCGAACGCCGCCTGCGTCGAGATCCGCGAGGGGAGCGGCAACCACAGGTTCGTTCCGGCAGCCGGCGGCTGAATGTCCGCCCAGGGCAACGCCTGCGCGAGCGCGTCGACGAACGCGTCGCGCCGGCCACGATAGAGGGCCCGCGCATTTTTGAGATGACGCGCATATCCGGGCGAGGTGAGGAAGCGCCAAAGCGCTCGCTGGGTGAGCGTCGAGGTAAACGAGTCGGTGCGCACCTTTGCCGTCTCGAGCGACGCCCGCATGCTTCCCTTTACGTGAAGATACCCGATGCGAAGCGCCGGAAAGATCGATTTGGAGAGCGATTCCATCAGAACGACGCGGCCATCGGTATCGTGCGCCGCGAGCGGCGCGGGCGCGACTCCGTCGTAGGTAAAGACCCACCCCGTTTGGTCTTCGAGGATCAGCACGTCGTAACGCCTGGCGAGCGCGACGATCGCCTTGGCGCGGCGCGCGGGCAGGACCGCTCCCGTCGGGTTCTGCGCGATCGGATTGATGTAGAACAGACGCGGTCGGTAGTCGGCGAACACGCGCTCGAGATCGTCGATGCGCACGCCGTCGGCATCGCTCTGCACTTCGACGTACGACGCACCGCGCGCATCGAAGACGCCGAGCGTTCCGGCGTAGGTCGGACTCTCGGCGGCGACGACGGCCCGCTCGGAGAGCAGCGTCGAGGCGATCACATCGGCGGCTTGCTGCGCGCCGGAACAGACGATGATTTCATCGGCGTTCGCCGCGCACCCACGCCGACGAAGCGATGCCGCGAGCGTCTCGCATAAGTCCGGATCGCCGGTATTTGCGCGGTACTGCATCGCCTCGGGCGGATCTTCGAGCAGCGTGCGGTGCATCGCGCGACCAAATTCGACGAGCGGAAACGTCTCGGGCGCCGGGTGTCCCGTCGCAAGTGAGATCGCGCCCGGCGCGTTCGCCCGTGCGAGCTGATCGAGTACGCCTTCCATTCGCTCGGCTTTTGCAAACCGACCCAGATCCGGTTCCCACTTGCGCGCGAACGGCGCATCCAACGTACGCTCGGCGGAAACGAAGGTGCCCTTGCCCACGCGCGAGGTAATCCGTCCGCGCGCCGCAAGCATTTCATAGGCCTGCGAAACGGTGATCAGCGCGACGCTCAGTTCCGATGCGAGCGCCCGCATCGCCGGGAGCCGTTCGCCCGCGCGCAGCTCGCCGCGCTCGATGCGGTTCGTGAGACCGTCGGCGATTTGTACGTAGAGCGGACGCGGATCGCGCGCGTCGAGCTCGATCGTCACGGGGTATCGAGGCGGTAGCCGATTCCTCGTACGCTCGAAATGGCGAGGACGGCATCGACTTCGCCGAGCTTCTTCCGCAGCGCAGCAACGTGCACGTCAACGACGCGCGTCGGGACGCCGGACACATCGTTCCACACGCGTTCGAGAATCTGCGCGCGCGTCATGAGCTTGCCTTCGTTTTCCGCCAGGAACCAGAGCAACCGAAATTCCAGTGCCGTTAGCGTCGCGCTCTTGTTTTCTCGTTCGAGTGTGTGAAAATCACGCACCATCGTCGCATCGCCGATCGTGAGCTTGCCGTCGGCGTCGCGGGCCTTCGAGCGCTCGCGGCGGCGCAAGAACGAGGCGATCCGCGCGACGAGCTCGTTGCCCGAGAACGGCTTGGTGATGTAGTCATCCGCACCCATCCCGAGGCCCGTGAGCACGTCTTGTTCGCTTGCATGGGCGCTCACCATGAGGATGAACGCGTCGCTCGAGTTTGCCAGCGACGTGCAGACATCGAGCCCCGAGAGATCGGGTAATTCGACGTCCAGAAGAATCACCGCCGGGTCGAACGACGGCTCGACTTCGAGCCCCTGCGCGCCCGTCGAACAGACTCTGACTTCGTAGCCCGCTCGTTCGAGAAAGAGCTTCTCGAACGTCGCGATGTCCGAGTCGTCTTCGATGATGAGGATGCGATCCGACATACGCGCTTAGACCGTGACCCCTTCTTCTTCGGGAAGTAACAACGTTCGGCGCGCTACACCGTCCTCGATCGCCGCGGCCGTCACCGCGGCAGCGACGACATCGACCACGCGCGCATCGAACACACTGGGAATGACGTACTCGGCGTTGCGTTCCTCGCCGACGATCCCGGCGATGGCTTTTGCAGCGGCGAGCTTCATGCCCTCGGTGATCCGGCGCGCGCGCGATTCCAGCGCACCGCGGAAAATGCCGGGGAACGCGAGCAAATTGTTGACCTGATTGGGATAGTCGGACCGGCCCGTCGCCATGACGGCAACGTACGGTGCGGCGAGTTCCGGCATGATTTCCGGCGTCGGGTTCGCCATCGCGAACACGATCGGATCGCGCGCCATCCCTTTGATATCCTCGGCCTGCAAGATACCCGGCGCGCTCACGCCGATGAACGCATCCGCGCCTTTGAGCACGTCATGAAGCGAACCGCGGCGGTTTTGGCGATTCGTGTTCTCCGAGAGCCACGTCCAATGCGAATTATCGTAGCGATCGGACCGATTGAGCGCACCCGCTCGATCGACGGCGATCACGTCGCGCACACCCGCAGCGAGCAGCATCTTGATCGTGGCCGTTCCCGCCGCGCCACTGCCGGCGACGACGATCGTCATGTCGTGCAGTTTCTTATCGACCACGAGCGCCGAACTCATCAGCGCCGCGAGGATGACGACGGCCGTCCCGTGTTGATCGTCGTGCATGACCGGAATGTCGAGTTCCTCGACCAAGCGGCGCTCGACTTCAAAACAGCGTGGCGCACTGATGTCCTCGAGATTGATTCCACCGAATACGGGCGCGATGCGTTTGACCGTTTCGACGATCTCATCGACATTTTTGGTATCGAGGCAAATCGGAAACGCGTCGATGCCGGCGAACTGCTTGAAGAGCATGCACTTGCCTTCCATCACGGGAAGAGCGGCTAGCGGACCGATATCGCCCAAGCCGAGCACGGCCGTTCCATCGCTGACGACGGCCACCATGTTGCGTTTGACGGTGAGTTGAAAGGCCTTCGCGGGATCCTTTGCGATCGCCATCGAGACGCGGGCGACACCCGGCGTGTAGACGATCGAGAGATCTTGCCGCGTTTTCACCGGAATTTTCGGCTGGACGGTGATCTTGCCGCCCAGATGGGCGAGAAACGTCGAATCCGACACGCTTACGACGCGCACGCCATCGAGCGCGGCGACGGCGGCCGTGACGGCGTCGCCGATTGCCTCGGAGGGCACACTAACCGTGACGTCACGAACGACGGAGGTTTTCCCAACCGTTCGCATATCGACGGCGCCGACGATGCCGCCGGCGTTGCCGATTGCCTGGGCAAGGATCCCGAAGGCGCCTGCTTCGTTCGGCGTTTCGAGGCGAAGGATCAGAGTCGTTCCGATTGCGGGCGATGCCATGTTCGTTTGGGTTACGCGCTCTCAAACGCGCCTCCTCGGCCAGGGGACGAGAATGAAAGGCATTCGCCTTCGTCGGATGATCTTGCCAGAAAGATGCCGACAGTCTCATCAGATGATTACGGAGCGACCCGGGCGGCCGCAGGATGAGGCGTTGCGGCTCGCGGCGCTCCATGCCTACGAAATCGTAGAGTCCGCGCAAGAATCCCGATTCGATCGCATCGCGGCACTGGCCCCGGGATAGTTTCGCGCACCGATCGCCCTGATCTCGCTGCTCGATGAGAACCGGCTTTGGATCAAAGCCGCATTCGGAACGAACGCTTCCGGCATCGAGCGCGATCTTGCCCGGTGCGTCTCCACGGTTTACAACCGCGACGTACCCGTCGTCGAGGACGCAATTGCCGACGAACGATTCTGCACGAATCGCTTCATGATGGAAAACAGCATTCGTTTTTACGCCGGTGCTCCACTCGTTACACCCGAGGGCTACGCGATCGGCACGCTGTCGATCATCGATAGCTCGCCTCGCTCGTTCGCAGAAGCCGAACGAGCGGCGTTCGAAGACTTTGCCGAGATGGATCGCATCGCAGCGGCAAGCGACGACAACCACACGGCACGCG
>Ga0123337_10007499_pt1 | contig 10148 bp, 6 predicted proteins | sample frozenSSSSmetaG_FD_89792 | JGI IMG/M metagenome (GOLD analysis project Ga0123337, IMG submission 89792) | Glacier valley bacterial and archeal communities from Borup Fiord, Nunavut, Canada, to study Microbial Dark Matter (Phase II) -... | ecosystem: Environmental > Aquatic > Freshwater > Ice >...
CGGCTCCATTCGAGCAGTAGATCGCCGCAGATCGTGCCGGGTATGATGATGAACAGATAGCAGACGAACTCCCAGCGGAACAGCCAGTACATATCCCAGCCGAGAATATGCGGTCCCCAGTTCCAGAGCGAATGCACCCATCCCGTAGGCTTCTGGGAGAACCGCATCGCGAGCAGTATGGCGAGCGGGGCGAGTCGCGCCAGCATACTCCGTCGCGTCGCCAGCCAGATCAGCGAGCCGAAGACCGCCATATTCGCCAGAACGAGCAGGATTATATCTGCGCGATCGAGTGAAAATCGTGCGCCTTTCGGATAATGAAGCTGTGAAAGCAGCAGCGCTGCCACTACATAAGCGCTCAGGCGAACTGTGAGACAGATCGGACGGCTCCACTTTTTTGGAAAGCGTGAAAACAGCGGAAACAGCAGCGCGAAACCGAGCAGCGAGAGAAGCCATGTGGAATTGTGCGGGGTTTTCACCAGCGTTTCCGGGCGGATATGCTGTATGTACAGAGCGAAAAAGACGAGCAATATCCCCCGCTCGAAGATGCGGGCAACGGTGCGCAGAACACTCTTTTCACGGTCCAGCCGTGCACTGAGGGCGAGCGGGATCGCCGCGCCCATTGCGAACAGGAACACCGGAAAAATCAGATCGACCCAGGTCATGCCGGGAAGGTTAGGATTGAAGTTGTGGTAGGGAGGCGGCTCCTGTGCGTGGTACATCCAGACGGGGAGCGGCTGATCGAAGGGGATCACGCCTGCAAAGATCATCAGCAGCACTGCCGCGCCGCGCAGCACATCGAGTGCGTGGGCGCGCGGCGCGGCTTGTTTCGTAATTTCGGCGGTAGGTACAGTAGTATTCGTGATCGTGTGTCGGTTAGTTAAAGTCGAGATTGAATGGGATTGAAGTGGAAATCGATTGGCGGCGTTGGAACGTTGACCGATGCACACCATCGAGCAGGGTTCTCAACGAGCAACAAATATCTATTGTACGCCGGGTCTGCCGCCGCTCTGGAAATGGCGCGGAAGCATTTTGCCGTCGCCCTCATGCTTTGCCGGGTTCGTTCCGCCGCCGAACACATTGAATGCGAGTATACCCGCAACTACCAGAACGGCGATCAACGAAGCTGCAATTACTTTCGGATCGACCTGCTGCTTCACAGATTTCTCCTATACTGGTTTTTGCCCCGCATATTGTGCCACTGGAAGAAGGGGGATGGGGGTGCTGCGTCTGAAAGACGTCTGCTTTTTTCAGACGGCACACTCCGTAAGGCAGCTTAATTTCGAATGAGCAGCCTCTCGTGTCCGAAGGATACCTGGTATATGAAACAGAAGCACACACACCTGAAGCACGATCGAAGCGGAGCGGAACACGTTCGAAGCGGAGCCGAATACGTTCGACGCGCAGCGCAACGTGTCGCCTCTCAGAGCAGGACGTATCGCCTCTCGAAGCCGAATGTGCCATGCTGTCAGTCGGATTGGGGTTTCAATCCCGGGATCGGCATGTAGCGCCCATAGTCACGGACTTCAGTCCGTTGGACATCCAGTTGCGTAAGGTGAGTGATTAAGGAAGGTTTGTCGTGAGAAAGGCTCGATTTGGAGAAAGAAGATGCTGCCGGCGTGGGCAGCGCTTCGAGCAGGAGAACAATATCGCTGCGAGCAGAAGTGCAGTATCTGACTTTCACTGCCATTCGAGGCAGGCACGGAGGTGGCGGCTGCAGCGCGGGCTGCGGAGTTTTTTGAGGGCTTTGGCTTCGATCTGACGAATGCGTTCGCGGGTCACGAGAAAATGGCGACCGACCTCTTCGAGCGTCTTCTGACAGCCGTCTTCGAGACCGAAGCGCATCATCAGCACCTCGCGTTCGCGCAGCGTCAGATAGTCGAGGCAGTCTTCGATCTTTTCGCGCAGGATCATGTGCGAGGCGGCTTCGGCGGGGGACAGTGCGTCGTGGTCTTCGACGAAGTCAGAAAGGTGGCTGTCTTCTTCTTCGCCGATCGGCGTTTCCAGGGAGAGTGGTTCGGGCGCGACACGGATAATTTCCGACACGCGTTCGACGGGCATATCGAGTGCGCGGGCGAGTTCATCGAGCGTGGGTTCGCGACCGTGCTGCTGGAGGAGTTGGGACGAGGTTTTGACGAGGCGGTTGATCGTTTCGACCATGTGAACGGGGATGCGGATCGTGCGTCCCTGGTCGGCGATCGCGCGAGTGATCGCCTGTCGTATCCACCAGGTCGCGTACGTACTGAACTTGTAACCTTTACGGTAGTCGAACTTTTCGACAGCGCGGATCAGTCCGATATTGCCTTCCTGAATCAGGTCCGGAAACGACATCCCACGCCCACTGTAGCGTTTGGCGATCGAGACGACGAGGCGTAGGTTCGCCTGTGTCAGCGTGTCTTTGGCGCGTTTGGCAGAGCAGGGGTCTTCGTTTTCGCGCTCGATCCGCTTGGCGAGCACGATCTCCTGAGCAAGTGAGAGCAGCGGAGTTTTGCCGATTTCGCGCAGCCATGCACGCACCGAATCATCGAGCGGCAACCCTTCGAGGTAGCTGATATCGTCCTGTATAATTTCCGGGTCTTTAACGACATCCGAGGTAGGAATGTCCTCGATTCGCATCGGCAGCACGAACTCTTTGACCGGTATCAGCTTCTGGATGACCTCGATGCCCTCCTGCGCGAATATTTCGAGCAGGTCTTCGATCTGATCGCCGTCGAAATCTTCCTGCATCAGACTTTCGATGATCTCGTCGTAGGTCAGAAAACCGCGGTCTTTGCCACGATCGACCAGCAGGCGCAACTCCTCCGTCCCCCTGACTGTTTCCGAGCCAATGGATTCGCTGATCACTCCCACGCTAACACTCTCCTTCCGTGCAGAAAACGGGCGCACGCGGCTTCGCAGTTCGAGTCCCACAGTGTGCCTGCCGCGGGCAGGTCTTGCTGTCTTGACAGGCTACTCTTCGGCGGCGGGGGGCGAACCGCGCAGGACGCGCATTTTCTGATGATACTGTTCGATGGCAGTAGACTGCTGGTCGGGCGGCAGTGTGGCTATATGTCGCTGCAGGGCAAACAACTCGCGGCGGTCACGTTCTTTATTCAAACGGCGTATGCAGTCGGTTATCGCTGCCTCATTGAGAAGTTCGTTCGACACCAGCAACAGCGAATCCTCTACGATATCGCTAATAAAATTCGAGAATTTTGCGGGAATTCGAGTCGTGGAGCCGGAGGCGTCCGCTGCGAACGGGTTCTCATCGCTGGATTCGCCTTCTTCTGCACGAAAACTCGGCTTCGTGTCACGCAGGGTATCCTCGAGTCTTTGCTGTTTTGCCTCTTCCTCTTGAACCTGGCGCAGAAGCGGAAGCGGGTCGATACTGCCGTCCGACTGCGCGGGCGTTCGCGCAGCCCAGGCATACATACGTTTGCCGAAATCGGTGACGAGCGACGCCTCCTGGATGCGGCTCAGGATATAGACGCGCCACTGCGGGCTGAGCAGGGCGCGAAGCAGCTGGCGTTCCGCTTTTTCGACGCCGGTGAGTAGCGGAGCATCGAGTGGCGGTGGGGTTGGATCACCGACGGGACCAGTACGGTAGCGCCCCTGCTTTCCTTTGCCGTATCCGCCTCCATTGCTATAACCGCCCCCATTCCCGTTGTATCCCTCTTTCTTCCAGGGACTATTGCCGCCCGATCCGTTGTCGCTGCGTCGTACGATGCCCTGCGTGTTGGGCCAGGTCGGCTGTCCGTTGCTCCACTGCCGCTGCTCGGCAGGTCGATAAGAATTCGGTGGTGGCTGCGTCCCAAGCGTGCCTCGATTTGCATTTTCTGTCAGCGGATAGCCGTCATCGCGCGGGGAGCGGCGCTCCCGAATCTGGCGCGCGACGGTCTCGACATCGGCGAGTATCTGCGTGATCGCCCGCCCGATATCGTAGTTGTGCGAGGGATGCAGGTAAGCGATCTTCTGCGCGAAACGGTCACGCTGCGTGAGCGATGGCACGGTCGCGAGGATCGGAATTAGCTCCGCGAGAGCGTTATCTCGTCCGTTTTCGGTGCCGAGGTCGTGGCGTCTGAGCGCGAGTTCCATTTGAAAATCGACTCGCGGGATCGCGTTATCGAGCGCTTTTTGGAACTCTGCGGTCTCGCCGCGTTTCAGCAGCGAGTCGGGGTCGTCTCCTTTGGGCAGCCGCGCAACGCGCACCTCCGCCTGTTCGATGCCGATCGATTCCCACGTCACCGCACCCCGAAGCGTCGCCTTGATGCCTGCCTCGTCGCCGTCATAGCAGATCACGACACGTGGATTGTAGCGTGCCAGAAGCCGGGCATGGTCCTCCGTCAGCGATGTTCCGAGCGTTGCCACGCATTGCGTGAATCCCGCCTGGTGCGTAGCAATCACGTCCATATAGCCTTCGACGAAGACAGCAGGTGTCTCGCCACTGAGCTTTTTGCGCGCAAAAAACAGCCCGTAAAGCGTGCGCGATTTGTCGAACAGCAGCGACTGTTCCGAGTTCAGATACTTGGCTTCTTTGAACTCGGCGTTCGGATCTTCTGCAGCCATCGCTCGTCCGCCGAATGCGATCACGCGCCCCTGCACATCGTGGATCGGGAACATCATTCGGTTGCGGAAGGTGTCGTAATTCCCGCCAGTCTCTTTGCGTGTCTTCAACAATCCGATGCGAGCGGCGAGTTCGAGATCGACGCGCTTCTGCGTCAGAAACCCGGTGAGACCGTCCCAGTCGGGCGGCGCGTAGCCGATATCCCACTGATCCTGCGTCGCTTTGAGTATCGCGCGACCGGCGAGATAATCGCGTGCCTCCGGGCTGCGCGCGAGCCGATCCTGATAGTACTGGACGGCGAGCCGGTTCAGCTCGTACATCTGCTCGCGTTCGCTGGCACGTTCCGGGCTGACACCTTTGCGCTCGAAAGGAATTCCCGCCCGCCGCGCCAGCCACTCCAGCGCCTCGACGAAGTCGAGATTTTCTTTCTTCTGGACGAACGTAAAGACGTCGCCGCCCTCACCGCACGACCAGCATTTGTAGTTTTGCAGGAGCGGGCTGACGCTGAAAGAGGGTTTTTTATCGGCGTGAAACGGACAGAGACCGGTCCAGTTCTTGCCCGACTTTTTCAGACGCGTATGCTGGCTGACGATCTCGACGATATCGCTGCGCGTACGCACCTCTTCTTTGATGTCCTGTAGATCGCGATCCATTTTTTACTGTTCTATTTTTATCACAATTTAATGCTGCTGGAGCCGTACTTGGATTCATTACCCTGCGACTTACATTCGCCAGCCCCGAGCGTTCTACCTGCTCGTTTCGCAAATTCCGTGCCGGAAGCATTTCGAGTGCGTAACTGCTCTTCCAGTATCTGTTCATAGGCGTCAAGCACTTTTGCGGTTTGAATTGCAACGCTCTGCTCGTGCGCCATGTGCTTGCCTCCGATATGGCAGGCTTCGCGATTATCGATGGCGAAATGTATCAGGTCCGCGAGACTGTCTTCCGGCTGCCACTCGTAGCCTGCCCGGTGGCGGAGCAGCGTCGGAAGGCTCCCAACCCCTCTTGTCGCAATGACCGGCACACCCCGCGCGATCGCCTCGAACACAACGAGCGGACATGGATCGAACAGACTCGGAACGACGAACACATCGCAGGCGGCATAAAAAGCGTCGATATCAGTAACGATTCCGATGCCGTTATGACAGCCCGGCAGGGTCGATAAGTTCAGGTTCGCTGTAAACTGCCCGCCGATCAGCAGATAGAGTCCGTCTTCGGGAGTCAGCGCAGCGACCAGCCGTCGCCAGCCTTTGCGCTCGACTGCGCCGCCGAGATAGCCAACGACGAGTCGCTTGCCCGCCCCAGGAGCAAAACGACTGCGCGCCGCTGCGCGTTCCCCTTCTGACGGGATGCGGAAGGGAGCTATTCCATTTTCGATTGTTCGTGACAGGAGCGGATTACCATAGAGGCGGTCATGTTCGCGCTGCAGCATCTCGGAACAGAATAATAGATGCGTAGAGTCCGGGAAGTTTCGCCAGAACCTATCCTCCGCGAGCAGTACGCCGCGCTGCTGTAGATACGAAAGAGTCGATCGCAAGCCTTGTGGGCGGTCGAGGGCGTTGTGCTCGTAGGCGGAACGCGTCAGAAAGTGGCACTGCATCAGGTCGGCGAAGTCGGCGACCTGTGGCTGATGAACGTGGACGATGTCGAATTCTCGGCTGCCGAGAGCTGCTGCAATTGCTTTTCTTGCGATTAGCCACTGATAGAGGAAAACACGCCCGGGCTTATACAGCGGCAGCCATTCTACGTTTCCCTGCAAAGATTTGTCCAGTTTTTGCGCGACAACGGTCACTGAATAGCCGGATTGCAGTGCGACACACACGCCCGCCATCGCCACCTTCGAGATCGCGCTATGCTGTCCAATTTCTTCATGTATCATGCACAGAGTTGGTTTCATGCAGGCTCCCATCATGGTTCACCGACGACAAAATCCGTGTTCACCGACGACAAAATCCGTTTCGTCGCTCAAAGACGGCACTGGATTACAGGCTCAGCAGTTCGGCATAGACCTGTTCATACCGGTCGATAATGCGGCTCCAGTCGAATTCACGCGCTCGCGCAAGACCACGCTCGCTCAGGCGCTGTCGCTCTTGCGCATCGCGCAGCAGATCGAGGATAGCCGCGCCGAGTTGATCTTCCGGCACGATCCGCCCGTACCTGCCTTCACAAAGCACTTCGATCGCGCCGACATTTGGTGTCGCGACGACCGGAGTTCCCGAAGCCATCGCTTCGAGGTAGGGTACGCCAAAGCCTTCGTAGCTGCTCGGCAGGCAGAACAACCATACTTTTCGATAGAGTTCAGCCAGTTCAGAAGTTGGAATACGCCCTGTCACGGTTACATTCGGGGCGTCGGGCGCATCATCGGTCACCATCCACAGCTGCGCTTCGGGCAGCGCTGGCAGTATTTCACTCGCGAAAATAGCCATCAGCAGTTTGCCGCGCTTGCGATTATGGTACGTTCCGACGAACAGGATGGAAGGCACATCCGATTTTTGCTGGACTGTTCGACTGCCCATATTCTGAGACGAAGCTGTACTGGCACAGGGACGAAACACGCTCAAATCGATGCCGTTCGGGATCACTTTGTTCTGACAGGAGGGCAGTGACGGAAAGGAACGAAGCGTGTTTCGTGAGACGCAAACGGTGCGGTCGGCGGTGCGAACCGCCCACTGTTCGCTTGCCGCGAGCAGCAGCATACGCGTTCGCGCGCGAAACCCTCGAATATGTTTTGCTTCCTGAAGACACGAACCGTGCATCGTTCGGACACGCCGCGGCACCTCTGTTCTAACGCTGTTGTTGAGCCCTTTTCGTTTCTCGATCTCGTCACTATCACTGGCTTTTGACCTTTTGCTGCGCGGCAGAAAGTAGTCGTCCGTGTGAGCGTGAACGATGTCGTATCCGCTGAAGTCGATCTGGCGCAGGTTCCAGGCGAAGCGAAACGTCGTCAAGCTCGAGCCGACCGGCAGGGTCGTCGTCTGATAAAGCGCGTCTTCGGGAGCGCGGCATCGGCTGAACATCGTCACGATATGCCCGCGATCCGTCAGCGCATTTGCCATTCCATGTGCCTGATAGCCAACGCCCATTTTCTCCTCGCCAGGCAAATAGAGCGAAATCATCGCGATCTTCAGCCGGTTAGTTGGGCACTTCGGCGTCATGTATTTGCCATTTTGGAATCAGCGCCAGATGGCGTATCAGTGCGCGCCTGTGCGAGAGGTCGTACGCTGTCAGTGTCGCGGGAGCGCAGAAACGGAAGCTCGACACAGCGATAAAAGGCGATTGAAACCAGGACTGTCACGGGCAGTCCGATGCCGTAAAAGTAGATTTCGCGCATCGACAGCGTCCATCCGGCGCGGGACGGGAGAATGCTCATCAGACGAAACACAGTGCCATGCAGCAGATAGAGGCTGTACGAAATCGTGCCGATCTTCACGAGCGGACGGAAGCTCAAAACTCTACGCAGCATCGGTAACTCGCTGCCAGCCAGAACGATCAGCAGTCCGAATGCCGCCGCCCAACAGAGCGGTAAAAGAAAGAACTGCCCTCGCCAGCGCTCGATGCAAATCGCTGCGACCAGAGCAACCAGCGTGATCAATGGCAGCGAGGTAGCTCCGGGCGAACGCAGCATAAGCAATTCAGGATCAACTGCCGGGTGGACAATCCGCTTTGCCAGAAGCGCACCCGATCTCTTGAGATAGTATGCTGCCAACATTCCTGCGCCGAACTCTGCCCAGCGACTGATGCCTATTTCGTTACCGACTTCGGTCAGCAAAAAATCGGGAAAGTACCGTTTGCAAACGAGGCGATAAACAACCGTAACGAGGATCGGTATTCCGATTGCCCGGACGACTCCGTACCGCCTGCCCAGCCAGACCAATATCGGGAGCAGGACGTAAAACTGCATCTCCACCGATAACGACCAGTAAGCTCCGTCGAGCGTATGACCGTAATTTGGAAAGAAGCCGTGTATCAGAAGCAGATGCGCCCCGACATCGACGCCGGATTTGCTGCTCACCGGAAAAACGGACTGGAAAGGAACTTTCCACCAGCCTGCGCCGCCGTAACGATAAACCAGTGCGGAGACGCAAATCGTCAGCAGCAGGGCGGCAAAATAGGGCGGATAGATACGCAGAAAGCGGCGGCGAGCGTAGCGGCGCAGGTTGAACGGAGCAGCCCGGACCGAAAACTTCTGCGCTCCCTCACTTGAAACGCTTCTTTCTACATGGATCAGTGGCAGAAAAAGGCAAAACCCCGACAGCACAAAGAACAGATCGACACCGGCCCGTCCGAGCGCCAGCCATCGTGACAGCCCGCTTTCTGCCGGTATGCCAGCCCAGACTCCCGCGTGACAGAGCAGCACGACACCGATCGCAATTCCTCGCAGCCCGTCGATCCAGGCGAGTCGCGGCAGCATCTTCAGGCTGGAAACGTCTGCTTCCTCCGGTTCCGTACCCCTCTCTATGACCACTCGGTTTCCTGCTTGCGTCCCGATCATCGCCGATCCTTTAGCAGGGTGCTCAGCGTATTCTCGTTTCCGTGACACGCTTCCTCCGAAACGTTTAGCGAGCAATCGACGGCATGAGCGGTTTGTCCCGGTCGATTGCGTTCTTGCAAATTCATTCGAAATCCGGCAGCAAGCCCGACGAGCGTGCCGACAATGACGCCGAACAACTGAGCAAAGCAGCTGATCAGTCGATGCAGGAACTCCCTGGTATTCGCCATTACAGAACGAAACAGGTATCTCCAGACGATCGATGCGAACAGCCCGAAATGGCGCACGAGCAGCTGGAGGTGGTTGCGCTCGTGGTAGTAGGTGTATCGTGTGTTGAACCGCTTGCCGACCGCCTGCGGCGCGGCGATATGGGTGACGATGGCAGTCGGCTGAAAGACGATTTTCATGCCGGTTTTGCGAATCCGCAGGCATAAATCTGTCTCTTCGCGCACTTCTGTGCCGGGATAATCGCAGCGAAAGTCACCGAGTGACGCGAGCAAACTACGCCGAAACGACATATTGCAGCCGATGATGTGGTCTGTTTCGATCACCATTCCGGGATCGGCCGCGAAGTTCCCGGTCAGGATTCCGTCGCTGTATAGTCTGCCGATTTCGGTGACGCCCGTAGACTCTTCGCCCGGCTGATTGTTGAGGGCGCGACCCCCGACAGCCCCCACAGCGGCATCCGCGTAGGGCAGGATTAGATTTTCGAGCCAGTAAGCATCCGTATAGGCATCATCGTCGACGAAAGCCACGATTTCGCCGGTAGCAGAGCGAAGCCCGATGTTTCGAGAGAGCGTCAGGGACCCGCTTCCCGCTTCGTTGCGCAGATAGAGTGTCTCTCCTAAATTTTGACAACCAGTTTGATCAATGTGTCGATTTTGATACTCCTGTACAACCTGTTTCGAAAGGTCGGATGCAGACGCATCCACGACGATAATTTGCGCTGGAGGCAGTGTCTGTACCGTCAGGCAATCCAGACAGCGGCGCAGGCTCGTCGGGCGGTCGAGCGTCACAACGATAACAGTCACTGATAGTTTCGCTGATATTTTGGGTGCGGTCAGGACTGTCATACGAGTCGGTTTCGCTTTCTCGCCACAGGGCGAAGTCGCTCGATTCGCC
>Ga0123337_10007502_pt1 | contig 10145 bp, 11 predicted proteins | sample frozenSSSSmetaG_FD_89792 | JGI IMG/M metagenome (GOLD analysis project Ga0123337, IMG submission 89792) | Glacier valley bacterial and archeal communities from Borup Fiord, Nunavut, Canada, to study Microbial Dark Matter (Phase II) -... | ecosystem: Environmental > Aquatic > Freshwater > Ice >...
GAACCGTGATAGCGCGGTGAATTCATCCTCGCGCGGCGTTTGCAGACGGGGCTTATTCCGCATACACCGTCTCGACGACCTTCTTCTCTTCCGTTGCGCGTCCGAAGAACTTGCCAATCGTCGTGCCGACCTTGAAATCACGCATGTACGCAAGATTTTCCGGCGAGAATGCGCGCGGCGTCATCCCGAATTTACTGACAAGCGCGTTATCGCTGACCACGTTCGGGACCGCTAGCAGTTCAAGGAGCGTGCTGCTCACGGGCGGCGCGGGCAAAAAGGTTTGCATCCCCCACACGACAGGGCGCAGCAGCGGCACGGGAATTTTGACCAGCGTGCGGCGGGTCTTGAGCGCGGCCAGCACACGGACCACGATCTCGCGATAGTTCAGCACTTCGGGACCGCCGAGTTCGTATTCCTGTCCAATCGTCGTCGGGTCGTCGATACTGCGCACGAAGGCTTCCACCACGTCGTTGACCCACACGGGCTGGAAGCGCGCCTTGCCATCTCCGACAATCGGGAAAATGACGGGCGACAGCCGCACCAGCCGCGCCTGTACATTGGCGAATTCATCCTGTGGTCCCCAGATCACCGAAGGCCGGAACGCCGTCCAATCCAGCCCGGACGCCGCGACATATTGTTGCGCGAGTCCCTTGCTGCGCAGGAAGCGTGAGAAGTGATCGGGCGTGGCTCCGTTCTGACACATATTCAGGAAACGCTTGACGCCCGCTTCCTGTGCCACATCGACCACATTTTTCGTGCCTTCGGTGTTCAGCTTTTCATAAGTGCGCCCACCCTTCTCAATCGCAATTGCGACGAGGTGGATCACGCAATCGACATCCTTCATCCATTCGATCATCGTTTCCGGGCGCGTGACATCGCCCTTCACGATCTCAATTTTGCTCTCGATGTCACCCAGCCGCTTGAGCGCCTTATCCGGGTTGCCGACCATCGCACGGACCGGCTTGCCAAGCTGCACCAGCCGCCGTACCATGTTGTTTCCTACGTAGCCTGATGCACCTGTGACGAGTATCATCGCGAACCTCTTGAGCGCACTTGCGGGATGAGTTCGTCTCTATTGTACAAGCGTTGTACAAGGTTTTGCAAGCACAGGGCGAGTCTTGGCACGCGCTTTTGGCTATGATATACTCGTTCGCGTCCGGGCTAGTAGCTCAACTGGCAGAGCAGGCGCCTTTTAAGTGCAAGGTTGAGAGTTCGAGCCTCTCCTGGCCCAAAATTCCGCAATAAACCACGACCAAGTATGAGTAGCGAAATTACGCAGGATCGTATCGGCCAGAACATCCGGGCGATCAAGTTGAATATAATGTCCGCTGTTCTCGACGATAATCCACTGACTTCGCCCGGTGAGCGCGGCAAGGTCCTGTTGCATGCTCATCCAAATCTCGCGCGTGGGTTTGTCGATGGGGGTATCCGAGGTGCGCCATGCTTCCACCCCATTCCGCGCGGTCAGGACAATAATCGGCAGGTCGAGGGAGAGTCGCGTCTTGCGGACTGCATCGAAACTTCCCTCGATCAATTCCCGCTCCGCGACGGACGTTTGCCAGTGTTGTGAATTGTAAAACATGCGCGCCCGCGCTGCGGCAATCTGGCTTTCGGGTAATGGCACAAGATAGCGTTGATAGCCAGCCAGCCAACCGATATTCCCAGCCAGGCGCGTCAAGCCAAGCGGTGTGAGTATTTGCAATATTTTTGCGTTTCGCTGATTGGTTTCATCGACTTGCAGGAACGTTGGCGGCAGCCTTTTGAAAAAATCCTCGTGTCGCGCATCGACAAAGACCAGCCCCGCGACTTCGGCAGGGTAACGACTCGCGTACAAGCGGATGACAATCCCGCCGAACGAGTGTCCGACCAGTACGTAGGGAGCAGGTTCGCCAGCACGTTCCAGCAGCGTATGCAGTTCAAGTGCGATTTGGACTCCGGTTCGAGGTTGGGTCGCTGCGTCGCTCCAGCCGTAGCCCGCGCGATCATAGCTGCACGCGCGGGTATGCAACGCAATGGCGGGTTGCACCAGACTCCACATCAACGACGCGGAACCCAACCCACCTTCAAACACCACCGTTGGGGAGCCATTCCCAGTGCAATTGATATGTAGATTGTAGCCACCCACATCGACCCGCTTGCCCGGCGCTGGAAACGCTTGTAGCTCCTGCTGGCTTGCGACAGCCTGATAGAGAGATGTACCTGTCAGGAAAAGCGCAAGCGAAATAAAAATACCTCCGAGCGCGCGGAACAACCTGCGGCGACGCGCCAGAACGGGGTTCTTCACGATTCGCTAATCGCTTGAACTACTACAGGAAGCAGGCAATCCAGTGCCTGTGATTTGCCTGTAAATCACATCGAGCATCTCGCGTGAACCCCGGTCAGCGTTTGCAGCACGCGTAAACGCGAGTTCGATGTTAGAAGTACACAGATGCAGACACAGCGAATTCAAGCGTGTCAACGCTTCGACACTGGCCGGGTCCGGTGCGTCCGGGTTCGCCGTGAGCGTCAGCATCGAAGATTGGATCGTGCTTGTCACTTGCCATTGTGCCGACGCGGGAAGCCCAATCGCAAGAATGAAGCCCGCGAGCATACCAGCGGTAATCCGTTTCCAGTCGGGCGACATGGAATATGCCGCGCGATAGGCACGCCTCCCGTTTCGGTAATACACAAAAGCAGTCAGGAACGGTACAAAGCCCAACGCGCCAAGCACTATCAGCAGCCCCGGAATACTCATCGGCAGAAGTGATATTCCGATGACTGCCGCGAACAGCGTCCCCGTAAATAGAATCCCTGCCGCCACTGCTTTGTAAGGTCCCATTCCTACAAACAACCAGGCTAAAAGTGCCACAACGCCTAACCCGATAGCAAGATAGGCGAACGTGGCATACTGCCCTAGAATGGGTTCCGCACTATAACATGACACTGTGTCACGAAATACGACAGGATCGTAAATCAATAGGAGAACAGGAATAATCGCGCCGAACAGCACATCGAAGATTTTTTGTGGAATCCTGGGCGTTGTGGAAAACTGGCGCTGCCAGAAGCCCTCTTTTTTTCTGCGGATAATGGGAGCGGGTGGAATTGGCGCGTCCAATACAGCCTCCGCAGTTTGGTTTCTCGGAAATGAACTTGCCCCATTATGCTGACTCCCGAACTTTGGCGCAAATCAGGAGAGTTGATCGCCATTGGCAAGTACCGATTATTTGTTAAATCTATCGGGCAGGGCGCGCCAATTATCGCGTTGCATGGCTTCCCGACATCGAGCTACGACTATTCCCGTCTTGTCCCGTTACTCGCGGACCGCTACCAATTGATTCTGTTCGATTATCCGGGCTATGGCTTCTCCGATAAGCCCGACCCGCATCTCTATTCGCTGAATGAGGCCGCCGGGTGTCTCCGCGCGGTTGCTGCTCACTTCGGCATACAGCGCGCGTTTGTCCTCGCGCATGATATTGGCGACTCAGTGGCGCTGATCGCTTTGCTGCGGCAGACCCCGATTATCGACAAACTAATCTTGATGAATGGCAGCGTGGTTAGTATCCCATTCGACGATGTAGTGATGCGGACCACGCAACGCGCGTTGCTGCATCCGGCGTTGGGTCCATTGATCGGCAGGCTGGGCTTGATTAACAAGCGCTTTTTTGCCGCGACCACGAAAAAGCTGTTTTCCTATCCGCTACCGTCGCCGGAACTCGATGCGTTCTGGTCAATTATTACTCATCACAGGGGCAATCGGCTGTATCCGCTGCTGATGCGCTACATGCTGGAACGCTGGCAACATCAGTATGACTGGCTCGATACGCTCAGGCAAAGCCGCGTCCCCTTGACATTGATCTGGGGACAGACCGACCCGATTGCGACACCTGCCGTCGCTGATGCGGTCGTGTCGTACCGCCCGGATGCGACGTACATCCGGCTGGAAGGTGTCGGTCATTACCCGCATTGGGAGGCTCCCGAAGTGGTAGCGGGTGTGGTCAGGGACGCATTCGGCTGATACTACTCATTCAAAGTGCGTCGGTGTTCAGTGCAGTTTTGGGATCGTAGCGCATCACGGCCAGCGTGTTGTTGCTTTTGGGGCGAATTACACGCCCGATGCCGAACAGCACCCGCGCGATGCGCGTGATACGCCGAAAGTAGGGTGGCATCTCCGCGCGTCCGATGCGCCGAAAGCCGAAGCGCACATAATAGCTTTCGTTGGTTCCCAGGCAGGTCAGGTATAACAGCGTATCGGTGTTCTGGAAATGCTGCACGATGAGCGCACGGACGATCTGGCTGCCGATGCCTTGCCCTTGCCGTGTGGGAACTACCGCAATCGACGCAAGCTCAATGCTGCCATCGCTATGTGGCTTGAGCTGACCCGTACCGATAACTTGCCCGTTTTCCTCGGCAAGTAGAAAGCGCTCCCATTGCAAACCCATTGGATTGATATCCGCTTCGTGAATGATCGCGGCGATCACGGGTTGATCCGCGATGGTCGCCGGACGCAATCGAATTTCAGTATTCTGATCGGTGTTCAATATCATCTGCTGCGCTTCTTGTTTATCTTGCCCGGCGTGCTATAACTATACCCATTCGTGATTTTTGTAACACACAGGAGCCTTACGCATATGGCGCGTAAAAAAGTAACAGTAGTCGGGGCCGGGAATGTCGGCGCGTCGCTCGCGACATGGCTTGCCGCAAACGAGGTTGCGGATGTCGTCCTCGTCGATGTCGTGCCGGGCTTCCCACAGGGCAAGGCGCTGGACCTGCTCGAAGCGGGTCCGGTGATGCTGTTCGACATCAATGTGACGGGCAGCAATACTTATGAAGAGTCGGCAGACTCGGATGTCGTCGTTATCACGGCGGGCGTCCCGCGCAAGAAAGACCCCGTGACGGGCAAGTTCCCCAGTCGCGACGAATTGGTGAAAATCAACGAAAAGATCGTTTCGGAAGTCACGCAGCAGGTCGCGAAGTACAGCCCGAACGCTATTCTAATTGTCGTCGCCAACCCGCTCGACGCGATGTGTCACGTCGCGAAGCAATACAGCGGCTTCCCGCGTGAGCGCGTGATCGGCATGGCCGGGGCGCTCGATACCGCGCGCTACAAAACGTTCATCGCACAGGAACTCGGTGTAAGCGTGCGCGACGTACATGGGATGGTCCTCGGCGGTCACGGTGACGAGATGGTTCCGCTCCCGCGCCACACATCCGTTTCCGGCATCCCGGTCCGCGAGTTGATGGCCGAAGATAAGCTGCAAGCGATTATCGAGCGCACGCGCAAAGGTGGCGGCGAGATTGTCAGCCTGCTCGGATACAGCGGCTACTATGCCCCGGCGGGCGGCACGGAGAACATGGTCGAGGCGATCATCCGCGACCAGAAGCGCGTAATCCCGTGCGCGGTCTATCTGACCGGGGAATATGGCTACAACAAGCTATTTATCGGCGTGCCGTGCGTCCTTGGCGCGAAGGGTCTGGAGCGTGTGATCGAGATGCACCTCGACGACGCCGAGAAAGCAGCGCTCAAGAAATCTGCGGACGCGGTGCAATCGGTTGTGAACGTTCTCGGCTACACAGGCTAGAGCGTGTTTGAATTCTGCGTATAGCAGGCAAGGTGACGGACGCCAAAAATGGCGTCTGTTACTTTTAGTTATGTACCGTCTATCAGATATAGAACTGCGGCAAAGATTTATCGACCTCGTGCGCCCAGGCGAGGATGCCGCCTTCCAGATTGAGCAAAGTCGTAAAGCCATGCAGCGTCAGCATGATTAGTGCGCGGGCGCTGCGGCTCCCACTTCGGCAGAGCAGCACGACTGGGCGATCTCGCGGGATTTCAGCATAGGGCAGCGGGATTTCGACCATGCGAATATGCTGCGCAAGGGCAACGCGACATATAATAACCACAAATTGCGGAGACCAGAATATGACCACGTCCATACGAGAGACGCTCGCGCATCTGGAGCGGCGCAAAATCAGCGTCGCGGAATACGAACGCATGTATCAAAGCGGCATCTTGGGGAATGCAGAACGCCTCGAATTACTAGAAGGGAACATCATACAAATGAGCGCGTTAGGAAACATGCACATCCGCGTGATGACGATGCTCAATGCGTTGTTTATTCCGCTCTATCTTGAGCGCAAAGCGATCATCGGACCGCAGCACGCACTTCGGCTGGCGCGGTCCGTTCCGCAACCCGATCTGGTTCTGCTGCGCCACAACACCGACATGAACGGCGATATGCAAAATCCGGCGAATGTCCTGCTCGTAGTCGAAGTTTCGGATTCGACGCTGGACAAGGATGTCAAAATCAAGACGCGCGTATATGCGGATGCTAACATCCCAGAATATTGGATTATCGACATCAACGGCGAAGCGGTACTGCAATATTCGCAGCCGCAGGGCAAAGCTTTTCGCGCATTCACGCGGAACGAGAAGGCCGATACGCTCACAAGTGTGATCATCCCGACTTTTTCCGTGCAGGTTGTGGAAATTTTCGGGACGAGTTTGCCTGCATTGAAACACTTAAGTTAGGTTTCACTGCCGAGCAGCTTATGAATTTTCAAGGCAAGATGCACCGCCAACCGCACATCTGGCTGGTTCAAATCCAGCCCGGTAATCTCCGCAATGCGCGCCATACGGTAGCTCAACGTATTACGGTGGACGCTCAGGGCGTCAGCGGTTGCGGTGTGGTTGCCGTGCGCCTCGAAGAACGCATTAAGCGTCGCGAGCAGGTCCGCGCGCTGCCGCTCCTCGATGCCGATCAGGTTGCCGATGGTGCTGTCGCGCAGCGCGATCAGGTCGTCTCGATAATCCTGCTTGGAGAGGAACATATAAATACCCAGGTCGCCGATGAAGAGCGGCGTTTCGGCACGCAACTTCTGGGCGAGATCGGCGGCCTGTGTCGCGTCCTTGTAGCTGCCGCGCCAGCCATTCGCCCGCGCCGTAAGCTGCCCGATCCCGACCGCGAGGCGCGCATCCGGGTATTCGGCACGGCTGTCGCGCAGCAGTTCGCCAGCCAGTTCGCGCATTGCCTGAATCGGGTTCGGACCTTCGGCCTTCACAAAAAGCCGCACCTCGCTTTCGCGTAGCCGCGAGAGGAACACTCCCGGACGGCGCAATGCCAGCCCATTGACCAGCGTTTCCAGCCGCCGGATGCTGGGGTGCTGGTTGGCCGCGCCCTGCCAACGCACGACTAGCGCAACGTGCGGTACGCTCATCTCGTGGCCGTAACGTTCGCCCTCCGCGACTGCCTCTCCTTCGTTCATACTACCGAGCAGCAGGCCATCCAGAAAATCACCGCGCAGTCGTTTTTCGACCTCGCTGATTGCCTTCGCGCGTGCCATTTCAAGCGCACAGATGACCGCCGCGTGCTGCACCACCAGCGCGTCCAAATCAGTAAACTCGTGCGCGATGAAGGACAGATAGCCGCGCCCAATTCCCTGCGTGACGATGGGCGTGATCAGCCGCGAAAGATCATCTCTGCCGAGCGCGTGTAATTGCGTGGGCGTGGTCGCCATTGGCAGCTTGTGCCGATCCTGAAAGGACGCCGGCAGCAAGTCGCGGTCTTCCAGCCCCGCGCGGATGTGGTCGAAGACGCCACTCAACATGGGCGGTACGCTATATTCGCGGATGTGCAGCCGCTTATCCTGCACGACAACCGCTTTTTGTGTCAGGCGCGATAATTCCTGAATGATCGCGGTCAGATCAGTTGTATCAGATGCGAGCCGCATCAATTGATCGTAAATGTCGAGGCTGCGCTCTTTGGCATTTGCAGAATTGGAGAGCAAGACCGTCAGAACTGCGCGCTCGATCTCGCGCAGGCGGCTCCCGGCGGGCAGTTGCAGCACGGGCAACCCCAGCATTTGTGCAGCAGAAAGCGGCAGCGGCGCGAGCGGCTCCGTCATCAGTAAGCCTGCTACACCCGCGTTTGCGGCAGCGCGTACCCACATTTCTGTCACGAGCGACGGCGCAACGAGCAACAATTCCCCGCCTTCAAGGAAGGGTAACGCCCCCGCACCGGACGCAACCGCCAGCCAGCGCACAGGCCGTCCCGCATTCGCCTCACCAGAGACGATGGCAGTTCCCAACGGAAGTGCAAGCTGTTGGAGGGTATTCAGCGTGAGCGTGCGTTCAATTGTAGACATGCGCGCAATTTTCGCTCGTTTGGTCCACACTTGCAACGCGAATAGGTTAAAATCCGCGCAGTGGAAGGAACAGGATCATGCCCGATGATCGTCGCCTGCTACCCGCCGAATTGCGTATCAGCCGCGGCTGGCTGACCGCACTCACAGAAACACTGCGCGCCGACGATGTGGCCGCGCTCACGGAAGCACTCGACCGGACCGAGCGCGAGACGGTCATCGCCCCGGAATCATTTGCCGCGTTCGATGCGCGCTTGTCGGCACTTGCGGGGGACGCATTCGCGCGCTTCAATGCCGGACGCAGTTTCGGAGAACGGCTCTTGACAGCGCTGCGTCTGTGGTTGAATGAACACGCACAAACGGCGAGCGAGCAGATCGGTGAACTACAACGTGCGCTCCTGCGGCAGGCGGAAGGCAGCGTTGGCGCTGCGATGCCCGGCTACGCCGATGAGCGCCCGGCGGCGGCGATCTCGTGCGCGCACTGGCTGCTCGGTCACTTCTGGGCGCTCACGCGCGATCAGGAGCGGCTATCGGCGGGAGCGGCGCGGGCGAGCGTTTTGCCGCTTGGTTCCGGCCTGATCGCGGGCGCGACGGGTGCAATAGATCGCGAGGCGTTGGCACGGACGCTCGGCTTCGCGCGTATTTCGGAAAATAGCGTTGACGCGGTGAGTGACTGGGATTTCGCAATTGAATACCTTTCGGTCGCCAATCTGCTCGGCGTGCATCTGGAGCGGCTCGCCTCGGATTTGCTGCATTACAGCAGCTCGGCGCTTGGCTTCGTGACCATGCCTGCCGATCACGAGGCGGCACTGATTGCGGTACGTGGTAATGCGGCGGCGCTGTTCGGGGCGCTGGCCGGGTTCACGAGCGCATATCGTGCGGTCGGTTCCGGCTATCATTCGCAAATCGGGCAGAACCGCGAATTGATTTACGCCGCAGCGGATGCGCTCGCGGCGTCGGTGAGTGGGTTGCAAGATGCGGTCGGAGCCGTGACCATCGAACCTGACCGCATGTGGGAGGCGCTCGATGATCGCGCCTTTGCAGCCGACCTCGTGAGCTACCTCGCGGAGCGCGGCGAAGCAGACGGCGCGGCGATTGTTCGCAAACTGGTCGTGCGTGCGGAGAGTTTGGGCGTGGCGCTCTCCGAACTGCCGCTTGAAGCATATCAGGCCGAGTCGGGGCGCTTCGCGGAAGATGTGTTTGCGCTGTTCGATGCTACCGCTTCGATTGGCCGCCGGACCGCCGCCGGAGGGACCGCACCCGCCGCGATCCGCGCACAGATACGACAGGCCGCGACGTGGCTTGCAGATTTCGAGTTTTGATAGGCGTACTTGGAGAGAAGCCGCGTAAGGTTACGAGCAAAACCAAGGCTTGAGGACTCAATGCAGTGCTACCCAAAAAAGAGACGTTAGATGGTAAGCATACGAGCCCAAGTGGAAGGGCTGCTGCGGGTGCATCTGGGCTGGCGCGCGGTGGGGTACACATGCGATGGGTCACGGGTCATCTAGTAATCAGTCCATCTAGTTTTAACGGGCAAAGGGGGATAGCATGGGGTCACGGTTGCGCCGAATGGGGTTTAGATGACTCGCAACGAGGCTTCGACTATTCAAGTTTAGGCGGTGTTGAACACACTGTAGACGTACTTTGAAGGGTGGCAAGGGTGTTCTTCCCAACGTAGAACTCAACCGTGTCAGGTTCATTTACTCTGGTGGTACTTGAGTTCGTGCTGCATCGTATAACCACCAGCGCTTCGGCTCACTGCTCGTTTTGGAACTGTATTTTGTGATGACATCGTACCCTTCAAAAAATGCAAGGTAGCGACTGTCGCTGGACCACCACAGACTTTTGAACGTATCCCCTTTCAGTATAGGGGTGAGTTTATCCATAGTTTGAGGCGTCGAGGATGCTGTCAAAGATGTTGAAAGTACAGGGGGGATCATCCAGAGCCGAGACTACATGACTTTCGCTGAATACTTGTACGCACAATGCCAGAATGGTGAGGGAAGCGATGAGGCCGAGAATGTATC
>Ga0123337_10007503_pt1 | contig 10143 bp, 9 predicted proteins | sample frozenSSSSmetaG_FD_89792 | JGI IMG/M metagenome (GOLD analysis project Ga0123337, IMG submission 89792) | Glacier valley bacterial and archeal communities from Borup Fiord, Nunavut, Canada, to study Microbial Dark Matter (Phase II) -... | ecosystem: Environmental > Aquatic > Freshwater > Ice >...
ACACGCCGGAAAAACAGCACGAAGCCTGCGGTGAAGAAAGCGCATTTTTTGCTTTTCCACCGAGTTCGGAAAAACCCAAACGCTTGTTCCCCATCCGATTTGCACCTTGGCACCGTCCTCATTCGGTTGTAGTTTGCCGATCATGAAAGCAAAGGTCACCTACTGGTGCGAGTCGGATGGAAAGTATCTCGGATACTTGAACGACTACCCGGATCACTGGACCCAAGGCGAGGACCTGGAGGACCTGAAGGAGCATCTGAAGGACCTTTTTGAACTCTTCGGACAAGAGCCGATCCCGGGAATCCGCAAGGAAGTGGAACTTGAATTCGCGTGAAGAGACGGGATCTCGTCGTGGAACTGGAACAGGCCGGATGCGTGTTGCTCCGCCATGGCTCGCGCCATAACATTTATCACAATCCGAAGACCGGTCGCTCCCAGCCGGTTCCCCGTCATCGGGAAATCAACGAGCTGCTCGCCAAAAAGATTCTCAAGGATCTGACCGTGCGAGAAGAGTAGCCAGCCGCTTCACAAAGACACCGTTCTGGAACCAGTTGCTGAAATCGGCAGACGATTCACCCTCCCAGTGCCGTTTACATGGGCAGGCGGGAATCCCCTACCCTCCCCGTTCATCCGAATTTCCATGCAACTTCCCTACAAATTCATCATCCCGGCCGTTTCGCTCAGCGCGTCACTGATCGCCACCGCTTTCGACTTCGGCTTCAAAAATTCGGAAACACTCGACGCCAAGGCCACCGATGCGGCGATCACCACGCTGACCTCGAAAATCCTCGAAAGCTCGCAGTTCGCCCACCAGCAGCTCAACGACGAACTGGCCAACAAGTTCTTCGACCGCTTCCTCGATTCGCTCGATGGAAACCACATGCTCTTCCTGAAAAGCGACCTCGACGAGTTCTCGAAATTCAAGCCCACCCTCGCCCAAGCCGTTCGTGACCAAGGCGACAGCCAGCTCGCCCGGCTCGTTTTCAAACGCTACCTCGAACGCCTCGACCAACGCGTTGCCTTCGTTTCCAGCACCTTGAAAAGCGGACCGTTTGAATTCACCGCTGACGAAACCTTTTCCTACGACCGCAAGAAAGCCCCGCATCCGGCCGACCTAACCGCCGCGCAGGCGATCTGGAAACAACAGCTCCGCTACGAATACCTCCAAGAAAAACTCGCGGGCAAGAAGGACGAGGAAATCGCCAAAACCCTCGACCGCCGCGCCTCCCGCGTCACCGACACCATGCGCAAGCTCAACGACAGCGCGGTGCTGGAAATCTATCTGGAAGCGCTCGCCCAAGTTTATGATCCGCACTCGGACTACATGGGCCCCGAGCAGATGAAGAGTTTTGAAATCTCCATGAACCTCTCGCTCGTCGGCATCGGCGCCACGCTGCGCGCGGACGATGGCTACTGCAAAATCATGGACCTCGTCCCCGGCGGTCCCGCCGCGCGCAGCGGTTTGCTGAAGAACGGCGACCGCATCGTCGGAGTCTCGCAGAAACAGGGCGCGGAATTCACCGACCTCGTGGACATGCCTCTCTCACAGGCCGTCGATCTCATCCGCGGCCAGAAAGGCACGAACGTCTATCTGAACATCATCCCCGCCGCCTCCACCGATCCCAGCGAGCGCAAGACCCTCATGATCGTGCGTGAGGAAATCAAACTCGAGGACCAGCAAGCCAAAGCAAAAATCATCGACATGCCCGCCGGTGACAGCACCCGCCGCATCGGCGTGATCGATCTGCCCGCTTTCTACGCCGGCGAAGGAAATGCGAAAAGCGGCCCCACCTCCGCCACCGCGGATGTTTCCAAACTCATCGACAAACTGAAGACCGAAAACGTCACCGGCATCGTGCTCGACCTCCGCCGCAATGGCGGCGGTTCGTTGCAGGAAGCCATCAGCCTCGCCGGGCTCTTCATTCCATCAGGCCCGATGGTGCAAACCCGCAGCATGAAAGGCGACGTGGAAGTCGGCATCGATCACGACGGCAAGGTCGCCTACGACGGCCCGCTCGTCGTGCTCACCAGCCGTCTCAGCGCGTCCGCCTCCGAGATCGTGGCCGGGGCGCTGCAGGATTACGGCCGCGCGGTGATCGTGGGAGACACCTCCACTTTCGGCAAAGGCACCGTGCAGACCATCGTGCCGCTTGATCGGATCATGCAGGGCCAGGGCCTCGTTCCCAAGTCAGACCCCGGCGCGTTGAAAGTCACTATCAGCAAGTTCTATCGCCCCAGCGGCAAGTCCACGCAGCTCGAAGGCGTGAAGGCGGACATCGTCATCCCCTCCCTCACCGACCTGCCGGAAATCGGCGAGTCCGATCTCGGCAACCCGCTGCCATGGGACACCATCGCCAGCGCGAAATACACCCCTGCAAACCGCGTCACCGCCTCCATCAATTCCCTGCGCAGCCGCTCCACCGACCGGATCAACAAGGACCTCGATTTCGCCGATCTGAAATCCGACGTCACCCGCTTTGAAAAACTCCGCAAGGACAAGACCGTGTCCCTCAACGAAGCCCAACGGCAGAAGGAGAAGACCGAGCTCGAAGCCAAGATCGAAGCCGCGAAAAAGGAACGCCTCGCCCGCGCCACCCCACCGCCCGCAACTTATGAGCTGACCTTGAAAAACGTTTCCAAACCCGGTCTTGGAGATCCAGTGAAAGCAGAAAAGCCAGCGACGGATCTGAATGGCACCGATGAAGATGCAACTCCTGAAACCACCTCCCTAGCAGGGAATGACATCATCCTGCGCGAGGCGGGGAATATCCTGGTTGATTACACCAGTCTGCTGAAGGGCCAGCCGGTCGTGAGCCAGCGGTGATAATGAGGGTGACCGTCGGAACTTTTGAGCGCCATCCGCAGCGGAATGGCAGCTCGGATTCAATTTGACGGCTTTTCGCCGTAGGGCGGGGCGACTCCGCCCGATGCCTAGGAAATCTGGTCCAGAAGGGCGGAAATTCTGTTACGGATGTAACTCCATGAAAAAATTGTGCCGTATCCCAAAATCCTGGTGACATTATCAAATACCGTAAGTAGCCACGAGTAATCAGTTTTGATAAAGCTCATTCGCAGTTCGCTTCTGATCATGGAACCATCCCACCACAATCCAACCTGTAGGATTGTTAGAAACAATAACGCCACGATCATCGTTGCAAATGTCTCAGACCGGTTTTTAGCCAAGTCGTCCCAATTGTGCCATGCCCAAAATGGAATCCAGACGAAGAAGAACAACGCGCCCGCAACCACTCCAAATGGAAAAACCGCAGGCAGAGCCACAGCGGTAACAATAAATCCAATCCATACCAGGTAGATTGGAAGTAGAACCCACGCATTCGGTCTTGGTGGTACGTCCTTTCTCGTCGCAGGATCCCTATCGCTCCGGATCACGGGTCTGCCAGATTCAGATGTTGGCGGCCTCGTCATATGTTTTTGTCGAAGTGTATCATTAGCTCAGATCGTCTTTTACTGGGAAGACACGGGTCTGGCGAGGGTTTTCTGATGGGATTCCGACGATGATGTTGTTTTCAAGGCTTTGCCAAGAATGCAGCCTATGCATCCGGAGTTCTCGGCGGCGCAGCGCAGGAACAAGGAAGGACGGACTCCGATCCGCCCTGTCCATGGAGCGCGGATGAAAAGTGCTTCGGCTCGTTTCCATCCTCCTCTCATGGGCTTCGGCGGATCGGAGTCCGCCGCTCCTTGGGGTTTTGTGCGTTTCACATGATCCCGGCTTATTCGTCGCGGAGCGACTGGATGATCGTAGCCGTGGGTTTTAACCCACGGACGACCATTCCCCGGCAATCTTCGCCGCGGCGCGGCGGCTGAGAACCGCGCGGGACCAACCAACGGATTTCAACCGTCGCGCCGCGACGCGATGGATGGGGCGGGTTTCCCGTGGGTTGAAACCCACGGCTACGTTCGGCTGTCACTCCGTGACAAATTCCGGGTGGCTGATTGCGCCCGGCGATTCGACCTCAGAAATCGGAAATCCAAAATCGACAGTCATCATTGAAATCGGGGCGTTCGGATTGCTGGATGACGATTGGTGATCCGTCTTCGCCGAGGCTACGCCGAGACAAGTTTTGGATTTTTGATCGAAAGAGGTTAGGCGAAAAGCGTGGTGATGGGAACGCCTTTGTCGGCGATCTTGAAGGGGCGCTTGGTGGGAGACATGAGGACGGTGTCGTAGGGCAGGCCGAGGGCGTGGGCGATGGTGGCGTTGAAGTCCTGAACGCTGACGACGCCTTCCTTGACCTTGTCGCCGGAGGCGTCGGTGAGGCCGTGGTTGACGCCGCCCTTGATGCCGCCGCCGGCGAGGACGCAGGAGAAGGCGGTGGGATGGTGGTCGCGGCCGTTCTGGTGCTCGACGTTGAGCTCGGGGGTGCGGCCGAACTCGGTGGCGACGACGACGAGGGTGTCCTGAAGTTTCCCGGCTTTTTCGAGATCGGTGATGAGGGCGGCGTAGGCCTGGTCGAACTCCTTGCAGCGGCCTTCGACGCCGGTGAAATTGTCATAATGCGTGTCCCATCCGCCGAGCTGGACTTCCACGAAACGCACGCCGTTTTCGACCAGGCGGCGGGCTAACAAACAACCCTGGGCGAAGCGGCCGGGGCCGTAGAGATTGCGGGTGGCTTCCGGTTCCTCGCGGAGATCGAAGGCTTTGAGATCCTTGGAATTCATCAGGGCGATGGCTTCCCGATAGAGTTCCTCGTAGGCCTGGACGTCGGCATTCGGATAGCGGCCGTGGAACTCGCGGTTCAGTTTGTCGGCGAGGGTGAGGCGGCGGTCGAAATCGACGGCGGTGACGCCCTCGGCGAGGTGGGAATCCTGGAGGCCTTCGTCGGGGCTGCCGATGAGGGCGGCGGCGTATTTCGCACCGAAGAATCCCCCGCCCGCGTGGTCCGGCGGGCTGTTCACGGCGACGAAGCCGGGCAGCTCGGGATGGATGCGGCCGCCGAGTTTCAGAACCCATGAGCCGAGCGACGGGTGCTTGATGGTGCCACGCATCGGGTAGCTGGTGTGCATGATGTAGGCTCCCTGCTCGTGCGCTCCCTGGGTGGAGTTCATCGAGTTGATGACGCAGAGCTTGTCCGCGACGGCGGCGGTGTTTTTCAGATAGTGGCCGAGCATCAGGCCGTCCACCTTGGTATTGATGGTCTCGGTTTTCCCCATCACTTCCTTTTTCTTCGGCTTCGGATCGAAGGTGTCCACGTGGCTCATGCCGCCGGACATGAACAGATAGATGACGTGCTTCGCCTTCGCGCCTTTCGCGACATCGGCCGGTGCGGCGCTGGCGAGGGTGCCGCCGAGCATGGGGAAAAGATGAACGCCGAGGTAGGCGCGGGCGGCGTTGGTCATGAACTGGCGGCGGGTCAGTTCGTCGGCTTTGAAGAGGGTGCTCATGGGTTTGAGTGGGGTTTTATTGGAGGAACAGGAACTCGGAGGACATGACGAGGGCTGAGACGATGTTCTTGTAGCCTTCCGCGCCTTGGTTTTTCACTTCGTCCAGCATCCACGTCATTTCCTGATCGGTCGGCGGACGGCTGAGGATGGCGACGTAGAGGCGGCGGATTTTTTCCTTATCGGTGGTGGCTCCGTCGAGGCTTTGATAGAGGTGGGCTTTGGGATTGTTGACGAGCTCGCGCTGGACGAAGCCGTTCATAAGGGAAAGCACCTGGCCGACGTTCGGCTCGCGGCTGGAGGCATCGACGACCTCGCGGTCGGAAGCGCCGAACAGATAGAGGAAATGGTTGCGCGGCGCGGGCGACGGAAGTTCAGAAGCGCGGACCTTGGCGTCGTTATTATAGGTGCGGACCTCGTTCATCATCATGGAAGCGCTGCCGGATGACGAACCGGATGCGGAGATCTCGCCGACGAGCTTTTTGAAATAGGCGCGCACTTCCGTTTCGGAGTTCAGCGCGAGGACCTCCTTCGATAGCTGGGACATGGACTTTTTCCCGACGAGCACCGGCCTGTTGGAAACGAGGATGCGATCATCAAGCGTGCGGGCGGGCCTTTTGTCGGGATCGCCGTCCGCAAGGGTGATGAGGGAGTCCCAGATTTGTTCGGAGGAAAGCCGCTCGATCTTGCGGCCGTGGAAATCATCGCCGCCCTCAACGACGGAGGGGCTGGGATTGGTGGCGAACTGGAAGGTGCGCGTCATGAGCAGCACATTCTGATAGGCGCGGAGGTCGTAGTTCAAATCGACCATGAGCTTGGCGAGAGTGGCGACGAGTTCCGGATAGGTGGATTTCGCGGTGGGGACATAGACGTCCACCGGTTCGTAAACTCCCTTGCCCATCACGCGCTTCCACATGCGGTTGGCGATGACGGCGGCGAACTGGTCGCCGGTTTTCGCGGTCATCCAGTTGGCGAGTTTTTCGCGGCCGTTGTTTTCCGGACGTTTTTCCGACATCCGGACCGCCTGGCCGAAGGGCGTGTGCGCGCCCACCATTTCGCCGGGCTTGGCGTCGCGGTACTGATAGTCCGACGGGAGTTCGATCTGGCCGGAGCCCTTGCCGCCGAGCGACATGCCGTAGATGCGGTCCCAGAGCACCTGTGCGACGCGGTATTCCTCGGAGTCCTGTTTCCGGTCCTTGCTGTATTCGTCCCACAGCGGCTGCATGAGGTTCTGTTTGACCGCGCTCTGGTCGTGGGTAAAGGCGGCGAGCTTGTAGAAATCGTGGCGCTCGGTGGTGCCGGAGGGATCGTCATGGCACTGCGCGCATTCCATACGAGAGCCGAGGAAGACGCGCATGGTGTTGGATAGATTGTCGAGCGGCATGCCGCGGTCGCGGGTGTAGTAGCCGACGGCTGCGGTGGCGGGATCCCAGCCGTCTCCGGTGGAGGAGATGAGACTGCGGGTGAATTCGTTCCACGGCATGTTGTCCGTCATCGCCTTGCGGACCCAGTTTCGATAGGGTTCGTTGGTCCCGGGATTGCCGACGCTGCGGTCGGTGACGCGCAGGAGGTCGAAGGCCCAGTTCGTCATGTGGCTGGAGTAGCCGGGGGATTTCAGCAGATAGGTGACGAGCGACTCGCGCTTCGTCGGATCGTTGATTTCGAGAAACTCGAGCGCCTCCTCGGCGGTCGGCACACGGCCGATGGAAACGAGAAATGCGCGCCGAAGGAAGGTGGCGTCGTCAGTGACTTGTGGGACGGCGAGGTTGTTTTTCCGATAGAACGAGGCGATGTGCTGGTCGATTTCCAGAGCCGCCTTTTTCAGGAACTTGGAATCCTGCCGGGCATCCTGCGCCGCGAGGGTGCCGAAGGGGGCCAGCAGCAGGGCGGCCAGCGTGAGGGTGATGCCTGATTTCATGGATTTTAAGGGGTTTGGAACAGCTATCACCGCGCGGAGTGATGTCAATTTCCCGTTTCAAGGGCCTGCCGGGGCCAGCTCACGGAGAATGGGCAGGTCCGCATCGGCCCACGGGAGTGCGTGGAAATTTTCGGGCGGGCACCAGAGAAATTCCTCATGCTCGGTGGCGTGAAGTTTTCCTCCAGTGATCCGACAGCGGAACGGCAGCAGGCGTATCGTTCTTTCATCGTAGGCCCAGACCACCGGTGTGAGCGGGGAAACCACCTCGACCGCCACGCACAGCTCCTCCATCAGCTCGCGAACGAGAGCGGCTTCCGGGGATTCGCCCGCATCCACCTTGCCACCGGGAAATTCCCAGAGCCCGCCGAGGTGCTTCCCCTGCGGCCGCAAACAGGCGAGGAAATGCCCGTTTTCATTTTCAATCACTCCGCAAACCACATCGATCATTGTTCGGCAGCTTGGTGGTCCGGGTGAGGATCGGTCAACCCGCGATGCGGAAAGCGACAGCCGGGCACAAAAAAAGCCGCCGGAGGTCGTCCGGCAGCTTTTGAGATTGTTTGCGGGATGTTAAAATCAGGCGAAGGTACCTTCTTTTTTCTCTTCGCCGTCCTTCTTTTCCTTGTCTCCGTCTTTTCCGCACTTGCCGCAATGGGCGAGAGTGCCTTCTTCTTTCTTCTCTTCGCCCTTTTTGCACTTGTCGCAATCGGCGGCGAGGGTGCCTTCTTCCTTTTTCTCTTCACCCTTTTTGCATTTGTCGCAATCAGCGGAGGCGACGGTGCCTTCTTCCTTCTTTTCCTTTTCCTTGTCCTTGTCTTTCTCGCACTTGCCGCAATGGGCAAGGGTGCCTTCTTCTTGCTTTTCCTTGTCGCACTTTTTGCCCTTTTCGCATTCGGCAGAGAAGGCGAGTGAAGAGACCATGAATGATGCGCAGACGGCGCTGAGGAGGAGTTTCATATTGTTTTGTGGGTTGGTGTTATCGATTTAAATGACGCAGGAGAGTATTCAGTAGTTGGAATCGCGCTAGTGGAAATTATTCCGAAAACTTCATTTCCACCCGAAAAATGATAACGATCACGAGATTAACTCCGCCGACCGTGGAATGTTTCTAAATTGTCGCAAATAATTTCCTGCGGCATCCGAGGCGGTGTTTGAGCTTGGCCCGTCGGGGATTCTGGCCTATTTCCCGCCGCCCGTGTCGTTCACCGTTCTTGCCACCGATCCCCAGAGTTCCGCCCGCCGCGGGAGGCTCGTTCTGCCGCACGGGACGGTGGAAACTCCGATTTTCATGCCGGTCGGCACGCAGGGCACGGTGAAAACCCTGCACCCCGCCGAAGTGGAGGAACTCGGCGCGCAGATCATCCTAGGAAACACCTACCACCTCTGGCTGCGGCCCGGCCACGAGCTGATCCGCGATCTCGGCGGACTGCATGGCTTCAGCACTTGGCAAAAGCCGATGCTCACCGACTCCGGCGGCTTCCAGGTCTGGTCGCTGGCAAAACTCCGCAAAATAACCGAAGAGGGCGTGCGTTTCCAAAACCACCTCGACGGCTCGAAAATGATGCTCACCCCCGAGCTTAGCATGGAAATCCAAGGCGCGCTCGGCTCGGACATCGCGATGCTTTTCGACGAATGCCCGCCCTACCCGTGCGACGAGGCCTACGCCTCCAAATCCCTCGCGCTCACCACCCGCTGGGCGAAACGCTGCAAGGATTGGGTCGCCGCAAACGAACCGCGGTCCGGCGAGGGCAGGCAGAGCCATTTCGGCATCGTCCAGGGCTCGGTCTATGCGGACCTGCGTGAGCAATCGGCGCGGGAGCTGGTGGAGCTCGGTTTCGATGGCTACGCGATCGGCGGGGTTTCCGTCGGCGAACCGGAGCATGAGATGTTCCGCGCCATCGAAAACGCGGTGCCCTTCCTGCCGCACGACAAGCCGCGCTACGCGATGGGACTGGGCACGCCGCCGCAGATTTTGGAAATGATCGCCCGCGGGGTGGACATGTTCGATTGCGTGATGCCCACCCGGATCGCCCGCCACGGCATGGCGATGACGCTCGACGGCCCGATCAACATCAAGAACCTGATCCACGCCAAGGATCCGCGTCCGCTTTGCGAGAGCGTGCATCCCCACGTCGCCGGATTTTCGCGGGCCTACCTCCGGCACCTTTTCCGTGCGGGGGAAATCCTCGGTTTGCGGTTGCTTTCCTTCCACAATCTGCATTTCTACCTGTCCCTCGTCGCCGGTGCGCGGGATGCCATTGCCGCAGGAAATTTTTCCGAATACAAAGACTCCTTCATCCGACGCTACACCCGATCCGCTATTCCATGATCCCCATCCACGCCTTCATCGCCAGTTTCCTCGCCGCAGACACCACCGCCGCAGCCGGCTCACCAGGCGGCATTCTTGGCAATCCCATGATCATGATGGGCCTGATGGTCATCATGTTTTACTTCCTTCTGATCCGCCCGCAGCAGACCCAGCGCAAGGAAATGGCGGCACGGATCGCGTCGCTCCAGACCGGCGACCGCGTGATCACCACTTCCGGCATCCACGGCATCGTTCACAACGTCAAGGAACACACCGTAATCGTCAAAGTCACCGAAGGCACCATGCTTGAGTTCGACAAACCAGCGATCGCCAGCGTGAAGAAAAAAGACGCGGCCTGAGAGATCAACCCATCCTGAATCCATCGATTCCGCCGTCCGCATCTGGAGCCAAATACTCATTTCCACACCATGCTTGCCACCACCTTTTACGAAGACCCGCTGACCCTGTTCATCACCGCTTTCGCGCTGATGGTTTTATTTTTCTGGTATTTCGCGACCGA
>Ga0123337_10007504_pt1 | contig 10143 bp, 7 predicted proteins | sample frozenSSSSmetaG_FD_89792 | JGI IMG/M metagenome (GOLD analysis project Ga0123337, IMG submission 89792) | Glacier valley bacterial and archeal communities from Borup Fiord, Nunavut, Canada, to study Microbial Dark Matter (Phase II) -... | ecosystem: Environmental > Aquatic > Freshwater > Ice >...
ATACCAGATAGACCAGATTGAGAACCAGTAAGTCAATAAAATGAAAGAAAAAACGAAATAAGTTTATATATCGGGTATTCAATGAATTTTGTTTAAAAAGTTACTTACAAATAATTCTTAAATAATAGTTAGGATTTATTAATATATTTTCCAGTGCCTGAATGTATATAGGCTGAGGTATTTAGTTAATGTCTGTCAAGTTAAAATACCAAGATGTGTTTCCCAGTTTTTCATGATTGCTTCTTTACCCAGAACAGTTACTGCATATTGTCTGGCATTTTTTCTATATTCAAATAAATCTTGTTTTAAGGTTTCTTCAATACTCTCAATAAGTAGATACGTATTTTCTGGTTCAATTAGTATTCCAGTTTTTGATTCTTTTACGAGCCGGTAAAGACTTGAGCCTTCAACAGCTGTTACAATTGAAACTCCGCCTGAAGCAAGAATTGAGACCAGCTTGCTGGGCATTACCAAATCTGATGCCGATTTTTTTTGTAATACCAGGTGTATATCAGGAGTAGCAAGCAATGCGGGTAGATTTTCATATGATTGTAAGGGAAAAAACTTTAAATTAGTTAAACGAGCTTCTTCACTGAGATGTTCAAGTTTTTTTCTGCCCCCACCATTTCCAACTATGAGAAATTTAAAATCCGTTTTCTCATCAAAATATTTGGCAACAGATATCAGTGTTTCAAGCCCTTGTTTTTCGCCAAGATTACCAGAATACATGATGATTATGTCTTGGTTTAAATAGCCAAATGCCTTGCGTAATGATTCGCTTTTCTGCAACGGTTTTATAAAACTGGTATCGACCCAGTTGGGGAAAAAACAAATTTTTTTAAAGGGTACTCCTTTATTTTCGATTTTTTTTGCCATCCCATCACTGATGGTAGAAACAAGACGGCTTTTACGAAGAAAGAATTTTTCAAGTGAAAACATCAGATTCAGGAGCTTTTCATTATTTATCATCCCCAGATCTTTGGCTGCGTCAATCTGTAGGTCCTGAATATGGGTAACCAGTACTGAACTTCTTATTTTACTATATAAAAATGGTAAGAGGCCTAAATGAAATGGTGGGGAAATCGAAATAACGACATCATATTTCTTTTGAAATAGATTTAAAAGGAAGACCAAACTAGCAGATAAAAGAAATGATAGTTCATGAATAATTCTTTTTCCTGAATTGATTGTTTCGGGTACATATAGTGGGCACCTGTAAATACGAACTCCGTCGAGAATTTCTTTGTGCCAGAATTTACCCTTGTAAGCGGGGTGTATCTGCCACTCTGGATAATAGGGCATTGCCGTTACTACCGTAACAGGATGACCCTGCTTAGCCAGCCAAGAAGCCATTTCCCCTGTATATTTTCCAATTCCGGTAAGTTCCGGACTATAATTAATGCCGTAAACTAATATTCTCATTTAATTACAAAGCTAGATCTTTATAGTTCATACTGTATTTTACCCTTCTATTATCCGCTCTTTTAGTGGTTTACAGGGAAAGCCTGAGCAGATCATATACGGGGGCATGTCTTTGGTGACAACAGATCTTGCTCCGATTACTGCCCCCTCACCAATTATTACTCCAGGGTGTATAAATACTTCTGCTGCCACCCATGCGAAATCATGAATAATAATTGACTTGGTGATAAGTGGAAACCCGATCCTGGTATAATCATGTGTTCCGGTACAGATATGTGCCCCCTGTGAAATTACAGCCCGCTTACCAATGACAATTTTTCCCTGACTATATAAGTTTACATGATTGGCAATTCCGCACTGATCATGTAAAGTCAGATTCCATGGTGCCCAGATTATAACTTTTGGATAAATATGTGTGCCATTTCCAACTGTTGCTCCGAATATTCTAAGTATAAAAGCTCTCCAGCGATGACAGGGTTTTGGTGAATATTTGAATAGAAATAAATTTGCAACAGTCCATATGACCCTCAAAAACCTGTTTTTGATTGAAAAGGAAGGGCCAGAAACTGTCTGTTGATTAATTTTCATTCAGGCTTTCATTTGTAATAGGTGAACTTGTCTTGACTGGTATTATTATTTGATGCTGATCATACTCAGACAGTATCATATAAGTTAAGATAAGCGTTGAGCATTGGGGTAAGCTCAAAACGTCTGGCATTAATAAACCCTTTTTCTATCAGATTTTTACGCAACGCGGAGTCTGATAGATTCATAAACCTGATTTTAAACTCATTGGTGTTTTCTGGATCCGCAAATAAGGCATCGCCTCCTGTAACTTCAATCATAGGTTGCTTATTACTGGTAATAACCGGGGCACCGCAAGCCTGGGCTTCAATCAGGGGCCAACCAAAACCTTCTGAAAATGAGGGGAATATAAACGCATAACAACAACTATATAAAGCCAGCAAGGTTTGATGTTCAGCATTTACAAGAGAAATGACACGGTCGTGTAAGTGTTTCTCCCTGATTAACATAATTAATTCTTCATCGAGCTTTTCTCCAGCAAAGCAAATAATTCCGTTCCATTCATCTTTCAGCGCAGCCACCATTTTAATGAGCATGTTTCTGTTTTTACGGTGATGCCCCCCTCCAACATGTAGAATGAATGGTCTGGAAACTTTTAAGGATAAACTATCAAGTATTACCCAGGCTTTATCTGCCTGAATCGGGTAAAAAATATCATTAAAAGCATTTGGTATGATGACCACATTTCGCTGCTGATTCTTATAGGCTACCTGCTTTAAATCATCGCCTGTGAACTCTGATACACAAACTATATTTTTTGCTGCTGATAAATTTTTTAAAATCCATTTTTGCAGAATACGTCCAAATCGTGAGGTTTCACAATATGTTCCCTGAAATCCCATCGCACTCTTTATGGCAAGTACATCATGGCAGGTGATGATGGTTGTTGCCTTGGGCAGGTATGTCAGGTAAGGAGAATTTGAATGGTCGCAAATATGGAATCTGTTTCCAGTATGTTTATTCACAGGCATCAGTAATCGCATCCAGATAATAGCAGGAAAAATTATCCATTTATCAATATAGCCCAACCACTTACCTATCCCAGACTGGGTTTGACTAAAAAAGCTACCGAATATCACCGGTGCCCTCCAGGTTAAAACCTCAATTTCTCTGGCAGAAAACCCCTTACTGAGCATATCAGAAAAACGGAGCATGCTCTGTTGCCGGTCTTTCAAATAATTTCCGATTAATATGATACGTATCCTTTTATTTTCAGGCATATACTTTTATTGCTGACAACATTAGACCACCTAATAAAACACTGAAGCCCAATGCTGTTGGTTGTGCCCATTGTCCGTCAGCTAGAATCAATGCCCCATAACTCAAGAGCAGCCAAGGCAATAAATCGCCCTTTGTCATCTTATTATAAGAGGCTCTGGCTATTTTTATAACAAGGCTTACCCTGATTAAAATAATTGATAAGCCTAATACTGCCCCACATTCACCAATCAATCTACCCCATTCTTCTTCAGATATTAAAAAATTCTGGCTACCTGATATCAGACTAGCCCCAACATTTGTACCCATGCCTATTCCATACCCAAAAAACGGCTTGTCAAAAGCCTGGTCTACTGCCTGACCCATCAGACCAAGATACCTATTGCCAAGGGTTCCTTTGACTCCGCCTTCAGTCTGGGCAGCATTATCAAACCTAGCAAGCAGGGGTTCAGTGATTCTTATAAAGAATTTTGTTGGTGATAGCAATGTTAGTGCTATTGCCAGGAATAGAGCTGCAAATAACATCTTCCCAAGATACTGTGGTTTTCTTAAACTCGCCAGAACGAAGAAAACCAAGGAAACCGATAGCTGGTAAAAGTAACCCCGGCTCATTGAAAATGGGATGGCCAGAATCACAGCGATAGTTGCTGAAATCAGTAATACTTTGTTTATTTTATGTGCTGAAAACCAAAAGTACAGGACGAAAATATTGACAATACAGAAGAATGTTGTTGTACCTGTGGTAAAAGAAAAAGTTCCGGGAGGTCGGTAAAAACCCATTGCACCAGAAAAGCCAGCCCCATTCATATCTCCACCGACTCCACGATTTACCCAGGCCGATTGAGGAGAATAAAATTGCAGGGCAATCAGACATAGCATGGGAAGAGCCATCCATAACATGTAATTACCGAGCTTGAGAAGATCATTCCTATTAAATACTCTCCCAATTACAAAAATCAGAGGAAAATTGAGTAGCAAGATTCTAGCTCCAAAAAGAGCGACAATAAAGTTGCCATGTCCAAAAATCAATGCTGTAAAAATACTTATTATGCCAATTCCAAAAATTAAGGGTAGGTAGGGAGTTGAAGGTAAGAAACCTCTGTTCCAGGCTGTAAAGAGTAACCAGAATGCAATAGGGTCTCTCACTATTAGCAAGGGTGAAGCGAGGCCTGGAATAATCCACTTTCTCAGAGCTCCCTCAAAAATTATCAGAAAAAAATAAATCCATATTCCTTTTTTTAGTAGAAGTATGGTTTTATCCTGTGCGCTGCTGAAATTATTCACAGATTTTGTTGAAAGAATTATTTCAGGAGTTTGAATAGGGGTGTTTATGGTGATCATAGCCGATTGTCAGTGATAAGAAATAAATCTCTTTAGGCTTCAATTAATGTTAATATACTTAAAGCATATTTTTCCCAGGTATAATTTAATGCATGTTTTCTTGCATTCGTACTCATCAAATCTATTTGCTCCCAATTTTCATAAAACCAGTTGATCTTTTTTGCAATAGCTATTGCGTTACCGGCCTCAACAAGAAATCCTGTTTTACCTTCAATGATCAAGTCGGCGCCTCCAGTATTAGGAGTAATTATCAGTGGAAGACCCTGACTCATGGCTTCCTGAAGAACAAGTGCCCTGCCTTCAACAATTGATGGCAGGCAGAAAATATCAGCATCCCTCATCAGTTCTAGTACACCCTGATGAGTTCTACCCTGTTGATATATAAAATGTTTATACTGATTTCTGTAAAACGCTATCGGGGCCTGCAAAGAGCCTAAAACAATTAATTCAATATGAAGCCCCTCTAAAATTTTCATTGCGTCAAATAGATCACCCAGGCCTTTTCGCTGTGTCATTGAACCGACAAACAAGACCTTTAATTTATTCGATGTATCAGGTTTTCTGGTAATTTTTCTCTTTCCTGTGCTATGCGGTGACGATGGACTACCAAATGGGGCAAGAAGCACAGGCTTATTGATTGCTGAAGCAGGCAAAGATTCAGCTACAAATTTACTGGGAACGACGATCTTGTCGGCGAGTTCTATTTCGCGGGTTTTTCTATCAAGCTTGGCTCCTGAATCATCAATGCCTCCTTTTAAGGTGATTGCCCAGGCTGGCATACGATCGGCCTCTAGTAATAATAAACGTCTTAATGTTTGCCAGTAAGCGATTGGCAGCTCATAGATACATTCAATTCTTAGCTTCTTTGCTTGCAGGAAAGTTTCATATGCACCATCTTCATAGGCATAAACAGCTCTGATATTGTTTTGAATTCCGCTTTTCTTCAGAAAAGTTGCTGTAAAACGATCAAGATCCCTGTAAACCGAATTTATATGCGCCCATGAATCTGGTTTTTGAAGTTTGATTCCAAGACCCATTCTGGGCAAAATCAGTCGTACCAACTCTCGTAACGGATGGGTTATAATCAGTCTGAAGTCAAGGGGGAAAGTTCTCCTTATCAATTCTTCCCTAACTGGCTCAGGCAGGAAATTCAACCAAGAGGCATTTTCCTCGATGGCAATTGTCGTGATGAATGCTTCTAATGTATTTGTTGCTGCGCTTGACTTAAGTAGTGCCCGTACATTAGTATTCCCGGTCGGATGTGAAAAGAGGATTTTACCAGGTTCATTATCCATAAATCTCCCAAACTTTTGAAGCATGTTTTCCTCTTACCCCATTGTAAATCAGTGCAGCATTTTTTAATTGTGAAATCCCCGGCTCTGCTTTAATTGTTTCTAGATCTTCTTTTCTTGAGTAGGCTTCTCTAACGATAAATAATGTTCTATCTACATATTTACTTACCATATATGCATCAGGGCTGTAAATCAGGGGGGTAGTAACCATTATAATTATGTCAAAATGGTTTTCTAATTCTTGAAGAAGGCTGGAGAAATTGGCATTTATGATTAGCTCAGGGGTTTGCTCTGTTGCACTTCCAGCAGGAATAAAGTATAAATTCGAATTGATGGTTGATTGGTGTGATACCTGATCTACGTTCTTTTTTCCTGCAATATAATCACTTAATCCAATTGATTTAACACCAAACTGTTCTGCAAGTCGTGGCCTGTAAAAATCAAGTTCAATAAGAACTACTTTTTTCCCTGCCTGTGCCAAACTCAATGCCAGATTGCTTGAAATGAAAAGCTTTCCGTCTGCTGTGGCGGCTGAAGTGATCAAAATCTTTTTACCTTGAAGATTCTCCAGATCATTCATTATCGTAGCCCGAAGCTGTTTGAACTGATGACTTAAAAATGATTTTTTCCCATTGTTCACCACTAGTAATTCAGTACCTGGATTACAGGATAAAGCAGACATAAATGGCATTTTATCAAGAAAATGAATGTCATTTTTATTGATAATTTTATCATTTAGCATTTCTTTCAGGCCTATAAAGAAAATCATCAATACAAATGCTAATGCTAGAGATAGCAAATAAACATTGGTTTTCTTTGGAGCAATCGGATAAGGTGTTGCTTCAGCATTCGAAATAATTCTACTATCGGCGGTCGCTGAAATAAGCGATAGTTCAGTTTCTTCCCGCTTTTGAAGTAAAAAATTATAAATGCCATTTTTAGTAAGCTGCTGACGGCTTATTCCTGATAGTCGCTTTTCTTTTGTAGGAATGGTGTTTAGCATCGAATTATACTTGTTAGTATTGGCTTCAATATTTCTGCGGGTAGTGAGAAGTGTATTTCTATGATTTTTTATTATTTCAAGAATATTAGGTTTGGTCTGATCAATTTCATTTCGTATTGAAGAGAGTATAGGGTTGTTTTCTGCTGTTGTTTTTCTCAGTCGCTCGTACTGGGTGCGTAAGTCAGATAATTTACCAAGCATTTGCGGTAATAACGGGTCATCTATACCATAAGTAGATGGTACCATTGAATCTCCATCTGATGATTTAATATAAGATTCAATTTGATCAAGAACAGCAAATTGAGGTTTGAGCTCACTCAATCTTTGTTCATTATTATTTACCGTAGATAAATATTGAGAGCTTTGCTGGCTAATGTCAACCGCACCTTCGGTTGACCTGTAAGTTTCAATCCCGTTTTGTATGGTATCTAGCTGTCCTTCCATTAATGAAAGTCTGTTTTGAACAAACTTTAGCGTATTGGCAGCTGCTTTTGTTTTTTCTTTTATTGATCTTTTATTATAAGATGCAATAAGGGTATTTAAAATATCCTCACCTCTTTTAGGTATTTCATCCTTTATTTTTAGTCCTATTAAGGTAGTTTCTTTTTTAGCACCTTCAATTTCCAGTGAGGCATCAAGACTGGCTGACGCTGTTTTTAAATCTATCAGGGAAAAGTAAAACGTTCTAGGATCAATAGGGCCCCGATTATTTGGGTTGAGAATGAACCTGATTTGAACCCCATGAAAAATAATTGTCTTGTTGAGTGCATATGTAGTTCCATCTAAAGTAACACTAGAAGTTCCTGCAGTGACCTTAAATGAGCCTGAAAGCTGACTTTTTAACGAGTCTGGGTTTAGGGCCTCAAGAATGACTGGTGAAAACAAATAAGCCGAGCGATTAAAAAATTGACCTTTAATATATACCGGGGCATAAAGCCTCAGGTTTTTCACCACCTCATCGGCCAGAGGTCTGGATGCAAGTACTACAATTTCATTTTCAATTGTCTTCTGGTCTTTAGGATCAGCAGATTTTGATGCCCCTGTCAGATCAGATAGGTTAGAATCTGATTCTTTCAGCATAATTAATTCAGAAACTTCATAGGTTGGAACTGTATATTTTAAATACACAAAAGCTATACCCAGATTTATTACAATAAGAGCCACTAATAATGGCCAGTATTTTATGTAACGTTCAAGCATTCTTTCTAGAATACTTATTTGCTGACCAGAAAGATCATTGGTTTCAGAAATAGTTGATTCCATTTTGTTAACGTCGGTATAATAATGAAAATGAAACAACTAAAATAGAAACGATAGAGAGCAACAAGGGTACAAGTTGCCTGCCATTGCTTAAACTTCTTAACTTGTTTTTGTTTTGCTCCACATACACAACATCATTTGATCTCAGGTAGTATTCTGGTGAAGAAAATATCTTTTTATTTGTCAAATCTACCCTGGCGAAGGTTTTTTTGGTTGGTTCATCATGTATGATCAGGATATTGTCGCGTTTACCATAATTTGTAAGATCTCCAGCAAGCCCTATTGCTTCAAGAATACTTATGCGCTGGCTTGGCACATTTAAAACCGTTGGATTTTTTACTTCTCCAAGAATGGTAACTCTAAAATTTAAAAACCGGGTGGTTACAATGGGTGATACTAATAATTTCTGCTGGATTAAGGCTTTTTTTATCGAATCTCCTAATTGTTCAAGGGTAAATCCAACTGCTCTTACACTGCCAAGAACCGGGAATTGAATATTACCAGACTCATTAACCAGGTATCCGGCCTGCTGATCGGCAGAACTAATACTTACCGGATTAAACATGGTTGACGCCTCGGCGCTAAGTGAGGTTACTGAAATGCCTATAAGATCATTTTTGTGAATGATAGCTGTTACTCTTGGAGCTGACGTAATAGAAGATTCTCGAATATTATTGAAATAGGTAACTTTTTTGGTGTTAACGCAAGAGCTAAATGCCAAAAGCATGACAGTAACAAAAAGGAATGTACTTAATTTTTTTCTTTTCATATTTCGGGCTGTGTACGAATTATAAAGCAATGAAATTATTTTCTACTAATTTTTGAACAATCGGCAGAAAGATTAAATTTCTAATGTACATCTTTTTTAAAGTGTTATCGTTGTAGTCTTTTATTTGTTACATCTGTATAAATTATCGTTAAATAGTTAAATTCCGTTATATTTTTTAGATTAATTTAATCAATAATGCATAAGTGCTTGTTATCATTATTTTTGGCTTTTTTCGGGTTGGTTTTTTCAGCTCATTCACAAACTGTATTCAAATTCAAGTTACCCTCTAGCTGTCAGTCAAGTGCAGGTGTTTACCTGACAGATGGTACACTTGTTCGCACTTTATGGAGTAACCAGCATTATGATGCAGGAGCATTTCATAAGATTTGGGATAACAGGGACGATGAAGGCAAACTTGTTACGGGGCAAAAATTTCAGATTAAGGTTCTTTATCATACTGTAAATTACCATTGGGATGGTCCGATTGGCAATACTTCGGCAGCCCAGTCAGGAAAACATGTGTTCCAAGGGTTTTATCCGCTGATGTCTATGGCAGCAACTGACACTGCGAATTTTTACGTTTCAGGGTATAGTGAAAACTCATATAATCTGCATTGGTTCAAACAAGGCAACAGCCATTTTCAAACGAGTTTTGGCAGGGCCGACACGTATACTGCGATAGGGTTGATTTGCACAGATGGAAAGCGACTTTATATAGCCGATAATGAAGGTGGTTATCATGAGGGTGGTAATATTTCTTTTGTTTACGCAGTTAACCTTAGTGATAAAACTGACTTCCATTTCTCAGAAAACCATCCGTTTTCAATCAATTATCGGGAAAGACTTTACGAAAGCGTGATAGATTTTGATAATACAAGTATTCCGATAAAATCATTTCCTCCTTCTCATACATTTATTCAGCATGGTGCGTCTGGCATGGCTGTTCAAAAACAAGGATCATTGCTTGCAATAGCCCATTTTAATAAAGATTCAATCTTAATTTATAATAAAATCTCAGGACATCTTGAAAAGGAAATTTCAGCTTTAAATGTTACCTCTCTTGCTATGTCTTCTAACAATGATTTATGGGCTATTGTAGATGGTAAGGTAATTTGTTATACGCATCTTTCGACTAAGCCGGTGATTAAAACTCAAATAACTGGCTTTAGTAATCCACTTGCCATTGCGACTGATCCTATGGACGAAAATCAATTGATTGTGGCTGATGGTGGAGACAGCCAGCAAATAAAAGC
>Ga0123337_10007505_pt1 | contig 10142 bp, 14 predicted proteins | sample frozenSSSSmetaG_FD_89792 | JGI IMG/M metagenome (GOLD analysis project Ga0123337, IMG submission 89792) | Glacier valley bacterial and archeal communities from Borup Fiord, Nunavut, Canada, to study Microbial Dark Matter (Phase II) -... | ecosystem: Environmental > Aquatic > Freshwater > Ice >...
AGGCGATGGAGGGCTATTGTATGATAAGGGTACAACGAACGTGACTCAATGATGCACAAAAAAATAGATTGTTAGCACAAGACCGGTGATTACGACAAAGAGGCGCACCCATCTGGCGGCGATTTTACGCGCGTAGTACGCCCCACCGTAGCCACCGATCACCGCGCCGATAATCATCAGAAGGGCCTGGGGCCAGAGAACAGCACCCGCGATAACAAACGTGACAACGCCTGCGCCGTTGATTGCGGTTGCAAGCACTGTTTTAACGGCGTTCATCTTGTTGATGTCGCTCATCCCCATAAAGGCCAGCGACGCCAGCATCATGATACCGATGCCGCCGCCGAAATAGCCGCCATAGATGGCGATGATGAACTGGGCGATGGCGATAACAACAAGCGTGGTTGTGGAGATGCGCGTGTCCTTGTCGATGCTGCTGAGGCGCAACCGTGTGGTAAGGTAAGGACTCACCGCGAAGAGTAGCGTGGCCCCCAGGAGCAGGTAGGGTATAAGGCTGACGAAGGTTGATTGTGGTGTTCGTAAAAGCAGAACCGCGCCAAGTACGCCGCCGATCAAACTTGTACCAATCAGCAGAAAGAGAAAGCCGCGTTGTTGTTCGACTAACTCGCGGCGGTACGCGCCAACGCTCGCGATGGAGCCGGGCCAGAGCGCAACTGTGCTTGTCGCGTTCGCCACAATCGGACCAATATTGGTAAAAATCAAGGTTGGAAACGTGAAAAAGCTTCCCCCACCCGCCACCGCGTTCAGCGTTCCACCCAATACAGCCGCGAAGAATAGTAACAAGCCTTGCGTAAATGTCATGAATAGCCCCCTTGCACTCTATGTCTTTTGAGTATATCACGAGCCGCGAATGGAAATATTGGGTGATGTGGTGGCGGGGTAGGGACGTGATTTATCACGCCCAATGTGCTGTGTGTGGTATGATGCAGAAAAATTGGTGAAATGTGGAAGAAAAAAGGTATGGTTGCAAACATTTATGATAGCCGTCCGTTGGTGGGCGAGCTGACCGAAGAGTTACGGCGCGAGGCGGCCCAATTTCGTACCCTGCACCGTCGCTCGGCCCGACTCACACAGCTTGTGGTGGGACACGATGCCGCCGCCGAGGTCTACAGCCGACAATTGGTACGTGCCTGTCGTAGTGTCGGCCTCGGATGTGCGACGCTCGCGTACCCCTTCGAGATCGAGGAAGAGGAGTTGCGAAGAGAGGTTGCGACCCTTAGCGATGACGCCAACACCGATGGTGTGGTGCTGCTGTTGCCGCTACCCGCGCATATTCGGCAACGTATCGTAACCGATGTGTTGCGGCCAGAAAAAGATGTGGACGGGCTGGGCGCGAGCAACGCGGGTAATCTGCTGCTTGGCTTCCCCAGCTTCATCCCCTCAACGGCGGATGTCGTCCTCTCCGTGCTACGTGATGCCAACATCCCCATCGCGGGCAAGAACGCGGTCATCGTTGGGCGTAGCAATGTCGGTGGCAAACCGATTGCGCTTATGCTGATGCGCCATGACGCTACCGTTACTATCTGTCACTCACACACGCACGATCTCGCGGCCATCACGCGTACCGCCGACATCCTCGTGGTGAGCGTGGGCCGCCCATCGTTGATCACTGCTGACATGGTGAAGTCCGGCGCGGTGGTGTTGGACGCGGGTATCAACACCGTCAATGGCAAGGTGGTTGGCGACGTTGATTTCGCCAGCGTCAAAGAGGTCGCCGCGTTTATAACCCCTGTTCCGGGTGGCCTCGGCCCGTTGACGCATCTTACGTTGATTCGCCATACGCTGCTAGGGCCGCAATAAATGTGTGCTGGGCCTGCTAAACCCGACTCATTCCTACGCCGCGACCCCGTTACCAATACGGATCATACGACCCAGAATACCGTCCTATTGAGAGACGCAACAAGGGGGCGAGGATATACGGGTTATGGGAGATGGTGTATGAGAGCCTGACTTATCACGCCCTTTCACTTTTCTTAACCACATCGCTACTGGTTCTCAACGCAGGAATAGCCAGCGAGAGAGTACACTCTCCCTAGTGAAAGATTTATCCATCTAAAACTATTGATACGGTGTCACCGTCGGTATAGATATGGGTATTCAAGAGGAGAAAACAGTATGAGTCTCAGTTCAAGCCAGTTTGCAAGCGATAACGCGGTCTCAATTGCGACCTTTCCCACGCGGAGCCAGCTAGAGACGCCCGACCAGATACGCCGCTTTGAATTGCTACGTTTGGCTTTTTTCGTGTTACGACTACGCAAGCTAGAGCAGACGCACGAGGCCACCGAAGGCACGACAAAAGAGTATCAGTTTCGCTGTAGCCTGCTGCGACATACCATCTTTCAACAGGTTATCACGCTTACACGTTTGGATGCACGACAACAGGCGATGCAGCTTATTGATACATGTCGAAAGTAAAGTCAGAGTTAAAACGGCTCTGTGGATGCGTGAAGATGTCTCCACTGATACGCACAAAGACCGCCGCTTTTTCCAGCTCTTTGCGTATCGCTGGCACATCAAGGACGCCATCAACCGCGAAGATGTACGGTGTAAGCTGGCGTAGTCCTGTCTTCTGTAGTATAGGAAGGCTCGCGAGTATCTGACCCGCCTCCTCGCTCGAAACCTCAAATAGCAAGACCTGCGAGAGTTTTGAACTTTTGAAGGCTTTCGTCCAGTCGCGCAATGTATACTCGACGTTTTGTGGAATCTCGCGCTGGCTATGTTCTTGCAAGATACGCAGCATCTGCTCCACATTCAAGCCCGCTTGCATTCCACGCGTAACCGAGCCTTTGGTAAGCGTGAGGCGACTCACCATGCCGAGTCCGTTGGCCTGCGCGAAGGGGAGTAGCGCGTATAGTGTGGCGAAGTCCTGTTGTAGCAGCAACAGTTCAAAGTTTGGCTGTACGACAAGACTCTGTTGATGCTCCTCTACGCTTACTACCAGACTTGGCGACTTGGTAGTCGTATCTTTGTACGCGGCAAGAGCCTTGTTGCCAAATTCTGTCACCATGAAAAAGTCAGGATTAACGGCGGCCTTTGCGCTTAACGCGTCTACCTGCTCATAGCCAATATCAACGATGCCAAACTCGCGCAGGGTGGAGGTAAGAACACCTCGATACACCTCTCCCTCGCAACGATCCCACTTGATGTGTGTGTCTTCGTCCTTCTTTGGTCGTGCGGTGCGGCTATATGGCGGCAACGGACGGTAGGCAAAGGGGTCCGTCTTCCACAGTACTTGTAGGAGCGACTCAACGGTATACCAGCGATCAGGGGTGCATGTGAGTAGGTGTTTGATGAGTGCGGCGCGACCACTCACGTTATTCCAGGAATAGGTAGACCAGGCGGTGTAGTTGACGCCGTACACATCGCGCCAATCATAGTTATTCTGCCAGTATGCAAGCAAGAGTTGCACCTGTTCAAGTAACAACATATGCGCCCATTTTTCCAACGTGGGGTGCGCTTCATATGCCGACTTGATATCCTGAAATGGTGGTTTGGTGAGTCTAACAATGGCAAATGATCGCATCACTGTAAGCACCATTTCAAGATACGAATCGCTTTCGTCATAGTTGGGGCGTGGCAGACCGCGCAGGTTGGGGCGGATCTTTGTGGCGATGCGCTTGGGTACGCTGCCCGCTTGTGTCGGCTCAATTGTTTGCTGATACACGTTGCTGACCAGCGTTGCGATATCGTACACGGTGACGCTCTCGGCGGGATGAATGGCAGGCGGTTCTTTATCAAGCGCAACTAATGTCGCCGTCTCTTTGTTTGGTGTACTGCTCGCTCCAAGTGGCTTCCATGCGCTGTACAAAATTTCAGGCACAAAGAGGACACGCACCCCCTTTGAGAAACTATCAAAGGCCAACCCGTACTGCATCAGGGTTTCCAGGGTTCTCATAAGCACGGCATCGCTCACCTGCATCACCTCGCGCACATGTTGCAGCGGTGCTTTCCCACCATGCTCACGCAACCAGATGAAGACGCGCCGTGTTATCGGGTCAAGCTTAGGAAGATAATCAAGCGGCTCTTCTATGCTTGTAAGGTGTTCCAGCACTACGCCATATGCATCATTGCGTGAGTAGAAAACCCCCGATATCACCCGCGTGGATAGCTCATAATCCTTGAGTGCCTGGTTGACGCCGGCATAGGGAATCGTTTCTATCAGGCGATCCAGTTCCCAGTTGGTGCGATCACCAGACGGGGTGAAATACTCGCGGGCAATCTGATAGAGGCTCTCAACACTCTCGTTAAAGCCAGCGAGGACGGGAAACTTTTCGGTTTGTGAGCGGGATGAGGAGGATACAACGAAGTATGAAGTGTTGCGCGCGGAAGCCTCTTTTAGCTTTTGAAGCAATGCCGACGCCACCAGTTGCTCAATTGTGGGCGAGATGCGGTCAATCGGAATGGGAAGCCTTTTTAAGAATGCTTTGTCCCGCACTATCCCGTTGCGTGTCGCGGGTGGCAGAACCCGATACAGAACTTGCCGCTCGTCATCTGTGATGTGTTCAATGGCAAAGCGCGCCGCCAACGGGTCGCGCATCTGTTGTAGCAGTACGTCTAACTGCTTCGCTCTCTTTACATGGGGGTCCGGCTCCACCGCCCAGAGCCGAAAGATGGGGGCTAACTGCTCATCGCTATAATCTCCTAGCACGTCGCGTACAGTTTTCATCGCTACATTCCTTACTCTTCGTCTTGATACTGTTCCAGGTAACGGATGACCTCGCGTGTAAGCTGGCTTGGGGTGGAGGCGCCAGCCGTGACTGCTATCCGTTTTTTGCCCTTTAAGAGGCCGAGGTCGAGCTGTGAAAGGTCCTCGATGCGAACGGCGGGAACGTGTGCCAGCTCTTCGGAGACCTGCACGAGCCGATTGGTGTTGTTGCTTTTGGGGTCACCCACAACAATGGTGAGGTCCGCGCCCTTCGCCTGCTCCGCGACGGCCTCCTGGCGTGTCTGGGTGGCAGCGCAGATATCGACATGGACCTCGGCCTGCGGATACTTTGTTCTGATGTACTGAATGACGCGGTTCGTGTCCCATTTTGAAAGCGTGGTCTGCGTGGAGACCGCGAGCTTTTGCGTCTGCTTCGGCGTAAGGGTTAGCGCGTCCACGTCGGCTTCGGTTTCAATCAAGCTGATATGCCCCGGCACTTCGCCCATGACACCCTCCGGCTCTGGATGGCCCTTTTTGCCGATGTAGAGGATATAGTAGCCCTGTCCAACCAGCTTAAGTACCAGGTCATGAGTAACAGTTACGTCGGGACATGTCGCGTCGATACAATGCAGGCCGCGCTCCTGGGCGCGTTGCTTGACCTCTGGCGAGACGCCGTGCGCCGTAAAGATAACGGTTCCCTCCTGCACCTGTTCCAAGATGCTGGCCCTGTCGGGGCCGTCGAGGGTGACGATGCCCATCGCGGTGAGATCGTTAATGGCGTGGCGATTGTGAATGATTTGTCCAATAATGTAGAGAGGGCGCGGCAGCGTCGTATCTTTTGCGGCCTGACGTGCGATTTGTAATGCATCAACAACCCCGTAGCAATAGCCACGCGGCGATATTTTTATAACTTCCATGACATTCCTCTACGGATACACCGATACCGATTGAAACATATTGATACGAGAGCAAGGCCACCATAAGGGTATGCCTACGTCCATACCGCCTTCCCATCGCTCTTCTTGTATCTACTGTACCACACGTATCAAGAGGTACTCACGCCGATCTGTGGCAGGATGCGGCGCAGGTCTTCCGGCGTGTAGAGACATACGGCGGGTAGCAGTCCCGCTATCTCCTCGACAGATGTCGCGTATGCAAGATCAAAGATGAATAACGGGGTATGGCGTCCGTCGCAGCCCTGCGCGATGGTGGCCGCCGTAAGCATTGACGTGTGGGAAAACACTGTTGGGGCGGGAATACTAATCAAGAGTTGTACTTTTGACAAGAGGGAAGAGACGCGAGAAGGTGTATCTTCCTGAAAGATATATGTCATTCCTGCGCGTTGCAGGAGTGTCGTATAGGGGGCGCGTTGCTCTGGTGGCCCAATCAGCAGTGCTGACCGACCATAGAGACCACCGAGGCAAGCATCCGCGATGGATACCACCTCTGGCGCAATGTCCTGCATTACCTATGCTCCTCTGCTACCCAATAACCTTGTTCTATGAGAACGAGAACCGTTCTTTATATACTATAGCAAATTCTGTCCACATTGTGTCAACGTCACATTCCAGGCCACACTAAACTAGACCCAATACGTATCGCGCGAAGAATGGATGAGGTTTTAGAACACTTTTCTTAATAACGACCAGAAAGGTGTTCTAAAACCTCATCCATTCTTCGCGCGATGCACAATAGTAGGATTATGCCCCAGCCGCGACAACCTCGATATACGTGCTTTTGCGGCGGCTAAGGAAGCCAATCACATCGAACATTCGATACATCAATTTGTATTTGCGGAGTAAGACGGCGTTGGCGTGGGTATATTCCGAGGCCGCTAGCTCATGGGCCACGCCTTCAACCTCTTTCGCGCCCTCGATGAGTCTGCCGCGCTGATCGCAAGGGGTGAGCATAACCCGTCCGTTATTGCGAATACGCTTTACCTTGCCAGCCGTATTCGCGGTTGTGATATATAACTTCCCGTTTTCGTTGGCGAACCAGATCGGTGTTGGTACGGGGTCCCCACTCTTGCGAAATGTCTTGAGCAGCGCATACTGATAGGTATAAAGAGACGCGAATGGATCGTTTGTGGAATCTTCTAGCTTGTCAACAGTCATAGCTGGCTGTCCTCCTGCAATGGTAGCTCTAGTTAAAGAACAAATATATTCTGTCCTCGCAGGACACAACAAAATGTGGTGTGTGATCTATTTCATATGGGGAGGATGTTTTGAAGAGAAAAAAAGAGTAGTGACCGCGGTGGGGCTTGAACCCACGACCAATCGGTTAAAAGCCGAATGCTCTACCACTGAGCTACACGGTCAAACGCAATACGACGTGGACCTCTTTTAGTGCGTCCTGCCAATCGCCATACGTACATTTATACTATAGCACACACTGTCAAGGGGCGAGGAGCGCGTGATTGTATCCTCACCCCTTCGCGAAACCGTATTACCCATAAGCAGACTGAGAAACTGGTCTACAAAGAGTCTTGTTTGATTGTACACGACGTGATACACTACCAACGAAACTCAAGCGGCATACCGTGCTAGCCCTGCATTTGCATCTGGCATATTATGGCGACTCAAGGGAAAGCAGGAGGCGGTGTTTCTTGTCCGTTGTGCGGTTCTGCATGGCACACAGGGAAAAGCACCGATAGGGACGTGACAAAACGCATACTGGTTGTTGATGATAGAAACGACCTCTTACATCTGATGCGCCGTGTCTTGGAAGATGAAGAATATCAGGTCTCGCTTCTTCAGGAGGGTAAAGACGCCTTTGAACGCGTCAAAACTACCCTACCTGACCTGCTGATACTCGATTTGAAGCTGGGTGAAACGGCGGGCCATGATATTCTCAAGCAGATAAGAGGCGACGCGATCACCGCCGATGTTCCCGTGATTATCTACACCGCTGCCGTGCTTGAAGTCGAGGAACTGGCTCGCTCGATGCAGGCGCGCCCGCAGTATTATCACAGCGTCTACCTCATAAAGAAACCCTTTGAGCTTGAGAATTTGCTCGCCACCGTCGAGCGGCTTTTGGATAAAGCGGTACGGTGATTACCTATTTATAGCGATATACATGAAGCCAATCGTTATTGTTTCGCGCTAGCAAAAAAGCTCGCACCCATTCTACAAAAAATATAGTATAAGGAGTCACATTTATGAAATTTCTCTTTGGTTTATTGCTCGGTGTCGGTATCGGGGTAGCCGCAGGCCTGATCCTCGCCCCACAGTCTGGCGAGGCCACACGCGCACAGCTACAAGAGCGTGGCATCATGCTGCGTTCCGGCGACCTCAACGATGACGTTCGCAGCCGCGCGAACGCCGCCCTGGAGCAGGGGCGTGAACTCTATAATCGCACAAAATTAGAGCTATCAGATCGCTACATCCAGACCAAAAACGGCAATCTTTAGTAAAAAGGGACGCATACGGCGGCGGCTTGCCGCCGCCGTATGCGTCCCTTTTTTGTTTCTATTCATATTGCTTGAGCATTTTATCGACAAGATTGGCGACTTCGTGGAAGACATGGTGCTGATAATCGAGCATTCGCGACTGATTCATATCGAAATCTCTGCTGGCCGCATCTTTTTTCGCGTTTTCCTCGAACTTCTTTGCGAGTGCCAGCGTTTTGTCGCCGCGTCCATGCAAGTAGCCCGTTAGCTCACGTAAATCTTTCAAGAGCGCATCTAATTTTTCTTCGTTCCCTGGCATCGCTTTTATTCTTTCTGTTTGGTTGCGGCTTGCTGCAAATGGAGTGCGTCCGCGAAACGGTTAAAAAAGTTGAACAGGCCAATCACGGTAGAGAGTTCTACCAGTTCGCCATCGTCAAAGTATGACTGTAACTCATCCCATAGCTCCTCGTCAACGTCCCGCGCACTCGTGGTCATAATCTCCGCGTAGCGCAGGGCCGCCAGTTCGCGTGGGGTGAACATGTCTCTATGTTCGTCGATATGATAGAGCGCGTCCAAGAGGTCTGCGCTCACACCGATCTGCTTTGCCAAAGCAGTGTGTGCCTCCATTCAATAGAAGCAGGCGTTGACCTGCGATACGCGAATCGCGAGCAGTTCTTTGAGTTGTGGCTCAACCGTGCCGCTTCGCATCGCCGACTCCAACAACTGCGCCGCCTGCTGCATCAGCACTGGACGGTGGCCCATCACGCGGAACAACAGGGACATGTTGGCAACGCCCGTCAGCTCTTCGTTCGTCGGGAGCTGTACTGTGTCATTGGGTGGGATACGCGGTTGAGGAATGGGTTCAGACATGATAGCTTATTCTCTCTGGTAGGTATCTCAATCTTTTATACGCCCCTTGTTCCCACTCAAAATACGGGGTGCATGTTGCGCCACGCGCTCGGCGGGGCGGCAATGACGGCGGCTTGCCAGCCTTGCTCACCGTACAGGATCGCTTCGTTCCACTTTGGGTTCTTTCGTAGAAAATGGTAGCGCATTTGCCAGTGGGGGCCAACCTTTTGCTTCTCGGAATACGCCGTATCCAATCCCAGTTGAAAGGTGAGCAACTGGGCATAGTAGGGCTGTAGCCGATATTCCATCTCATCGGTGTCTAGCTCGTGCTCGGTAAAGGACGCCTGCATGTCAAACCAGTAGGAGTAGCGCATCACTTCGGGGTCGCGATCCTCTTCGTCGGCGCGATGCACGAGGATGAGTAGCCCCAACATCTCAAATTGACAATAGGATTCGTCGGAAGACGCGTATTCTTTGAATGGTGGCAAGAAAAAAATATCACGGATTTCCGTTGCGAGTTGCTGTAACGATTTTTCCGTTCTGATACATATTTGAAACGACATACAAACGGCTCCTTAGCGGGCGCGGGAGGTGTGGGTCAGATTACGCTTAACCCCATATTACGACTCCATAAGGGTGGTGTCAAGGTAGAGGTCTCCTGTATCCAGTATACCCATAGCATCCCAACGCTGCTGAAGGCGTTTCATAATGTTCCACGCCTGTGGTCGATAGCCCCAACGGTCAATCCCTCCGTCGCCCGCCTCTTCCTCCAGACGCATCACAACCGCATACCCGTCATACGCCAGTGCCGGTTGACGCAGCACCTCTACCCATGCGCGTAGCTTGCCAACCGTTCCCCTATCCCTGCGAACATAGAAACAGCCACTACTCATATCCGCTATAAACGCACTCCTGTTGTCTAATGCCGCGTATGCTTGTATATATGCCGCTACATCTTTCGCGGGAACACCGACGCGCACAACCGTTCCCACCGCCAACGTCTGTATCCACATGTCTGTGCCAGATGTTGTATCCGTTTCTTGAACCGTCTCAATCATGTTCAACACGCTACGCACCTGCTCAAGTTCAGCCTCAACATCTTCAACCAGTCCCTCGGCGGTGTAAGCAAGCGTGTAGGAGCCATCAGTGAACCTGGTTAGCACAATCGCGGACGCGGTAAGCGCGAGCGGAAGTACCTGTTGTGCCGCGGCCAGTGCCGTGTGGAGACTTTTGGTGGTAAAG
>Ga0123337_10007506_pt1 | contig 10141 bp, 8 predicted proteins | sample frozenSSSSmetaG_FD_89792 | JGI IMG/M metagenome (GOLD analysis project Ga0123337, IMG submission 89792) | Glacier valley bacterial and archeal communities from Borup Fiord, Nunavut, Canada, to study Microbial Dark Matter (Phase II) -... | ecosystem: Environmental > Aquatic > Freshwater > Ice >...
AAACTTCAACAGTTTCGACTTCATCCAAAAATCCCTGCAAATCTTCCCAGTTACCAGCGGCCTTGGCTGGCATTAATTTATCCATGAAGTGCAAGTCAGAAAAGGCATCTTTACCATAAACAACTTTACCTTTGTAGGTTTTTTGGCAATCTTCATACACAAATTTGGGAGTCAGCGCCGCACCACCTAATATCACCGGGACACTAATTCCCTTTTCGTTGAATATCTCCAAGTTCTCTTTCATGAAGGCGGTGGATTTTACCAGCAAACCACTCATAGCAATACAATCAGCTTTGTGCTGTTCGTAAGCTTTGATAATATTTTCCACCGGCTGTTTAATTCCCAGGTTAATCACCTTGTAGCCGTTGTTGGATAAGATAATATCCACCAAGTTTTTACCAATGTCGTGGACATCGCCTTTGACTGTGGCAATGATAAAGCTTCCCTTACCATTGTTGCCAGATTCAGATTTTTCCATGAACGGTTCTAAATACGCAACCGCCGCTTTCATGGTTTCCGCAGATTGTAAGACGAAGGGTAGCTGCATTTGTCCAGAACCGAATAATTCCCCGACAACTTTCATACCATCTAGCAGGAAGGTGTTGATAATTTCTAAGGGGGGATATTCTTCTAGGGCTTTTTTCAAATGTTCTTCTAAGCCAATGCGTTCGCCGTCGATGATATGGCGTTTGAGACGTTCTGGAATGGGGAGACTTTCATCTAAGGAGCGATCGCGTTTTGTTGTCACCCCAGCAAATACTGTGGTAAGCTCTCCCAAGGGATCATAAACGCAGACGTTACCCTCAAACTTGCGATCATCATAAATCAACTGGCGACAAATTTCTTGATGGCGTTCCTCAATCTTCGAGAGTGGTAAAATCTTATTAGCACTGACAATGGCTGCATCCATTCCCGCCATCGTCGCCTCGTGCAGAAACACTGAGTTCAGCACCATCCGCGACGCTGGATTCAAACCAAAGGAAATATTGGAAACACCCAAAATTACATGACTTCCAGGCAATCCTTGACGAATCCGCCGGATAGATTCAATTGTCGCTTTGCCGTTTTCTCGGTCTTCTTCAATCCCGGTGGAAATTGGTAAAGCTAGGGTATCAAAGAATATTTCTGTGGGAGGTATGCCATATTCTACAGCTTGACGGTATGCGCGTTGGGCGATCGCAAACTTTTTGTCTGCTGTCCGCGCCATCCCATCTTCATCGATAGTACCAATGATTACACCAGCACCGTACTTTTTCGCTAACTCCAGCACTTTCAAAAAGCGCGGTTCCCCATCTTCGTAGTTGGTGGAGTTCAGCAAACACTTACCACCAGCAACTTTTAAACCCGCCTCCATCTTTTCCCATTCGGTGGAGTCAAGCATTAAAGGCAATGTCACATTATTTACAATGCGCGAAACTAATTCGTGCATATCCCGCACGCCGTCGCGTCCCACATAATCCACGTTGACATCAAGGATATGTGCGCCTTCCTTTACCTGCGCCCTCGCCATTGAAACGAGTCCATCCCAATCTTCAGCATTCAGCAAATCGCGGCACTTCTTGGAACCACTGGCGTTGAGACGTTCACCGACAATCAAGAAGGAATTATCTTGGTCGTAGGGCTGAGTGGTGTAAATCGATGCTGCTGCGGGTTCTAAACTTGGGTGTCTAACTTTTGGCTTTAGGTCTTTGGCAAGTTCTGCCAATTGTTGAATGTGTTCTGGACGCGTCCCACAGCAACCCCCAATCACTTGGACACCCAAATCTTCAACAAAATGCATCAGCGACATCCGTAATTCCAACGGTGTCAGGCGGTAGTGCGCTTGACCGCCGACGTTCTCAGGTAAACCCGCGTTGGGAATACAGGAAACGATGAAAGGTGAATGTTCTGCCAAATACTTGATATGTGGTTTCATCAAGTCTGGGCCTGTGGCGCAATTCAAACCGAGAATGTCAATTGGATAAGGTGCCAAAATTGTCAGCACAGCACTGATTTCGGAACCAACCAACATTGTACCCATGCTTTCCATTGTCACAGATACCATCAACGGCCGGCGATCGCCTTTTTTGGCAAACACTTCTTCAATACCATTCAGCGCCGCTTTAATTTGCAGCACATCTTGGCAAGTTTCCACCAGGAATAAATCGACACCACCATCCCACAGCGCTTCTGCTTGTTCAGCAAAAGTTGCTTTCATGGTGTCAAAGTCAATATGTCCCAAGGTAGGGAGTTTAGTTGTCGGACCGATGGAACCTGCCACAAATCGGGGTTTTTCTGGTGTCGAAAATTCCGCCGCGACACGCTTGGCTAATTCTGCGGCTGTCCTGCTAAGATAATAGGCTTGGTCTGCCAAATCATATTCTGCCAGCACAAGGGACGTACTGCCAAAAGTATCCGTTTCAATGACATCAGCACCAGCCGCGAGAAAGTCGCGGTGAACCTTAGCGACAGCTTCCGGTTTCGTGTGGACTAAGTATTCGTTACAACCTTCATACTGTGGGCCACCGAAGTCTTCAGCAGTCAGGTTTTGGGTTTGCAGGTTGGTTCCCATCGCCCCGTCGAAGACGAGGACTGGGCTATCTGGACTACGCAGGCGTTCAAGGAAAGGATGAGTCATATTTTCGGAGAGGAATTTGGGTCAGTCGTATAATATTCGACTTACTTTCTTATTTTCCCAAATTGTGATATTTTTGGCAGCCTTTATTCTGAAGTTAGGTAAAAGCGCCTTGGCGAATAGAATTCGCGTGTACACCGTAGGCAAGCGAGGAGGGGGCTATGATGTACTTCATGGGATTGGGAAACGCTATATAACTGCTTAAATAAACAATGCAATTAATTTTATACAGTAAACCCGGCTGTCATTTATGTGAAGGCTTGCAGGAAAAGCTAGAACAAATCCAAAATCTCAGTTTCGAGTTGGAAATTAGGGATATTACGACTCGTGAAGATTGGTTTGCTGCGTATCAGTATGAAGTGCCGGTAATTTATTTATCAAACCGCAGAGGCGCAGAGGGGAGTGAGAAATTATTGCCGCGTCCTTCTCCTCGTGCTAGTGTGCAGCAGTTGGAACAAATGTTGCGTAAGTATTTAGCTAATTAGAAAAAAATAATGCAGAATAAGCGCAAGATTAAGAATGTGAGGGGATTCACAAGATGAAATTGCGGGAATTACTAACGGCGGTAGATAGTGTTGAGCAATTGCCTAGTTATCCGAGTTTTGAGGATGTGGAAGTTAAGGGTTTGAAGACGAATTCCCATGCTTGTATTGTGGGAGATTTGTTTATTGGGATGCCAGGAACGCGGGTTGATGGTGGGGAATTTTGGCAAAGTGCGATCGCATCTGGTGCTGTAGCTGCGATCGTCTCTCCCGAAGCTGCACAAAAAAATCCTCCCACAAATCAGGCTGTGGTGATCAGTGCAAGTAACATAACTCAAGCTTGCGCCCAGATAGCCAGTGCTTTTTACGGTTATCCTGGACAAAAACTCAAGCTGGTAGGTGTGACTGGTACAAATGGCAAAACTACAACGACTCATCTAATTGAATTTCTGCTGATTAAAGCTAATCTAGCTACAGCTTTGATGGGAACTCTCTACACTCGTTGGCCAGGTTTTGAGCAAACTGCTACCCACACTACGCCCTTTGCGGTGGAACTGCAACAGCAGCTAGCTGAGGCTGTAAATGCTGGTAGTGAGTTCGGGGTGATGGAAGTAAGTTCTCACGCTTTGGCTCAAGGTAGAGTGTTGGGTTGTGAATTTGAGGTGGCGGTGTTCAGTAATCTTACCCAAGACCATCTCGACTATCACCGCGATATGGAAGATTATTTTACTGCCAAAGCGTTGTTGTTTAGCCCTGAGTATCTCAAGGGACGGGCAATAATTAATGCTGATGATTCCTATGGCAAACGGTTAATCGCCTCGTTAGATTCCCAACGGGTTTGGAGTTACAGTGTCAACGACAACAGCGCTGATTTATGGATGAGTGATTTAAATTACCAACCCAATGGTGTCAGTGGGACATTACATACACCAAAAGGTGATGTGGCTTTTCGATCGCCTCTAGTCGGACAATATAATTTAGAAAATCTTCTGGCAGCCGTCGGAGCAGTTTTACACTTAGGGCTAGATTTACAGTTAGTCGCATCTGTGATACCGGAGTTTCCGGGAGTTCCCGGACGGATGGAACGGGTACAAATTAGTCCTGACCAAGATATTAGCGTGATTGTGGATTATGCCCACACACCCGATAGTTTAGAAAATTTGCTGAAAGCTGCACGTCCGTTTATACCGGGGAAGGTGATTTGTGTGTTTGGTTGTGGAGGCGATCGCGATCGCACTAAGCGCCCAAAAATGGGTAAAATTGCCGCCGAATTAGCTGATGTGGCGGTGGTGACATCGGATAATCCCCGCACTGAAGATCCAGAACGGATTTTGCAAGATATTTTGGCGGGAATTGCTGACACAGTGCAGCCAAGTGTAATTTGCGATCGCGCGATCGCAATTCGTAGCGCAATTTTACAAGCACAACCCGGTGATGGAGTCTTGCTTGCTGGTAAAGGTCACGAAGATTATCAAATTCTTGGTACTGAAAAAATACATTTTGACGACCGAGAACACGCACGCGACGCTTTACACCAAAGACTGAATACACAAGCCTAAATACAAGGGTAGCACAGCTGTGCTACCCTAAAATGTAGATTTCACAAAATTCAAATCGTCCATAATTGATTGTTCATGTTTCTTTCCGTGGGGATTTTGTAAAAAATGCACACGTAAAGGTGAGAATCGAAAACAGAATTATTTCTTGCTTCATCCTTGTTGTGCTTGACTCATGAATGTATCTCTGGCTAAGGAACTATCTGTTTATCAACTGGTTATGGGAGTGCAAGTGCCTCCAAAACCATTGTCCCTCAGTCCTGCTACTCTGCTATCACTGGTGAGAGCGCAAATTGACTTACTAATTGAGCAGCAAATTGCAGCAACTTTATGGGTGAAGCTACCACCAGATAAAATTTGGCAATCAGAATTAGCGCGTTATAAATCCTCAGTAGGTGCGTCTAGTCTCATTTACACTTGCCAGATTGAGGGAGCAGGGAGAGATGAGGCAGAGGGAATAAATGCATCCCCTTCATCCTCTCATCATGTCTCTGTTCACCTCCCACCAGATAGCCAAATGCGACGGGAAAACTTTTTGATGGTGTTATCGCCCCAGTTTTGTAGTTTAATTTTGGCTCATCGACCACTTCAAAAACGCCAAAATCAGACATCGGGTAAGGTAAATACTAATAAAAACAAAAACCAGCCGTTGCTGATTATAACTACTGTTGAAGGGAGAGTAATTCAGCAAGTATTAGATGGTATCCGAAAAGGGATTCCGCCAGAATCATCGCCGATTTTACTTGCTAGTTTTGTTTGTCCAACTGTGCCCCAAGCCGCACTGATGAATCAACTGTTGGCAAAACAACTCCTGCGACAAGATGAAATTAATCGTCAAATCATCACACTAGGCACTACTAGGTTGGAGCAGAAAAAGGAAGAACTGCACAACAAAGAGCAACTCAAAGATGAATACCTGAAAAATGTATGTCAGGAATTGCGTACACCCCTCACACACATGAAGACAGCACTTTCGATATTGAATTCCCCTAATCTTAAACCCCCCCAGCGACAACGTTATTTACAGATGTTAAATACCCAGTGCGATCAACAAAATTCCTTGATTACTGGTTTGTTGGAACTGGTGCAGCTAGAACGGAATTTGGAGAGAACTACTTTGGAGTCAGTGCGTCTCTCAGATATTGTGCCTGGAGTAGTCAGTACGTATCAAACTGTAGCCCAAGAAAAAGGGATTATCTTAGCCTACACTGTACCGCCTGAAATCCCATCTGTTTGGTGCGTGAGCGGTGGTCTGAGGCAAATTGTGATCAAAATGCTACATAACAGCATTAAGTTTACCCCTAATGGTGGTCAAGTATGGGTGCGTGCCCGGATTCAAGGCGATTATGTCCAATTAGAATTCCGTGACACAGGTATCGGTATTGCCGAAAACGAAATTCCCAAAATCTTTGATCGGTTTTATCGTGTGCGTACAGCCGCAACTGAAGATTATGGTGGTGCTGGGTTGGGGTTAACAATTGTACAGCAATTGTTGTTGCGCTCTGGCGGATCTATTTCTGTAAAAAGTAAACTATCTGAAGGTTCCACATTTACAGTGCAACTGGCAACTGTTAGCAATACCCCAAGAGCGTAGGCGTAGCCAGCCGTAGGCATCGCTACAGAAAATTAGTGATGAGTTATGAGTGATGAATTTTTAACTCCAAACTCCTGTACAGACGCGATTAATCGCGTCTCTACTTGCTAACTTCTAAAGGCAGGAAAATCGTCAAAACTTCCCCATAATGTGGACGCTGGCGCACAATCAATTTACCACCGATCGCCTGAAACAAATGCTTGGTTGCGGCGATATTCAAACTAATCGTACCCGTTTCTGGTTGGAACATCAGCAGTTGACCTAGCGCCTTACGAATTGGTGGCCTTGCAGGTGTGGCGGCTTTACTTGAATCTTTGCACCCGAATTGGGGCGATAATTGTAACTTCAGTTGATCTCCAGCCGGGATAACTTGTACTTGAATATGGCTGCCAGGGGGTAAGCTGCGAGTGAAATTCTCTATCAAACCAGTGAGTACCTGATCCAACATGGTGGGATTACTCACTACCGTTGGTAGTTGCTGGGGTAAAACAACATTTAAAGTTAAGTTCCGCCGATGCGCTGCTTGTTCCCACCGGGGAATACTCTGCTGCAACACTTGATCTAAAGACATCGGCGTGAGTTGAGTTTTTGAAGATTTTGTGGAAGCAGTAGTTTCCAGTTCTGCTGCCTTAAACAGCAACTCCATGCGGTCAATTTGCTCGGTACACTCGTGATCGATAATTTTTAAGCGATTGATCACCCCAGCATCTAAGTCTCGCCGCTTCAACAGCAGACGAGTCATGGTGCGAATAGTTGTTAAAGGTGTGCGGACTTCGTGAGCGAAGGCTTGGAGCAATTCTACATCAGGATTTGAGGATTGGGCATTGGGCATTGGGCATGGGTTATTCTCCTTGTCCCCAGTCACTTCTGGTTCGGTTAATTCCTGAAGCAACAACTGGCTAAACTCAATCATGATCCGGTAATCTGGTGCTACCGGGGAATACTGTTCTACTAATGCATCCAGGCGGGCAAAAAATTCTGGCTTAGCGAGCATTACTCTTGCTCCTAGCGATCGCCAAGCCTGCTGTACTACCTCTGGCTCAAAAGAAAATGAAAAGGTTTTTTTACCGTTCTTGTATGTTGCTAAAACCAGCACTAATCTAAATTTATCTGTAAAAACTAAGCAAAACTGCTCTGCACCCAACGGATCGGCAGGTAGTAAGGAAAGTACCGATTCATGGGAAACGATTTCTTCATTTACAGACGTGTTGGCGTAACCCGCACTTCGACTTACTTCGACTGCGCTCGCTACAAGTGGCTCTGTTACCACCGCAGGCATCGCATCTGGCATCTGAAATGGCATCAGCGCCAAGGGATTAAATGGTTTTGCTGTAAAAGTTACTCTTTGTAAGCTTTGAGTCAGTTTTGGCTGGCTAAATAAGGGTGCTGGTGCAGCTAAAACTAATCCTTGGGTTGTGTCTGTTGAAGAATCTGCTAAAGTATTTAATAGCAAATGTTCTGTCGCTGCGAGGCTGACACGCCACTGCTGCTGTGCTTTAGCAGGTGAACATTCAGTCACACTTGATTGATTTTCAGCCAAGATTTCGCTCAGGCTTGGCAATATCCATTTGTACACAAGTTTTCACCCCTTAATTCAAGAGCGACTAACAGCGTCTAGGGTAGACATTTCACTACTACCTAAGAGGTTATATCTATTTGTATACTGATGACAGTGGTAGAACCGAACAATGGGGGCGCAATTTCCCCTCTAAGTGCGATGTCTACGATGGTTACTGAGCTTGCCGTACCACTTCGTGGAAGCAAGCTACGCGCAGCGTCTCGTAGAGAAGTGCGGGCTATGCCTCACGTTAAGTTGACACGTATGAGCTTTTTCTGTGCCCCTACAGTGGTCTGTATTGCATGCAATTGAGAACCCCCATAGACTATCTCACAGGTACTTTTATGACTTCTTTTGAAACTTCAGTTAAAGATTTGGTATTAGTTGCTGGTGCTACTGGTGGAGTAGGGCAACTGGTGGTAGGCAAGTTGCTGGAAAAGGGTTTAAAAGTTCGTGTTTTGACACGCAATGCCGCAAAAGCTGAAGAAATGTTTAACCAGAGAGTGGAAATTGCCGTTGGTGACATCCGCCAGCCAGCTACACTGCCAGCCGCAATGCCAGATACAAGCCACATCATAAGTTGTACCGGAACCACTGCCTTTCCCTCTACGCGATGGGAGTTTGACCAACCCCCAAACTTGATTGAATGGGGAATCACTTTCCTTAACCCCAAATCTAGTGAAGCAAAAGCAAAGAATAGTCCGGCAAAGGTCGATGCCCAAGGTATCAGCAACCTAGTGGCAGCAGCACCCCGGAATTTGCAGCGATTCGTCTTCGTCTCTTCCTGTGGAATTCTCCGTAAAAATCAGTTTCCTTTTAGTATTCTTAATGCGTTCGGCGTGTTGGATGCTAAACAAAAGGGCGAGGAGTCGATTATTAATTCTGGATTACCCTACACCATTATCCGCCCAGGACGCCTCATTGACGGGCCATATACCTCATACGACCTCAACACTCTTCTCAAGGCAAAAACCGGGGGTAAATACGGTGTGGTCGTAGCCACTGGGGATACACTTTCGGGTGATACTAGCCGGATTGACGTAGCAAACGCTTGTGTGGAATGCCTTTTTTACCCAAGTAGTTCCAGACAAATTTTTGAAATAGTCAACCAGGGACAAAGACCGCCTGTAATTGACTGGGAAACTCTTTTTTCCTCGCATTAATCATAAATTTAAGGTTTTTCTCGTGTTTGGCAAGGTATTTAGGGTTATTGTATTTAGACACTTTTTCGCTATTAGTGACGACTGCAAAGTGTTTCACCCCTAAGTCAATACCGGAAATTTTCCCTTCCCGGAATCCAGGATTTTCGCCATCTACCTCAGTTAATATGGATGCAAAATATTTACCTCTCGATTGGCTAGCAGTAGTTAACTGAAATCACAGTTTCAACAAATTAATTTTGAGTCTAAGTCAGAATTGGCAAGGTAATGACAAATTCAGTTCCCTTACCTAGAGTAGAATTTACAACCAGTGAACCATGATGTTTTTCTACTACAATAGACTTAGCGATCGCCAGTCCTAAACCCGTACCTTTACCGACTTCTTTTGTAGTAAATAAATGGTCAAATATTTTCTGTCTAATTTTTTCACTCATTCCCTTACCGTTATCAGCAATTGATATTTTCACATAGTTATTTTCTACTGATGTTTTAACTATAATCTTGCCGGGATTTACCTTAATATCATTAAAGCTGCGTCCATTATTTGAATCATCTAAAGCATCAATAGCATTGGCTATAATGTTCATAAATACCTGATTTAATTGTCCAGGGAAACACTCAACTTTCGGTAAGTTAGCGAACTCAGTTTTACTGGTTTAAACTGGGAACGTCCGATATGATGTCGTGGTACATCTACCTCAAGTGCTGCATATCTAATTGTTAGCTCTGCGGTTCTGGCTGAACTTTCTGGATTGCGTTTGATGGATACTACTAATGTTCCACAGGCTGGGGTTGCACGAATTGCTTGATGTAAATACTTGGCTGTATGGTCGACTTTTCTATTGTGGGTTCCCCTGATGAGTAAATGTGAATTTTCTGGTCGTTCTTGTCTAAATAAATCAAATATATCGGCTTCGCAATCTGCGATTGTCACAACTGTTATTTTTTTGACTACCAACTCTTGTGTTTGATTTAATCCATCTAACCAACCTTGGCTTTCTTTATCTTTTGTTTCACGCTGACGACGGTTTTTTGCTATTCCTAAATCTTCGATATCTCTTGCCCACACTTGTTGATTGATAATTCCTAGAGGAACTCCGTTTGTGCTGGCTGCAAACGTGGAATGTACTTTTAATCCAAAGCTTTTTGCATTGTCTAGATAACCAATTCAACTTAT
>Ga0123337_10007509_pt1 | contig 10140 bp, 8 predicted proteins | sample frozenSSSSmetaG_FD_89792 | JGI IMG/M metagenome (GOLD analysis project Ga0123337, IMG submission 89792) | Glacier valley bacterial and archeal communities from Borup Fiord, Nunavut, Canada, to study Microbial Dark Matter (Phase II) -... | ecosystem: Environmental > Aquatic > Freshwater > Ice >...
CAAACCCACAGCACCTACCATTACGGGTTATTTTTCATGGATCTTTATAAAGAAAAGCAGAATAGGGAGCGGCAGCATGGAATTTACCGTCAGTAAGGCAGATCTGGTTCGAGAACTGGGCCTCTCCCAAGGCGTCGTGGAAAAGAAGACGACTATCCCGATTCTGTCCAACGTTCTGCTAGAGGCGGCGGACGGAAGGGTAACGCTAACCGCAACTGATCTGGAACTCGGGATCCGCTGTTCCTGCCCGGCCCGCGTGAAAACTCCCGGGGCTGGCACCGTGCCCGCGCGAAAATTGCTCGATTACGTTCGTCTCCTTCCTGAGGGTGACCTGAACGTCAAGTTTCTGGAGAACCATTGGGCCAACCTGACATCCGGCCGGTCCAAGACCAAGATCGCGGGTATGTCTCGCGAAAGCTTCCCGGAATTGCCTTCCATGCCGGAAGTGGTGGCTGAAATTTCCGTAAAACAGCTTTCCTCCATGATCAGCCGGACGGTGTTTTCCATTTCCATGGAAGAGAGCCGGTTCACGCTAAACGGCGCACTCCTGCTGCTCAAAGACGAAACCATCACCATGGTGGCGACCGATGGCCACCGCCTGGCTTACGTGCAAACCGCTTCGGATGTAACCCAGAATTTTCGGGCTTTGATTCCGCGTAAAGCCATGGGTGAGATTGTACGTTTAGCTGATGAAGGTGCCTCTGACGCGAAGGTGAAAATTTCGGGTGACGACAACCACCTATTTTTCCAATTCGGTGAGCGTCTGCTGATCACGCGTAAGTTGACCGGCAACTTTCCCGATTACGAGCGCGTCTTACCGAAAGACAACACCAACATTGCCAAACTTTCCAAAGCTGAAATCCGCGGCGCTATCGAGCGTGTAGCGCAATTTGCCGATGAGCGATCGCGAGCGATCCGCGTTCAATTTGTAGAAGGCGAAGTCCGTGTATTCGCTTCTTCCGTCGAAATGGGCGAGAGCGAAGAAAGTGTATCGAGCGAGTACACTGGGCCGGAACTCGAAATCGGTTTCAACGCGCAATATCTGCTCGATTTCTTCAAAGCGATTCCGCAGGATCATCTGGTGTTTGCGTTGAAAGACCAGAAGAGCGCGGGCGAACTGCAACCGGTAGGCGACGGGGCGAAAGATCAATACCGCTACGTTGTCATGCCAATGAGAATCTGAAAACATTTATGTCCAATCAAACGATGCCCACACCACCTCTCGAAGAATACGGCGCTAGTTCCATCAAAGTGCTGGAGGGTCTTGAAGCGGTACGGCTCCGTCCTGCCATGTATATCGGCTCGACCGGTGAGATGGGGCTACACCATCTGGTTTATGAAGTGGTCGACAATTCCGTTGACGAAGCGCTAGCTGGCTACTGCACCGAAGTCAGCGTCATCATTCACATCGATAATTCTGTGACCGTAGTCGATAACGGCCGCGGCATTCCTGTCGACATGCACTCGGAAGGCGTTTCGGCCGCGCAGGTGGTTCTGACCAAACTCCACGCCGGCGGCAAGTTCGATTCGAACAGCTATAAAGTGTCGGGCGGCTTGCATGGCGTGGGCGTAAGCTGCGTCAACGCGTTAAGCGATCAGTTCGATCTTGAAATCTGGCGGCAGGGTTTTACCTGGACCCAGGAGTATTCGCAAGGCGTTCCGAAAGCGCCTTTGAAGCAGGCGGGCAAGGCCGGGAAGAAGACCGGAACTAAAATCACTTTCCATCCGGATCCGAAGATCATGGATGCCTTGAAGTTCAACTTCGATACGCTCGCCCAGCGTCTGCGTGAACTGGCGTTTTTGAACAAGGGCCTCAAGATCACCCTCACCGATGAGCGGGAAGATCCCGTCAAAGTGAAAGAGTTTATCTATCAGGGCGGTATTGCCGAATTTATCAAGCACATCAACACCGGCAAGAGTGTTCTGCATGACAAACCGATTCACTTCGAGGCGACCGCGAAAGGTCCTTCCGGTGAAATGTCGATGGAAGTTGCACTTCAGTACAACGACGCCTATTCCGAAACTATCTTCAGCTTTGCGAATAACATCAACACCGTCGATGGCGGTACACATCTCTCAGGCTTCCGCAGTGCTCTAACGCGCACCATCAACGCGTTCGGCCAACAGGCCGGCATGTTTAAAGACGTCAAAGAGAACCTCTCCGGGGACGACGTACGCGAAGGCCTCACTGCCGTAATCAGCGTCAAAGTCCCGCAGCCTCAGTTCGAAGGGCAGACCAAGGGCAAGCTCAACAGCGACATCCAGGGGGTGATGACCCAGTTCGTCAACGACAAATTGGGTGAGTATTTCGAGAAGAATCCGAATGTGATGCGTAAGATTGTCTCGAAGGCAATCGACGCATCACGGGCTCGCGAAGCCGCTCGTAAAGCGCGCGATTTAACCCGCCGCAAGGGCGCGCTCGATTCCGGCGGATTGCCGGGCAAGCTGGCCGATTGCCAGGAACGCGATCCCGCGAAGTGCGAAATTTTTCTGGTGGAAGGCGAATCGGCAGGCGGCACCGCAAAACAGGGTCGTGACCGGAAATTCCAGGCCATTCTGCCGCTGAAGGGCAAAATTCTTAACGTCGAAAAAGCCCGCTACGACAAAATGCTGGGCCATGAGGAAATCCGGACGCTGATTACGGCGCTCGGTACCGGCATCGGCAAAGATGATTTCTCGCTGGTTAAACTGCGCTATCACAAGATCATCATCATGACGGACGCGGACGTGGACGGCAGCCATATCCGTACCCTGCTCCTCACTTTCTTTTTCCGCCACATGAACGATCTGATTACACACAACAACGTGTATATCGCGCAGCCGCCGCTTTACAAGATCAAGAAAGGCAAGAACGAGAAGTACATCAAAGACGAGAAGGAATTCACGCGCGAGATCATGCGTCGCGCTACGGAAAACCTGGTCCTTGAAATTGGAACCGGCGAAACAGTGAAACTGGAAGGCGGCGAGCTGCGAAACTACCTGCTGAGTTTGGATGAACTGGAAACCATAGCCGCAAAAGTGGAACGCCGCTTGCGCGATGGGCGTGTTGTAGAGATTCTGACCAACACCTCGCTCAAAGTAGATAAGAAAGAAGAATTCGCCGAAAAAGCAAATGCTGAAGAAGTCTTCGAACTTCTGAAAGCCGCCGGCATCGCGCCGGAGTTGCGCTTCGATGAAGAGCATTCCGCCTGGCGCGTGATCTTCCACGATTCCACCAATGCGGAGCGTGCCATCGATATCGAGCTCGCCGCGCAGCCGGAATACAAGAAGCTTCGCTCGCTTGCCAAACAGGTGATGAAGTACAACACGCCGCCGTTTGTTGTCGTGAAAAACGATCGCCGGGAAACACAGACAAACTGGCGCGACCTGCTGAATTTTCTGAAAGCAGAAGGCAAGCGCGAAATCACCGTCCAGCGCTACAAGGGTCTGGGCGAAATGAATGCCGAGCAGTTGGCCGAAACCACCATGAACCCTGACAAGCGAACGCTGTTGCGCGTGCGCCTGGAAGATTTGGTGGAAAGCGATGCAATCTTCACTACGCTGATGGGTGAAGACGTGGAAAGCCGCCGCAAATTTATTGAAGAAAATGCGTTGGAAGTGAAGAACCTGGACGTCTAGCTTTGACCTGGGTCGGATGGGCTCTGCTTTCAGCGGTCTTTGCAGGTGCCACGGCAATTCTAGCCAAGATTGGAATCACCGGTGTGGATTCCAACCTGGCAACGGCCATTCGAACGACAGTGATTGTCGCGTTCACCTGGGCAATCGCAGCGGGAACCGGAGCACTTGGCGGCACCACTCACATCTCCGGGCGCAGTTGGCTGTTCCTGGTGCTTTCTGGCATCGCAACGGGCTTATCGTGGCTCTGCTACTTTCGCGCATTGAGCATGGGTAACGCGTCCAGCGTGGCACCGGTCGATAAGCTCAGCGTCGTGTTCGTGATCGTGTTTGCGGCAGTGTTTCTGGGTGAACGGATTACCGCAATCAAAGCTTTCGGCGGTCTGCTGATTGCAGCCGGAGCGCTGGTTCTGGCACTCGCCTAGTGCGGGACAACTTCGTCTTTTTCTACCTTGCCATCGCGCACATGAATGATGCGGTGAGCGTGCCGGGCAATATCCAGTTCATGCGTCACCACAATGATGGTATTGCCTTCCTGGTAAAGCCGCTCGAATAGCGCCATGATTTCGACGCCGGTCGCGCTATCCAGATTCCCCGTGGGCTCGTCAGCTAAGAGAATGGACGGATTATTCACCAGGGCCCGCGCGATGGCCACGCGCTGACGCTGGCCGCCGGATAGCTCATTCGGCTTATGATCCATGCGATTCGATAAATCCACTTGAGCCAAAGCTTTTTTGGCGCGCACGATTCGTTCGCTGGATGGAATGCCGCTATAAATCAACGGAAGTTCCACGTTGTGCAGGGAACTGGCGCGAGGCAGCAGATTGAAGGTCTGGAAGACGAAACCGATTTCCTTGTTCCGGATATGCGCTAGAGCATCGTCGGTCATGGCGCTCACCAGGCTGCCATTGATGTAATACTCGCCTTTGCTGGGCGAATCCAGACAGCCAATCAGGTTCATCAGCGTTGATTTGCCTGAGCCGGACGGGCCCATGATAGCTACATATTCGCCGCGTTTGATTTCAATATCGACGCCGGAGACGGCATTGATGGTTTGATCGCCCATGACATAGGTTTTCCAAAGGTCATAGGTGCGGATGACAATGCCATCGCGCTTCAGTTGTTCCCCGCGATTTAGAGTTTCAGGTATAGCGGTTGCGGTTGCCATGGATTGCCTTTACGTTGCAGGTTTAATGACAGGCGGCTTGTTGTCCACCTTCACGCTGGTATCGGTACGAATGGACCTGACCACCTGGTAGGGCCCGATCACAATTTCCGTGCCATCCCCGATGCCCGAAAGGATCTCGATATCTGTGTTGCCGGTAATGCCGGTTTCGACCTTGGTAAACTTTGCCTTGCCGCCAGAGACTATGAAAACGCCGGTTACTTCTTCCTTTTTTGCCTTTTCCTGAGCGGGAGTAAGTTTCACGATGCCTGAGGGCGGGGGGGTCCCTTTCGGCTTCGGTTCAAGATCGCCCTTCTGCCGGGTGGTAAGCGCCTGAATGGGTACCGTGACCACCTGCGATTTGCGAGCCGTGGTGATCTTCGCGGTACAGGACAGGCCTGGACGAATTTCATCCGGCGGCGCATCGAGCGCAATCACAACCTTGAAATCTTTCGCTTCCTGACTGGAAACCGAACTCTGAGAAGAGGCCAGACCCGTGGAACGGAGGATGGCCGTGTTCCCGATTTCGATTACGTGACCCTTCAGCACCTTCGTCGAAAGGGCGTCTACGGTTACATCAGCCTGTTGATCGAGCTTAACGTTGACGATGTCGCTTTCGTCCACTTTGACTTCCGCCGTGATGATGGACATATCGGCGATGGTCATGATGGTGCTGGATGCAGAATTCTGGATACCGGGCACAACCGTTTCGCCCTGCCGGACCGGAAGATTTGTCACGACCCCATTCAAAGGAGCGATGACGTTGCGCTTACTCAACAAATCGTTAAAGCGGGTGAGGCCGGCTCTGGATTGAGCGATACGGCGCTGAGATGCCGCGGTCTGGGCTGCTGCCTGGGCAATCAGCGCTTTCGCCTGCACCATGCGTGCTTCTGATTCACGAACCGCAGCCTTCTGGCTATCTACCGTGGTGCGGCGCTGATCGTATTCCTGTTTGGCTACCAGCTTCTGTTCATAGAGAGTCTTGAAACGCTGAAAATCGACATCGGCTTTTTCCAGATCGGCTTTGCTTCTGTCGATGGTGGCCTGCATGGTTGCCAAATTGTCTTCGGCGGATTTCTGGCCGGCCTCGCTTGCTGCCGCGTCGGCTTCAGCAGAGGCGATGCTCGCTTTCTGCGAAGCTACATCAGCGGAGGGCTGGATGTTTTCAATCCGGGCCAGGAGTTGTCCCTTGCGAACGTGATCACCTTCCTTAACCAAGATTGACGTTAATTCGCCTTGAGCGTTAGCGCCAAGGTTGATGTAATTTCGAGGTTTCACCTCACCTGAGGCCGTGACAATGCTGGCAAGATCCTGTTTTGAGGCGTGGCCGGTCTGGACTGTAACAATCCCCTTCTGGCTATATTGAACGCTGGCGTAAACGCCGGCGGCAATGACCAGAAGCACTGCAACACCGATGACAATTTTCCACTTGGTTTTCACTAGGCGACAGGACTCCTCGGTAGGATGAGACGTAAGAACAGTTGGATTTGTTCACGTGAATTATACCGAATTGCCGGTATAACCCGAAACCACAATCACTTCCAGGTCACCGAATCGGGCTGTGTATTCGGGCAATTGATGCGATCCGTCATGCCGCCTTCTATTTCAGAACAGGCAAGTTCGGCGGCGGCGCGCAGTGCTGTCTCTTTGGTTCTGGCCGATGCGGTGCGGCACTGCGGTCGGCCTTTGTACGTGATACATACCTCGCAGCGGTACTGGCGGTTTCCGACAGTGTTGTAGATGAGTGCGGCAATCATCAAAAGACCGAAGACGAGGGCGATTGCACTGCTCTTCTTCACGCGAACACTCAAGCGAAAACCGTTCCCATCTTGCGGAACTTAAGATAGCGCTGCTGTACCAGTTCGTTAGAAGTAAGAGGCGTGAGAGCGGAGAGCGCTTGCTTGAGGACGGCGCGCAGCGATTCGGCAGCGGCATCAGGATTTTCCTGAGCACCGCCCACCGGCTCCGGCACGATGCCATCGATCAAGCCGAAATGCAAAAGGTCTTCAGAAGTTAGCCGAAGGGCTGCTGCGGCCTGTTCTGCCTTGGCGGAATCACGATAGATGATGGCAGCGCAGCTTTCCGGGGAAATTACGCTGTAGACCGCGTTTTCCAGCATATAAACGTGGTTGCCGACGCCAAGAGCAAGCGCGCCGCCGCTGCCGCCTTCGCCGATGCAGACCGCGATGACGGGGACGGGAAGCCGGGACATTTCCCTCAAGTTCCGGGCGATCGCTTCGGCTTGGCCGCGCTCTTCCGCATCGATGCCGGGATACGCACCGGGAGTATCCATCAATGTGATGATCGGTCGGTTGAACTTTGCGGCAAGTTGCATGACGCGAATGGCTTTGCGGTAGCCTTCCGGTTTCGGCATGCCGAAATTGCGAAGTACTTTCTGCTTGGTATCGCGCCCTTTCTGTTCGGCAATGACCATGACGGGAGCATCGTCAAAAGTAGCCATACCGCAGACGATGGCCTGGTCGTCTCCGAAGAGCCTGTCTCCGTGGACTTCCTGGAAATTTGAGAATAGCCGCTCTATATAGTCGGAGGCGTGGGGACGCTTTGGATGCCGGGCTAGCAGGACGCGGAGCCATGCGCTATTCGGTACTTCCGGGTTGAGTACGGGATCTGGCGCGAGTTGTGTATCCATGCCTTACCTCAAGGATAGCGTGGGCGCGGTAAGCACCTTGCTGGCGGACGCTTCGGCGATGAGCTTGGCTGCATCTGCCGGCAGGAGGAAGCGTTCGGCTACGGCTTCATCCGCGGCTTTGCGAACGACGGCGACGTAGCCTTGGTGTGTTGCGTAGCGTTCTTCTAAAGACAGGCGAGCATCACCGGAGGCGAGGCGTTCCGCTTTAGTTTGGGCGAATGGGACATAACCGCCCAATAAGCCGCAGATGCGGCCCTGGTCGAATCCGGCGGCGGTTACGTTCCAACCGAGATAAGAGCCGAGAGGGGCCTGCCGGAGGACTGAAGGTACGCCTCCGATATCCATGCCATCCTCATCGACCTTGGGAACCAGGGTTGGTATGACCTTGCGGATTGTAGGAGGTTGTTTCGTGATGACGCCTGACAGGTCGTTGTAGCGAAGAAGGGGGCCGAAATCGAAATCATAAATTGAATTGACCAGCCCATCCGGAGAGGGGGCACTAGCGATGGGGGAGAATCCGGCGGCAGAGACGAGTTCGCCCTTTTCGAGCCTGGGATAGCGGCTGGGTGGAGGTTCGGTGCCGGTGGTGACCCATTCAATAAGTGCTGAGGAGAGGGCCCGCATGGTTTCGGTTTCCGGGTTGGGGTTCAGGGGCAGCACGCAAGTCTTGTTATGGGTGCCCGCGACGTTAAAGCCGCCGGGGCCGCCGCCATGCGAGGTAGCCGGAAGAAAGTATCGCCGGACATTTGGCGGCAAGGGGATGTCTGACTTTGCGTCTGTGCCGACGAGATCGGCCGATTCCCGGAGATACCAGAACTCCACGCCGCCGAAGGTTTCGATCACTTTGGGGCAAGAGCGGGTAACGGAGCAGCGACTGAGCAGCCCGGCTTTCTCTCGGTTGCGTGTGGAATCAGCATAGGGGGACCACCACACCACTCCATCGCTGCCGGGTTCATAGAGACCAGCGGTGCCGCCGGCCACGGCAAAGCGGTAATTGAGAGCGAGTTGACGGGCGGCGATATGAGGGTTCACGCCATCCCACACGATACGATCAGTCTCATCCTGGTTGAACCCCAGGTGGATGAAGCTGCGGATGAAGTTACCGGATTGCGAGGTGCCGCGCGCCAGGGCCCAACGGATGCTTTTCGCGACCGGGTTCGCATTGCCTTCATCATCTTTGTCGCCATAGCGAAGGAAGGAGTTGAGATCGCGCGTGGCAGCGTAGCCGATTCCGAGTACCAGCGGATCTTTCGCGGTGAAGACCAGCTCGTAGGCGAAAGCTGGACTGAAGCCGGCTTTGGCGCAGATTTTGGCGGGATCGGGAGTGCCGGGGAAGGGAGTGCTTGTGCAATCGGCGAAAGCCCAATCGGAGGCGGGTACGGTGACGGGTTGGGCGGTGGGGGAAGACCTTCTAATGAGAGAGGCTTGCGAGGTATCGAGGCTGACCGGGCGCTGGTACAGGAGGCTTACGAAGGGCAAGGTGCTGGTGCCTGGGGCCATGTTGATGAAGCGTTCAAAGACGGGGCCGGTGAGCGGTGAGCCATCCGGGTTTCTGGCGATGGGCACGCTGATGGTCTGGCGGTTCAGGCCTGGTGTGAGGTCGCCTTGCCAGCCGCTGACCACGCTGACTTCACCGGGCGCGGTGGGAGCGGGCGCGCCATTGCCGCGGTTCGGAACGCTATAGAAGAGGACGCCATTCGCCTGTGCCATATCGACGGGCTTGGAGATGGCGAAGGTGGCCGAGTATTCTACTTTGCCGTTTGCATTGCGCGGGGCAAAGTTCAGATCCGTAATGATGCTGTTGTGGGTGCTGCCGGGATCGAGTTCGCCGAAGAAGTGTCCGGTTACAGTTTCGCGGTTGCCGGCGGCGCTGCGCGCTTCGACAACGATGCGCGTGAGCCTGGCTTGCAGAAGCGGGCTGCAGAGAAGAATAGCCGTGACGAAACATTTGGTCATGATCTTAAAACTCCAGGCGCAGGGAGACCTGGCCTTGGCGGGGGTTGTTGGATTGCGAGGTGATGCGGCCGAAGCTGGAGTTGCTTACGTTGGCTTGGGGGCTGCCGAAAACTACGCGGTTCAGGACGTTGAAGAATTCTCCGCGAAGGGTTATGTTGACGCGCTCGAAGAGGGAGATTCGCTTCATGAGCCCGATGTTTTCGTTGTAGTAATTCGGGGCGCGGAGGTTTTCATATGAACGGGCGGAATTGCCGAATTGGAGGGCGGCGGGAGTGGCAAAAGCCGCGGGGTTGATCCATTGCGGGTATTGACCGAGCTGGCGTTCGACGCCGGGGATGGCGTTGGGGCGCAAGGCCTGGTTGAAAAGCGGGAGCGTGTTGTTCACGGTGAGGACGATGGGGACGCCGGTTGAGTATTGATGGATGCCGGAGACGATCCAGCCGCCGAGGAGCTTGTTGTTCTTGAGGAAGGGAAGTTCGTAGCTGTATCCGAAGGCAAGGATGTTGGGGACATCGGTATCGGCGATCGACTTTTCGAGACGCCGGTTGTAGGAAGTCTGGCCGGTGGGGCCGCCGCCTGCAAGGACGTTGCTATCCGCGATGGTCTTGGCGTGGGTGTAGGCGAACTGGAGATCGAAGCCGCGGGAGGCGCGGACGGTGAACTGGGTCTGGAAGGAGTGATAGGTGGAGCTGCCGGAGGGATCGGCGCGATCCCAGATATCGAGGTATTGCGGATAGGGCCGGAGGGATTGAGC
>Ga0123337_10007511_pt1 | contig 10138 bp, 7 predicted proteins | sample frozenSSSSmetaG_FD_89792 | JGI IMG/M metagenome (GOLD analysis project Ga0123337, IMG submission 89792) | Glacier valley bacterial and archeal communities from Borup Fiord, Nunavut, Canada, to study Microbial Dark Matter (Phase II) -... | ecosystem: Environmental > Aquatic > Freshwater > Ice >...
GGGCGACGTTTCTCGCGATGGCGCGTGGCGAGGATGACCGGTCGGTCGACACGGAGCACGAGGATGCCAAGAGCTACTCGCAGCAGGAAACCTTTGCGAAGGACGTCGGTGATTTTTCCGAGATCGAGCGGACGGCGAAGGGGATGATAGACGCGCTCCTGCCGGCCATTCGCGGCGACGGCAAACGAGTGCGCACGATGACGGTGAAGGTCCGCTACGGAGACTTCACGCAGGAGACCGCCGGAAAGAGCCTGCCCGAAGCCAGCGATCTGGAGCAGCCCTTTTATCCGCTGGTGGGCGTGCTGATCAGGCAGGCGTGGTCGAAGCAACGTCCGCTGCGCCTGGTGAGCGTGAGGTTTTCCGGGGTCGAAGACGGCGCGCGTCAGTTGGACATGTTTGCCCAGACCGACGAGAAGCGCCGCAAACTCGCCGCCGTGCTGGACCAGATGAACCACGGTGGAAAAGTGGGGCGGGTGCAACACGGTCACCAATTACCACCAAAGAAAGGGTAGGGCGTGGTATGCCGTCGGTTTGCATGGCAGGTCTGTCATGATTCAATCGCTCTTGAGCATTGAGGAGAAGCGCCTGATCTGCGTGGATGCCGCGAGCCGGGTAAGGGGCCTCTCATCTTTAATATTGGAAAAATGAAAACCATGAAATCCATCGCCGTGCTGCTCGCTCTTTCCTCGGGGTTCACTTTATACGCCGTGCCAGCCGGTGCCACCGATTTGGTTCCCCGTTCCGACAGCGCAGCGAAGGAGCAGACTAAAATACCCGAGGGCGACACCACGACGACGGTTACGTTCAGCGCAGAGCCGGCGACCGCAAAGCCCTCCGCGGAAAACAACAATCTCTTTGGCAACGGGAATGCCTTGCTGCCTGCCGCCGTTGATAAAGCGAAGCCCTACGTCCTTGAAATCTTATACGGAGAGGTAACCAAACCCATTGAACCTCTCTTCGGCGGCTCATCATTGGTTCCGAGTGCAGAATTCCATGCCCAGGCGAAGGGGATGTCGATTTCGATGGCTCCGAGCGACCAAGGGAAAACTTCAAGCGATGGAGCGACCGTCGTTTATCATGTCGAGCAAGCGGGAAGTAAAAACGACACCTTTTGGATTTATACCATTGTCAGCATACCTGCCGTCGAAAAAGGGGAACTGAAAACACGCCTGATTATAAACAAGGACGAGTGGAATGTGTTTGGTGGGCCGACCAAGACTTTGAGCAATGGAAGCAAAAGATATTTTTATTGGGCCATTCGCATCAACACGCAGCTCAACAAGTTTCCCCCGGGCTCGACTGACGGTTGAATCGCAGAGGAGGGGCGACGGCGATTCTGCGGGCTGCACGAAGCGAAAGCGTTTGGTTTTCTCGTGGTTTCGTGTCCCTTTGGAAGCACTCATGACGTCATCGGAACTTCTCTCACGCATCGAAGCCGGCAAGCGCGCGGTGCTCGCCCAGACCGAACTCATGCATCGGGATTTCGGCCACGTGAAGAGCGAGTGGAAATACGACGGCACGCGCGTCACCGCGTCCGACGTGGCGATCTCTGAAGGCATCTTTCGCGAGCTGGGCGCGCAGTTTGACGACGATTATTTCAGCGAGGAGCTGGCCGTCACCGAGGAGCCCATTCCACTGACGAAGCGGTTTACCTGGGTGCTGGATCCGATCGACGGCACCAACAACTACGCGACGGGCATTCCCTACTGCGCGATCTCGCTGGCGCTGCTGGAAAACGGCATGCCCGTTTACGGCATCGTCTACGACATGGCGCGGCGCGTCCTGATCCACGGCGGCCCCGGCTTTGGCGTGTGGGACGGCGACCATGTGGCGCGGGTGAAGGAAGGCGCGCCGGACGCGCAGAGCATGCTCGGGTTTCACAGTCCGCACGACAAAGTCTTCGCGCAGCATGCGGCGGTGCTGGTGGAGAATTTCAAGATTCGCGGGCTGGGCAGCAGCACGCTGCATCTTGCCTACGTTGCGGTGGGCCTGCTTGAGGGCACGGTGGATCACAACGTGCGCATCTGGGACATCGCGGCGGCGGTGCCGCTGGTGTGGGCGGCGGGCGGCGAGGTTCAGTTTCTCAACGGCGAGCAGTTTCCGATGAAGGTGTTCAACCTGAAGATGGACCGCATCCAGTTCGTCGCGGGCAACGCCATCGTGTGTGCGAAGCTGCGGGTGCTGCTGGGCGCGTGAGGGTAGGGGGACAGGGATATGGTTTGGACGTGGGAGCGAGCTTGCTCGCGATGTTCGATCCTCGCGAGCAAGCTCGCTCCCACAAAACAGCCGCTTTTGTTTTTACGGACACGAAAAAGCGGCGACCGGTGAAGGTCGCCGCTTCGGGGAGCACTGCTCAGACCGTGTAGGTCTGCAAGGGCACCGGATCAAGGACCTTGGCGTTGGGCATCTTGATGGCCAGCTGCTCCGCGAACCAGGCGCGCGCGGGTGGATCGCCGTGCGTGAGGATGACGGCGCGGGCATGGCTCTGAATGGCGAATTCCAACAGCTCCTCGCGGTCGGCGTGGCCGCTGAGCTCGTAGCGCTCGACGCGGGCGCTGACCGTGGTCTTCACGTTGGCCGTGGCGAAGAGGAACTCGTCGCCATGCTTCGCCTGAAGAAGGTGGCCGCCGGGTGTATCGGGATCGCAGTAGCCCACGAAGCCGATGGTGTTGCGCGCACTGCCGAGAAGACCGGAGGCGAGCGTGTAGCTGGGGGTGCGCTCGACGAGCATGCCCGAGCTGATGATGTAGAGGGCGTTTTGCTTCGGATCCTCGCCGGCGACGAGCTTGCGCGGGGCGGGTTTGATATTGAGCTCCTTGATGACGCTGCGGCTGAACTGCACGTCCTTCGTCTTGCGGGAGATTTCGTCGAAGTAGTCGGCGAGATCCATGCCGAGGCCGGCGGCGAAGATGGGGCAGTCGACGAGGCGTCCAAACTTGCGGGCGTCGTGGAGGATGGAGAGCACTTCCTGCATGCGTCCGAGGGCGAACACAGGGAGGAGGAACGAGCCGCCGCGCTGGATGGTGTCGTTGATCGAGGTGATCAGGCGGTTGACCTCGTTGATGCGCTCCTTGCCGATCGGACGCTCGGTGGTGCCGCGGGTGGTCTCGATGCAGACGGTGTCGAAGTGGCCGGACGGAAACTGCGCGCCGAGAAGGGTGCGCTGGTTTTCGAAAAGGACGTCGCCGCTGAAGAAGAAGTGGCGGTGTTTGTGGTGAATCTCGACGGCGGCGGCACCGGCGACATGGCCGGCGCGGTGGAAGAGAATGTCGATCTCGTCGTTACCGTTGGCGCTGCGGAATTTCTTCACGTGGCCGAAGGACAGGCCGATGATGCGCGGGGCGCACTTGTCGATCTCGTCGTGGGTGAAGAGCGGGTAGTCGGGGATGTTGGCCTCCTCCTTCTGGCGCATCATCACGTTGGCGGAGTTGTGCAGCATGCGCTCGATGAGCATGCGGCTGGACTGCGTCATAAGGACGGGCGTGTTCGGGTGCTGGCGCATCGCGACCGGCAGGCTGCCGATGTGGTCGAGATGGCAATGCGTGATGATGATGAGATCCAGACGGATGTCTTTGATCAACGAAAGGTCGGGCGTGGCCAGGCGGCCGGCCATCTTCGGGTTTAACCCGCAGTCGATGAGGATGTTTAGTTCGCCAATCTGCACGTACATGGAGTTGGCGCCGATACCGCCGTTGCGGTTCAAATCAATAAGCTTCATTTAGAATCGGTCAGAAGGAAGCACCCCGCGGGCGGGCGCAAGCGCAAGTTTACGTTAATAAAAGACACGGTTATGGAGCCCGGCTGATTTTAGACGTCGCAGGGACCCGCCGCGTCGTCCGGCACAACCATTTCGAAAGGGGGCAGGACCACGTGGATCAGGCGGCCCAGGTCGTCGACGCCGTGGAAACTCCCCTGGACGCGCGCGTTGCAGCCGGTGATGTGGTAGCTGTTGTAGGAGAACTGTTCGCCGGAGGCGAGGCGGGGGGTCTCGCCCACGATCTTGTCGCCCTCGATCACGAGTTGTTCGCCGTCGCTGTGCTGCACGATCCACTTGCGGCCGAGGAGGGTGACGGTGTGCTCGGAGCCGTTGTGCAGGGTCACGAAATAAACGAACGCATGCGGCTTGTCGGGCGGCAGCGTCTTACCCCCGTGGTGGTAGACGAGTTTGTCGAGGCGGGCGGTGAGGCCGGATAATGCGAGCGAAGCGGACACAACGCGTAAGGAACGCAGCGCGCGGGCGTTTGCAACCGCGACGTGGCCTGTGCCACGAAAAGCCGTTGCCTGTCGTGCGCGCGCAGCCTCAACGTGGACGGCTCATGACGTTGGCGGACTACTTCGGCGTTTTCCTGCTGGGCCTGCTCGGAAGCGGGCACTGCATCGGCATGTGCGGGCCGTTTGCGCTGGCCGTGTCTGCGGGTTCGCCGAACGCGACCACGATGATCGCCCGCCAGGTCGCCTACCAAATGGGCAAGGCGACGTCCTACCTGTTCATCGGCCTCGTGCTGCTCACCGTGACGGATTTGGTGGATGCACGAGACCCTCTCTGGCGCATCCAAAACGTGTTGGCCGCCCTCACCGGCGCGGTGATGATCGCCGCCGGACTCGCCTATGCGCTGGAGTGGCGGCTGCCGTCTACGTTGTCCCGTTGGTGGCAGGGGAGTGCGGTCTGCGGCGCGATGTCCGTCCTGTGGCGCTCGCCCTCACTCTTTAAAAGTCTGCTCATCGGCTGGCTCAACGGCTTCCTGCCCTGCGGCCTCTCGCTCACCGCCATTCTTTATCTGGTCAATTACGGAAAGATCGAGGCGGTCGTCGCCGGCTCGTATGTCTTCGGCCTCGGCACGCTGCCCGGCCTGCTGCTCCTAGCCTTCGCCGGACGGAAGATCAGCCTCAACGCGCGCCGCTGGCTCCTGCGTGCGACCGGCGTCGCGCTCGTCGTCTTTGGCGTGCTCACCGTCCTGCGCGGCAACCCGGCGGTCGAAACGTGGTTCCATCAGCATCTCATGTTTGGCATGGGCGAGGGCGAGTCGCACGGGCACCAGCACTGAGGGCTTGCCACTTAATTTCTCGCGGCGCACAAACCCTTTTCTTTATGCAAAAACTGGCCCTTCTCTCGGTGAGCGACAAAAGCGGTTTGGTGGACTTCGCCACCGCCCTCGTAAATCAACACGGCTACAAGCTCCTTTCGACCGGAGGCACCGCCAAGCTCCTAGCGGAAAAAGGCCTGCCCGTCACCGAGGTTAGCCAGCACACCGGTTTCCCCGAGATGATGGAAGGCCGTGTGAAGACCCTCCACCCGAAAATCCACGGCGGTCTGCTCGCGCGCCGCGACAAGGCCGACCACCTCGCCGCCGCCACCGCCCACGGCATCGACCTCATCGACCTCGTCGTCGTCAACCTCTACCCGTTTGAACAGACCGTCGCCAAGAAGGACGTCCATTTCGAGGAAGCCATTGAGAACATCGACATCGGCGGCCCCTCCATGCTCCGCAGCGCCGCCAAGAACCACGAGAGCGTCACCGTCGTCGTCGATCCCGCCGACTACGCCCCCGTGCTCGCCGCCTTCGCCGCGCCCGCCACGCTGTCCGCCCTCCGTCGCAAGCTCGCGCTGAAAGCTTTTCAACGCACGGGAGCCTACGACACTGCCATCGCCGCCTACCTTGAGAAGCAGGCCGCCGAAGCCCCCGATCTCGCCGCCCTCAGCGGTTATCCGGAAAAACTTTCGCTCTCCTACAAGAAGGCCCAGTCGCTCCGCTACGGCGAGAATCCCCACCAGCAGGCCGCGCTCTACGGCACGTTCCACGACCATTTCGAGCAGCTCCAGGGCAAGGAACTTTCCTACAACAACATTCTCGATATCACCTCCGCCACCTACCTCATCGGCGAGTTCGAGAAGCCCACGCTCGCCATCCTCAAGCACACCAACCCCTGCGGCGTCGCCTGCGCCGACACCCTTGAGGCCGCGTGGGAAAAAGCTTACGCCACCGACCGCCAGGCCCCCTTCGGCGGCATCATCATCGTTAACCGCACCCTCGAGGCCGGCCTCGCCAAGACCATCTCGGAAATCTTCACCGAGGTCATCATCGCCCCGCGCTACACAGACGAAGCCCTCGCCATCTTCTCCAAGAAGAAAAACCTCCGCCTCATGATCGCCAAGGAAGGCGTCGGAGCCGATTCCCTCTACGATGTGCGCTCCGTGATCGGCGGCCTTCTCGTGCAGGACCGCAACAAGATCCTCGGCAACCCCCGCGACTTCAAAGTCGTCACCAAGCGCCAGCCCACGCCCGAAGAGTGGGACAGCATGATGTTCGGCTGGCGCGTCTGCAAACACGTCAAGTCCAACGCCATTGTCTACGTGCGCGACGAGCAGACCCTGGGCGTCGGCGCCGGCCAGATGGCCCGCGTGGACAGCTCCCGCATCGCCGTGTGGAAAGCCGGCGAAGCCAAGCTCGACCTCAAGGGCTCAGTCGTCGTATCCGAGGCGTTGTTCCCCTTTGCCGACGGCCTCATCGCCGCCGCCGAAGCCGGCGCGACCGCCGCGATCCAGCCCGGTGGCAGCGTGCGTGACGAAGAAGTCATCAAGGCCGCCGACGAACGCGGCATGACGATGGTCTTCACCGGCCTCCGCCACTTCAAACATTGATCAGGCTTGGCCGGAAACCCCGGCCGGCCCCATCTTTACAATGAGGGCGTTGCATCTTGCAGCGCGGAAGTCAGGATGGAGGGCACATGGAATGCGCATTACGGTCTTCACTCTGATGTCGCATTCCGGTCCGCCCCACGAGTTCCCACGTCTATTTGAGTTTCTGTGACGCCGTCACCCCAAAATCGTTTTCTTTCGCTGTCGGCATGGTCGTGCCGCCGGCTGTTTTTTCTATGCGTGCTGTTGGCCGGCTGGCTCGCTCCGGCGCCGGTGACGGCGGCTGAGTCGCGCACTTCGTTTCCCGGTAGCATCGCCGGTATTCCGGCGCGCATGGCCACCAGCAAGCGCGCGGTTCAAACGACGGAGCAAACCCAGACCATGGAGTTCAGCGTGGCCTTGCGGCTGCGTAATTTTGACGAGATGCAGACGCGGATTTCACGAGGGGAAATCATTCCGCGCGCCGAACTGGTGCGCCGCTACCTGCCACTTCCCGCCGACTATCGGGCGGTGGTCTCCTGGCTGCGGACGCAGGGGTTTGTCATCACTCATGACGACCCGAGCCGTCTCGCGGTTCATGCCCGCGGGCGTCTGAATCAAATCACCCAAAGCCTGCAGGTGCATCTGGTCAACGTGACCGGGAGCGACGGACGTTCGTATCACGCCGCCGACACCGCGCCCAGTCTTCCGCAGCGCATCGCAGGCCCCGTGCTCGGCATCAATGATCTGCAGCCCTATCACCGGCGCAAGAAGCACGCGATTGCCCACTCCCTCACCGACAACTCGCCGCCCTACACGGTCAACCAGATCCTCAAAGCCTACAACGCCACCAACCTCGGCGTGACCGGTGCCGGCCAGAAAATCGCCATCCTCATCGACACCGTTCCCAGCGTCTCCGACGTAACCACATTTTGGACGAACAACGGTGTCGCCCAGAGCTCGTCCAATCTGGAATTCATCAACGTTAACAACGTGAGCGACACCGTCCTTCACGCCTTGAGTGGTGAGGAGACCCTCGATGTCGAGTGGACGAGCGGCATCGCCCCCGGCGCCAAGATTCGCGTGTATGCGGCGGGCTCTCTTTACGAGAGCGATCTCGACCTGTGCCTTCAGCAGCTCGTCAACGATCTGCCCACGCAGCCGGATTTGCATGTGTTGTCGATCAGTCTGGGAGCGGGGGAGACGGTGCTCAGCCAGGGAGAATTTTCAACGGAAGCCCAGTTCTTCGCGATCCTCGCAAGCGCCGGCGTGAGCGTGTTTGTTTCCACCGGTGACTATGGTTCCACGCCGAGCAGCACAGCGGCGGCCAACGACGGTCCGCTTCAGGTCGAGTATTCCTCCTCGGATCCCAACGTGACCGGAGTCGGCGGCACCTCTCTTTATATTGATGCGACCACCGGGCTGCGCACGAGCGAGAGCGCCTGGGGCGGGGTGGGCTCGCCGTATGGCGGCGGCGGCGGTGTGAGCACGCAGTTTCTCCGTCCCGCCTGGCAAAAAGGAACCGGCGTGCCGTCAGGCACGATGCGGTGCGTGCCCGACGTCGCCCTCGTGGCTGATCCGGACACGGGAGCCTACGTTTACATCAACGGCGGAGTCTCGGTCTACGGCGGCACCAGCTGGGGCACTCCCGTATGGGCCGGCTTTTGCGCGCTCATCAACGAGGCCCGCGCCAATCAGGGCAAGGCCTCGCTGGGCTTGGCCAATCCGCGCCTGTATCCGCTTCTGGGCACGAGTAGCTTCACCGACATCACCACCGGCGGCAACGACACGCCCACCAGCAACGGCCTGTATGCCGCCACGACGGGCTACGACATGGCCACGGGGCTCGGCGTGCCCAACGTGGGCGCGCTTCTGACCGCGCTGCTCGCCCAGCTGCCGACGATCACCAGCTTCAGTCCCGTCATCGGGACGACCTATGCCACCATCGTGATCACCGGCACCGACCTTGCCTCCGCCACCGCCGTCACCCTGAACGGCGTCTCGCTTCCCTTTACGGTGGTTTCAAATTCTCAGCTCAGCTTCACCGTGCCGCCCGGCGCGACCGGCGGAGCGATTGCCGTGACCACGCCCGCCGGCACAGTGAGTGCCTCCGGTGTGTTCACGCTTGCTTCGCTGCCTGCCTCATCAGTCGTCATCAGCCAGGTTTACTGCGAGGGCGGGTCGAATTATCAGACCGACTTTATCGAGCTCTTCAACGTAGGCACGACCACCGTCAACCTCTCTAATTGGTCGATCCAGATATCGACAACCTCCACCAGCTCTTCATGGCAACTCGTCCGGCTGAACGGCTCGATTGCCCCCGGACACCACTACCTTATTGCCGGTGGAAACTTTGGAGGTGCCGGCATCGCGGTGCCCACTCCCAACGTGCAAGGCTCCTTCGCGCTCGACTCTCAAAACGGTGAAAAAATCGCCCTCGTGAGCAATCACACGCAACTGAACGTTTCAAATCCCGTAAGCTTGGGCGTCGTCGTCGACTTCATCGGCTACGGAGGCGCCAACGCCTACGAAGGAAGCGGGCCTGCTCCGCTCGGAGCCCCTGATTTCGCCACCTTCCGCGTCGGCGGCGGCCGATCCGACACCAATAACAACTCCACCGATTTCGTCACCGCCGCTGCCAACCCTCGCAACTCCGCCTCCACGACCACGCCTTCCGTTTGGCCGGATCTCACGGTCACCTCGGCGCACACCGGCAGCTTCACCCAAGGCGATCCCGCTCAGTCTTACACCCTCACGGTCACCAACACCGGCACCGCCTCCACGGGCGGCACCGTGACCGTCACCGATACGCTTCCGACCGGTCTTACCGCGACCTCTTTCATCGGGACCGGTTGGACCACCGATCTTGCCACACTCACCGCCACGCGCAGCGACGCCCTTGCCGCCGGAGCCAGTTACCCGCCGCTGACGCTCACCGTAAGCGTGGCCGCCAACGCCTCCGCCAGCCGCACTAACGCCGCCCAGGTTGCCGGCAGCGGCGATCTCAACACGGCCAACAACACCGCCACGGATATCACGACGATCCTCGCGATGACTGCGTCGCAATCCTGGCGCTACACCTACTTTGGCAGCACGGCGAATAGTGGAGCCGGAGCCGACACCGCCATCGCCTCAGGCGACGGCCTTACGAATCTCCTCAAGTATGCTCTGGGTCTGAATCCGCTGATTCCCTCGACCACCACCGGTGTGATCACCGAGGACGCGACGACCGGCTACCTACGACTTACCGTCACGAAGAACCCCGCCGCCACTGATGTCACTTTTTCCATCGTCGGCACGACCGACCTCGCCAACTCCGCGAGTTGGAGCACCGCGAACGTCGTCGTGGATCAAAACACCACGTCCACCCTGCAGGCGCACAGCAGCACGCCGGTGTCATCCGGCTCCTCGTTCCTGCGGCTCGTCGTCACGCGCCCCTGAGCAGTTTTATACGTCCGGAGCACTTCACCGGCCTCTGCTATTTCAAATATTAATCAGGAAGGGCGGGGAGACTTAAACGGA
>Ga0123337_10007515_pt1 | contig 10129 bp, 7 predicted proteins | sample frozenSSSSmetaG_FD_89792 | JGI IMG/M metagenome (GOLD analysis project Ga0123337, IMG submission 89792) | Glacier valley bacterial and archeal communities from Borup Fiord, Nunavut, Canada, to study Microbial Dark Matter (Phase II) -... | ecosystem: Environmental > Aquatic > Freshwater > Ice >...
AAATGGGCGATGACCTCGGCGATCGTCGCCTGCGCCGCGACGAGGTCGCCGCGCGCCAGCGCCACCCGCGCGAGACCGGCGAGCGGCTCGGGCGGCATCGTCGGCCGGCCGATCTCGCGGAAGATGCTCGCCGATTCGCGGTAGCAGGCCGCCGCCTCGTCCCACGCGCCGAGCGCCGCGTATGCATGCGCGCGCAAGCCGAGCAGGACCGCCTGCAGATCCCGATCCTTCAGGCGCTCGACGAGCTCTGACGACTCGTGGCCGAGCTTGATCGAGCCCTCGGCGTCGCCGCGGAGGAACGCGATCTGCGCCATGTTGCAGAGCAGGTAGGACTCGCTGATGCGCTGGCCGATCTCGGCGGCGAGGCGCCGGCCGGTCTCGTACAGGTCGAACGCCGCGTCGTAGTTGCCGAGCAGCCTCTCGGTCTCGCCGAGGTTGTTGATTGCGCCGCTCTCGACCGCGCGGTCGCCGTTGGCCCGCGCCAGCGCAAGCGCCTGCTGGTAGAAGCTGCGTGCCTCGTGATAGCGGCCACGCTGCGACGCGATGATCCCGAGTTGCATCAGCGTTGTGCTCTCGACGCGCCGGTCGCCAACTTCGCGCGCGAGCGTCAGCAGCTGGTCGGCGCGGCTTTGCGCGCCCTCATAGTCGCCCTGGAACTGAAGCGCCCGCGCCCAGTTGAGCAAAGGCGTGAGCGCCGCGCCTTGCTGGCCAGCGGCCTCCGCGAGCGCGACCGCGCGCTGCGCCGCTTCGACCGTGCCCGGATAGTCGCCGGTGACGAGCGCGAGCGAGGCGCGAAATCCCACGGCGCGTGCGCGCCGGTCGTCGTCGTCGAGCCCGTCGGCTAGCGCCTCGAGCTCGGCGACGTCGGCGGCCTGCTCGACGCGCCGGCCCGAGTCGGCGTAGACGCGGCGCCGCGTCAGCAGGAGCACGAATCGGGTCGCGGCGTCGACCTCGGGCACGAGCGCCAAAGCGCGGCCGATGAAGTCGAGGGCGGCGCCGGCGACGTAGCTGCGCGCTGCGTCCTCGCCGGCGCGGCGCAGGTATTCGACGGCGTTGGTGACGTCGCCGGCGCGCTCGTAGTGGTCGGCGATCAGGCCGAAATATTCGCTCGCGCGATCGCCGCTGCGCACGACGAGCCAGTCGGCCGTCTGCCGGTGCTGCTCGCGCCGCGGGCCCTTCAGCACGGAGTGGTAGACGACCTGGTGCAGCACGTGGTGCTTGAAGACGAACTCTCGCGTGCCCTCGAACGCGCTCGTCTCGCGGCCGTAGGCGAGCTCGCGCCGCGTCAGGCCGTCGAGGGCATCGGTCGAGAGCGGCGCGATGCGCTGCAGGGCCTCGTCCCAGAAGACGTGGCCGATGACGCTCGCCTGCTGCAGCACCGCCTTCTCGGGTGCGGGCAGGCCGTCGATACGCGCCTGGATCACGCCGGCGAGCGTGCCGGGCACGTTGACGGTGAGCAGCTTGTCGGCGACGACGCGCCACGGCTCTTCGGCCGTGACGATGACGCCGTCGTCGATCAGCATGCCGATCAGCTCTTCGACGAAGTACGGGTTACCTTCGGCGCTGCCCGCGAGCAGGTCGCGCAGCGCGTCGGGCACGGTGGCCAGGCGATTGAGCAGGCCATCGATCAGGTCGCGCGTGCCGCGCCGGGTGAGCGGCGAGAGATCGATCCGCTGGTGATTCTTCTGGCCGCTGCCCCAGAGCGGACGGCGCTCGTAGAGCGTCGAGCGCGTCAGGCACAGCATCAGCATCGGGATGTCGCGGCAGACCTGCGCCAGATGGTTGCCGAAGTCGAGCGAGCCATCGTCGGCCCAGTGCAGGTCGTCGAACACGACGACGATCGGCTCGCCGGTGTCCTTGTGCAGCGTCAGGAAGTAGCGCGAGAGCGCGTGAAAGGCACGGTCGCGCAGCTGCTTCGCTTCACTCGCGATCGCGGCGATGTGCGGGTCGTCGTCGTAGTCGAGGCCGATCAGCTTGCCGATCAGCGCGGTGTACTCGGCGCTGCGCTCCTTCAGCACCGCGCCGATGCCCTCGGCGAGCTTGGCCTTGGCCGCGATTTGCGAGTCGCTGTCGAGGATCTCGAAGCGCCGCGCCAGCATGTCGCGCACCAGGCCGTAGGGCACATGGTTGCCGTACGGCTGCGGACGGCACTGGTAGAAGCGGACGTGGTCGGGCAGCAACTCGAGCCATTGCGCGAACTCGAGCCCGAGCCGGCTCTTGCCGATGCCCGGCTCACCGACGACGGTGATGGCGGCGAGCTGCTTGTCGTCGCGCGCGCCCTCGAAGGCTTCGGTGATGCGCTTCAGCTCGCCGTCCCGGCCGACCATCGCCGTCTCGATCCCCTCGAGGCCGCGGTTGGCCATGCGGAACGCGCGCTGCTTGGCGCGGATCACCAGGTAGCTGCGCACCGGCCCGCTGATGCCCTTGATCTCGATCGGCGGCTGCGGCGCGATCTCGAACACGCCGCGCACGTGGCGATAGGTGTCGTGGCTGATCCGCAGCGTGCCCGGCGGCGCCGTCTGCTCCATGCGCGCGGCGATGTTCACGGTGATGCCGCGGATGCTGCTTTCGGCGTCGATGCCGCCGCCGAGCAGGACAGGCCCCGTGTGGATGCCGACGCGCACGCCGAAGCCGTCGAGCGCGTACTCGGCCTTGAAGCGCTCCGCGAGCAGCGGGCCCTCGGCGACGATCGCCAGGCCGGCGTGGACCGCACGCTCGGTGTCGTCTTCCAGCGCCCGATCGCCGCCGAACACCGCAAGCAGGCTGTCGCCGGCGTACTGGAGCACCTTGCCCTGCTTCTCGACGACGATCGCGGTCAGCCGCTCGAGAGCGCTGTCCATCACGGCGTGGACGTCTTCCGGGTCAAGGTGCTGGCTGAGCCGTGTCGATCCGACGACGTCCATGAAGAGGACCGTCACGGGCTTTAGCTGCGGCTCTCCACGCGACCGCTCCTTCAGGGCGGCGAGCTTTTCCTGCAACGGCGCGACGGCCATGCCGACCACCGCGTCGCCGAGCAGCGCGCGCTGCGCCTCGAGGGCGGCGATGGCCGATTCGATCTGCTCCGCGTTGTCTTCCATGCCTTCCAGTCAAGTCGCTGTCGAGTCCGGCGAGACGCACTTGCGCCGGCGTTGTCGATCTCCGAGACCCCCTGATCGCGGGGGCAGTGTCGGTCGGCGCCGACAAATGCGGAGACGACCGCCGGGCCAGACTCTACATTTACCCAACGGGCGCGTACATCTTCGCGTCCCTCTCCTTTTCGAGGTACATCCCATGTCGCCGAAGCTTCTTCTCCTTGTCGCAGCGCTGACCTTAGCCGGCGCGGCCAACGCCGTCACCGTCAACTTGACGGACTTCAACTTTGGCGCGCCCGTCAACGCGAAGATCGACGGCACCGGCGGCAGCCCCTCCTACAACGGTTCCGCCGGCGCCTTCATTGGGACGCAGACTGACGCGCCGCCCGTCGATGCCAAGCGCAGCTCCATCACGGCGACGTCTCCGACGTCGTTCGTCGCGTGGTGCGCCGAGCTGACGCAGAGCTTCAGCTTCGGCGTGAGCTACGAGTACGCGCTCGTCGACGGCTCGACCTACCACTTCGGCAACCTCCTCAGCGATCCCAACAACCATCGCTCCACCGACCTGAGCCGCCTGTTCACCGCAGCGGCCGCCAACAATTTCGTCTTCGACAGCGCCGGCTCGGCGGCGTTCCAGGCCGGCATCTGGGAAATCATCTACGAGCACGATGTCGGCTACAGCTTCCTGACCGGCACCCTGCGCGGCGCGGCCTCGGATCCGGCCAACCAGACTGCCTTCAACACCGTGAACGGCTTCCTCACGACCCTCGGGACATACGTCGCCGGCTACCACATCGACGTGCTGACCAACGACGCCCAGCAGGACTTTCTGGTCGCCAGCGTCCCCGAGCCGGAGACCTGGGCGATGCTCGTCGGCGGTCTCGGCATGATCGGCTTCCTGCGCCGCCGCCGCAAGGTTGCCTGAAGGACCAGCTTGCCACCCGGGCGCGCTTCGGCGCGGCCGGGTTCGACGCAGATCAGGTCGTGGAGGTCCGCGCTTCGGCCACGGGCACGTCTCGATTTGCCGTGAACCCTCGCTCCAAAAGAAGCCAGCGCCACTTCGAGACTGACCGGAACGGCTTGGTCACCGCCGGGTAGTCGGAGACTGGTGCTCCCTGGGCCATGCGCAAGGTGATCGAGCGGGCGGCATCCGGACAGATCTTGCACACCCAGTTGCGACCGTCCTGGATCTCGCAGTCGTCGAACTTGCCCGACGGCTCCTTGGTGCCCACAGTCCAGAAGATGACTTCGCCATGCGGCTTCAGGGCCCGATAGCGATAGCGGACTCCGGCGGAGAGGCGGCCGGCACAACGATCGCCCTGCCAAGTGCCGTCGACGCAATCGACCGTGTAGACGGTGCGTTCACCCTGCATCGTCACGAAGTCCGATGCCCACGCGGCGAAGCCGAGGGCCGCGAACACGGCGGCAATGATCACCCAGACACGAACCATCGGCATGATTCCTCAGCGCCAGTCGGCGTGCCGCGGATTGTGCACCGCCGGCGCTGGTGCTGACACGAGGGGTTTGCTGCTACGCGTTCGGAAGGTGCACCGGTTCGTGACCGGGCGCGGCATCGTCGGGCGACGCGGGCAGCTTCGTGCCGTCGTCGGGCTCGACCGGGAGTGCGTCAGGCTCCGGCTCGTCGGTTTGAGGGAGTCCAGGAAGGGTGGCCATGGCAGCGATCGCATCTGTCGATGCAACCATCATGCGCCGTGGCGGCGCCGCGCGGCAAGGCACCCGACGGATTGACCCCGCTACCGGCCCGGAGTCAGCGATCCGGCGTTCTGGATCAGCGGCACTTTGTACGGGTCCATGATCACGCCCTTGGTCGACGCCATACCGACTCCCTGGATCGGCAACACCACGTTGCTCGCTCCCGGCGGCGACGGAACATAGAGGTTGAACGAGTTGTTCGGCCGCCTGGCGGCGTCGCTCGCGGCGCCAGGACCGGCCGAGGCGGCGGAGCCGGCGACAACCCCTCCGGCAATGAGCAACAAGACCTTCAGGAGCTGAGACGTGGCGCGGCGCATGGCGAGATCCGGATCGGGGTGTGACAGACCCGATATCGGCAGCCGCCGAACCGACTGTAGAAGCAAAGTGGTTAGCAGGTGTTGCCGGGCGCCGCGTTCACGCCGCCGGTCGGGACTACGCCGACGTTTCGATGCACACCTGACCGTCGTCGACGCGGGCGGGCCAGGATTGGAGATCGTCGACCGCGGGTGCGGCCATCGCCTTGCCGTCGCGAATGCAGAACCGTCCGGAATGCCATGGGCACTCGATCTCGTCGCCCTCGATGAATCCCTCGACGAGCGACGCCTTCCCGTGGGTGCAGGTGTCGGCGATCACGAAGTAGCCGTTGTCCATTTGGAAGACCGCGAGTGGCGGCAGCCCGTCGACGACCACCCGCCGCGGCATGCCTTCCTCGACATCGCCGATCGGGCACAACGGTCGCCAGGTCGAGGACGTGCTCTCGCTCATGGGATGTCTCGCTGACAAAGACAAACGGGTTACAGCAGATCTGCTGTAACCCGTCGGTGTGGCTGGCGGAGTGGACGGGACTCGAACCCGCGACCCCCGGCGTGACAGGCCGGGGGTACAACCGAGCATTGGCGCGGGTTTGCGACCGATTCAACTTCCAAAATCGCGCTTAATTCAATCGAATCGAGCCCCACGCTGCATTCTCTTATTCCAACACAAATTCGGCGCAGAGTCACGGCTCAAACAGTCCTGCGGGTGTCGTTCCCGACGCCGTGACTTGCGTGCAACCGTCGACGATCGGACGCGAATTCGAGGCGGACCAACTACGTGGTTCGTAGCTAAGCAAGGCGTTTCCCTTGCGTGCGTTTGTACCGTGTACGAGCCCTCTCGGTCACGGTCCAAGTTCGAGTTCTGGGCACGTCCAGCCCAACTGAGCCCCCCAAAAGTCCCCAGCGCGGGAAGCGAACGTAGCGAGACGCGGGCGTGCGGAAGTCGAGCCATCGGGCCCTCGCAATCCAGCCCATGTGACTACGCCGCGTTGCTACGCAACATCCGGTATAGAGCCTAGCAATCCGTTAACGGGAGTTCGCATGTCAGAGGTACTTTTTCAGTTCTTGCGTATCGAGGCCCACGGCGCCAGTGCAGCGGAGGATCTTCTGGCTGAGGCCAATCGTGTGCCCAGCCACTGCACTCACATCGAGCACCCCATCCCAGCGCGATGGTTGATGGGCTCTCCAAGAGAGGTGACGCATGAGGTTGCAAGCTTCATGCTCCAACCCCAGCCCTTTCGGTCAAAGTCGGGTCAAGTGCTGTACCGAAGGACAAGGTGCGATCAGCGCTGCTTTGTGGACTGCGTCGCAAGCTATCCAGTCGAGACTGAGCACGTCAAACGAGCCTCGGACATCGAAAAGCAGGCCTTGAAAGACTGGCTGCATAAAACACACCACTTCATTCAATCCCAATTTGGTGCTCACCATATCGCGTCTTGCCTGCACTTCGACGAGAGCCATCCGCATCTGCACTTTTATATCGTCGGGAACGCTAGCCGACTTCATCCTGGGCTGCGAGCGGAATTCGTCGAAGGACAACGGATAAAGGATGGCAAGGAAAGGGCTCGCCGTCACAGGGCGGGCTTGAAAGCCTTTCTCGACCTCTATTATTCTGAGGTCAGTTCGACGTTTAACCACTCCCGCGGGGACCACCGCCGCAGTGCACGTCGAATTCCCAAACGGAAGGATTACAAAAAATGGAAAGAGCTGTTTGAGTGGAGCAAGGAGCCAATCGAAACCGAGCTGCCGAGCGATTCGGTGGTATTGCACCGGCCCACATGATGTCGCTCCCGGAATATATCCAGCCGCCTCTCAGCGTTTCGTTGGATCGGCTAGTCTTTCGGGCTGTATGGGTATATGACCTCGATCGAGGGAACGACAACCTTCGGCGACAGGTATTAACCTGTTTCTGCAAAGAGATCAGGGTAACCAGCTTCTACCTGGACTGCATAATGCCGCAGATATTCGAAGTAGTCGAGGAGCAGATGGATGTTTTGAAGACTGAGTGGGACGAAAGTTTGACCCAAGATGAAGCGGAGAATGCGGTCCACGACGGACTCATCTTTAGCGCCCGTGTACTGCGGAGATATGCACGATACCTTCCGCCAACGCGACCGATTCACCCACGTGAGCTGTGGTAGATAATGCAGAAAGCCAGCTAATGGTCATGGATGATATTAAACATTATCATCCAAGAGGTTCGCTAGGTTGGGGTCCTGAGATCTGGCTCGAAGACGCCAAGCGCCCCTCGACGCCCCGACCGACAGTGAACAGTCTTACCGTGCGCGTCAGCTACTCAGACGCTTCCAGGAGCTTCGGATGACAGGCCCCGACGACTCACTACTAGGCGAGCAAGCTGCGTACTATCGCGCGAGAGCTCCTGAGTACGACGAATGGTGGAAACGCAGTGGCCGCTACGACCGTGGGCCCGACGCAACTGGTCGCTGGAACGCTGAGGTCGCGCAGGTCGAGGCGGAGCTGGCAGGCGCCGCGCTGACAGGCGACGTTCTTGAGCTCGCTTCGGGAACCGGATGGTGGACGGAGCACTTGGCGCGCGCTGCAGGCAGCCTGACCTGCGTCGACGCGTCCCCCGAAACCATCGACATCAACCGAGCGCGCCTCTCCGGCGCTGGCCTGCCCTTGCCCCGATACGAGGTCGCCAACCTTTTCGAATGGACGCCCACGGACCGGTTCGACGCGGTCTTTTTCTCGTTTTGGTTGAGCCATGTACCGAACGCTCGGTTCGCCTCCTTCTGGACGAACGTGGCTGCCGCTCTGCGACCCGGCGGACGCGCATTTTTCATCGACTCGCTGCCGGACCAGACCTCGACGGCGAACAATCACCGGATGCCGGATCGGGACGGGATCCAGGAGCGGCGGCTGAACGACGGGCGCACCTTTCGAATCGTCAAGTTGTTCCGCGGGCCCGACGAACTCACCGCTGACCTCCTGGGGCTCGGATGGAAGGCGACGATTCGGCAAACGCCGAGCTACTTCGTCTTCGGCCAGGTGGAGCGAGGGCGTGCCTGACACACTGCGGCAGCGCCGCCGGGTCCAGGCGGCAGCGGCATTTGGACCAGACCCTGCTTCAACCTGATTGCGGACCCACCTTGAAATCAGACACCGTCACCGTCCAGCAGCTCTTCCAGAACCAGCTTCAATACTGGGTGCCGTTCTACCAGCGCGCCTACACGTGGAAACAAGGCGACCAGTGGGCGCCTCTTTGGGACGACGTGGTTCGGAAGGCGGACCAACGCCGGGTCGGAGTTGAGCCCGCGCCGCACTTTCTGGGTGCAGTCGTTCTAGAACCTCAGGTCAAGGGAGGGTTTCTAGGCGTCGACCAGCTTCACATCATCGACGGGCAGCAGCGGTTGACAACGCTCCAGTTCCTGCTGATGGGGCTGAAGCTTGCGTTGATCGACCTTGGCCATTCGCCCGATGCATCCCAAGCCGTGGACGCTTGCGCGCGCAACAGCAACGTCGAGACCATGAAGGATCCGGAGACGGAGACCTTTAAGCTCTGGCCGACCTTTCGCGACCGAGAGGTATTCACGAAGGCAATGCAAGTGGCCAGCCTCGCGGACCTCCAACCCCGGTTCAAGGAATGGTTCACGGCGAAAGGCAACCTCAGTAAAGCCGTCAACTCTCCGCCAGCACTAGGCGCCATCTGGTACTTTGCGACCGCGGCAAAGGAATGGATGCGGCAGGAAGGAGAAGACAAGCTTGCCGCAGCGGGCCAAGCGGCCCTGGCCGAGCTCAAGGCCACCCTAATCGCGCGGCCCGATGTGCGTGTCCTTCCCGGACTTTTGACCTTTGGGATCCGGACTGGGCCAGCGCTTCTTGTCAAGGGGGCTCGGCTCCGCGGCATCCGAGTCCAGCAGCACGCGGCCTTGCTGCATCAGCACGCCAACGAATCGCCTGAGCGGCCCGAAAACCGCCGTTGCGAACTCAGCCTTCATGGACTTTCTCCATCGACAAGGCCCGAGCACGGGAGCGACTGCAGCCGCGCACAAGCCGAAAAAGGTCGAAGCGACGCGTCTGCTAGCCGAGGATGGGCGAACAACAGCGGCAGCACTGTGAAGATGCGCGTCGTCTCTTTAGGTATGAGCTTGCATCATGCTCGCAAATCGAGAGCAGCGAAACCTCCTCGATGCGAAGACTTGAGGTCTTGGCAACCGCTCGTTGCCTCCGAGCCAGACATACCAGCTGCTGCGCCAGATCATCAGCTCGCAGTCCCGGGATCCTCGAAATTCTTGTTGCCCATTCCTGATGGGCCGCCTTAGCATGGGACGCGGCCATCTCAGGAGTGCACGGTCGCTGTACGGCCTTGAGTCATCGCCGCACGGATCCCATGAACACGGCGCAAGGAAGCAATGGCGGTGAGCATCGAGGTCCTGCGTGCCGATGATCTGCTTCATCTCCACATCGACGGCGACAACCTGCGCCTGGACCACCGCGAAGGCGAGCCACCCGGGCTGGTGCTCGACGATGCCGCGCAAGCGGGCTTCCTGATCGTCCGTTTCCCGGCGCAGACCAGGCCGCGACGGAAGACCATTGCAGAGGCAGCCCGACCTTCCAAGGTAGCGTACTGGGAGCTGGGTACAACCTATTGCGAGCCTTCGAATCCCATCTCAACAATCGCTTGTAGAGGTTGCAGAGGTAAGGCCCGGTCACCGTCTTCTGCTGCCGAGCCGAAGCATCGCTCAGAGCATCGACTCGACTCACCGCTTTTGACAGGATGCGAGCGGTGCATTGGACCTCGCAGCGATCGCTGCGGTCTTCCCAATTTGGAGTACGGCCAGGTCGTTAGGGATAGACCACTGCGCCACCACGCATTAGACTGGTTACGTCTGTTAAGAAACAGCGAACTGCTCGCCTCTACCTCAGCGTGCGGCCAACGATAACCAGTGCGCGGCGCCGGCCCGCTTCATCATGGAGCCCTTATGCCCCGCTTCGTACGTTTTTCAATCGCGGCGATCACCGCAATCTGTTCGGCATGTGCAGTGATTCCCACGTACGGGCCGTGGGGCC
>Ga0123337_10007517_pt1 | contig 10127 bp, 8 predicted proteins | sample frozenSSSSmetaG_FD_89792 | JGI IMG/M metagenome (GOLD analysis project Ga0123337, IMG submission 89792) | Glacier valley bacterial and archeal communities from Borup Fiord, Nunavut, Canada, to study Microbial Dark Matter (Phase II) -... | ecosystem: Environmental > Aquatic > Freshwater > Ice >...
TCGACATTGATCGCCTGTGCTGGGATCGCGCGGCTTTCCGTGAAGAGCGGCACGACGAACGCTTTGGTCGGACCGCGAAAGATGCGCAGACCGCCCCCCTTCCACCAGTTGACGAGCAGTATCTCTCCGGCGTGTACACTGCGCAGAAAGGTCGTGACGATCAGCGCGGTGAATACCAGCACCCCGAAAATCACGCCCAGTGCAATTAAGATTTCCATTCCCGTTTCCTTCTTTCAAGTCACACTCATTCAGGTCAAATTGCGAAGACGCTTCGGTGCGTCTCGCGAACGATTGCCTGTCTTGCCGACAGTGGCGCTCTTTACACCAGGTAGCGTCGTCTACACATATAATACGTAGGATGCTCGTGCTGCGCTTCAAAATTGGTTCTGGCTCAGAATCATCGCCGTGTAGGCTGTTAATCGTGAGCGATTTTACTGATGTGAGACGGTGACTCGCTCCTGCGCGGCATCTACTTCCTCGATACGAAGGCAGTCGCCAACACGGACCGGCATCGTCTTCTGGGTTTCCGCGAGACGCGCGCTCAGTTGGACGGCACGTCCGTCGCGCACGACCTGCACGATCCCTTTGCCGTTGCGGAACGGTGTTACCGCCTGCGCCTCGTGCATCGTTAGATCCGCCAGTGGCGAGCAGGGCTTGCCCTGGAAACCGAGCAGCATATTCCAGAGCGGCGTGACTGCGAACCGCTCGAAGAGCAGCGTAGGAAGTATTGCCGCCAGCGCCGCCAGTTTGGGTGTTAGCAGGTGCGAGCCTACGATGCCATAGCCGAACGCGCCGTACAGCGCCATCAAAGTAAAGAGAACACGTGGCTGCAGGAGGCGGAACAGGCTGTAGTTCAGTCCATTCAGCAGGGCGCTGCCGCTGTCAGTGCTGCTCTGACCTGATCCTGCTTTGCCGACCAGATGCGCTGCTGCAGCGCTGGCGTGTCCCACATGTCCCGCATGAGAGGCGAGTCCTGTCGAATGCGGCGCAGAAATATGCCCGCCGATGTGTGTGTGCCCGGCGATGCCCGCGTGCCCGTGTCGATTCAACCCCGGTATCGCCATCAGCGCCATACCGAACAGACCGGCGATCATCAATACGACGAATATGGACATGGATGCCCTTCGTTTCTCCCCGTCGGGGAACCCGCTTCAGTAGTCAAACCAGGAACTCAAAATGCTTGTCGGAAGCAATAAACGTGAGAGGCTGTAACTCCCGCTCTTTTTCTACTATTGTCCCCTCTTATTGTCATCTACATTATACACCTCATAGCAGGGTTTTGCAGGATTTTACATTTCGAGGAATTCGGTGTCGAATCGGGGGGCTGAAAGTCAGAAAGTCGATACGAACCGGAGCGTGAGGAGCAGAAGAGTGTGAAGATCAAAGAAAAAAGCGGCATAAAACGCTGAAGAAGAAGCGTGGGAGAAGAAACGTTGGGGAAGTGAGACTACAGGACGAGCTTCTGTGTGTCGGCGTCAGCGGGGAGCAGCAGTTCCTGCGGGCGGGTTTCCGACACGGGGGTGGCGGCACGCAGGAGTTCCTGGCGATTCGTTACCGGTTGGGAAGCGCGAAGTAGTATGGAGCTGTCGGTCAAGAGAGCATTGCGTTCCTGCATCACGACAAGACATTCCTGCGCGGTAACACGAACGGCTGGATCCTTTGAGCGCTTCAGCAGATTTTCGACGTACCATATCGCGTTCTTATCACCGACCACTGCAATTACCCGGAGGGCGGCAGAGACCAATCGCGGCTCCTTATTTCTCAGGAGAACGTTTAGCCGAGAACGATGCCTCGCAGTGAGTACGTGCCTCTCTTCCGCACTGAGACGGGGCAGAAAATACGTCAACAGAGCGGCCGCTTCTGGCGAAACGTTCCCATCGGTCATATTCAGAACATCGAGACAGTAGCATACGACCTCAGGCGCATTCCGGCGAACGACTCTTCGCATGACTGCCGATCGCTCATGACACGTTGACATCATTCTGACTATGGGCACACAATAAGTCTGCGCTATTAAAATTAGTATCCCCCCCAGCGACAGCTTCAAGGGCGACCAATGGAATAGTATGCCCAGCAAAGCAGCAAGCAGCCAGGCGAAAACCATGCATCCGAGGATCAGGGGAGACATACGCAGAAACAGTTTCGGATACGTGTTCTGTTTTGGCAGACGCGCAAGGAGCGCGTCGATCTCTGCCTCGGTCAAGTCTGGTTCATCAGTGATCTTCGGATCGAGTGGCGTTGGTTTCATAAGCAACAGTTGCACACGGACACCTTTTCTTCCTGCATACCCTTGGCATGATTGACGACAGGGAGTGAGATCGACTGCGCGATTGAGCCCTCTAATCACGCCGAATCCGCTTACTGAGCACTGGCACGAAGCCGTCGTCACTCCTCTGCAGACTCCGACAGTTGAAGCCGTCTTCTGCCTGTTCTGATGAGTTGACGCTATCGGGCAGAGGCTGTTGACGCTATCTAAACCTGTTGCTACTGGTTGTCAGCGCCCCTATATCTAGCGTTCGCACACATTTACGAACGCATAGAAGAATATCATGATACGGTTTTGCGTAGACAAAAAAAACTCTCTCGAAGATGTCGATTCAGGGCAGATTCTCCTTGCGATTCGGCGTGGGATTTGCTATAATCACGGCAGTCCCGACGACTCCGCAGACCGTTCGAAACCACGCTGAAGAAACTGCTTCCGCGCGCCGCGCCGTCCGTACGGGAACCTAAGAGCAGCCGCAATCCGACGCCTCCGGCACAGCCGTGAGCGCGACGGGCAAGCGGACGGACGCCGGAGGTGCGGGGTGAGCGGACAACTCGAATTTGGGGAGGAGGATCGTAGTGCTGCGCTGCGCCGCGCCTGGGAGCTATCGCTGCACCTGCTGGCAACCAAGGTCAGCACGGTCGCCTTCGAGACGTACCTGCGCACCCTGCAGCCACTGTCTTACAATGGCAGCACGGTCACCTTCGGCATCGCCTCGTCCTATGCGCGCGAACGGCTCGAAAAGAACCACAGCAACTCGATTCGGAGCGCTCTCGAGTTCCATTTGGACACCACCGGACTTCAGCTGCAGTTCGTCATCGTCGGACGCGAACAGCGCCCTGCCGAACCCGCGTCTCCCGCCCGCAAAGCCGATCCTGCCGTTAGCGCAGCCGAGGTGCTGCAGCCCGCCCTGCCGCTCGAAACAGGGTTCGAAGACGACCAGATAATCCAGGCGGGAACGTCGAGTTTCTCAGAGTCATACCCTGTTTCGACGTCGACCGACTCCTCTGCCGCGCCGCCAGCACTGACCCGCTCCTCCGCCCGCATCAACAAGCCCGGCGCGACCACGCGGACGAATGGCGCTCGCAAGGTTGAGCCGAAACCCGCGATCGAGCCGACCGCGATCCCGAGCCTGCCGCTGATCGATCGCTACTCCTTCGACAACTTCCTCGTCGGTCGCTCGAATCGACTGGCGCACGCGGGCGCAACCGGCGTTGCCAGCCAGCCCGGAACGACATACAACCCTCTTTTCCTGTATGGCGGTCCCGGACTCGGCAAGACGCACCTGCTGCAGGGTATCGCGCATTCCCTGCGCAAGGCGGACGCCAGACTGCGAATCGCCTATGTCTCCGGCGAATATTTCGCGCAGCACTACATCACCGCACTGCGCGAGCACGCCACCGAAAACTTCCGCCGCCAGTACCGCGAAGTGGATGTCTGGCTCGTCGACGATGTCCAGTTCATCGCCGGGAAAGAGCACACGAAAGAGGAGTTTTTTCATACCTTCAACTCGCTCTATCAGTCTGGCAAGCAGATCGTGATCGCCAGCGACCGCAGCCCTCGCGAGCTGAACACGATGGATGAGCGACTGCGCTCCCGCTTCCAGAGCGGGCTTATCGCCGACATCGGCGCACCGGAGTTAGAAACGCGAATTGCGATCCTCCAGCAGTGCCGCCAACGCGAGCAGTACGCCGTCAGCGACGACGTGATCGACTATATCGCCAGCGCTATCCAGTCCAACATCCGCGCCCTCGAAGGCGCGCTGACGAAGCTCATCGCCTACTCCTCGATCCACAACGCCCCCGCAACTGCCGAACTCGCGCAGGGCGTCCTCAGCGAATACTTCATCGAAAAGCCGATCCGCTATCGGCGCATCACGATCGACGAAATCATCGAAATGGTCGCCGCACAGTTCGGCACCACCTCGATCGCGATCAAAGGCCCCAACCGTACCAAAGACGTCTCGCTCGCCCGTCAGGTCGCGATGTATATCTCCCGCGAGCTGCTCTCCGAGATCAACACGACGATCACTGGAGCGGCATTCGGCGGGCGCGATCACGCAACTGCGATATACGCCTGCCAGCGTATCCGCGCCCTGATGGAACTGGACGTCGAACTCAAAAACCTCGTCGTGCAGATGATGCGCCGCCTCGGCACGTAGGTCTTCTTCTTCGCTACTGGCTCCCCGTTCGCCAACCTTCAGCTGAACAACGAAATAAATCTCTTCTCTCGGCAGCCCGCTCCTTCGCAGGGAGAGGATTTTGAGCGTTTCCGACGGTTCGGACAGCTTTCCAGTAGTTTGCGTGAATTGCATTTCGATGTGCCAAACAGGATTGACGTGAAAGTTTCTTTCGGCTCGCAGAAGATTACACAAAGAAGGTGTCACATTATTCTATTAAGGCTAACCTCAATAATTATCGAGCGAAGTTTTCGGCTATTTCGATCTCAAAATGATACAAAATTTAATGCGGTAATTTTTGCGTGTTGCCTAAGTCGCCAAGCATTAGTATAAGAGTGCAAATAGGTGGAAGAGGAGGACAAAACACTACGATTACAACAATTGAGGGTGCCAAGCACAATCCTGTTGTTTTCTGGAATAATGAGACCAAACGAATCAACTTGTGATCCGTTCTGATGCGATTTAGCCCGCCCCTTACTAAAAGTCGGAAGTTTGATTTATGTATAGCGTCTGCAGAGTGGGTGACTCAGCAGACGCTTCTTTGCGTCAGTTGGCGAAAAGGTATAGGCGGCAGGGCGCGACCCTGCGGGCGGTGTGTCCCCGATCTGTGGCAACGGTGCGGCTTCTCGTGGTATACTTCGGAAAACGCTGGAGGCGAGCGGGACACGCCCTCGATATGTCAAACGATGGCAGCCGATCGGAGCGATTTGCGATGTCTGTACAAACCTACGAAGCCATAACCGATGCCGACGGCAGCGTCCGGTTTGCCGACGCTGTGCGGCTTCCCGCACATACCAAAGTGTATGTCGTAGTTCCGGAGCAAGCAACGCCTTATACAGCGATTGCACCGGAAATTGTCGACCTGCCCGCCTCTGCGTTGCGCTTCCCCTCGGTTCGTATTACAGATGAGGGTCTGGCGAAGCGGCTTGTCAAAACTGTTGTCGAGGACGCTCGTGCCGAATTATGACGCGGACTTTGCCTCGCCTCCGGCTCCTGTTGCGCGGGTCATCATCAGAAATCCGCTGGCGGGCAAAAGCGTCACAGGCGTTCCCCTGCTGATAGACACCGGCGCCGATGCAACCCTGATCCCTCGTGCCATACTTCCCTATCTGGACATCGACGAAGAGACATTAGAGCCGACAGGATACTCGCTCGTAGGGTTTGATGGCACGACGTCTCCGGCGATACTGGTTCCCGTCACGCTGGAATTTTTAGGCAAACGGGTGGCAGGACAATATCTGCTTACGGAAGCCAACTACGGCGTTCTTGGTCGGGACGTGCTGAATCTGTTCCGCCTTGTTTTCGACGGACCCGGTAGCGTCTGGGACGAAATAGTATGAAATTTACCAGTGGGTGATCTCCTCGATGTGCGTATTCCTTTCAATTCCGCCGCCGATCGTACCCCTCTACGCCTGCCAGCGTATCCGCGCCTTGATGGAACTGGACGTCGAACTCAAAACCCTCGTCGTGCAGATGATGCGTCGCCTCGGCACATAAATCTCCTCTGCGATCATTTCGCCGCTATATAGAATGCAGGGAAAGCTATGACTATCCTCTTATTCAGCTATCGAATGAGCCTCATCGAGCGCGTCATCGCAGCGCTTGCCCCGGACCTATATTCCTTTGTTTTGAGCACCAATGTCGCAGAAACGCTATCCACACTCGATCAAGGGCATTTATCTGCTGTGTTGGTCGATATGGACCATCCTGAATCCAAAGAGCTATTGATGCTTCTCGCTTTGCGACCTGCCGATTACGGAGTAGCAGTGCTGATGCTCCTGAGACCAGGGTCCTCAAATGTGAATCTATCGTTCCCCGGTTACAATCTCCGGGACTATCAATATGTAGCTCCCCTGTTCAATCCCAAAGAGTTGGTTTTGATTCTCTTCCGTGCAATTTCGGGAATTAAGAACCAGAGACGCAGCGACTCCAGTTTATGAGAATTGAGAAAGAGGATACACAAAATGGCTACTCAGGAGGACGTTCGCCGTCTGGCGCTGTCGCTGCCCAACACGATTTAAGAAAAAGAGAACTCTGCCTTCGCGGTCATAGGTCGAAGCAAACGCAAAGGTTTCGCCTGGGTTTGGCGGAACGTGTATTCTCTCCCCCTCCTTGCGAAGGAGGGGGTTGGGGGATGGTTAACCGATCAGGGGTCGTTGACGGGTAGTTTTCGGGGCTCGAATCCCCGATTTTCGGCTCAAAAAGGAGTCAGAATAGAGTCACTGTTTGCACACTATTTTGGGTCGATTCGACTACTAGGGGCATAGTTGTTAACAATGATTTGAGGAGAAGAAGGACGTTTGGAAAGATTTCCGTATAGGATTTGAGGTTAAACTTGTACAAAAATAGCGGCTTTCAACTACTAGGGGCATAGTTATTAACAATGGACTCATAACTATGCCCCTAGTTTTGAGTCTTAGGACTCATAACTCGTTGTCAACAAATCTGTCAACAGCAAATTGTTAATAACTCGGGAGTTTTCAACATAGTTATTAACAATGATTCGGGCAAATTGTTAATAACTATGGGTCTAGTAGTTGAGACAAATGTAGACTCACGTGCGTTATCAATAAGAGTCGGAGTCTCACAGAGTCGATGAGAGTCTCGATTCAATTGAGTCTTCGATTGAGATTCAAGCGTCTACTATGCCCCTAGTTTTGAGTCTTTTCAACAGGATAATAATAAGCATTACAAGAATCTTATATATAAGTGTTGTTTTAGATTCTTTTTAAAACCATACGGACTCTGGGTCGACTCGGTTCACTTCGAAAAGTCGAACTGAGAATCGAGACGAGATCGAAACGGAAGTTTAAAATCCGTTCGGTTCAGGATTGTTGAAACTGTTGACGAATTGTTGAAAACTCACAGTGATGCATTGATGCACTGTATCAGACTCGGCTGGATGCGAAGCGCAATTGGCAAAGAACGCATTTTGTGATCGACTTTGTGATAAACTTTCAGGACGAGTTTCCGGTTTCGCAGCCGAGCATGGAGTTCTTAGTTGCGAACCAAACGGATCGAACGAAAGATCACTACGTCGACTAAGATCGAATGAGGTTCCAGGCTTCCATGCGCGTTCGCCAGCTGAAACTCAATAGCTTTCGCAACTATGCCGACCTGGACTTCACGCCGGGCGCGGGGCTGAACATTCTCTACGGCGAAAACGCGCAGGGCAAGAGCAATATCCTCGAAGCGCTCTCCCTGCTGGCGACGACGCGCTCCCTGCGGGCGAGCCGCGAATCGGAGCTGATCCTGCGCGATTGTGACATGGCAAACGTCACCGCCGAGGTCGAGCGCGAGCGCGAAGGCGACGTCGATCTGCAGGTCAGCGTCTATCAGGGCGACAAGAAATCGGTGCGGGTCAACGGGATGAAGCGGGCGCGGGTCGTCGATCTGCTCGGTCAGTTCAACGCCGTTTTCTTCGGGTCGATCGACCTCGGTATCGTGACAGGAGAGCCATCAGACCGCCGCCACTATCTCAACATCGAGATTTCGCAGATCAGCCCGCGCTATGTCTACGATCTCGGGCACTACAAGCGCACACTCCAGCAGCGCAACCGTCTGCTCCGAGAGCTGCGCGAAAGACCGCGACCGCCAGAGCAGGTCGGACTCGACGTCTGGAACGAGCAGCTCGTGATACACGGCGCTCCGATCCTCGAAAAACGACGCTTTTACATCGATCGTCTCGCGCCGCTCGCCGACCAGATACACCGTGAGCTGACGGACGGGCGCGAAGGTCTCGAAGTTCGCTATGTGCCGAGCTTCGCACTTCCGATTATCGGTGAAAGCTCGGCAAAAGACGAGTCCGGAAACGATGGGAAAGGCGATAAAAAAAGTGATGAAAAAAAGGACGCGAAAGGCGAACTGGCGGCGGTGCGTGAAACTCGGGAAGACCGTTACGTGTCCGATGCCGCCGCAAATGTTGCCGATAGCGACACCGACAGCGGCAGCGAAAATAGAATCGTAAGTGCAGCGAGAGAATCTACGGATTCCCGACTACCGGCAGACCGACAGACTCGCGCGGAATCGCCCCCTATAGCCACGCAGACGATTGCGGCAGCCTTCCAGCAGGCGTTGACCGGCATTGGCAGGGAGGAGGCGCGCAGAGGCACGACGCTGATCGGACCGCAGCGCGACGATCTCAGTTTCCTGATCAACGGGGCGGAGGCGCGGCTCTATGGCTCGCAAGGACAGCAGCGGACGGCGGCGCTTTCGCTGAAACTGGCTGAGTTCCGGCTGATCGAAGACTACGTTGGCGAGACGCCCGTAATGTTGCTCGACGACGTGATGAGCGATCTCGACGATATACGCCGTAAGCATCTGCTGCACTGGATCACACGCCGCTGTCAGACGTTCATCACCTGCACAAGCCTGCGCTCGTTCCCGAAAGAGACGCTGGCGGAAGCGGCGACCTTTCGCGTCGTCGAAGGAACCGTAATTCCCGATGCCAGACCAATCAAAACCGGTAAATCCGTACTTCCGCAATCCGTCGGAAAATCATCCGCTGAATCAAAAGCGTCTGCTGGAAAACCAGACGAGCAGTCCGATGGTAATCGAAAACAAGACCCGGCAGAACGATCAGAAACATCCGCAGAGCACACAGAATCCAGCGTCGGCAATCAAGCTGGCTCTGCGGCAGTCAAACGAGAAGCACAGCGAGCAGAGCAGCACGGCGCTGTCGATGACCGGATCGCCGCAAACGACTCGAAGCGAACTGCCAGCGTCGACGAAGCAGGAATCGACAGCGAACCCGCGGTCGATAGCGAAACAATCGAGAGCGAACCCAGCTCTGAAATCGGAACTGTCGAACTCGGGGTCGAAACCGGAACAATCGAAATTGGAGATGTCGCCGAATCCATCGAGTCCATCGAGTCCATCGAAAAAGCTCCCGAAGATACTGCCAGCCTATCCGCCGCTTCCGCCGGAACCGAAGCCCGACCGGTGGGCGTACGCCGCCGTAAATCGGCTGAACCGACGTCGAAAGCCCGCGCAGGGGCAGATACGCAATAAGCCGACGGACGGCTCGAATGGCAAAACGAACCTCTCTGCGGAGCAGTGGCGGGCGGGGGAACGCCCTGTCGCGTACACGCCGCCAGCGATGCGTGGCGGCAATCCGCTTTCGGGTCTGCTGCAGAGTGTGATCGGCGATATGGAAGCCGCAAACAGGGTTCGAGAGAGCCTCGCACTCGCCTACTGGTCACGCATCGCCGGCGAGCAGGCGGCAGCCGCTTCCGAAGCGGAATCTGTGCGTGATGGCCTGCTGATCGTCCGCACCAAAAGCTCCGTTTGGTCGCACGAGCTGACGATGCACAAGCCCTATCTAATCGAGTCGCTCAACAGAATACTGGGCGGCAGGTGTATCACAGATATTCGCTTCCGCGCCCAGGGTGTTTCGCCCGAGGCGGAACCGGAAGCTCCGCTGATGCCGTCACCGGAAGAATTGTCCCTGGTCGCGCTGGAACTCGATGAGCGCGAAGAGCTCAACGAACACCTCGAATCCCTGACCTCAATCTCCGACGACCACGCTCGCCAGGCGATCGCCACACGCCTGACCAACGAATTCCGCCTGCGTCACTGGCGTCTCGAGCACGGGTTCCGACTCTGCCTGCACTGCTCCGCCGCTCACAAAACCGACTTCACGCTCTGCCCGATCTGCCGCCTCTGCACCTGAGAAATACGGTGACA
>Ga0123337_10007518_pt1 | contig 10126 bp, 6 predicted proteins | sample frozenSSSSmetaG_FD_89792 | JGI IMG/M metagenome (GOLD analysis project Ga0123337, IMG submission 89792) | Glacier valley bacterial and archeal communities from Borup Fiord, Nunavut, Canada, to study Microbial Dark Matter (Phase II) -... | ecosystem: Environmental > Aquatic > Freshwater > Ice >...
GAACGAGCCGGGCCGCGGGAAGCCGCCGCTCGACCAAGAACTCACAGGTGATCGCTTTGTGCAATGGCAGGCTGCCCAGCCTGCGGTGGTCGGGCGCGGTGGATACCCTGTGATGGATTTCAGCAAAGAGCGGTTCCTGGTGGATCACACGGTCTGGTATCTGGACTGGCTTGCCCGGGAAACGCGCAAGCATGATCCGGCGGCCAACCTTCACGTCAACAACCACAACATTTTCAACACGGCGGCGGAGTATGATTTTCCGCGTTGGCGGACTTTTCTCGATTCGTTCGGGGGCTCGGCTCACGCGAGCTGGAATTTCAAGTATTTTCCGCGCTCCCGATATGCCCATGCGATGCTGGCTAACAGCGAGATGATTCGGTCGGGCAGCGGCCCCTTGCCGTGGATCATGACCGAACTCCAAGGCGGCAACAACACCTACAGTGGCAGCCAGCCTATGTGCCCGACCCCGGAAGAAATCGTCCAGTGGTTGTGGGTTGTGATCGGAACAGGTGGCAAGGGTGCAATCTTCTGGACGCTCAATCCGCGGGCATCCGGGGCCGAGGCGGGCGAATGGGCAATGGTCGATTTCCTCAACCAACCGACGGACCGACTAACCGCCGCTGGCAAGGTGGCTGGGACGCTGAACCGCCAGGTGGCTTTGTTCGCGAAGGCCCGGCCGGTGACACCCGTCATCAGTGTGCTTTACACCCGCGAATCGCTTTGGGTGGAAAAAGCTCTCCAGAGCAGCGAAGTGCCGCTTGAGGGCCGTTTGCCGGGAGGAGTGATGAAATCCGCTCTGGGCTATTTCGAAACGCTCGCCGAAATGGGGGTGCCGTGTGGCTTCGGCGACATCAACGAATACGATTTTTCCGGTGAAGACTTCAGTGGCAGAACCATCATCCTCGCCCATCAGGTATCCATGGCATCCGGGTATTGGAAGATGTTGGAGAGATTCGTGCAGGGAGGGGGCAAACTCATCGTGGATGGCATGACCGGATATTATGATGAAAACGGGCACTGCGTGATGATGACCGGCTTTCCTGGAATGCCATTGCTGGGTGGCCATGTGCGTGAGTTCAGGTTGGAAGGTAATCTCTTCGAAGTCACGCTTTCCGGGTCGGATCTAACGATACCTGGACATTGCTGGCGTGGAACCTTGCAGGCCGTTTCAGGGCTGCCGATTGGGACTTGGGGCGACAAGGTGACGGCTTTGCGGAACGTCTCGGGCAAGGGCGAAACCGTTTGGGTCCCGTCGCTGCTAGGTCTCGGGGCCCGTCTCAAGGACTCCGGGCCACTCGCGGCGTTTCTCGCCGCCGAGGCTGCGCGGTCGATCGCCACAGCGCCGGTGCGATTCCAACACCACCAACCGGGTCTGTTGATGCGGACCTTGGAAAGTGGCGGGGATCTGCTCACGATCATCGTTCACAAAGGAATCGCTCCGGCTGAATTGAAACTCGTCATCCGTGAAGGATTGGTTCCAGATGTGATATTCGCCAACAAGACAGGACGAATGTCCGGGCGTTCCACCGTGACCCTCGATCCCGAGGAGACGGTGGTGATCCATTGGCGCGGAAATACTCTCCGGAACTCAAAGCCATGATTTTCTCAAACACCAAATCCGTGATTCCCTCTATGAAATGCAGCCTGAAATTGTGTGCCGTCCTGTTTGTCTCCTGCCTTGCTCCGGCATATGCAGATGATTCAACGAAGACCTCCACCAGCGATGAGTTATTGAAAGCAATTCCCGGAACCTTCGCGCTCGCCGCTGACCAATACTCCCGTCTGTTGGAAACGGTGAAGGACGATCCCAAACTGCCGAGAACGTTTGAGGGTGGCAATGTCAAGACGGCCGGTCCCAAGGACTGGACCTCCGGATTTTTCCCCGGCACCCTGTGGTATTTGCATGAGTTCACCGGCGACCCGAAATTCCTGGCTGCGGCGAAGGACTACACCGCGCGCCTGGAGAGCGTCCAGGACTTCAACGGTCACCACGATGTCGGTTTCATGCTGTATTGCAGTTATGGCAACGGCTACCGGCTGACTCAGGATCCGGTCTATCAAAAAGTGCTGGTGCGGGGAGCCAAGGCGCTTGCCAGCCGTTACGACCCCAATGTGGGGTTGATCCGTTCGTGGAGTCATGGGAAGTGGACCTATCCGGTCATCATCGACAACATGATGAATCTGGAACTGCTCACCTGGGCCGCCCGCGAGGGTGGCGGTGGAAACCTCCGCGACATCGCGGTCTCGCATGCGGACCTGACGATGAAGAACCACTTTCGCAAGGACTCGAGCAGTTATCACGTGGTCGATTATGATCCGGCCTCCGGTAAGGTTTCCCGGCAGATCACCTATCAGGGATTCGCGGATGACTCCAGTTGGGCGCGGGGCCAGGCCTGGGGCCTGTATGGCTACACGATGATGGCCCGGGAAACCGGCAATCCGGCCTATCAGGCGCACGCGCTGCGGATCGCCGATTTCATCATGAAACATCCGCGGCTGCCCGCGGACAAGGTGCCTTATTGGGATTTTGACGCGGCGGATATCCCGGATGCCAAGCGGGACGCCTCGGCCGGTGCGGTCATGGCCTCCGCCATGATCGAACTCGCGGGGTTGGTCAAAGGAGCGCAGGGCAAGGCGCTGATGGAGTTCGGCCGCCAACAGTTGCTCTCGCTTTCATCACCCGCGTATCTGGCGATGCCAGGTGAAAACGGGAATTTCATTCTCATGCACAGCGTCGGGTTCCTGCCGCGCGACAGCGAAGTGGATGTTCCGCTGAACTACGCGGACTATTATTTCCTCGAAGCCTTGCTGCGCTACCGGAAGCTGATGAGCAAGTAGCCGGGCTCTCGCATGCACCGCGCATGAGGTTTGCGCTAACTGCGCGGTTTCGGCCCCGCCCCTGGTTCTCCCTGAGTTGAGGTATGGCTGATGCATCTGGATTGGGGCAAATTCATGTCGCCGTCGTTGAGAGGCGATCGCTGAAAATCCACCCATGACCACCTATCCCCGCACCAAGCTGAGTTGCCGCAAGGGTCCTGGCGCACCGGGCTTCGCACTGGTCGTCACGCTTTCATTGATGATCCTTCTCACGGTCATCGCGGTGGGCATGCTGAGCCTCTCGTCGATCTCGCTGCGCCAGAGCAGCGCCTCCCTGAGTATGGCGGAAGCAATGGCCGATGCCAGGCTCTCGTTGATGCTGGCACTGGGCCAGCTTCAAACGGAAATGGGACCGGACACTCGGGTCAGCGTGGCGGCGGATCAATTGCCCAAAAGCGCCACCGATGGCACGAGTTCCGCCGCGGATGCGACCCGCCGCCAGTGGACCGGGGTCTATGACGCGTGGCCCGCGCCGGCCAACGCATCGGCCGCGGATCTCCGGCCGGCTCCGGTCTTCAGGCAGTGGTTGGTCTCCGGGAATCCAGCGGATTTGGGCAATCCCGATCTATCAAAATCCACGGCTCCGACGGCTCCGACGGCTCGCGAACTCGTGGGAAAGGGAACCCTGGGCGCGGCGGCCACCACGGGATTGGTTTCCGTGCCGGTGATTGACATCAAATCGGGGACGGTCACGAAATCGCGGCTCGCCTGGTGGGTGGGCGATCAAGGTGCCAAAGCCGCAATCTCCACACCGCAGCCGAAGGCTCCGGGCAGCGACCTCGCGCTCGTCCGCGCTGGTCTGCAAGGCGCGCCGCGCAACGCCATCCAAATTGCTCTAACCAGCGACGCGGCTCCTTTCGCCGCCGTGGATTACACGAAGCCTGATGATCTCGCCAACCTCGCAAAAGTCACCGGTTGGCAACAGGCGGGGTTGCTTGCCAGCAGTCCCAATGCCCCGGCACCACTTTTCCACGATCTCGTTTCCGACTCCTCCGGCTTGCTAACCAATGTGCGTTCCGGCGGTTTCCGCAAGGACCTCTCGATGTATATGGAAACCTCCGCGCCGCCCGCCGCAGGATTTCCGGCACCGCTCGATGCCGCGAAAGGCGCGCTTTACCGGGTCGATGGCCAGGACGGCATCCGCATCGGCGAGCTATGGTCGTATTACAATCTCTACAAGGAACTCAACAAGGAGACCGCCGGCGCCGCTAACAATCCGCAGCTCCAGTCGAAGGATACTCTCGCCGCCGCGCGGCTGGACCCGTTCTTCTATTTCAAACGTCCGGTCGTCATCAGCTACAAGGCGCTGTTTTCCTTCTACATCACCGACGGCAATCCCCGCAAGCTGGCGGTGTGCGTCGATCCTGTCGTCACGTTCTGGAACCCCTATGACGTGCCGCTCTCGCTCGGTGCCGCCTGGAACTCGATCCGATTCCATAAAATCCCCTATACCATCGAAAATCTCAAGGTGGACGTGGAATCCGGCGGAAGCACCACGAACTTGGGCACCTTCACGATCAACCTGGGTGGCGCCAAACAGAGCAAGAGCAGCTTCGCGGTGGATGATTATAACTACGGGACACTCATTTGCGGCAAGGCTCCTGAGAAGATGGTTCTCAAACCCGGCGAAGTCATGGTCTATTCCCAAGGCTCTAACACACTTCCCGCGAGTGGAAACAATGTGGTCGTCAGCGTTACGGGAAAGCCTGGCTACAATTTCGGCGGTGGCATCTATTTCACTCTCAAGGACCAGGGGACCGGCGCGGAAATCAAGCTATCCTCCACTTCCTCCACCCCTATTTCGCGGGTCACCCTGAGTTTCGCGGGGATCACGGCTAACAAGGAGATCGTTCGACAGGGAGTTGGCGGATGGAAACCCGAAGACCCGCCGATCTCGACGAGCCATTTCGAGACCTATTTGTTCGATGCCACCGCGAGCGGCGGCGGCATCGGCGGTGCCTATGTGGACTTCTGGCGTGGGATTCCTCCCTACACCTCGCCCAAGCCCGACACCCAGCGCTTCACCGCGAATCAGAAACCCGCGGTTTTCAAGAAACTCCCGGCCAGAACCTCGCTGGAAGTCGCCGCCTCGGGGGCAGCCACCGGGCGCAAGACCTACTTCATGCTTTATGCCTGCGACGCGAAGACCGAGGAGGATTCACAACGTCCCGGCCAGTTCCTGAGCCGCTTCAATCCGTCCGCGTCGCTGGTGGACTTCGCTGACTTTTCCGACGCGGAAATGGATCTCGTCCCCTTCGAATTGAACATCCAGCCGATCACCGGCAAGGACGCCAAGTTCGACGTCGCCACCAACGGCCAGGGATTCTTCGGCGGCGGATTGATCTCCGGAAATGGAAGCTCCTACCTCACCACCCACTCGGTGCCGCGCGAACCCATTGTCTCGCTCGGCGCCCTGCAGCACTCGATGGCCAATGGCTTCAACCGCGACATGCCGGACATGGCCTCGCCCTCGTATACCTCCGGCCCTACTAACCAGAGCATCCGCCTGCCGATGCTGCCGCAGATTTCCCACGCCATCGGCAATTCCCTGGCACCTCCCGTGCTCGCCAAGGACAAGACCGAAGGCGCGCTCGCCGGTCGTCCTCTAGCGGATCATTCCTATCTCGCTAACAAGGCGCTGTGGGATGATTGGTTTTTCTCCGGCATCGCGCCCCGCAACCTGGGGTCGAACGCGACCGGTCCCTCGCAAAAAGATCTGGCTGACGGGTTCCTCAACGGCACGGCAAAACTCCCGGCGGCTCGCTATCAGCCGAACCTTGGCGCCGCCACCGCCACGGACGTTTTGAACCGCTTGTTCGACGCCGCCGCGCCCAAGCCCGAGGCCCCCGCACTCGCCGCCTCATTCCTCCGCGTCGAGGGGATGTTCAATGTGAACTCCACTTCCGTCGAGGCATGGAAAGCGATGCTGGGGAGCCTGCGGAAACACCCGGTTTCCATCCGGGACGCGGCCGGCGTCGAAGCGATCGATGCCGCCAGCGATACTCCGGTTTCCAGTCTGCTCGCGCCCACTGCCGGTCCTGCCAATGACTCCAACATGGATGTGAAAGACGTGGACCAGTGGACCGGACGCCGCACTCTATCAGATGGGGAGATCACGGCGCTGGCGGAAAAACTCGTCGAGCAAGTCCGCAAGCGCGGTCCGTTCCTCTCGCTGGCCGATTTCATTAATCGCAGGGTGGGGAGCGACGAGGATCTCGCGCGCGCCGGGGCCCTGCAATGCGCCATCGACGCCGCGAAGATTAACAAGGGGTATGATGCCCGCCTGTCCGTCGCCTCACCGACCCTGGCATTTCCTGCCGCGGAGAGTCAATCGCCCGCCGCCCAAGGTGCTCCCGGCATCGTCAAGCAGGCGGATTTGCTAACACCCATCGCGCCGGTCCTCTCGGCCCGTTCGGACAGCTTCATCATTCGTGGCTATGGTGAGAAGCTCGACGCCTCGGGGACCAGGGTGCTCGCCCGCGCCTGGTGCGAGGCGGTCGTCGAACGGGATGGTAGGTTTGTCGATTCCTCGGACCCGCCGGAAACGGCGCTTGCCGCCCTCAACCCGGTGAACCGGAAATTCGGCCGCCGCTTCATCATCCGCAGCTTCCGCTGGCTGCACCCGGGTGAGGTCTAACCATCAACTGTCCGTCCCCATGAAGCTCACCCTGTTCCTGATCCTGTCCAGCCTGGTCCTGTCAGTCGCGCCAGCTTCCGCCAACGAAAAATCCAACGTCCGCTTCCTCGCCGCAAGCCTGCCCGACGGACTCGGCGAGGTCACCTGGCTGGCCGGCAAGACGGAGGGTGAGCCCATCGGACTCTCCACCGAGCAGTTGTCCGCCCCGGTCATGCTGCCGGAACGCGCATTCATCCTGCAAACCGGAGCGGATAAACGCCCCCTGGCAACGATCACCCTCCCCGCCGAGGGCGAGTCCTTTGTGGTGTTGCCAGCAGGCGAACCGGCGGGAACCCTGAAACCCTTCGTGTTGCCGACCACAGACCCGGCATTCGGTGGCGGCGATGTTTTCCTATTCAACTCCTCGGACGGTAAACTCTTCGGGAAATTGGGTTCCTCTGATTTCGAGCTAGCTCCGCTCGAAGGGAAAGCGGTTCGCCCCGGAGGCGACTTGTCAGCGGGCAGTTACCCCGTCGAGTTCAACGTGCGCGAGGAAGCCGGAGACCGTGTCTTGCGGACCCTTCGCTGGCCGGTCCAGACCCGCTCCCGATCGTATTGTTTCTTTGTCAAAAATCCCGCGAAGGACCGCATCGAGTTCCGCACCGTGGACGAATTCGTCGAACCCGCAAAAAAGGCCGGCAAAGAGCGGTGAAATCGCCCGCGCCTCCGAAAAGACAACCTTTCCCGACATGACTGCAAATCCCATCCTCCGCCCTGTCATGACAAACCTCCTTGTCCTGTTAGTGCTGTCATGGCTGTCGCTCGCGACCGGCTTTGCCGCCGCGGATGGCGGTGTTTCATTGCGTTTCCTCGCCGAACGCGCCCCGGACAATCTCGGTGAGGTCGTGCTTGCCGCCGGCGATCAACTTTCACCGCCCTTCAAGCTTTCCTCCGAGAACCTCGGCGCCCCGATTCCCGCCACGGCCCGCAAGCTCACCCTGCGCCTGAAGGACAAGCCGGTCGTCCTGGCGGAAATCTCCTTGCCGGAATTGGGTTCCGCTTTCATTGTCCTGCTCATCCCCGATCCCAAGGGCGGCTTCCGGGCGGTGGTGATCGATGCGTCCGACCTGAACTTCAAGGGCGGCGATGTCTATTTCTACAACCATGCCGACAAGCTGGTGCTCGGCTACGTGGGAACCTCCAAGTTCACTCTCAAGTCTGGCGAGGGCAAACTGCTGCGGCCCGCCGGGGCGAAGGAAGGGACCTACTACGATGTCGGTTTCGGCGTGCGGGAAACGGAGGGCGACCGGGTATTGCGGACGCTCCGCTGGCCGGTGGCTTCCCTCAGCCGCTCTTATGTTTTCTTCTATCAAAATCCTGTGAAGAACCGGATCGACTTCCGGGCGGTGGATGAATTTGTAGCTCCGGCTGCGGCCCAGGCATCGCCTTGAGATCGAGCGGATTTCGCGAAAAATTCATTTTAATCTTTGCGCGAGCGTGAATGATCTTTCAATAACGCTCATGTTCGCTCAGGAACGCCACCGTGAAATTCTCAGCCTGCTGCGCAAGCACCGCCGCATGGACGTGCAGGCTCTCACCGAGAAGCTCGGTATTTCCACCGCCACCCTGCGGCGCGACCTCAGTCACCTCGACCGCACCGACCAGGTATTGCGGGTGCACGGAGGAGTGATGCTTCCCGGTGCTGTTACAGGTGAGGCCTCTCTTCGCCAAAAGGCCGCCAGTGCGATCAAAGCCAAACGAACCATTGCCCAAACGGTGGCGGAAACGATTCCGTCCGGAGCGACTGTTTTCATCGACGGTGGCACGACCTGTCTGGAGGCGGGATTGCTGCTCCGGCGCCGTGCCGATTTGACGATCATCACCAACTCGCTGCCGCTGATCGCCGGCTATGATCGCTTTGAGGCGAAACTCATTGTGCTGGGTGGTGAGCGTCGGACGGTGAGTGGCGCACTTGTCGGCGCTCTTGCGATCGATGCCCTCTGTCAGCTGCGGGCGGACATCGCGCTCATCGGAGCTTCCGGCATTCACCCTATGGCTGGTGCCGGCACTACCGAGTTGATGGAAACCGCGATCAAGCGCGAATGGATCCGCCGTGCCAAACGGGCGTGCTTGTTAGCCGATGCCACCAAGTGGCACCAGACCACCTCCATCCGTTTCGCGGACTGGAATGAATTCACCGAATTTTTCACCGACAAGGCACCTCCTGCCGGATTCAAGCCCAAGAAGCTCAAAGTCATTATTTCATGAAACGCCTCGACCGCAAAATCGCTAACATCCTCAACGGTTCCACTTCGCCCGCCGATTTCATCATCGCGGATGCCAAGGACGCCGACATGGCCTTCGGAATCACAGCCCCCGGCCCGCAGACCGGTTCTTGCCGCCATGGCTACAACGAGTCGGAAGGCTGTTGGAAAACGCTCGCCCAATACCGCGAGCAGATCCGTGCGGTGATCGAGCAGGACATCGTGGACATCATGCTGCTTTCTGCTTCTAACGTCGAGAAACTCGGCATCAAGGACGGGTTGTTCAAAAACTCGGACATCACCCCGGCCGCACGCGCCAATGACACCTCGGACGTGTGGGCCGTGCGCGGTGGAAAGTATCCGACCGAGCACCCGTCACGCTCGTTCCGTTCGGCATCGCTCGACCACATCAAATACGGCCGTCTCACTGAGAACCACAGCAGCCCTTTCACCGGTGCCGACCTCGGTTTGTATTCGATCACGTTCACCAACAATATCGACTGGGATTACAAGGCGCTTCAGGATTTCCAGGACTTCCGCATCGAGGCCGAGCGCAAGGGCTTCCGTTATTTCCTCGAAGTTTTCAATCCCAACGTCAACCCTGGCATCCCTGACAAAAAGGTCGCCGCATTCCTCAATGACCACATCATCCGCACCCTCGCCGGTGTGACCGAAGCCGGCCGTCCGGTGTTCTTGAAAATCCCCTACAACGGCCCCGGTCCGCTGGAAGAGTTGGTCTCGTATGACCCGCAAATGGTCGTTGGCATCCTCGGCGGCAGCGCCGGCACCACGCTCGACGCCTTCCAACTGATCCATGATGGCCAAAAACACGGCGCGCGCGTCGCCTTGTTCGGCCGCAAAATCAATCTGTCGGAAAGCCCGCTCGCGTTCATCGCATTCCTCCGCCGCGTGGTGGATGGTGAGATTTCCCCGACCGATGCGGTGAAGGCCTATCACGAAGTCCTCCAACGCACCGGCATCAAGCCGCAGCGGCACCTCCAGCAGGATTTGCAGCTGACCACCAACAAGATGAGCTATCGCTGAATCCAATTTCAACAAATCCATGAAACGCAGCGATATCAACGCCCTCGTCACCTCCGCCACCGCCTGCTTCGTGGCGCACGGCTGGACCCTTCCACCGGAGCCACGCTGGGACGTCACCGACTTCGGTCTTGGTGACTGGCAGACCTACGGGCTGGTGCTCGTCAACCTCGCGGAATACCCCGAGTATTGTGAGAAGCTGATGTATGCGCAAAAAGGCATGACCACTCCGGCGCATTGTCACAAACAAAAGATGGAAGACATCATCAGCCGCTGGGGCACCTTGCGGATTCAGGTCTGGCCGGGCCACCCGGAGGAAACCACCGGC
>Ga0123337_10007519_pt1 | contig 10125 bp, 9 predicted proteins | sample frozenSSSSmetaG_FD_89792 | JGI IMG/M metagenome (GOLD analysis project Ga0123337, IMG submission 89792) | Glacier valley bacterial and archeal communities from Borup Fiord, Nunavut, Canada, to study Microbial Dark Matter (Phase II) -... | ecosystem: Environmental > Aquatic > Freshwater > Ice >...
CGCCTGGCGTCGCACGGGCGATGGCCGCGAAGGACGCGCCCTGCAGTGGTGGCTGCAGCAACTGGACAATCCGGGCACCCGAAAAGCGCTGCTGGAGCGCGAACAGGCGCTTTAAAAATCCGCTTTTCTTCAGCGCCAGCCCCGCCTGCGTGTAGAGTGCGTTTATGGTTTGCGTTTATGACGGAATTGTGACCCCGACCCATGATGGAAAAATTCATACATGTGCTGTCAAGAAAGCAGCAGCAATTTCCGCCCAATGTGCCCATTTCATTAACTCAGAAAAAGTACAAAGACATGACCCAAAAATCCCGTACCGCTTCTTCTAAAAAGTCAAAACCTCCCGCCCCTCGCCACATTGCCGTGGTGGGCGCTGGCATTGCCGGCATCACCTGCGCCCGCACGCTGGTACAGGCCGGTCACCAGGTCACGGTGTTTGAAAAAAGCCGGGGGGCCGGCGGACGCATGTCCACGCGAGATACCGAATTTGGCAGCTTTGACCACGGCACCCAGTACTTCACCGTGCGTGACGAGCGCTTTGAAAAAGCGCTGGCCAGCTCCCCGGGCCTGATCCGCCCCTGGAGCGCCAGCACGGTCCGTATTCTGGATGCGCTGGGCCGCGTCGTGGCGTCTGCGCTGCCGCCCAAAGAAGCCCACTGGGTTGCCACGCCAGGCATGAACGCCCTGGTGCGGCACTGGGCTCAACCCCTTGCCGATGCCGGGCAGCTGCTGGTGCAAACGCAGGTCACAGGTATCGAGCCCGACACGCTGCACCCAGAGCGCTGGCAACTACAAACCGAAGGCGAAGGCGCAAGCAGCCATGTACATTCAGGTTTTGACGCCGTGGTGTTGGCGGTTCCCGCTGAGCAAGCGCACGCCTTGCTGCTGTCGTCGCAGCAAAGCCCCGCACTGACAAAACAGATTGCCCCCGTCAACGTAGCGCCTTGCTGGACCCTGATGCTGGCTTTTCCGCAGGTTCCCCAGCCCACGCTGCCGCTCCTGGGGCCCCACTGGAATGCAGCGCGCAGCACCCACCACCGCATCGCGTGGCTGGCGCGTGAGTCGTCCAAACCCGGGCGCGGCCAGATCGAGCGATGGACCGTCCAGGCCAGCCCCGAATGGTCAGAGCGCCATCTGGAAGACGACGCCGAGCGCGTCAAGGCCAAGCTGCTCAAAGCATTTTCCGAAGTGACGGGCATACGCGCCGAGCCGCCTTACGCCGAGGTTCACCGCTGGCGCTTTGCCCAGACCACCGAACCGCTGGGCCAGTCCCATGCCTGGGACGCCAGCGCCCGGATTGGTACCTGCGGCGACTGGTGCCTGGGCCACCGGGCTGAAGACGGCTTTTTGTCGGGCCTGGAAATGGCCTTGGCCATTATTTGACGGAAGGCCATGTTGGAACAGCGGCTGTATAAAGGCCGTTTCGCGCCCTCGCCGACCGGTCCGCTGCACGCAGGCTCGCTGGTCGCGGCACTGGCCAGCTGGCTCGATGCCCGGGCGCACGGCGGCCAGTGGCTGCTTCGCCTGGAGGACGTCGACACACCGCGCTGCGTGCCCGGGGCGGCCGCCACCATTGTTGCGCAGTTGGCCGCCTGCGGCTTGTTGCCCGACGAACCGCCGGTGTACCAGTCGCAGCGCGGCGCGCTTTACCAGGCCGCACTGAGTCAGCTGGTGAGCCCAGGTTTGACCTACCCCTGCGGCTGCACCCGCCAGGACATCGCCCAAGCCCTGGCCAGCGCCGGGCACGCCAAAGAACGCCACGGCGAACTGGTCTATCCCGGCACCTGCCGCCAGGGCTTGAGCGGGCGGCCCGCGCGGGCCTGGCGATTTTTTACCAAAAAATATGCATCAAATAGCCCTCTAACGCAAGAAGGACGGGCGCAAGCAGCTATTCATTCAGTAGCAAATTCAGAGCACGAAAATGCGGAACTGGCCTGGCACGACCGGCGCCTGGGCGCCCAGGCGCAAAACGTCAGCCGTGACGTGGGCGACTTTGTTCTCAAACGGGCTGACGGCTTGTGGGCCTACCAGCTCGCGGTGGTGGTGGACGATGCCGCCCAAGGCATCACAGACATCGTGCGCGGGGAGGACCTGGCCGACAACACTGCGCGGCAAATCCTGCTGCAGCGCGCGCTGGGCCTGCCCACGCCGCGCTACCTGCACACGCCGCTGGTGCGGGGCGCCAACGGCGAAAAGCTGTCCAAGCAGAACGGCGCAGCGGCGCTGGACCTGTCCGACCCGCTGGCCACGCTGCACCAGGCCGCAGCCGTGCTGGGCCTGGCGCCGCAGCCAGGGCTCTTGTCCGATGCGCTGGCCGCCTGGGCGCTGCAGTGGGCGGCCGAGGTCGCCTGAAAATCACGCACCGGCCATGGATGCCTAAAATGGCAACACTTTTCGCAACCGCATGCCCATCGCAACCCCGCCGTGACCGACACCCCTACTCCTACTCCTTCCGCCTCCCTGGCCCCGGCCGACGTCGCCCACCCCAAGACCATCCGGAGCTTTGTGCGCCGGGCCGGGCGCACCACCAGCGCCCAGACCCGGGCGTTTGCCGACCTGGGACCGCAGTTTTTGCTGCCCTACCAGCCTGGCGCTCTTGATTTTGTAGCTGCTTTCGCAGCACCGGCGGGCGCTAAGGCCACAAATGATTCACAAGACCTGCCCGGCCCGCACCCGGTAGTGCTGGAAATTGGCTTTGGCATGGGCGAAGCCACCGCGCACATTGCCGCGCTGATGCCGCACACCCACTTCCTGTGCTGCGAAGTCCACACGCCCGGCGTGGGCGCACTGCTCAAGCGCATTGACGAGCAAGGCCTGTCCAACATCCGCATCCTGCAGCATGACGCGGTCGAGGTGATTGACCACATGCTGCCGCTGGCCAGCCTGGATGGTGCGCACATCTTCTTTCCCGACCCGTGGCACAAGACCAAACACAACAAACGCCGCCTGATCCAGTCGCCGCTGATCGCCAAGCTGGCGGCCCGCCTGAAACCCGGCGGCTACCTGCACTGCGCCACCGACTGGCAGCCCTATGCCGAGCAGATCCTGGAAGTGCTGGGCGCCGAGCCGCTGCTGAAAAACACCGCCGAGGGCAGCGACGGTTATGCCGCCAAGCCGGCCTACCGGCCGCTGACCAAGTTTGAAAACCGGGGCATCAAGCTGGGCCATGGCGTCTGGGACCTGGTGTTTCAGCGTGTGTAAGCGCGCCCAACCGGCGTGAGCAAGCCGCACTTACCCAAGTTTCCAACGCGCGACGGCGTCAGCCCCAGCTGCGTCGGCCTGCCGGCGGGCGACTGGCCGACCATCACGGATTTTCTGGTGCAGCGGTTTCCGGCAATTGCGCGGGAGGTGTGGCTGGACCGCATGCAGCACGGCTTGGTGGTTGATGAGCTGGGCGAAGCCGTGACGCCAGAGCGCTCGTACCGGGGCCACCTGCGGGTGTACTACTACCGCGCGCTGCCCACCGAGCCCCGCATTCCGTTTGAAGCCACCGTGCTGTTCCAGGACGCGCACCTGGTGGTGGCCGACAAGCCGCATTTTCTGCCCGTCACACCCTCGGGCCGCTACCTGCAGGAAACGCTGCTGGTGCGGCTCAAAAACCAGCTCGGGCTGGACAGCCTGGTGCCGATTCACCGGATTGACCGCGAAACAGCCGGCCTGGTGCTGTTTTCAGTCAACCCGGCCGAACGCGACGCCTACCAGGCGCTGTTCAGGCAGCGCGAGGTCACCAAGCACTACGAAGCGATTGCGCCGTGGCGCGACGACATTGACTTTCCGCTCACGCGAAAAAGCCGCATCGTGCAGGGCGAGCCTTTTTTTCGGCAGGCCGAAGCGCCCGGCGAGCCCAACAGCGAAACCCATCTCCGCGTGCTGCAGGTCAGCGGCCAACAGGCGCGTTACGCCCTGAGCCCTGTCAGCGGCAAGAAGCACCAGCTGCGCGTGCACATGCTGGGGCTGGGCATCCCGATTTTGAATGACCGGATTTACCCACCCGTGGTCCCGACGCCTGAAGACGACTACGCCCAGCCGCTGCAGCTGCTGGCAAAGTCGATTGCCTTTACCGATCCGATGACCGGGCAGGCCCGCAAATTCGAAAGCCGCTTGCGCCTGTTGCTGGCGTGAAGCGGCTTTGGCGGGGGCGCAATTAAGCGTCAGGCCTGGATTTCTTTCGCCGTGATCTGGTACTTGAAGTCATCCGGCACATACGAATCAAAGCGCCCGGCGGCGTTTTCACCCACGGGGTACATGAAGAAACCGAGCTTTTCGCCCTTGGCGTTGGGCAGCGTGACATCGTGCGCGGTGTTGTAGGCCATCCAGTTGCCTTCCCAGCCGCCGAACAGCGCCTTGTTCACGGGGGCGACCACCGGATTCGTGGTGTTCTTGATCCATTCAGGGGTTTCCAGGCGCATGACCTTGGCCACGTCGGCCGGGTCCATCGCCACCCAGCCGTAACCCGTGAGGTAGACCTCGGCCCGGCAATGCTGCGCGCCCTTGAGGCTGGCGGGGTTGCCCGACAGCTCCTTGTAACCAAAGCTTGAGGGCACCAGCCGGATGCCGTAGACATCGCGTGCGGGCAGGCCCACCGATCGGCACAGGCCGACAAACAGCGCGTTCAGGTCGGCGCACTTGCCGCCCAGGTTGCCGGTTTCCAGCATGGTCTTGATGTCGCCTTCACCGCAGCCGCGCACCTTGGGTTCGCGGTGGGTGTTGCTGACAATCCAGTCGTAGAGCTTTTGGGCCTTTTCAACATCGGTCTTGGCGCCCTGGGTGGCGGCCAGCGCCGTCTTGCGCACAATGCCGTCGGTCGGCAGCAGCGCCGTGGGGCGGGTGAAATAGCGCAGCGTGGCGGCGTCTTCGGCGACGGCGGTTTTCTGCGACCAGTCATTGGCGCGGTTTTGCGTCTGCACACGGCTGGTCAGCACGGCATGGGGCTGCGCCTGGCTGGCGGGAAACTCCACGTACAGCATCTTGGCGCCGTCCTGGCCATCCTGCATCAGCTTGGCGACGCCGTTGGTGGAGAAACTGTTTTCCAGCGAGCGCTGGTAGTCGGTGTTGACCGACGGCACGGGCAGCCAGACCCGGGTCACGCCGTCGGCCTTGGGGATGTCGACGCGGGTGCTAACCTCGAAAGTGCGCCAGGCGCCGGACTGGGGCGCAAAGTGGCTGCGTGCTGGCGCTGACGTTTGTGCAAAACTAATAGCAGGCAGCGCAGTAGCGATGGCAGCTACAGCCGTATTTTTCATAAAACGACGGCGGGCAATGGCGTGAACGGTGGTCATGAAGAGAACTCCGGATAGGTGGTAAAACGGGCGCAGTCGGCGTAGGTAAAAGTACCCCGAACTGGCTCTGGCGAACGCAGGCAGTGCTGGTTCAGCCCTTTGATTATCGCCACAGGGCCCAGCGCGATCACAATGACTGCACTGGCACCCGATGCCTGAAAAAATCCTGTGAAAAACCATCCGTACTCCCACACCGCCGGCACCCGGACCTACAGCTTTCGCGACCTGAAGGACCTGATGGCCAAGGCCACACCGGCGCGCTCGGGCGACCTGCTGGCGGGTGTTGCGGCAGAAAGCGCCGAGGAGCGCGCCGTGGCGCAAATGGCACTGGCGGCGCTGCCGCTGGCCACCTTTCTGAATGTGGCGCTGGTGCCCTATGAAGACGACGACATCACCCGGCTCATCATCGACAGCCACGACGCGGCCGCCTTTGCGCCGGTCAGCCACCTCACGGTGGGTGACTTTCGCAACTGGCTGCTCGGTGACGCGGTGGACAGCGCCGTGCTGGCCGCCCTGGCGCCCGGCATCACGCCCGAAATGGCCGCGGCCGTGAGCAAGATCATGCGCAACCAGGACCTGATTCTGGTGGCCCAAAAATGCCGGGTGGTCACGCGCTTTCGCAACACCATCGGCCTGGCGGGCCGCATGTCCACCCGCCTGCAACCCAACCACCCGACCGACGACCCCAGCGGCATTGCCGCCAGCCTGCTCGACGGCCTGCTGTACGGCAGCGGTGACGCGGTGATCGGCATCAACCCGGCCACCGACAACGTGGCCCAGGTCGCCACGCTCGTCAGCATGATGGCGGACATCATCGACCAGTACGCCATTCCAACCCAGTCCTGCGTGCTGACCCATGTCACCAACACGCTGCAGGCCATCGAGCGCGGCGCGCCGGTGGACCTGGTGTTCCAGTCGATTGGCGGCACCGAGGCCACCAACCGCAGCTTTGGCGTGAGTCTTGATTTGCTGGCCGAAGCCCGCAGCGCGGCGCTGTCCCTGAAGCGCGGCAGCGTGGGCGACAACGTGATGTATTTCGAAACCGGCCAGGGCAGCGCGCTGTCGGCCCAGGCGCACCACGGGCTGGACCAGCAGACCTGCGAAGCGCGCGCCTATGCGGTGGCGCGCCACTTCAAGCCCCTGCTGGTCAACACCGTGGTCGGCTTCATCGGCCCCGAATACCTGTATGACGGCAAGCAGATCATTCGCGCCGGGCTGGAAGACCATTTTTGCGCCAAGCTGCTCGGGCTGCCGATGGGCTGCGATGTCTGCTACACCAACCACGCCGAAGCCGACCAGAACGACATGGACGTGCTGCTGACGCTGCTGGGCGTGGCCGGCTGCAGCTTTGTCATGGGCATTCCGGGCTCGGACGACATCATGCTGAACTACCAGACCACGTCTTTTCACGACGCGCTGTATGCCCGGCGCGTGCTGGGCCTGCGGCCCGCGCCGGAGTTTGAAGCCTGGCTGCAGAAAATGCAGATATTCAAGGGCGACAGCGACGCGTTCCGGCTCAATCCGGCGCTACCCCCGGCATTTCAAAAAGCGCTGTTGCGACTGCCCTAGCCCGCCATGACCGATAAGAATTCCCCCGTCATCGCCAACCCCTGGGCCGCGCTGCGCCAGTTCACCGACGCCCGCATTGCGCTGGGGCGTGCCGGCGTGAGCCTGCCCACCGCCGCCCATCTGGCGTTCCAGCTGGACCATGCGCGGGCGCGTGATGCCGTCCACCGCGCGCTGGACCTGCCGCAGCTGGCGCAGGCCCTGAACACCGCGCTGGACCAGCCCGGCGCGCCCTGCATCACGCTGCACAGCGCGGCGGCGGACCGCACCATCTACCTGCAGCGGCCCGACCTGGGGCGCCGGCTCGACGGCGCATCGGTCCAGAAACTGAAGGCCTTGCAGGCTGCGCCGAAAAAGTCCTCAGCCCGCCCTTACGACCTGGCCTTCGTGGTGGTCGATGGCCTGTCGGCCCTGGCGATTGCGCAAAATGCGGCTCCCTTTCTGGCCGGCCTGCAGCGCCGCATCGCGGCCGAAAACTGGTCCGTGGCACCGGTGTGCATTGCCGCGCAGGGGCGGGTCGCCATTGGCGACGAGGTGGGCGAGCTGCTGGGCGCCAAGGTGGTGGTGGTGCTGATTGGCGAGCGGCCGGGCCTGAGTTCGCCCGACAGCATGGGCTTGTACCTGACCTGGATGCCGCGCGTCGGGCTGCTGGACGCCAGCCGCAACTGCATTTCCAACGTACGCCCGGCGGGCTTGAGCCTCGATGAGGCCGCCTACAAGCTGCATTTCCTGTTGGCACAAGCGCACCAGCGGCAGCTGTCGGGCGTTGCGCTCAAGGATGAAACCGGCAGTGAGCGAGACCGGATCAAGGCGCCGCAGCAGAATTTTTTACTTTAGCAAGGGCTGCAGCAGCTTTTCGGCCGCGCGGCCGCTCCAGTCCACCTCACCCCGCACGCGCTGCCGGGGCTGGCCACGGTGGTCCAGCGTCAAGGTGGTGGGAAACACGTTGACGCCCCACTGCCGGGCCACCCGGCCGTCGGTATCGAGCAGCACCGGCAGCGTCAGGCCGGTCGATGCTGCAAACTTCAGCGCACGGGCCGCCGGTTCCTTGAAGTTGATGGCCAGCACCAGCAGCTTGTCGGGGCCGTAAAAGTCGGCCACCTGCTGCAGCGTGGGCATTTCGGCGCGGCACGGCGGACACCAGGTGGCCCAAAAATTCAGCAGCACGGCACGGCCGCGCAGATCGGCCGGGCGCCAGGTCTTTCCGCCGGTGTCGACCAGGCTGAAGTCCGACACCGGCCCCGCCCAGGGGGACACGTCAAACCCCGGCGGGTTCAGCCCTTGCGCGGCAAATGCGGGCAAAGCCGCAGCGCTGGCAGCGGCCAGGGTGCCCTGCAGAAAGTGGCGGCGGGAAGAAAATGAGTCAGGCATGGGCGTAAAGAGAGGTGGAAATTTTGGTCAAAGTGCGGGCAAGGTTAGCAAAACCCGGCCGCTGGCGGGCGTGCAAGGTCTTGCTGTGCCGTTGACGGGGACATCAAAAGGCGGCACACCAGCCCTGTCACAACGCGATACAGTCCTACAAAAGCGCTTTCCAAACTGTTTTCAAATCTGTTTTTATCCCTTGGGCCTCGCTGATTTTGAACCTCCCACTCAACATTTCCGCCCTGTCGCCTGCGTCGCCGCAGTTCATCAACCGCTACACGAACGCCCAGCCGGGGCAGCCGCCCGGCACCGTGCAGGAATTGAGCGAGGGGCTGATGGCCGCGTCCGCAAGCGTGTCGCCCAAATACCTGTACAACGCGCTGGGCTCCAAGCTGTTTGAAGCCATCACGGCCTTAAGCGAGTATTACCCGACGCGCACCGAGACCGGTATTTTTGAAGCCTCCCATGCGCAGATTGCCCGGACGCTGACCGACCGGGGCATTCATCACCCCTGCCTGATTGACCTGGGCGCGGGCAACTGCGCCAAAGCCATGGCCCTGATTCCCCACCTGCGGCCGCGCCAGTACGTGCCGGTCGACATTTCGGTGGACTTTCTAAAGGACGCGGCCGGCCAGGTGCAAAGCAGTTTCCCGGCGCTCGACATCGTCGGGCTGGGCATGGACTTTTCAGCCGGCCTGGCGCTGCCGGAGGCGGTTCAGGCAGAAGACCGGGTGTTCTTCTACCCGGGCTCCAGCCTGGGCAACTTTCAGCCGGCGCAGGCCCTGCAGTTTTTGCAGCACATCGCCGATCCGGCGCAAGGCCGGGCGCGCGGCCTGCTGCTGGGCATTGACCTGGTCAAGGATGCGGCAACGCTGGAGGCGGCCTACGACGACGCGCTGGGCGTGACCGCCGCCTTCAACAAAAACCTGCTGCTCCACGTCAACCAGCTGCTGCAGTCGGACTTCGACGTGCGCCAGTGGCGCCATGCTGCGCTGTTCAATGCCGCGCAGTCGCGCATTGAAATGCACCTGGAGGCGACGCAAGCGCTCAGCGTGCAGTGGCCCGGCCACACCCGCCGCTTCGAGGCCGGCGAGCGCATCCACACGGAGTCATCGTACAAATACACGCCGGACGGCATGACGGCGCTGCTCAAGCAGGCCGGCTTCAGCCAGGTCCGGCACTGGACCGACCCGGCCCGCTGGTTTGCCGTGTTCTGGGCCTCGGTTTGAATAATTTACCAATCAAATAGGCGTCTGGCGCAATAAGGACGGGCGCTTGCAGCTATTAATATAGTAGCATTCAGCACCCGGCACGCTCAGGCGCGTTCGGTGACCCAGCCCAGCACGGATTTCAGCGCCGCATCGAGGTTGGACGCATCGGTGCCGCCGGCCATGGCCATGTCGGCCTTGCCGCCGCCCTTGCCGCCCACTTGGCTGGCCACAAAGTTGACCAGCTCGCCGGCCTTGACCCTGGAGGTCGCGTCGTTCGTGACGCCAGCGGCAATCTGGACCTTGCTGCCATCGACGGCGGCCAGCACGATGACGGCGGTTTTGAGCTTGTCCTTGAGCTTGTCCATGGTGTCGCGCAGCGTCTTGGCGTCAGCGCCTGCTAGCCTTGCGGCCAGCACCTTCAGGCCTTTGACGTCCACGGCCTGCAGCATCAGTTCATCACCTTGCGACGAGGCCAGCTTGCCCTTGAGCGCGGTGACTTCCTTTTCCAGCGACCTGACCTGCTCCATCACCTGGCCGATGCGGTGCTGCAGTTCGGCCGGGCCGGCCTTGAGCGACGACGCGGCGGCCTGTACCGTGGATTCGAGCGACTGCAGATAGGCCAGCGCGTTCTGGCCGGTCACGGCTTCGACGCGGCGCACGCCCGAGGCGACGCCGCTTTCAGCCACGATCTTGAACAGGCCGATGTCGCC
>Ga0123337_10007521_pt1 | contig 10124 bp, 12 predicted proteins | sample frozenSSSSmetaG_FD_89792 | JGI IMG/M metagenome (GOLD analysis project Ga0123337, IMG submission 89792) | Glacier valley bacterial and archeal communities from Borup Fiord, Nunavut, Canada, to study Microbial Dark Matter (Phase II) -... | ecosystem: Environmental > Aquatic > Freshwater > Ice >...
CTCGCACATCCGTCGTTTTCTGGAGGATCGCCAGTTTCTCGAAGTGGAAACTCCCGTGCTGCAAAACGTCGCGGGCGGTGCGGCGGCCCGTCCTTTTCAGACGCACCATAACACTCTGGGTGTTGATTTCGTGCTGCGCATCTCCCTCGAACTTTATCTCAAGCGCATGCTCGTGGGCGGCTACGACCGCGTGTTCGAGATCGGGCGCAATTTCCGCAATGAGGGCGTCTCCCGCCGCCACAATCCCGAGTTCACCATGCTGGAGGTTTATCAGGCCTACAGCGACTACCGCGGCATGATGACGCTCGTGAAGGATCTTCTGAGCTCCATTTGCCAGAACGTCCTCGGCGTGTCCGAGATCAAGCACGCCGCCAGCGGCGAGATGATCCAGTTCGGCGGCGAGTGGCGTGAGGTGAAATATAAGGACCTCATCATCGAAAAGACCGGCGACGCCGAGTGGTTCGGCCGCACGAAAGAAAAGAAGATCGCCGGTCTCCAAAAGCTCGGCCTCTACGCCGATCCGAAGTGGCAGGACTACGAGCTGACCAACGAGATCTTCGGCAAGCTCATCGAGCCGACGCTGATCCAGCCGACCTTCGTCACGCATCTGCCCAAGGAACTTTGTCCGCTGGCCAAGATCACCCTCGACGATTCCACGACCATCGACGTGTTCGAGTTGATCATCGGCGGCATGGAAGTTGCGCCCGCCTACTCGGAGCAGAATGATCCCGACGTGCAGCGCGCGATGTTCGAGGCGCAGGCCGGCGAAGAGCAGCAGAAGATCGACCACGACTTCCTGCTCGCGCTGGAGCACGGCATGCCGCCCGCCGGTGGCATGGGCATCGGCATCGACCGCCTCTGCATCCTGCTCACGGGCGCCGAGAGCATCCGTGACGTGATTCTTTATCCGCAGCTGCGTCCCGGAAGCTGAACGCATAGCCGAGAGCCATGCCTTGGTATCTTTACCTCGCTCTGAAACAACTCTTCCCGACCGGGAAGAAGTTTCCGTTTTTTACGGCGATCTCCGTCCTCGGCGTGGCGCTGGGCGTGGCGCTGCTGGTCGTTTCGATCAGCGTGATGGGCGGCTTTGGCCACGAGATTCGGCGCATGATCGTAGATACGCAGGGCGATGTGCAAATCCGCGGTGCCAGCCTTGTTGAAAATCCGAAGGCGGTCATGGGCATCGTGGCCAAGGTCCCCGGCGTGGTCGGCGTGACGCCATTCGCCGAGGGCGTGGTCATGCTCGAGTGTAACCGGAAGCCGATCTTCCCGGGGATTCAAGGCATCGACCTCGCGCACATCAACGACGTCATCCCGCTCTCCCGTTATATCCGCAACGGCACCCTCGATGACCTCGACGATGACACCATCATTCTCAGCTCGCAGCTGGCCTACTCGATCGGCGCGACCGTGGGCGACAAGGTCCAGGTTTCCTCCCCGCTTCAGCTGGAAAAACTCAAGAACGACGAGGTGTTTCTTCCGCGCGAACTCACCGTCTCGGGCATCTTCGAGATCGGTCACCAGCAGCTAGACAGCAGCACGGTGCTCGTGACTTTGCGCCGCATGCAGGACCTCTACGGCCTCGGCAACGCGGTGCACGGCTTCGACGTCAAGATCGCCGACGGCCTCGATCCTGATGTTGTCACGCGCCGCATCAATGCCGCCCTCCCGCTCGCGTCAGGCCTCGAGGCACGCTCTTGGATGGAGCTCAACCAGGACTTCCTGTTTGTCCTCCAGCTCGAGAAGAATCTCATCTTCATCCTGTTGCTCTTCATTGTCGTGGTGGCGGCCTTTTCGGTGACCAGTTCGCTGCTCATCTCGGTCGTGCGCAAGACCCGCGAGATCGGCCTGCTTGGCGCGCTCGGCGGGAAGCCCCGCGAGGTGGCGCTCTGCTTTTGTTTTCAAGGCCTGCTCATCGGTGTGAGCGGCACGGTGTGCGGACTCATTTTCGGGTTTGGTTTTCTCCATTTCCGCAACGATATCCTGCACCTCTTCACGAAGCTCACTGGGAGTCAGGAGGCGCTCGTGCGGTTTTACCAGTTCAGCAACGTCCCCGCCTACCTCCAGCCAAGCGATCTCTTCCTGATCGTCGCGAGCACCATCGTGATCTCGACCTTGGCCGGCATCATTCCCGCCTGGCGCGCCGCGCGCCTCAAACCCGTGGAGGCCTTGCGCAATGAGTGACATCATCCTCGAAGCCCGCGCCTTGCGCAAAACCTACCTGAGCGGCGACCGCCGTCTGGAGGTGCTGAACGACGTCACCCTGACCGTGGCGCGCGGAGAAAGCGTGAGCATCCGCGGCGAGTCCGGCTCCGGCAAATCGACGCTGCTCCACCTCCTCGCGGGCCTCGATCAGCCCGACACCGGTGAGGTGTTGTGGGCAGGCTCGACCAATACCGGCACGGGCCGCCGGGCAAAGTTTCTCGGGATGGTGTTTCAGTCGTTCTACCTCATCCCCGAGCTCAACGCCTTGGAAAACGTCGTCATGGCCATGCGCATGACCGGTCCCGTCGGCGCCGCCGAGCGCGCCCGCGCCAAGGCGATGCTCGCCCGCGTCGGGCTGGCCGAGCGAACGCACCATGTGCCGGCGCATTTGTCCGGCGGCGAACGCCAGCGCGTCGCCGTGGCCCGGGCCCTGATCAACTCGCCACAACTCCTCCTCGCGGACGAGCCTACGGGCAATCTGGACGAGAAGACCGGTGATGCCGTCATCGCGCTGTTGCTTGAGCTTTGCGCCGAGACGAAAACCGCGCTTGTTCTCGTTACGCACAACGCCGCACATGCGGCCAAGACAAGCCGCTCCCTTTTTATGCACGACGGCGTGCTCAAGAACGCCTGATCCCGCCCGCCAACCCCAAGCCTTCCATGAGCCTCTTCTCCTCCTCCAAGCCCAAGATCAAATGCGGCGTCGCCGGCGTCGGCTCGCTCGGGCAGCACCACGCGCGTATCTACGCCTCGCTGCCCAACGTGGACTTCGTCGGCATCTATGAGGCCAACGACGAGCGCGCGAAAGAGATTTGCGCCAAATACAACTGCCGCCGCTTCGCCACTATGGATGAGCTGGGCGAGGCGTGCGACGCCATCTCCGTGGTTGTGCCGACCGATAAGCATGCGCTCGTCGCGCTGCCGTTGCTAGCCAAGAAGTGCCACCTCCTCATCGAAAAGCCGATCACCGCCACGCTGGAGGAAGCCGCGCAGGTGCTCGCCGCCGCTCAGGCTAACAACTGCATCGTGCAGGTGGGCCACATCGAACATTTCAACCCGGTGATGAGTTTCATGGAGAAACACATCGACCGCCCCGGCTACATCACCGCCGAGCGCCTCGCGCCTTATACGACGCGCGGCACGGAGGTCGGCGTGGTGCTCGACCTGATGATCCACGACATCGGCATCGTGCTCGCCCTCGTCAAGTCGCCCATCCGCAAGATCGACAGCGTGGGCATCAACGTGCTCTCGAAGACCGAGGACATCGCCAACGCCCGCATCGAGTTCGAGAGCGGCTGCGTGGCCAACCTCAGCGCGAGCCGCATGAGCCTTAAGAAAAATCGCGAGATCCGCATCTTCCAAGACAACGCCTACCTCTCCCTCGATTTCATGAACCAGAAGGGGCATCTCGTGAAGAAGAGCGACCTCATCGCCTACGGCGTGAAGCTGAAGATCGGTCTCGCCAAGGCGGGCGACGCCAGCTCCATCCCGGTCGAGGACATCCCCATCGAGAAGGACGAGCCGCTTAAATTGGAACTGCAGCATTTCACCGAGAGCGTGGCCGAGCTCAAGCAGCCGAAGGTCGGCGGGAAGCTCGCGATGACCGCTCTCGAGGTGGCGATCCAGATCACGGAGCAGATCAAGGCAGCGAAGAAATAACGCCTGCGTTTCTAACGATGAGTGACGCGCCGAAATTACCCTTCCGTCTGCCGCCGCCGAAGGGTGGACGCGTGGACCTGCTCGTCATCGCGGGAGAGCATTCCGGCGACCAGCACGGGGCGACGATGGTGCGTGAACTCCTCGCCAAGCGGCCGGGGCTGAACATCGCGGCGCTCGGCGGTCCCGAGCTGGCCGGGGCGGGTGCGCAGCTTCTGCACGATCTCACGGCGTCCTCCGTCGTCGGGCTGGTCGAGGTGCTCAAAAATTACCCGTTCTTCAAAGCGCTGTTCTACGAGACGATCCGCTGGATCGAGCAATACAAGCCGCGCGCGGTGTGCTTCGTGGATTATCCGGGGCTCAACCTCCGCCTCGCCAAGGAGCTGTTCAAGCGCGGGCTGTCCATGAAGGGCGGCGGGACGATCAAGCTTCTCTATTATATCTCGCCGCAGATCTGGGCATGGAAGAGCGGTCGCCGGTTCACGATGGCGAAGCGCCTCGACGCGCTCGCGGTGATTTTTCCATTCGAGGTCGATTGCTACAAGGACACGTCGCTGCCGGTCGAGTTTGTGGGGCATCCGTTTCTCGCCGAGGGCCACGAGCCGCCGGTGCGCTACGATCCCAACGGGCCGATCCTTCTCCTGCCCGGCAGCCGCAAGCAGGCGGTCGGTCGGATTTTCCCGCTGCTGCTCGCCGGTTATGCCGCCTACGGCAAACGTGACGCCGTGGTGCTTTATCCAAGCGACGACATCCTTGAAGTGCTCAAGGCGGCGAATCCGCCGGCCAACGTGCGCCTGCTGCCCACGGGCGTGCCGGTGGCGGCGTCTGCCGTGCTTACGTCGAGCGGCACGATGTCCATGCACTGCGCGCTCGCGGCGATTCCGGGTGCGGTCGTGTATCGGGCGAATCCGCTGACCTACCTGATGGGACGCCTGCTGGTGAAGATCGAGTATCTCGGCATCGCGAACCTCCTGCTCAAGGAGCCGATGTATCCCGAGTATATCCAAGGCGCCGCGACTCCTAAGGCGCTGGCGGCAGAGTTGGCGGATTGCCTGGGCAACATTGACCGCCTCATTCGCACCCAGTCGCAGGCGGAACGGTTGCGGGCCTCGCTGCGCCGTCCGGCCAACGGCACGGCGGCGGACTGGGTGACGCGTCACTTGAAGTGATCGTGTTGCGCCTTAAGAAGGCGTCGTCGTTCGCGAGTTTTTTTCGATTTCGATCAGGCAGTAAGCCGTCTCGGCTTGCAGGCGAAGCCCGAGCGCGCGTTGCCGGCCCATGACTATCCCCGTGATCGCTCCGACGATGGCGCCTGGAAAGACGAGCAGGTGGGGCGAAGCGAACATCAAGGTCGCAGCGTAGCCGAAAAGACTTCCGGTCAGGATGCCCGCCGCAATGCCGCCGAAAACCGCGACCTTGGCCTGACGATGCATCCGGTCCGCCGATCGTTTCAAGGCTGCGGAATCGTAGGAGCTCATAAAACTTTTTAACGGGGTAGCTCGACGCGGTGCAGAGGAAACGCGCCGCCCGCCTGCGATTCGATCTGCTTCCAGATGGCCTCGGATTTTTCGCCGACGATCTGGCGGGCGTGGACGACCTGGGCGGTGCGGGCGGCGAGGTTTTCCTCGGCGATTTTCGCGAGGTCGTCGAGGTTGTAGAGGAAGACGTTGTCCAGCTTGGCCACGGCGGCGTCGATGTCGCGGGGCAGGGCTAGGTCGATGAAGAAGAGCGGCTCGGCCCGGCGTTTTTTCATGGCGGCGACCACGTCGGCGGTGGTAACGACCACGTCGGGCGCGGAGGTGGAGCCGACCACGATGGAGTAGTCGCCGAGCTTTTCGGTGACGTGTTCCCAGGGAAGGGCGGTGCCGTTGAACGTGGTGGCGAGTTCCATCGCGTGGCCGAGCGTGCGGCTGGCGATGGTGAGCGAGGTGGCGCCGCGGCTTTGGAAGGCCTTGGCGGTCTTCTCGCCGATGTCGCCGGAGCCGAGCAGTAGGATGCGCGTCGAGGAGAGGTCGCCGAAGATCTTCAACGCGAGGTCCACCGCGACGTTGGCGATGCTGATCTGGCCTTCGTTGATGGCGGTGTGGCTGCGGACGTGCTTCGCGTATTGGAAGGTTTTCTGGAAAACGCGGTTGAGCACGGGGCCGGTGGTGCGGCGCGTCTGCGCCTCGGCGTAGGCGTCCTTCACTTGTCCGAGGATCTCGGTCTCGCCGAGCATCTGGGACTCGATGCCGCAGGCGACGGCGAGGAGGTGTTCGATGGCGGCGCGGCCGTGGGCGTGCCGGCAGATGGCGGCGAAAGCGTCGGGCGGCATCCCTTGAAACGCGCAGAAGGTTTCCTGCAGGCGGGCGACGGCGGCGGGGGACTCGGCGACGCCGTAGAACTCGACGCGGTTGCAGGTGTTGAGGACGGTGATCTCGCGCAGGCCGTGGAGCGCGCCGAGCGCGGCGTGAAACGACTCGATCTTGTCCGGGGTGAGCGCGAGGCGTTCGCGCATATCCATCGGCGCGGTTTGATGGCTCGCACCGATGAGGAAAAGGGTGGCGGAGTGATCGCTCATTTCACGGCGGCGGAGGGCGGCGAGGAGGGCAGGGGCTGGCGGCTGGAGTTGATTGGCTTGAGCGAAAGCAGCGCGGCGGCGAAAAGCAGGATGCAGGTCCAGGCGAATTTTTTAGAGATCAGCACGGCCTTGAGCCGCAGGCAGAGCACGACGGCGTAGGCGGCCCACACGGCCAGCGTGGTGATGATCTTGGCGAGGTTGACCTTGTCCAGATCCTGCAGCCAGTAGACGGAGCCGACGGCGATGGAAGCCGTCAGGATTACCACGCCGGCGGTGAGCAGGCGGAGGTTGATGTGGTCGAGGTCGCGGATGGACGGGAGGAAGGCGAAAAGCCCGTGGAGGTGCTGCTTCTTGAGGCTGAACACCTGGAGCAGATACATGACCGCGGTGAGGGCGAGGAGGGCGAACACGCCGTAGCTGAAGAGGGCGAGCGCGGCGTGAAATTCGATCCACGGATTGCCGCCAAACGCGCCGACGCGGCGGGTGGCATCCCAAGCGGGGATGGCGAGCGAGACGGCCGTGAGCACGGCCGACAGCAGTGAGGTGAAGTAGCCCAGCAGGCTCAGGCGGAAGGTCGCGCCGATGACAAGGTAGAGCGCGATGGCCGACCAGGCGGTGAACTGAAAAATCTCAAACGTGTTGCCGAGCGGGCAGCCTTTGACGGCGAGACCGCGCTGGTAGAGGCCGAAGGTCTGGATGATCCAGCCGACCGCGACGATGATGTAGGTGAGCGCGAGGGATTGGCGGCGCTCCCGGAGCAATGCGATGGTGCCCAACACGAACCCTGCGAGGTAAAACGCGGTGGCGAACCAGAGCCAGGTGCGATCGGTGAAGTCGGGCATGAAGGAGTCGGTCAACATGGGACTCAACGGCAGGCGGCGCAAGCCGGAGGTGCGGGGCGGGAATCGCAAACTTGCCTCGCGGCATGAATCCAGCAGCGTAAATGACATGAACGCCGTGCTCGCCACAGAGATAAGCCGCCTCACTCCGGCGGAAAAACTGCAGCTCGTGGAGGAACTCTGGGACGACCTCGCCGCCAGTGAAGACCGCCTGCCTATACCGGCGTGGCACGAGGAATTACTCCGCGAAGACCAAGTCCGCTACGAAGCAAATCCGACCGAAGGATCATCTTGGGCGGAGGTCAAAGCTCGCATCCTCGGCAAGTTGTGAGTTGCCGCCTGATCATCGCCCCGCTCGCGGAGGCCGATATCGGCGACAGTTGTCTTTGTTATGAGGAACGCTCGCCCGGATTGGGGCGCGATTTCGTGAGATGCGTCGAAGACAAGTTGGTGCGGTCATGCATTCACCCCAAGTCTTCCGCCAACGCTCGGGCGACTACCGTCTCGCCGCCACCGAGCGCTTCCCCTACGCGATCTACTTCCTTTGGGATCAAGGCGCTCAAACCGTCACCGTCCGCCGCGTGCTCCATTTCAAACAAGATACCCGAGCCCGAATCCGCTGATAAACTCCGCCGATCGACGCGGTTTCAGCAGCTGCGCCGGTTCCACGCGACGAGGTCGGCGTAGCGCACGCCGTGGCCGCCGAAGAGGTCGAGCGCGCTGCCCACGGTGAGGTCGAGTTTGCCGCCGCTCGCCTGCTCGACCTTGAGCACATCATCCATCGTGGCGACGCCGCCGGCGTAGGTCATCGGGCGTTTACCCCAGGCACCCAGCAGTGTGACGAGGTCGGCGTCGATTCCGCCGCACAGACCCTCGACATCGGCCGCGTGGATGAGGAACTCCGCGCAATTCCCCGCCAGCCGGTCGAGCGTCTGGGGGGTTACGTGCAGGTCGGTCAGGGTCTGCCAGCGGTTCATCGCCACGGTCCAGCCGCTCGCGGTGCGACGGCAGCTCAGGTCGAGCACGAGGCGGTCGGCGCCGACGCGGCTTTTCAACGCGTCGAGACGTTCGTCCAAAAAGTGTCCGGCGAAGTCAAAGAGCCACGACGTCACGATGACATGGCTGGCGCCGTGGTTGAGCCAGGTTTCGGCGTTGTCGGCGGTGATGCCGCCGCCGATGTGGAGGCCGCCCGGGAAGGCCGCCAGCGCCTCGCGCGCCGCGTCGTCGTTGCCCTGGCCCAGCTTGATGACGTGTCCGCCGGTGAGCCCGTCGGCACGGTAGCGCGCGGCAAAGGCGGCGGCGCTCTCGTCGCTCACGAAATTCTCGCGCAGGCCGGCGCCGTCGTCGCGCAGACTGCCGCCGACGATCTGCTTCACTTTGCCGTCGTGGAGGTCGATGCAGGGGCGGAACTTGGTCGTCATAGAAGAGAATCCGCAACGTAGGTCCGCCGCCGCGTTAGGCAATGCAGCTTTCAATCACCGACAAGGTTCGAACCGGTTGGCCCACGGAACACACGGAATACACGAAAGAAGCAGAGTGGTTCAAAACTAGCTACTCGTTGGCTTGAACCGCACGGTCGCCGCGCTAAGTTACACCCATGAGCAAAGCCGAAATCATTGCCGAACTGCCGAAACTCACGGCGGAAGATCGCGGCGACATCCTCGCCCGGCTCTGGCGGATGGAGGAGACCTCCGGCCCCACTCATCGCGAGAAACAGCTTCTTGAAGAAGCCCAAGCCGCTTACGACGCCAACCCTGCCGCTGGTGCGCCTTGGTCCGAAGTCGAAGCCCGCCTGCGTCGCCGCGCATGAAGTGGTTGCTGCTTGTCCGTCCGAAAGCGGAACAGGACATCTCGGCGGCGCGGGATTGGTATGATGCCGGGAGCATCGCCGCCGGTGATGCTTTCCTCGACGAAATTGCCGAGGCCATGCGGACACTGGCCAGTCATCCTGAAATACCCCGCCTCTATTGGAGAAACTTTCGTCGTCTCCTGCTCACGCATTACCCTTACAAAGTCTTTTACCAAGTGAATCGGCCAGCGCGTCGTTATTTTTCGCGTTCTCCACGTGCGTCAGTGCCATGAATCGGCCTTTCCTGAATGAACAACGAGCCCGCACTTTCCGTCGAGACGGCCGAGATTATTTACGAGAAACCAGCCTCCGGAGAGTTCACGGAACTTCTTTTCGGTTCGGATCGGGGCAACACGCTCTGGGTGCGATTTGCGGATAGGGATGGCGTTCAGGAATGGGTCGGAAAATTCGGCTGCGGCATTCGGACGGTGATGCGCGTCACCAAGACCGCCGCGCCCGGCGTCTACATCATCGTCGCAGGCGGCTTTGCCTATGTGCTAGATGCGACCACTCGCCAGCTCCTGAACCACTATTGTGACAGTTCGGCGGAAGACATCGTTTACGACACCGTGACGAATCAGTTCATCGCCGCAGACACACACCTGCAAATCATCGAGAACGGCCGGGAAATTTGGAGGAGTCGCCGGATCGCGCTCGATGGTGTTTACGGCATGTCTATCGAAGGCCGAATCCTGGCTGGCAACGCTGTGACAGGCTACGAAGGAGAGGCTGAACCCTTCGCCATGAATCTCGACACGCGAGAGTTCATCAAAGCATCCACGATATTCTCCGATTACCAAATACCCGTGCCGGCAAAAAAGCCATGGTGGCAGTTTTGGAGGTAGGGTGCAGGTGCACCTAGCCCGCTGCGGCGGTCTTGACCTTTTTATGAAGGGTGACCGAGGCCGGGCCGGTGGTTTTGTCGGTTTCGTCCTGAAGACGCGCCAGAACCTTGGTCTTCTCCGGCAGGGCTTCGAAGGTTTTCAGATCCTTCGCGACATCGTTTCCGGACGCC
>Ga0123337_10007523_pt1 | contig 10123 bp, 7 predicted proteins | sample frozenSSSSmetaG_FD_89792 | JGI IMG/M metagenome (GOLD analysis project Ga0123337, IMG submission 89792) | Glacier valley bacterial and archeal communities from Borup Fiord, Nunavut, Canada, to study Microbial Dark Matter (Phase II) -... | ecosystem: Environmental > Aquatic > Freshwater > Ice >...
GCCGGTAGCCGTGCGCGACGATCCCCCCGACGATTCGATCGACCTGCGCTGCGACACGCTTCTTTTCGTCGGCATCGGCGGCGAGGTCGTAGTAGGTCGAATAACCGAACAGATGCCCGTCCACTTCGTCTGAACTGGCGTCGCGTTTCCAGAGCCATTTGCCGTCCGAGCTGGGAACCCAACGCTTTTCGATGATCTTCTCACGGGGATCGGCTCGGGAGGTGTCGGCGATCTCCTGAGGCGTAAAAGTGCGATCGACCTCGTTTTTCGGAGCCGTTCCGATCGGCAGCATCGAGCGAGCGATGAAGTGCTCAGTGCCCGTAATGCGCTGTAACTGCTCCAGCGCATGGAACGCCTGCTTTGCGTTTTCGCGAGCCTGCGGGTCTTTGGTCACCGCATAGCGCATCGACTCGAGGGCGCAGTACATCCCTGTATGTTCGCCGTCGTTATCGTCGTCGATGATGTAGTAGTTGCTGAGGTCGCCCTGCTTATCGAGCACGGCGGGCGCAACCAGACCCGACGGACGAATGTGCCGGCTGCGCAGAATGTCGAGGTAGTGATCGGCTTTATCGGCGAGCGTCATGCGTTTGCTGCGGATCGCGCTCACGCCCGCCGCTGTCGCAATCCAGACTGTGCCATCGTCGGCGATCGTAACATCCCGCGTATCATCGCTCAGCACCCAGCGGCGACTATGCCGAACCGTCCAGCGTTTGCCATCATAGCGAATTGCCCCGAGTTTCGTCGCCGTCCAGACTCGACCCTCCGAATCATGCACGATCGCGCGTACATAACGGCTCGGAAGTCCCTGTTTCACGGAAAGAGAGCGCAGGTGCATGGTCCCATCGTATACATCCATGCCCCCGCTCGAACCCACCCACAACTGCTTACTTTCATTCATATAAAGGGCGTTGATATTGCTGCTCAGAACTTCACTCGGTTTCGAGAATCGTCGCGAAGCGACAGGACTTTTCGAGAGGTCGAGCAGATACAGCCCGCTTGCCGTCCCAACCCAGAGTCGATTGTCGGCGGTCGGCTGTATAGCGCGTATTACGGTCATCCACGCACCTTCAATTTTGGTCCAGCTATCGCCCTTGCGCTGCCAGATTCCCTGCGGGCCTGCTGCGAATATCGTCTCGGATCCGTCGTTCTCTCTGCGGCCGCGAACCGCGCCAACGACCATTCCTTCAAGTCCTGCAGGAACGATCTCATCGCCCGATACACGGTAAATTCCTTTCCAGCCGCCGATCCATATCTGCCCGCCTGCCTCACGATACACCGTGTATGTCAGTCCGATATCGCCGCCTTTGGGAGTGCGCCATTTGCCGTTTTCGAGACAGCGAACCCCATCACCGGTCGCTGCCCAGACGCGTAACAGCCGATCCGTCGCGAGCGCACGGACGTCGTTTTCAGCCGGTGTTTGCATTGGATAGGCGTCGTGATACTCCTGCAGAAAGGGTGTGTCGCGTATCGCAACGTTTTCCTGTGCTGTGAGAACAGCTGTGTTCAGGACACAAATCGAAACTGTGCAGACGAGCATGAGTAATGCAGTCGGGAAGCGGTTCAAAGGGAGGCTCCTTCTGAGATCGAAGTAAAATGACAGTGCATTCACAACACAGTTGCCGAACTAAGGAGTAGATTCACATCCAACATTCAGGGTCTGTAAAACGTATAATTTCCCGAATCGGGAGGGCGCGGCAAGCAGCACCCTACGGATGTGCGGGAACTTATTCTTTTACGGTCCCCTGGGATATGCGCACGCAGCGTGACTCGGGGCAGCCGCTCTACCAACAGTATTGTGCTCCCTCTGGTAAAGTGGTCGGCAGGCAAAATCATTGGTTATTGATCTTCTCTCACGTAGAGCGGAAACCATCGTGGCAACTCCCACATGATGTAAAGGTATATCAGTGTGCCCGATATGGATAGGAAGTAATTGTTGCTTCCGACCCCAACTGAAGGTATCAAAATGAATATTCCCGCAGACAGAGATATGCATCCCCAGATGAACGCATTTTTCCGATTCATCTCTGCAAAACCGATCCCTATCAAACGTACGATGTTTTTGATTACATTCATTGGAACTTGCTCCTGAGGATTTTCGGCGCCGCAGTTTGAGCGATCTCAGTAGGAGCTCGCAGCGGCGTCCGATTATCCACCCACCCGTAAATTGTCTGTACGAAGCGTCCAATCGATCGGAGTCCACTCAGTTGCTGGCAGACCGGCTTTGCGGATGTATGGGTGACCCGCAGATGGCTGGATCGCAGAATTGAGCCCGATGCGGATGTGATCGGAGTGATTCGCCGAGCCGCTGTGCACGAGCAGATAGTGCATGAAAATCACGTCGCCTGCAGAGCCGACTGCTGGAATGGGGTCGCCGAGGTCGAGATCGAAGGTGCTGTCCGGAATCCGGTCGCCCTCTTTCTTGCCTCTCGCAAGCCAGTACTCGAACAGCTTTCTGTGGCTGCCGGGCCAGACAGCGGTCGCGCCTCCGTAAGCGGCAGTCTCGGTCAGATAGGCGAACACTACCAGATACTGGAACGCGGGAAATAATGTCGTGTGGTCTATACCGTCAATGTGCGCTCCAGTGGGTGGGTCGAATGCGAGTTCGCCGGGCGTGGGGTAGTTCAGAATCGGTATGTAGCCTTTCATGTTCGGGCTCAGACCCTGCTGCTCACGGGCAGGGCTGTAAATATTGTCCCTGGCGATATTGGGACCTGCAAGCTCAGCAGCACAGCCGAGCACCTCCTCCGTCCAGCAGGGCAACGTCAGCAGGAAGTCTTCTGACAGAACGGTCGCACTCCTTTTCCAACTGGCAGGGTCATCCTGTTTCATTCCTCTTGCCGAAAGCAGGCTCTCTCGCGTTGAAACGACCGCGTCCTCGGGCAAAAGACCGCGCACGATCACATAGCCTTCTCGTATAAATTGATCACGTTCAGTCTCAGTGAGTCGAACAGGCAATTGTGATTGGTTCGAATTGGTCATTTCGTCTCGTTCGAGAGTGTCTCTGAATCCCCTGTCGCGAATTATTTCTTTTCAGTGTGTTGGAAGCATGCCAGACGGCAATTGTTGCCATTACGTTCTGTTTTAGACGCATGCTTTCCTTCTGTATCTTAAAAGCGAGCATATCAAGAGAATGGAGGAATAAGCGCACGATTGAGCGAATAAACCGAGACCGCATGCGCTCCACTTGAGAATTTCGTATGGTTCAACGCCAAAGATTTCTCGTTATATTTTTAGTTTTGTGCGGCGCGGCAGTTTAGGAGACAATCTCATTTCCGCGATGAAAGGTTATCTATGACTACGCCACTGACTGTCGTACTGCCTCACCTGCTTGCAATGTCCGCACTTTCACTGCTCCCTGTTTCCGCCTTTGCCGCAGGAGATACACTCACGCAGAAACCCTTCGGCAAAACAGCGGATGGTACGCCCGTCACACTGTACACGCTGACGAATGCCAACGGAGTTCAGGCACAGATTACCAACTATGGCGGCACACTCGTCTCGCTGCGTACGCCGGATCGCAAAGGACGGCTCGGAGACATCGTTCTCGGCTGGGACACGCTGACTGGCTACTTGAACGGTCATACCTACTTCGGCGCACTCATCGGACGCTATGGAAATCGCATCGCAAAAGGCAAATTCACTCTCGAAGGTACAGACTACAAACTCGCTGTCAACAACGGTCCCAATAGTCTGCATGGCGGCGTACGCGGCTTCGATAAAGTCGTCTGGAAATCGACCCCACTCACCAAATCTGTGAGCGGAGGCGTTGGCATACAGTTGACTTACCTGAGTCCCGACGGCGAAGAAGGCTATCCCGGTAATCTGACTGTCAAAGCAACCTGGACGCTCACAGATGATAACGCGCTCAAACTCGAATATACGGCGCAGACCGACAGCGCAACGGTCATCAATCTGACCGCGCATCCCTATTTCAATTTGAATGGCGCGGGAAACGGTACTGTCCTAAACCACATCGTCTATCTCAATGCCGACCGGTACACTCCGACAGATGCGACTGCGATCCCGACAGGCGAAATCAGCAGCGTTGCCGGAACGCCTTTCGATTTCCGTAAACCAACGGCAATCGGAGCGCGTATCGGGGCTAACAATCAGCAGATCAAGTTCGGCAGCGGCTACGATCACAATTTCGTCCTCAACCACAAAGAAGGCGATACTGAAATCCTTGCGGCGCGAGTCTCTTCGCCAACGACCGGGCGTATTCTGGAGGTGTATACCTCCGAGCCGGGCATCCAATTCTATACTGGCAACTTCCTGAACGGCAAAGACATCGGGCACGGCGGCAAGGCGTATCCGCGGCGAAGCGCCTTCTGTCTGGAAGCGCAGCACTACCCCGATTCGCCCAATCATTCCGATTTCCCGACGACGACGCTGCAGCCGGGAGATACCTACCGGTCGACGACGACTTACAAATTCTCCACAAAGTAGCATAGGATTACTCGATAAACCATGACCATACAACGCAATTCAGCCATGTTTCGCTTGAAACCCGCGCTGTCCGTATTAACGGTGGCAGCGGCGGGCATTCTGTTGATGCCGCCCGCAATTGGCGCTCAACAATCGATCGCCCCGACAGAAGTTCTGAACCCCAAAGATCCACCCGCAAACGCGATCTGGCTGGAAACGCTCGACCTGAGCAAAATCGAACAGGGATTTGGCGAAGCGCGAGCCGCGCACAGCGTCGAAAACAATCCGATTAAAATCAACACCGTCACCTTCCCGCATGGCGTCGGCACTCACGCCGTCAGCCGCATTACGATCGATCTACACGGGGCAGCGACACATTTCGATTCGGCAGTCGGCATCGATGATGAAGTAGGAACCAAAGGGTCGGTCACTTTTATCGTGCGCGTAGATGGCAAAGTTGCCGCCCAGAGCGGAAGTATGCACGGCGGCGAAAACGCTAAAATCCTTGGTGTCTCGCTGGTCGGCGCAAAGAAGTTGGTTCTTGAAGTGGACGATGGCGGGGATGGTATCTCCTATGATCATGCCGACTGGGCGGGCGCCTATCTGACGCTCGTCCCGGGCTCTGCGATAAAGCCCGAAATCGCGACTGTACCAGTGGTTCCTCCACGTCTCATGGTTCCGCCCGCCGAACCCCGTCCTGCCATACATGGAGCGCGGATCGTTGGCGCGACCCCGGGACGCCCGTTCCTTTTCCTGATTGCTGCTACCGGTGATGGACCGCTCACCTACGGCGCAAAGAATCTTCCTCAGGGACTGACATTGGACGCGAATACCGGAATCATTTCTGGCGCGCTCAAAAACTCCGGACCGAGTAATGTTTTGCTTACTGTGCGTGGATCGAAAGGCAATTCTCAGCGAATGCTAACGATCGTCGGCGGGGATCATAAGCTCGCGCTGACGCCGCCGATGGGGTGGAACTCGTGGAATGTCTGGGCAGGAAATGTTGACGATCCGAAAATGCGCGACGCTGCCGATCAAATGATCAAGTCCGGACTTGCCGCACACGGATTTTCCTATGTCAATATCGACGACACCTGGGAAGCCGACCGTGATGCGACGGGACGAATCCGCACGAACACCAAGTTCCCCGACATGAAAGCGCTCGGCGATTATGTCCACAGCAAGGGCTTGAAGTTCGGCATCTATTCGTCTCCGGGACCGACTACGTGTGGCGGCTACGTGGCGAGCTATCAGCATGAGAATCAGGACGCGAAGTCTTACGCGGAGTGGGGGTTCGATTACCTGAAGTACGACTGGTGCTCCTATACGGACGTGGCGGGCGGCAATGATCTTGCAGCGCAGCAAAAGCCTTATGCCGTGATGCGGAAATCGCTGGATAAGGTCGATCGCGACATCGTCTACAGCTTCTGCCAGTACGGTATGGGCGATGTCTGGAAATGGGGTGAGGAGATCGGCGGCAACTGCTGGCGCACGACCGGCGACATTGACGATAGCTGGGGCAGCCTGCACAGCATCTTCGAAAGCCAGGACGGACATGAGAAGTTCATTAGTCCCGGACACTGGAACGATCCAGATATGCTGGTCGTCGGTCGCGTTGGATGGGGCACTCCGCACCCATCGAAACTGACTCCGAATGAGCAGATTCTGCATATTTCCATGTGGTGCCTGTTGTCTTCGCCACTCCTGATCGGCTGCGACATGACACAGCTCGACCCGTTCACGCTCGCCCTTCTGACGAACGATGAAGCGCTCGACATCAACCAGGATACGCTCGGTAAACCTGCCGGACGTGTCGCTCAGGATGGCGTAGGAGGGGAGGTCTGGGCGCGACCGTTGGCAGATGGAACGCGCGCAGTCGGGCTCGTCAACGTCGACTCAGAGGAACGAATTGTCGTTGTCAAGTGGTCGGACATCGGTCTGAAGGGCAGACAGCCTGTTCGCGACTTGTGGCTTCATACAAATGTCGGTGATCATCAAGAAACCTATGGCGTTGCAGTTCCCGCACACGGGATTGTGCTCCTCAAAGTCGGCAGACCATCGAGACGATAAGAGCCGTCACCCGTACACTCTCCGCCTGGCGAAGCACATTGCGCTCCGCTTCGAACGTGCTTCGCCAGGGAGAAGGATGAGTGTAGCAGTACTTTTCTTCCTCCCCTCTCCCTGAGGAGCCTGCGACTGGCAGGGAGAGGGGTTGGGGGTGAAGGTGAATAGTTACGGTAACCCACTTTGCACCAAAAGCAGGCTCTATCGCGTGGCTGTCGAAAGCGCCTGCAGAGAACTGCTGACTATTAAAAGCGAAGGTGCCTCTGCGTAACGTGAGTTATTTTACAGACATATTCAGGGGCAAAAGATCATTCAGCCTCATTAATGACTGTGCTGGCATAGTATGCAAAAATGGCATTGTTAAGTCTTGACAAGTGCATACGAACGTGGTATGATAACAACAGTATTGATTTTCTGGTGGGCACAGGCAAGGAACTCAACAGAGTTTTGTGCTTTTGTAGACCGGCAGCGCTTACGAGGAACGCTTCTGCGGACTCGTGCGTATGCTGGTTTTTTGTTTTTATGAACCATTTTTGAACGCAAACTGACACGAATCATCGCAGGCAGTACGTTATGAGCCGACCCACAAAGGGTTCAATCGAAGCCGATATTGCAAACGCTGTAGTACGCTTTCAACGAGAGCAGCAGGGTCGCGGACCAACAGATGTACGCGCACATCTTGTTGGTGAGTTGCTTCTCGTACGCTGCGCCGGTATCTTTACACAAACCGAAGCGAATCTATCAGCAACGGAAGAGGGAAGGCGACTGATAAAAAGTGCGCGACAGGAGTTGCGCAGCATCAATCACGCCTACATCGAGGAGATCATCGCAGGTATCGTTGGCAGCGGCGTTAAGCGCAGCTACTGCGATATCGATGTGGAAACAGCAGAGCAAATGGAAGTCTATGTCCTCGAGACCGACATCGAAAAGCGGCTGCTAAGAATCGAGCTGGATCGGCTGGGCGAATTGAGCCCGCAATCTGGAACAACGCGCGCTCGATGAAGATCGGTGACGAAACGCTGGCAAATTATTGATTTTGCCTGGCGCGATCGACCAGGTGTTTTCGGACAGGGTTTCCGACCCGACTGAGCTATAATTTCATATTCCGGTTGCCGCAGGAAAGGGCGTACACAAAGCGCCAGTTCTCGGGGAGGCCGAAACTCACAGTTGTGCTGACAGGATATTATCCTGCAGCGACACCGTGTGTTTCGTCCTCCCTTTTTTGATTCGTTTTGTTGGTTGTGAAAGTTCTGAAATCATGAGCAATTTACCACTGTGGTGCCTGTTCTTTTCCGTGCTGCTGCTTCATGGTCTGCTGCCTGCAGACTCAGCGTCGCTCAGAAAGCGTCTTGCGGCACGAATTCGAGAGCGGAGAAAGTGACGACATATAGAACATTATGCTGAAAAAAACGAAGGAGCCTACATCATGATGGACGTGGTTTATATTGCTATTTCAGTGGCATTCTTCGCAGTCTGCGCTGCCTATGTGCGCGGCTGCGAGAAACTGTAAGGAGACGCAAATGATCGACTATATCTGGACGGGCATCGTAGCTGCGCTTCTGCTCTGCTACCTGCTGTATGCGCTGTTGAAGCCTGAAAAATTTTAGGCAGTAAACTTCTAGCCGCAGATTTTTTGAGGTTTGTGGGGGGAATGGGACGATGACTGTAAACGGAATACTACAAATACTGCTGTTCTTTACGGCGGTGCTGCTGCTGACAAAACCGATGGGCGTCTACATGACGCGCGTTTTCGAGGGCGAGCGGACACTGCTTTCGCCGGTTTTGGGCTGGCTTGAGCGCCTGTGCTACAAGCTGTTCGGCGTCGATAAAGACGAGGATATGAAGTGGACGACCTATGCGTTCGCGATGCTGATGTTCAGTGTCGTCGGAATGCTGTTCACCTATATTCTGCTGCGCTTTCAGGGGCATATTAATGCTTTCGGTATGAACCCGAAAGGGTTCAGCGGCAAGGACATGACGACCGATCTGGCGTTCAATACCGCCGCCTCCTTCTCTACAAACACCAACTGGCAGAGTTACGTGCCTGAAACGACGGTCAGCTACTTCTCGAACATGGTCTCCCTTGCGGTCCACAACTGGATGTCGGCGGCGACCGGCATTGTGATCGCGATCGCACTTGTGCGCGGTTTCGCGCGCCGATCAGCGAACGGAATCGGGAACTTCTGGGTCGATCTGACGCGCACGACACTCTATATTCTGATGCCGCTGTGTTTGGTCTATTCGCTGTTCCTTGTGCAGCAGGGAGTGCCGCAGAACTTCGCGCCCTACACTGCCGCACAGACAGTGGACGGAACGCCGAAAACCAACGGGACGGATAACACGCAGAGTATCGCGCAGGGAGCGGTCGCCTCACAGGAGTCGATCAAGATGCTGGGTACAAACGGTGGCGGCATCTTCAATGCCAACTCCGCGCACCCTTATGAGAACCCGACCCCGCTGACGAACTTCATCCAGATCGTTTCGATCTTTCTGATTCCCGCCGGTCTGACCTATACATTCGGCAAAATGGTCGGCAACACGAAGCAGGGCTGGGCGCTGTTCGCGGCGATGAGCACGATGTTCTTCATCGGCGTGAGCGTTTGTTATACCGCCGAACAGAAGGGCAATCCACTCGTCGGGCAGATGAACGTGATGACTACCGGTACCGGAACGCAGCCCGGCGGAAACATGGAAGGCAAGGAGACGCGCTTCGGTATTGCCAACTCCGCGCTCTTCGCCACCGTCACGACGGACGCCTCCTGCGGCGCGGTCAACTCGATGCATGATAGCTTTACGCCGATCGGCGGGCTGGTTCCGCTCTCGAACATCCTGACCGGTGAAGTCATTTTTGGCGGCACGGGCGCGGGGCTGTATGGAATGCTGATGTACGCTGTGATCGCCGTCTTCATCGCCGGACTGATGGTCGGGCGTACGCCAGAGTATCTGGGCAAGAAGATCGAGCAGTTCGAGGTCAAAATGGCAATGCTCGCGGTGCTGGTGCTGGCAGCAGATATCCTCTGCTTCACCGCTCTCGGTGCAAACCTGAATCTTGCGCCAGGCGCGACCTCGCAGACATTCACGGACGCGCAGAAAGCCGACGAGGATAAGCTGGTGCAGCAGTCGGCGACGGCTTCCTGGAACCATGTCAACAACAGCAGCCCGAGCAATTACTATGGTGCAACCTACAACAATCAGAACAATGCCTCCGCCCACGGTTTCTCGGAGATATTCTATGCCTATTCGTCAGGAACGGGCAACAACGGTTCTGCTTTTGCAGGCATCACCGCCAACACGCCTTACTATAATGTGACGCTGGGGTTCGCGATGCTGATCGGGCGATTTCTGATGATCATTCCGCTGCTGGCGATCGCAGGCAGTCTGGCAAAGAAGAAGATTATTCCAGAATCGGCAGGTACGTTCCCGACGGATTCACCTACCTTCACCCTGCTGCTCATCGGCACGGTCGTGATCGTCGGAGCCCTGACCTTCTTCCCTGCGCTCGCCCTCGGACCGATCGTAGAGCATTTCCTGATGGGGCTCGGCAAGACTTTCTAACTGAAAAGACTTTCTAAAGTCGCACCCTCATCACGCTGTGTTTTGGAGAATATTTACTAATGGCAATTCAGATGCAAGA
>Ga0123337_10007524_pt1 | contig 10122 bp, 10 predicted proteins | sample frozenSSSSmetaG_FD_89792 | JGI IMG/M metagenome (GOLD analysis project Ga0123337, IMG submission 89792) | Glacier valley bacterial and archeal communities from Borup Fiord, Nunavut, Canada, to study Microbial Dark Matter (Phase II) -... | ecosystem: Environmental > Aquatic > Freshwater > Ice >...
GCCATGCCCCGGTGTGCCCAACCGGGCGGAAAATGTCCAGTAATTTATCTTTAAATACTGGTTTTGAATGATTTGATCGTTTGGAGAAATCCGCCGTGCAGGGTTCCCTCCTATTGGAAGTGCCTGTGTCTCAAGGCCGGGCCTCGCGAAAAGGTGGTTGCGGCGTCTCGCCGCAATGTGACATTGCTGCGAGACGCAGCAACCACCGTCCGCCACCACCGTAAATGATTTTGAAAACCAGTGATTTCAAAATGAGGGAGCCCTGCGGGAAACGACAGATCGCGCCACATTATCATCCCTGAGGGGCCACTCCCCCGCCTCCGGTCTGCTAGCCCTGGAGCTGCCGGACCAGATCGGCCAGGTAGGGCATCATCTGCTTTTTGCGCGAGAGCACGCCGGCCATTTCGAAGAGGTTTTCCGCCAGCCGGGGGTAGGTCACCGCATCGATGATCCGCGTCTCGCCGATGCACAGCAGCAGGCTGCTGCTGCTGGTGATGTCGGTGACCATGAGGCAGCTGAAATGGCAGCCCGACTCCACCCGCGCACGCGACAGCTCGCTCGCGAGAGCCTGGCTCATCTCCTTGAAAACCTCGAATCCCACGGTCTCCATCTGGCTCACTCCGAGTTTCCAGCCGCTTTCCTCGTAAACCTTCAGGTCCTGCCGGATGACCGTGTGCGGGTCCATTCCCTCCGCCGCGCAGCCCGCTGCGAACATCCGGGCGCCAAACGACGGCAAGTCCTCCCCCGCCAGCGCCGCGAGCCAGCGGGCCATTTCCTCATCCAGCGGAGTGGTGGTGGGTGACTGCAGGATTACGGTGTCCGACAGGATCGCCGCCAGCATCAGTCCCGCGATCGCCGGCGGCGGGGTGCGGCGGGAATTTTGATAGAGCTCGGCGAAGATCGTCGAGGTGCAGCCGACGACCTTGTTGATGAAAGTGATCGGCTGGTCGGTGCTGCGGTAGCCGAGCCGGTGGTGATCGATGATTTCCTCGACGTTCGCCTCCTCCACGCCATCGACCGCCTGTGAGAGTTCGTTGTGATCCACCAGCGCCACGCGGAAGCGCCAGGTGGTTAGAAAACTCAGCCGGGTGATGACGCCGCGGATGAAACCCTTGTCATCCACCACCACGAAGCCGCCCTCGTTGGACTTGCGGATTTCATTCCGCACCTCGCGCACGCCGTCGGAGGGACTGAAGGTCCGGTGCTCCCGCTCGATGAAATCGCGCAGCGGCATGGACAGGCAGAGCCGCGCGGCGACATCCAGTGCGGCGTGCGGAGTGGTGACCACGCAGGCGGCCCGCTGCAGCAGCCGCGCCATGGTGGATTCGTCGGGTTCACCGGTGGAGCAGATCACGATCAGCCCGGCACCGTGATCGCAGGCTCCGACCAGCCCCGCTTCGCCGCTGTCCGGCAGCACTGCGAGCACGCCGGCACCATCCGCGGCTGGAGTCATTTCCCCCATGCTGGGAAAAAACAACCGGCCTTGGAATACCGGCGGCGCTGTGCCGGACAATACCCGGCCACCGATCGATTCGATGAAACTCAGGAAGCGCACGCTGAGGTCCGGTTTGCGGCAGAGGTCACCAAGTTCGCGGGTCAGACTTGCCAGCCGCAGTGCGGAAAATTTCCCTGCGTAAGTGCCCTTCTCAATGATGACGGGCAGAAAGGCGAAGCGCCGGCCGGTAATAATTTCCTGCGCCTCGCCCAAGGTATGGTCGTCCTCGCCCAAAACAATCAGGTCCTGCCCTTGGATCATGATGTCCGAAAGCCTGGGCAGCAGCGTGGTGACCAGTTCCGGCGGGCTCACGCCGAAGTGCTCCAGCACGAATCCGGTCTGCGGATTCAGATTTCCCGCACGATACGGCAGCGCGGAAACGCCCGCGACCTCGCGCTTTTAGTGGGCATAGGCGATCGCCGAGCAGATCGAATCCGTGTCGGGATTCTTGTGCCCGATCACCATCAGGGGGGATGCGGTCGAGGTCATGGCGGGATTGAAAGACAAGGTGTTAGCATGAGCCGTGCCGGGAGCCGGCGGGAATCCGATTGTCGAATCGGCCGGATGGTGCATTCTCACGATTTCAAACCCCCATCCTTCTTCGCCATGAAACCCTCTCCATCCCCCGGGTCCGCCCTGCCCGTTCCACAGGAAGCCTTCGACTGGTATGATGAATATGCCCACGGCATCATCGACCGCCGGACTTTCATGAGCCGGCTCGCCACCCTGACCGCCGCCGGCTTCACCATGGGCTCGCTGCTGGCCGTGCTGATGCCGGACTATGCCGCGGCGGAGCAGGTTTCCTTCAACGATCCCACGATCAAGGCGACTTATGAGAAATTCGATTCCCCGCAGGGCCACGGCGAAGGCCGCGGCTATCTGGTGGTGCCGGCCGCGCTGAAGGACAAGGGACCGGCGGTGCTCGTGATCCACGAAAACCGCGGCCTCAATCCCTACATCGCGGACGTCGCCCGGCGGCTGGCGAAGGATGGGTTCGTCGCCTTCGCGCCCGACGCGCTGCACCCGCGCGGCGGCTATCCCGGAAACGACGACGAGGGACGGGCGGTCCAAGGATCGATGGACAAAGCCAAGATCGAGCAGGACTTCATCGCCGCCGCCCGTTTTCTGAAAGCCCACCCGCGGTGCAACGGCAAGCTCGGCGCGGTCGGTTTCTGCTTCGGCGGCTACATTGTGAACCTGCTCGCCGCGGCGGTGCCAGACATCCTGGATGCCGGTGTCGCGTTCTATGGCACACCTGCGGCGAAGGAACTCCGCAAGAACATCAAGGCCCCGCTGCTCATCCAGTTAGGCGAGCTGGACGAACGCGTGAACGCCACCTGGCCCGAATAGGAGGCGGACCTCAAAGCCGCCGGAGTTAATTACACGATGTACAAATATACCAAGGCCAACCACGGCTTCCACAACGACTCGACCGGCCGCTACGACGAGGAAAACGCCAAGCTGGCGTGGACGCGGACGATCGAGTTTTTCAAGAAGCACCTGACATAGGCTGCCAGCATCACGTCATCACAAAAAACACCACCTAACACATTCCGCATGCCACCCATTTCCAAGTTGAAGGAAAAACTCAACGCCCGCCAGCAGTTGCGCCGCCCCACGGGTCTCCGGTTCGCGATGGCCGACACGATCGGGCAGTTGAACCCGCAGCAATGGGACGCAGTGGCGGAGGGGCAGTCTTGGTTTTTCAGCCGCGACTATCTGCAGATGTTGGAAAGCGCGCCGCCGAGCTGCCTCACGCCGCGCTACGGGCTGATCAGCGACGGGCACGGCCCCGTCGCGGCAGTGGTGATGCAATGGGTGGTGCTGGAACCCGAACGGATGCGGCCGATGAACGGAGAGCAGCCGGTGAAAGGCAAACGGGCCAGATTTAAAAAACTGCTGAACAAGGCCGCAGCGGATAGCGGGGCGGCGATCATCGGAAAACTCAGCGAGCGCGTGCTCGTCTGCGGCAATCTACTGAGCTATGGCATGCATGCGGTGGCGATATCAGCGGAGGTTTCACCCGACGCCGTGTGGCCGGCCGTGGCCGAGCTGTTATACCGCGTGCGCCGGGCCGACAAGCTGGTGGGCGAGGCCGGGTTCGTCATGATCAAGGACGTGACCGAGCGCGAGACGCAGGCGGTGGGCGTCTTGAAAGGCCTGTCCTATCGCAGTGTGGAGACGGAGCCGAACATGGTGCTCGATCTGCTGCCAGGGTGGAAAAATCACGACGGCTATCTGGCCAGCCTGGCTTCCAAATACCGCAGCTCCGTGCGCAAGCAGATCCTGGAACCTCTTTCCGCAGCAGGTCTGACACTGCGGACGTTCGAGCCCGCCGCAAGCCTCGCCCCTCGCATGCACGGACTCTATCTGCAAGTCCATGAGAACGCCGGCTTCCGGCCGTTCACGCTGCACGCGGATTACTTCGCAGCCTTTTCCCGCGCGGCCGGCGGAAAGGTGAGGCACAAGGGCTTGTTCGGTCAGGACGGAAAACTGCTGGGCTTCATCGTGACCTTGCTCGACGGAGAAACGGCCGTTGCCTATCACATCGGATTCGACCGGGAGGCCTCTGCCAGCCACCCGCTCTACCTGGGCTTGTTGCATGCGAGCATCGGTGACGCGATCGAAATGGGCGCGAAGTCATTGTCGCTCGGCCGCACCGCGCTGGAACCCAAGGCGCGCCTCGGCGCGAAGCCGCAGCGGATGGAAGTGTGGATGCGCCACCGGCAGCCGGTGCTCAACCAGCTCGCACTCCGCCTGCTGGGTCTGGTGCCGCACGAAGACGCTCCAGCGCGCAATCCGTTCAAGGGTGGCGAAACTTGATTGATCATTCGATATGAAATTCATGAAAACATTCCTGTTCCTCGCCCTAACCGGCATCACCCTCGCTGCGGACCGTTTTCCCGACACATCATCCGGCAGCCTCCTGCCGAAGGGCGATGGCTTCGCTGCCAGACTGAAGGGCGATGACGGCGCGGCCAGCCATCCGGCGGTGATCTTTGCCGACAATTTCGAGAATGGCGAACTCGGAGCAGGTTGGAACGAAAAAGGATCCACCAAGGTCTTGTCGCTCGTTCCATCAGGTGCCGCCGAATGCGGCAAGCGCTGCATGCAGGTGGAGGCAAGGCTGGGAGAGAACGAGGGCGGAGGTCTGACAAAATGGTTCGAGCCGGCGGACACCGTGTTCGTGCGGTTCTACACGCGCTTCGATGCGAACTGCGATTACGTCCATCACTTCGTGACGCTGCGCGCTAACAAAGGACAGGCCGGAGGAGACAAGTGGAGCGGATTCGGCAAGGCCGGCCTGCTGCCGGACGGCGACGAACGGTTTTCCACCGCACTCGAGCCGATGGGCGATTGGGGAAAGCTGAAGCCACCCGGCAAATGGAATTTCTACAGCTACTGGCATGAAATGGACAAGTCGCGCGACGGGATGTATTGGGGGAATCAATTCCTGCCCACGACACAGGAAACCATCACGAAGGAGCGATGGATCTGTGCGGAGTTCATGCTGAAACACAACACCCCGGGAAAACCTGATGGAGAACAGGCGTTCTGGATCGACGGCCGCCTGCTAGGCCACTGGCGCGGCATCAACTGGCGCAAAAGCGCAGGTCTCAAGGCCAACGCGCTGACCTTGGAAAGCTACATCACGGACCGCTGGACGAAAAATCCGGTGAACACCGTGTATTTCGACAATCTGATCATCGCCCGCGAATACATCGGTCCCGCGGGAAAATGATATCGGCCAGGGCCACCTCATTTTGAAATCACTGGTTTTCAAAAGCATTCTGGGTGGCGGCGGACGGTGGTTGCTGCGTCTCGCAGCAACGTCACATTGCGGCGAGACGCCGCAACCACCTTTTCGGGGGGCTGGCCTTGGAACACAGGCACTTCCAATATGAGGGAACCCTGTGATATCGGCAGCCCGCGCTTGACCCATCGAATGAAATTTTCCGACATTTCATCCCGACATGAAACCGATCATCACTCCCTCCGACAGCCCGGTGAATCTGAACATCCTGGGCATCCCCATGGTCATCCGCCTCCACGGCCGGGACACCGGCGGCGTGGTGAGCGCGGTGGAATCCCACGATGTGACGGGAGGCGGACCGCCGCCGCATATCCATCAGAACGAGGACGAGACGTTCCAGATCCTCGAGGGCGAATACGAGTGGACCGTCGGTGAGGAAACTTTCGTCGCCGGCAAGGGCACGACGATTTTCGCACCGCGCGGGATTCCACATACCTACCGCTACCTCGGGACAGAGCCCGGACGCCTGATGTGCGTGATCACGCCGTCGGGCTTCGAGGGATTTTTCGAAGAGATCGGCGCGATGAGCCCGGAGCAGCAGCAGGACATTCCACGCGTGATGGAAATCGGCGCGAAATACGGCCTTCAGTTTCTGCCGCCGGGAGCGTGAATGGAGGTTGTTTCAAGCGGCTCAAAGCGGTAATGTTCACGCCCTATGAAAACATCACCACTTGGCTTGATGAGCGTCCGGGCCATCGCGTTGGCGGTTACGGACGAGGCCCGCGCGAAGTAGTTCTACGGCACGACTCTCGGACTACCGCCTGCCATCGAGGATGGCGTCGACCACGGATTTCTGCTGGACCGGACGGTCCTGCTCCTGAAACCCGCCGCGGACTGGTATGGCACGCCGACCGGTGAATTGAACGCCCGCATCACGCTGGAAGTGGAGGACGCCCGTGAGACCGAGCAGGCGCTGAAATCCGCCGGCGTCACCATTTCCGATCCGATCGCCGTTTACGACGGTCACCCGGTCGGAGCCTTCCTCGACAGCGAGGGGAACAAGCTCTGGTTCTGTTCGAAGCAATGAAAATGCACCCGCCACGCCTCTTGGTAGCCGCGCGGAGCTTATTTCCTTTGGTGCGGGCTTTTTGTGAGTGAGTGCGCGCTTTTTCCCGGTGAGTGCGGATATTTTGCAGACGAGTGCGGGCTTTTTCCGCCTGGTGCGCGTTTTTTCCCGGTAAGTGCGCGCTTTTTGTGGGTGAGTGCGGACATTTCGGAAGTGAGTGCGTGGTTTTCGCGGCTGGTGCGGGCTTTTTCCGTCTCGTGCGGATTTTTCCCAGTCGCGTGATGACTGGATTCGACCGCGCTTGATCCGCCGGATGGTGACGCACACCATTGCCAGCATGAAGCAGCTCCTTTTCCTCGCCTTCGCCACACTGGTCGCTGCGGAGGAACCCCTCCTCCTGCCGCAGATGCCGCTGCACGATCCGTTCATCGTCGCGCACGGGCCATCGCGGACCTATTACCTCTACACATCCAATCTGCCGCGGATGAGCGGTGCCGAAGGCCGCGGGACCATGGTTTACAAATCGAAGGATCTGAAACACTGGGAGAAACCCAAGCAGGTGTTCGCGGTGCCGCCGGCGGCCTTCGCCCAGGAAGGCGCGTGGGCCCCCGAAGTGCATGAATACAAGGGCCGCGGTATCTTTTCACCACGCTGCACAACACCGGCAAAACCATCGCCGAACCACCCGCCGCCCTGCAGCGCACCTACGTCCGCGGCACGATCGCGGCGGTTTCCGACTCACCGGACGGGCCATTCCGGATGCTCGACGAATCCGCCGCCGTGACCCGCCCGGATTTCATGACGCTCGACGGCACACTCCACATCGATCCACAGGGCAAACCCTGGATGGTCTATGCGCACGAGTGGCTGCAGAAGATCGACGGCACGATGGAGGCGGTGCCGCTGACGCCCGATCTATCAAAACCGGACGGCCCGCCCGTCCATCTGTTCAAGGCCTCGGACGCGCCGTGGCTGAACGCGTCCGTCACACCGGACACCAGGGCATTCACCTACGTCTCCGACGGCCCGCAGCTCTATCGCACCAGCGGCGGCAAGCTCCTCATGCTGTGGTCGAGTTATGAAAACGGCTCCTACGTGCAGACCGTCGCACGGTCGAAGAGCGGCGAACTAACCGGCCCTTGGGAGCAACTTGATCCACTGGTGAAAAACGATTCCGGCCACGGCATGCTGTTCCACACCTTCGAAGGCCAGCTGATGATGGTGCTGCACCGCCCTTTCAAAAACACGCGCGGAAAACTCTACGAAATGGCAGACCGCGGCGACCGGCTGGAAATCGTCAGGCAGCGGACCGATCTCGACGGCGAGGTGCCGGCATCGGAGAAGTGATTCCTAAAACAGAATCCTCCCACGAACAGAGGGTGGACTCCCATGTCACAACCCGGCCGAAGCGTTCATGCTGGATTGGCGGGGGCGGCGGTCACCGGTTGCGGCGGCGGGTTCTGTGCGGGCTGAAAATCTCCCGTTTTCGCATCCAACAGAAAGATCTGTTGATCAGAAAGCCGGACATAGCCCTGCGCCGCAGGTGCGGCCGGAAGCTTGTTGTCGGCGACGCCCCGGGGCCGGATGACGAAGTGAAGCCGGGATTCGCCATTGACCAACTGCTGGGGCTGAAACTCCAGGCTATGAGTGGGCACCGGAGCGACCCGTGAGAAAGGGCGTGTCACCGGATTCATTTTCGCGAAAATTTCAACGGCAACCTTCTGCTTTGCGACAACTTCAGGCGAAGGCGGAGCACCTTCCGGGGGAGCGGCGTGCAGCAGGCCCATCACGGCGGTGGCGGCGAGGATGGAGGGAATGAATGCGGAGCGTTTGTTTTTCATGAGATGGTGGGGTCGGGATTTGAGATCATCGGATGCGGGAGGCGCGCCGGCTGGCGCAGGAGAAGTTCGGCGATGGCCACATTTCCAAGAATGCTGAGCCAGAGGGACGCCGGATAGTTGAGATCTTCGGGAAGCCCCGCGTAAAAGAAGATCGTATGATAGATCCGGAAGCTGATGGCGCTGGAGACGAGGGCGAACGATCGCGTGATCCATCGCTGGTGCCCTTCCCTGTCCCGCTGCGGCCCCGATATGAGGGCAATGCCGCGCAGTGTCGTGTAAAACGTGGCCACACCTAACAAAACGAATCCGGTTTTTCCCGTGATCCCGCCGTTGGCGAAAACCGCGAGATAGATTCCGGTCGGGCAAAGGACGCAAAGAACGCTGACCGCATAGATTTTCCCGCAGTTCCGGTGAAGTGAGGGAATACGGCGCAGCAGCGGTTTCGAATACTGCGGAAGACAGCTGAGCAGACACACGATCCCGGAGACGACATGCAGGCGCAGACACAACAGCCAGAGCGGCCGCCCATGCATGGAGGGCCTCTGATCGATAAAAACCCCCTCGCCCGCCGGCCCGAAATCGATGACGGAATTTCGGACGATCAAAAACGTCCCGACGAGAAACATCAGCCAGGCGCTGAACTTCGCAACTTTCCACACGGCGGGCAACATGCTGGAATCAAACACCCGTCACCGTGGGATGTCCGTAAATGCACTGTAAAAACCATGCCTCCGCCGTGACACGCGCTATTTCATAAACCGTTCGACAAATTCCGGCACGGACATGGCCTCGAGCGCGGCGCGGTCTGAAAAGAGATCTAGCAGGTCGGCCGCACGTTCCCCTCCGAAGTGCGCGGCGAAGGCGGCATTTGCTTTCTGTTGGAGGATCGAAATGCCCTCGCCCCGCCTGCGCCGGTGGCCGATGGGATACTCCACGGCAATTCGTTCGGTTGCCGTGCCATCCTGGAAAAACACCTGCACGGCATTGGCAATCGAGCGCTTTTCGGGATCGAGGTAATCCTTCGAATAGCCCGGATCCTCGCGAACCACCATCTTCGCCCGGAGGGCATCGATGCGGGGATCGGCGGCGACCTCGTCCTCATAGTGGTCCGCCGTTAGTCCGCCGAAGATCAGGCCGATGGCAGTCATGTATTGCAGGCAATGATCACGATCGGCCGGATTGTGGAGCGGGCCGCTCTTGTCGATGATGCGGACCGCCGACTCGTGGGTGGTGAGTTCGATCCGTTCGATCCGATCAAGGCGGTCGCTCACCAACGGATGAAGCGTCACCGCGCATTCGACGGCGGTCTGGGCGTGGAACTCGGCCGGGAACGAGATTTTGAAGAGAATCTGCTCCATCACATAGCTGCCGAGCGGGCGGCCTAACGTGACCGGATTCCCCTTGAACGAGACATCCTGGAATCCCCACGTCTTCGCGCTGAGGGCGGATGGATAGCCCATCTCGCCGGTCATGGCGATGAGCGCGAGACGAACGGCGCGGCTGGAGGCATCGCCGGCGGCCCACGATTTGCGGGACCCGGTATTCGGCGCGTGGCGGTAAGTGCGCAGCGCGGATCCGTCGAGCCATGCATGCGAGATGGCATTGATGACCTGGTCGCGATTGCCGCCTAACATCGCCGTGACCACGGCGGTGGAGGCGATGCGGACGAGCAGCACATGATCGAGGCCGACGCGGTTGAACGAGTTTTGGAGAGCGAGCACGCCTTGGATTTCGTGAGCCTTGATCATGGCGACAAGGACGTCGCGCACCGTGAGAGAACGCACCGCGAGCGGCGAGGAAAACGCGGCGGGCGAATGACCGGCATTTCGCGAGAGCCAATCCGCGGTGGCGAGGATGGCCCCGAGATTGTCGGACGGATGGCCCCACTCGGCGGCGAGCCAGGTGTCGTTGAAATCGAGCCAGCGGACGATGGTGCCGATGTTGAAGGCCGCCTGCACGGGATCGA